>Ga0123357_10006721_pt1 | contig 14098 bp, 7 predicted proteins | sample TergutEmb28metaG_FD_89873 | JGI IMG/M metagenome (GOLD analysis project Ga0123357, IMG submission 89873) | Embiratermes neotenicus P4 segment gut microbial communities from Petit-Saut dam, French Guiana - Emb289 P4 | ecosystem: Host-associated > Arthropoda: Insects > Digestive system > Gut ... | reverse complement strand
TCTCGACACAGGTTTTTCTTGGTTTCTCTGTGTCTATAAGCAAATGCTGAGATGGCTCCCAAGATTCTAAGTTGCCACTACATGCTTCTCATGTAGCCCACCCGACTAAAATTTAGTAGTAACCAATTTCATGTTTGTTTACATGTAAAATAACCACTGCCACCGGGTAACAACCCAATTGCAGTAAATAAATATTATTTTATTATTATTATTATACGTTCTTTGATCGAATTCGAATCCGGCATGAATTCATACAAAGCTTCAACTTCCTCAAAATTGGACCCAAACTCACGAACTCACGTAGTACACACAGTTTTGAAATAGGCGTAACCTGCATGTACCATATAATGTGGAGCACGAGAATTCATTCTGTGGAATCGAGACAAGAAGGGAAGAAACACGTTTTAAAAGTATATCAGTTAGGCTGTATCTCTTCTGTTTCCATACCTTGCCACAAGTGTCAGGAATTTTGGAATTCTCTCTTTAAAACATGACACACATAAGATATAGCGACACAAAATGCGTAAGCCTAAGTGGCATACTTCATGCGTTTTTAATTCTAATAATTCATTTGCAGTCAGTAGACTGGCTGGAGGTGCTGCATGCAGGCTACATACACTAAATGTTACACAGATTTTTATAATCTAACACAAAATGAGAAGTATGTTTGTTGTCATTACTGTAAATTCTATTTTTTTTCTTAATTCAGGATGTCAGAATGATTTTGGACTAAACTGTTCATCGAATTTGGTGTCGGGATTGGGGTTCGGAGTTGAGGGAGAGATATCTCTTCTAGTGCCTGCTGGCACTATTCGCCTCGTTGTGCCCCGTTAGAACAGCGAATTAACACCGCCCTGTGGAGGTGTGCGTATGAGATATGCGTCACTCGCGTAGTAATGAGTGCAGATATGCCTCACCCCATCAGATGGAGAGGCTGCACTGAAATATGAGAGGTTACAAGGGTATCATTATTTCACCCTCGCCCTGTTTAAACATGTTACGTTTTGATCCTTCTGAGGTTACTGTACCATGACGAAGTCCTCGTTCTTATTTCTAAAATTCTGAGTCAAGCCTTGGCGAACATACATGCGTACTTACATATGTACAGTACGTTGCAGGACAGCTTGATATATGTAGAGGTGCGCCTGAATAATTCAGTGTAGGTCATATGGACTAATGACCGATAAATCCTCCCAAAAATTCTGATTTTCTCCTGCCTACATCTGTGTCGAATCTAAGATGGTCTTGAAGGAAATCGACTGACCCCCAACAATGGGAGAGTTGGGTAGTAGACGAATGGCATCCTTAAGTTGGTTAAACATATGTGGGCCCCATATCAATAAGGTGTTAAAGACCACAACAGATATGGCATAATGAACTTCCTGCTTATAAGATTTCTTGTAACAAAGAAAAAGGGAAAGAAATATAGAGCAGAATAAATACATTACGTAAAAAGCACATTGTAATGTACAGTTACAGTCTTCCACAGAGGTACGTTATATTTTATTGTCGCCTGGAATACTGTCGGTACACTGTGTCAAAATTGTTACTGCAATTGTAAGAGATCTGAAATAAGCGACCACTAGAAAATCTAGATGTAAAGTGCAGAGCAATATTAAAGTCCATAAAGTAAACCACAATCAAGAAAACTTGGGGAAATTTGAAGTAGGTTTAATCGATGTCGGTCAGGCAATCCACATTTATATTCATATGGAGGTACATACCGAAACTTTAGGGGAGGGTTTATGCTAGATTTCCTAACGCACTTAAAACTGATAGCACAAAATTTGAACATGGATTTTATTTGTTGATTTAGAATTTATTCTGACAAATGAGAGATAGGAAATTTGATGTGCAAGCCTCTTGGATAAAAGTCACTTAATACACTGAATGAACACAGGATGAACAGGACTGTCCTGTGGAAACCGGTTGTTAGGGGTGGATATGAGTGGCATTGACTCAAGGTAATTTACAGTGGGAGTTTCGGTTCAATGATGTTTTAGCTTTCGGTTATAATATCATAGTTAGATGCTACTAAGTATTTGCGTTCAACTCGTACGGTGGCCAGTCACGGATCGTACACCAAATCAGTTCCGCAGGAATTCCGATTGTACTGTGCAAACTTGCAGGCTTATTTATGTGCCTCCCAACAACCAGACTTTCTGTTGCACGAACTTCGTACGCGACGATACGAGGCAACAAAACACATATTTGGGATGCTTCTCTACGCCACCACGTCCAGAGTTATACCAGATCCAAGCCAAAGTTATTAAAGTAATAAGGGCCTTGATCCCCAGGAGCCTGGGGATCATGACGTGAAGATAATCACTCATATCCATTCGCTACCGGGGTCAAAGATCTGTGAAGCTTCACCTTCGTGCTCTGTATGCACATTAAAGCCCCAATAAAGAAAACGTATTCTGTTTTACCTAGGGACCCAGTCTGTACCGCACAGTAAACACTCTCCGTCTCATTTATAAAAAGCAATGAAAGTTGTATAAGGCAAAATAGCTGTTGTATGTGAGATATAAAAGAAATATATAAATATAACCTGTGGGCAGAATCTAGAATCTTTTTACGTTAAACCTAGCGGTACTCAAGCTAAACTCTAGATTTTATGAGTAATAATGTTGTGCTGACACGCAAGTGCACTTTGCCTATATTTAGGAAATAACTGATACTGATTTATATCTCTTTGGTATATGGGAAAGAAGCTTTTACTGTCAGCTGGTTCTTGCAATTGTGTATCTGTTTGTAGAGTGAGACCAGGAATGTATGCAATCTTAATAAAACACGTCAACATGTGCTTTGCAGTATGATTTGATGTCACATGATTGAGTTTATGGATTGGTTGGTAGACAGATACACAAACACATATTCACCTACACAGTCTTCATAAAACAATTTAACTGACACACTCAGAGAACATAGTATTTAAGCCTGTGATTGTGGATTCGAAAAAAAAAACACATTTTTGTTTCTGCTGACCTTAATAGTGGTCTGATATACATAAAATGTATCAGAAGGATGAAAAGCGACGTCTGGAAGCAAGACAAATGAGGGTTTCGGACTGCTGACACATGGACAGTTAGAACAGCCCGTTCGTTTGCTTATCCTCGCGCCTGGTTTTCCCAATGTACAAGAGAACTGACCTGCAGCATGAAGAAATTGCATGGCCTTTCCAAAAACAGAAATAAATGACAACGGATAAAGTAAGCTTAAGTGGGATATCAACAAACAAAAGGATACAAATGTGTACACAGGCCAGAAATTGGTGAAGGGATGGAAGATATGACCTTGTTTCTGTTTACAGCAAAGCTGTCAGAAGATAAATCCGGTAAGAACTGGATGATACTAAACTCAGTTTGTTGGATGAGGAAGAAGAAGAAGAAAAATGCCTGCTGTCTACAAGTCAGATCAGTAATGTAATTTTTGCATAAACCCTCTTGTATATAATATCATTTATAAATAAATATATATATATATACATATTCAAATTGCGGCAGCATACAATACATTTTCGTGTAGTAAATCTTCAAAAAATACTTTTTTTATTTTAAAGAGCGAAACGGAGCTGTATGAAAACTTTTAAAAGGTGAATGAATTACTTTCCTACTATATAATAATGACTATTTTAGCTTAATTTTAAAACACGGATAGAGGCGGACTTTAAGAACAGTAGATGCACCTAGTTTGCTACTATAGCGAGCAAGTACTGTACTGGAAAAGGAACACCTCCACATTAAGCAATGACTTTATTCACACAGTTTACTGAAATCATATAAGCGTGTGCATAACATAAGTGTAACATAAGGTCAGAACATCTTGTCCTGTTATGTCTAAATTCTACCAGTAGGAGCTTTCTACATTACTAGAGCCCGTAAGCTCTCACAAATAATCAAGAAAGGTTACTTCGTAACTATGTTTTAATTTATAGATCTCTTACATAACATTTCGTGAACAATATTTACGTAAATACATGATATACTTCTGCACTAAATTTGTGCTGTTAAAACTAAATGTAAAATAAGAAAGGTGTCTGTCTGGCAATTTTGTATTCTGAGAACTTAAGTCTGAGTAAATTTGCTTTCACTCTCCATGATCCTACAAATACGACACCTGTATTAACTTCAGTTCCGATGACGACATGGCCTGTATTTTGATCACTGATGGTAGGGAAATATAACATGTGAACATGTGATGGACTCCAGTTTCATACAATTTTTTTTATTAATAACCATCCATTAGTTTAAATGTTACTTGTGCACACTCCTCTCTCTCAGCACGAGAATAGTCACACGGCATCACATACATTCAAACATATATGGACATGATTATACCATAATCTTATTCTGTCATGCAAAACATAGAATGTAGAAAAGTAGCTTTGATTTCTTTTAGAAACCCCAGTTACTTTTCTTTGCTGCAGTGCAGCCTTTTAACGAACAGCTTCATTGTCAAGGCAGCAACTGAAACGCCGAGCAAAGGCCGACGAGGTAACTAAAACCTCTTATTGGTTGTATAAATCTAAGCTCCTACCTTGGAAGCAGTGTCTTGGTTTTGCATGTACATATAGGGTACCACGCCCCCAGGATACTAAAATATGTTTTTAGAATTCATGAGACAGGGGTCATGCCAATAAACATGGCAGCAGAATACACCATGAGACTTGACATCATCGGTTCTCTTTAAAATTCTGCGAGACGCAAAGCAGGGTAGAGGACATGTAGAATAAGAAACAAATAAAATGAAAACTGTAAGGACACTACGCTTTCCTTCTACCATATCGACGTCTGAAACGTGACAATATTTTCTATAAACTTTGGTTGCGATCAACTTGTTACTCTCATGGCATTCCAAAGATTTTATCATAATGTTTCACTGCTTTATATTTGGATGTCGTTGTTCCATACATATTTTTGGTCACTACATTAGTTCCATGTGGGCCGGGTAGCTCAGTCAGTATAGCGACTGACTACGGGCTGGACGTTTCGGGATCGAATCCCGGTGGGGATGAGATTTTCCGCCCGTCCAGACCGACCCTGAGGCCCACCCAGCCTCCTGTAAAATGGGTGCCGGGTCTTTCCCGGGGGTAAAGTGCGGCCGGCGTGTGCTGCTGACCACTCACCCCCTTCTAGTGCCGCGGTCATGGAAGAGTAGAGCTATACCTGTACCCACCCTCTGGGCCACACCGGGCCTGTAACGGGATCACTTTACATTTCACGATAGTCCCATGCGCGATTAACGAGAGCGAATAGAACGTGAGATGTTAATGTCCTGCAACGAATATCGGGATACACGCGGTGGCGCAGTTGGTTGAGGGACAGCGATACAAGCCAGAAGGACGCGGGTTCGATTCCCGATTGGGTCACTGGAATTTTTTCTTTACCTAATCGTAATAGAAATGAGCGCCACGAACATTTTCTGGGGGGTAAAAGCGTCAGGCGCGTAGGGCTGACAATCTTACCGCCTTCTTGTGCCGACTGCCTAGAAATTGTGGGAACTGCAACCTTATGGAACCCTCAAGGCCTGTAATGGGATAGCTTTTACATACAAAGTTAAGGGAACAAGCGTTAAACGAATTAATGGCCCGCCAGGAAAAATTACTGGAAAACCCCATTATCAGTATGAACATCTTAACACAATGTTTTATATTTTTACTACCATCACCACCTCCACGGCCAGCGCCACCGCCACCTCCGCCGCCGCCACCACTACCACCACCACCACCTATTCTATTATTATGTTGTTCTTGTATTTGTTTTGCTGAGCAGCCTACCGAATATTGGGCTATCTTTGCTCTGAGAAATCTGTTTCTGCATTTGATCGCCGCCATTTTTCCCGCAGCGTGAAACGTCTATATGGTTTCGCCAATCGAAGAAATTAAAATGGCTCCATTGGACGCTGGTGTACCGCTCTTTCTGAAGGGCAGACCTCAAATATTTTAGTTATTTAGCTTATTTACGAAATAATCAACGACATATGTGTGGACCATGTCTTTCTCTTTCTCTCTCTCTGCGTGTCATTTTGCGACTTAGTTTCAACGACTAAACTGTGTATCGTATTGTCGTAACGTTTGGTATAGGAGCTATTTGTAAAGAGCTGTGAAGCAAGTATGAGTTTTGTGAAAATCGGACCACTGACAGTCAAACCTTACGTAAGGACTCAAATTAACCTTCCAAAATTCTTGGCCGATTTGGATGAAATTCTGTACAGATCGTCTCGAGGTTATAGGATACCATTGATAAAGGATGATTTTTCTGAAAATTGCTGCAGCGAAATCCAGATATTACTTACAGGTGTAAATTACAATTTTTCCCATCCTGTCAATTATTTTCTTAGCTCGACATATACTTTCGTTGGGTGATTTTTGAGATTCGTGTAAATTAAATCGGGTAAGTGGAAGTCGTACTTTATTTCAGGGCGCTCTGTGTTGGCGTTTGTATGTCTGTATGCACCCTATCTTAACTTGTGAAGTAACTGATTGATTATCACTAGACCTGGTGCTTACGTAATGTCTAGGAGCCCTCAGACACTGCAGTGGCAGAAGCGCGTCTTTATGTGAGCGAATTACATTATCATCATGTACTTCAGGGTCCTGAACTGACACAAGGGACTAGATCTTTAAAAAATATTAGACTTTTCTTTAGTTTTTGCCTTGATGACAACTAAAGAACTGTTAGGTCCAGACATTGGACTTTTGGCACAGCGGCAGATCATGAACGAATCTACATGTTACATATGAATAATTATTTCTAGGTCGACAATTATAAACACAGCGACGAGGGTTTTATCTAACAAATTTAATTACACGTAATTTATGCTTAAGTAATAAGTGTTTGATAAAGATAAAAGTAAAGAACAGTAAAAATACTAAGAGATCTATGGGACTAGAAATCTAATCACTAGGAAAGTTTGTTCTAAGAATTATCCACAGAAATTCTTCTTTCCTTTTCAGGAAGGACAGTAGGTTACAGAAGAAAATTAGGCCTGTATTGTACATAATAGCAAGAGAGTTTTTTTTTTTATTCTGAGTGCAGGCAGACGGGATTACTGCTGCCTATTAAACTTTTTTATCTGCTTTAGAACGCATCTCCTTTATATCATCCCAGACCACAGCAGCTGTCATAGAATGTCGTATTGGTTGCGCGATTTATTAGCTATAAAGCTGCCATAATCGGGGGCACGATAAAGAGACCCCCATCTATAAAATTACTCAAGGAGTCTTGGAATAATATTCGTACTCGAGACTTGCCTTGAATTACGCGGAATTAATGATGAGAAGCATTCCTTTTTTAATGTGTTCTCTAATATTATCGTGTTCCTTTCATTTTCATTCATCATAGTATTTTCATCTCTTTACAGACTTGTAGTGCATAACTGAAGGTAGCCTAGTCTAAGTTTGCCGTTAGTCTGGAAGTGAAATGTAGTCGTCTTCTAACTGCAGGATATTTTCAAAGGAACAAAGCATTGCCCCTCAATTTTCATTCGCTTGTTTGCTATCGCTGACACAGGTAAGCTTATTTAAAATTAGTAATATGAATGCTGAAGAATTAAGAGTATAAACGAAACGATGATTGAATGTTTCTTTAATGAGGTCACGTCGCTCGACGAGCAGTAACTTTTCCCTGACGTTCACGATACGACTGAAGATTACTCGCTTCTGTCCCTCAAAATGAGAAATGACCTTTTTTTCCTCAATTTCGCGCATTTTCTCTTTCTGACCTTCGGTTTATGTAAAAATAATGGAAGAATCCTGTATTTTACATCTACTTTATCGCTACTGCATTTTTGTCCACTGGCTACCTTCTGTTATTTCGTGTGTGTGACAATAGAAATATCTGCACTGCATTTTTTGACCACGGTGCAACAGACCCTAGTGAGCCAGATTATAATTATCGAAGCTTCGTGATCAGAGTCAGGCACACTACACTCGGTAGGACTCCTCTGTACGAGTGATAACCCCGACCCAGAGACTTCTACCTTAAAAAGAAACAACATTCACAAAATGTAAACATCCATGGACCCGGCAGGAACAGAACCCGCAATCGCAGCAAGCGAGCGGCCGCAGATCCACGCCTTAGACTGCGCGGCCATTGGGATCGGATTTGCACAGTACAGTGTTACAAAATAATTTTTTCTTACCTAGTCGAATAATCTTAAAATTTATTTTGAAGGGGAGGAGTGGTGAGGGGGTAAAGTGGGTGAAATCAAAGGAATGAATAATTTGTAAACGTGGATGAATGAATACTATTAAAATTAATACAGGAGGGCGAGAAAATGGATATTTGAACTCCACGTATCAAAATTGGTGGCATCCAACTAAATACTTCGTGTTCAAATGTTTGTGGACCTTCTAATCGTCTTAAGCATAGTCGTGCCTAAGTAAAATACACTCCCAGCTTTAAATTTATAAACCTCTGCATTGAGGTTCCTACGTGTTGCCTACAATTTTCATAGAGAGAGCATTTCTGTTCCAAAGTAACATTAACATGCTGCTCTTAGCGTGAATGTGATGTGGTTGTAAATATTACTTAGAGCTACGCCAATCCCGGTGGTTGCGCCGTCTGAGGCGTAGGTCTGCGGTCGTTCGCTTGTTGGGATTGCGGGTTCGAATCCCTCTGGGGCCACGGATGTCTGCCTCTTGTGAATGTTTTAGGTCGTCAGGTAGAGACCTCTGCAACGGGCCGATTCCTCGTCCAGAGGAGTCCTATGAAGCATAGTGTGTCTCTGTGTGATCTCGAAACCTCGACAATGGGGCGGCATAGTCTGAGCAAGAAAACAAAAATTACTGTTGTACCGTCCCTTCATTTGATCGTAGTCTGACTGCAGCGCCCAAAGCAAGATTGTGGCAACACGGAAGTTCAAGTAATTCAGTTCACAACATAACATTAAAGAACAAATAAAACAATAAGTAGTATAACAGTGAAGTAAATTAGTGTAATAAACGCATGTGAAAATTCCGCACATTCTGATTCCACATCCAGTCTCCATTTTCCTTTCGACGTAATAAAAACCATAATAAAGAGAAACAAAAAATAAAATTGTGTGGTGTTCTGGGTTTAAACAAGAGCTGATAATGAACTTAACCAAAAACACCAAGAGTAGTGTTCATATTGCCGCTGGGAGCCACAATGTGTTCGGGTCCAGAATGTGGAAGGTAGGCAAGAAAAAGGGAGGAAGATGAGAAATAGTGTTTAACAGGGCACAGATTAACGTCGTGCGTTGGGATGTTGAAACACCCACTTTGAGATTGAAAATATCGTAAAGAAATGCAGAAAACTCTAAATGCGGTGGATTGATAAGATGATCAAAGGCGCTGAACAGGAATGGTAGACAGGAAGTGTTGCTGGTCGTTCATGCGTTGCCGCTTTTGCTAAAGTTAAATAGAACCATGAAATATTTCAGTGTGTAAGGTGCTCCTACAGATATTTGAGAAGAGATCCTCACGAACGCCATACATTCGATTTTCCGTTGGCCTAACTTGCTGTGTGATAAAATAGCCCGACGCACAGACATGCTTCCCTCATTGTTCTTGTATTTTAGGTACGAATTACCCTCGTATAAATAATTAGTGGAAGATGCACATAAGAAGCTTTGTATTCAGTCCTAGCAGCTGCAGTTTAAAGATACTTGTGTTCGTGCGAGAAGGTACTATGACGTTTGATTAGCTTAATTTTGGTGCGTTGCTTTTTGTATAGTCGTTGACCATGATTATCCATTATTAAAGTTGGGCACACTATAAAATAAACCTCTTGAGTACTGCTCGTTGACACTAAGGGGTTCGAATTTTCCCATGCCTGCCAATAACTCAGCACTTCAGACAATATTGCAATTAATGGACAACCCTGTCGAACAGCAAAACATTGAAGTTCCGAGCCAAAAAAAGAATTGGAGTAACCATTTATTGTCTAATTCTTTATACCTTTTTTCTGTTTCATATATTACTTCCCCCTTGCTTTCTCTCCCTCTTCTGCGTGGATTCTTCAGTGTATTATTACCTCAACTTTTATCTTCCAACTCCTCGCAAACTCCTTTTGGCAACGATCTTCTAGATTTTCGGGAATTGCTTTGCCCAATGAAGATTTTTCTAAAGTTCGAACGAAACTTCTATCTTCTTTTATTCTTTCTTTACTTGAAGGGCGGGGGAAGAAATCAGCAGTAACTTGTGTCGCCAATTAAAGTAGCAATTTTTCCTTCTTGCCTTCTGGTCGGTTCTAGAGCAATTTGAAGCAAAAGGGGGACTGTAGGAGGAAAGAAGTTTCTGCCATCTTTGCCTGGCAGCAGCGCATTGAAAGCGCATACTAGCTCCAATCAGGGATGACTCATAATTTGTTCTCCCTTGTTTGAGCATCGAATGTATGAGGATTTCATAAGCCTGTTCCGTGTTTCTACGAAATTAGAAAAAAAAAATATTCTGATTACGAACGCGTGTAGTTGTTTTGTGAATACCAATTCCTAACTTGAAGTTTAGGTCCACATTGCACATTGCCTAAGGAAATATTTTGTTACTAAGTTCATATGAAAGTTTAAATAAAGTTTCATGCATCGAAGAATCTCCACGTTTACCTAAACATATACAGCACACACAGTTCTCCTCTTCGTCAATAATCATTCTTTCATTCTTTCTTTCCTTCTTACTTTCTTTTTTCCTTCTTAGTCTGACCCCTCCTACCTACTCACTGCAAGTGTAAGGAGGTTACTGTTACACCTAATCACACACACACACACACACACACACACACACACACACACTCTCTCTCTCTCTCTCTCTCACAAACACACACCCAGTAAGGCTACTCTGGACGAGAGATCGGCCCGTCGCAGAGACTTATACCTGACAACACATAATATTTACAGGAGACAGACTGCCATGTCTCGAGCGAGGATGGACCCGCAATCTCAACAAGCGAACGGCCGCAGACCCACGCCTTAGACCGCGCTTTGTCGATAATCGTGTCATCACATCTCTCCTTCCAGGATTCTAATTACAGGGTGCTATTCTGCAATTTTATTTATTACTTAAACATTTCTTCGTCAGAGGTGAATTAAATTGTAACAGCTTCCCGACTTTTGCTACATCAGTTAGGAGCCATACAGATAAATGCCTTATTTGCCTTACTGAAAAACGCCACCTTCCACTAAAATACGCTTATCGGATACGCCTTTTTTTGATAGACAAGGCGGTCACACTTCAAACGGATATTTATGATTGGTAACCTTGCTGACGATCAGTGTTTCTTATTGGAAACTACAGAAGAATCCCGAACTCTAGTATGAGACCCTAGTCACTTAACATATGCAAGTTAAATCTGAATTTTTTAAGGACACATTGCTTCTCTCTAAATTAATGCATTTTTTATGTGACGAATTCAAAGTCTTGTTAACAGAGTAGGGTCTTTCTAATTGTGTTACCAGTAAACAATTATTCAACGCAGTGTGAGGTAGCTAATGAAATCATAAAGCACAACGCTATTGAATGGTTATGAGAAATATTGTTCCTTGTTATTTTACACTTGTATCAAAAGTACAATTTAGAAAACTTTCATGAAAGTGAAATTTGTTTGTTAAAAACTTTGTTTTCAGCTTTTGTCGAGACGATTAACTGAACTAAACGCTCATCCTGGAAATTCAAAAGAAGTCCTCCTGTTAAAAGCAAGAACAATCACCATGGCTTTCCAAGTCCCCAGCCCCTTACTACACGAAAATAAAAAAGAAGCGATAACATTTTCTTCGGAAAATAACACGAGGTCTCTGGAATGAGTATAATTGATCCACATCATTTAAAGGCGAAACATTAGACATAAAACACTTCGTACTTGATTTTACATGTTACTCAGTGAACATAACACAAAGAAGAAAACAAACATAAATATAAGAACTTAAATTGTAAAACTCATTTTAAAATTTCCTTTTAAAACTTATTCGAAATGCAGATGAAGTTTTCTTTCAAAATACCAAAATATCAGACGAATGCTTAACTCTGATTAGTAAGGAGCAAAAAGAAATATGGTTGTTTCCCCTTAATTTATTATTTGGGGTCTTTTTGTATTTCGAAAACTCCGCATATTGCAAAAAGCGTTTTAATCAACTATATAAATACAAACACCCTCCTCCCAACACAACATCCTCTAGTGGACCAGGGACTCCTCATTTGCGAGGCTTCACGGCCACACTGAGACACACCACACTCGGTAGGACTCCTCTGGGAGAGTGATCAGCCCGAAGCAGAGACTTCTACCTAACAACACACAACTCTCGCAAGAGACATTTATCCATGCCTCTGGCGGACTGGAACCCGCAATCCCAGCACGCGATAGGCTGCATATAAATATGGACTACTCCGTCTTAACACAACAGTTTTGAAATTAATTTTAACGCTACACGTTTTGATCGATATCGATCATCTTCAGGCGAGTTAAACAAATTCTTAAAAACAATGTAAAATGTTGCTATTCGTGAGATATCTCAAATATCGCAATGCATACAGTACAATAAAATTGTAGTATTTATAGAATCCAATCTCTGTGGGTTTTATGGTTTTTATGATGCTAGTTCCTGAAGTAAAGTTTAAAAACAAGGAAAATTTTTATAGTTGTAAAGTCCATATGAAGGGTGGAGTACTCAGCTGGTCCTATTTCTTTATCGAATGTTTCAGTATCTTTGCATTGAATGGGATATCAAAGTTTTCCTCATTCATTTGCAGCTGCAGTACGTGCATGGCATAAATCAGTATTTAATTCTCCTGTCTTAATATGGAGAAATTTATTTCATCATTTAGGCTAATTTATGGGTTTCTTGTTCAATATATTTACAGATATGGTACCATTTCCTTATCTTTATTTTGGCGTAGTTCAGAACTGTATCATTTTCTAAACACTGTTTGTTAAAATAAATATTTGTGTTACATTTTAACACCTTGTATTTTAAGTTTTTATATTTGTTAATCACTAGTTTGATTATATATATATATATATATATATATATATATGTGTGTGTGTGTGTGTGTGTCAAGCACCTTATATTAGTGTTCTGCACAACCGTTTGTTAACAATAATAATAATAGTAATAATAAATACAACAACATACTCCATGGAGCACAGTTCTTCCTGAAAAGCTGACAGACCCTCATATAGTCAAGAGCAATCCACTCTATGCCTCCCCATCCCACTTCTTAACGATCCATTTTAATATTATGCTTCCATCCACGCCTAGGCTTTCAAATGGCCTTTTCCATCAGGACTAAAACAGTGTATGCAGTCTCCTGTCTCCCATACGTGCCATATGCCCTGTAAATTTCTTTATTCTTGATTTGATCACCCGAATAATATATGGTGAGAAGTACAGAGCCTTAAATTGCTCCTTATGTAGTTTCCTCCACTCCCCTGTTACCTCCTCTCTCTTACGCCCAAATATTCACCTCAGAATCGTATTTTCAGACACCCTCAGCCTACGTTCCTCCCGCAATGTGAGCGACCAAGTTCCACACTCATACAAAAGAGCAAACAAATTTACAGTACTGTATATCTTAATGTTTATATTTTTGGATAGCAAACTGGAAGAACTAAGATTCTGTAACGAATGATAACAAGCATTCCGTGACTTCAGTCTGCTCTTCATTTCTTTGTCAATGGAATTGCGATTCTTAGGGTTGTTCCCAAATATTTTAATTATTCTACCATTTCAAAAAATTATTACCTAAATTTATGTTATGATTTTTTCCTGCATTCTGATCTCGAGACATGACCATGTACTTCGTTTCATTAGCATTTACTTCTAGTCCAGTCTCCTTACTAGCGACAACTAAAGCTTCTGGGTTTTTCTTCATAGTATGTTTGTTTTCGCCCATGTATTGACATCATCACCATAAACCAAAAGTGTCGTTTATAATAATAATAATAATAATAATAAGCACTCAACCAAATATGAACTCAATAATTAAGACAGCAGCAAAGATTACAGAAGAATTAAGTCAACCAAATGAGAAGAGTGACGCAATACAGGATGGAATACAACACACAAAGGCAAGATTGGGAGAGTCCGTAAAGGAAAAATGGAAAAACAAAGTAATGCATGGGCAGTACATTAGAAATATAGA
>Ga0123357_10006720_pt1 | contig 14099 bp, 15 predicted proteins | sample TergutEmb28metaG_FD_89873 | JGI IMG/M metagenome (GOLD analysis project Ga0123357, IMG submission 89873) | Embiratermes neotenicus P4 segment gut microbial communities from Petit-Saut dam, French Guiana - Emb289 P4 | ecosystem: Host-associated > Arthropoda: Insects > Digestive system > Gut ... | reverse complement strand
TAAAAATTGTATTTTTGTGCCGATGAAAAAGTTGTTTTATCTCATCGGCTTAATCTTACTTTTTGCAGCTGATACAACGGCGGCAAACAGTGATTTTTTTGGTGCAAGGGTGGAAGAAGTTGCTAAGGGGGGAAACGTTGTTCGTGAATCATGGAATGGTTTTGCCAATATCTTCAAAGCCAATGCCGATGAAGTTGTGGAGGCAGCAACGAAAATTAAAAATTATCGAGTTGCTCAAAATGCAGGAACACAAGGTAATTTTGGTTATTTAGAAGGTAAAGTTGGGAATATTACTAAAAATGGAGAAATGGTTAGGAGTAGCGCTCCTGATAATATAACAGAAATCTTTGACGCTATTCCAGTAAACAATCAAAATGTGGCATATGGAGAAAATGCATGGATGAGAACTACTGATAGTGAATATAAAATGCTAAATCGTTTAGCGAATGATTTAAAAGTAGAAAAAGGTCAAGTATATCCTGAAATAACCGGAGAATTAAAAATTGTGTCTGAAAGACAATATTGTCCTTCCTGTAATGGAATAATTCAACAATTTAATGATATGTTTCCAAATGTAAAATTAATTTTAGTCGATGGAGCAAAATAGAAAAATAACGGTTAGCATTCCATCAAATGATAGATGGGTTGTAGAAAATCTGATTAATAGGTTTAAAAAGTCGTATCGAATAGAAATTTCTATCGATAAAGAAGAAGACAGGGGGGGGGTTAATTTTTTTATAATCTCATCTTATCAATTTACTCCTGATTTAATTTTTGAAATGGGTTATTATTATTCTGGATATATTGAAGTATTACGGCAAAAGGGGGAAATTGATTAATAATACAACAATTTAACGAAATGTTCCTCTGTTCACCGTAGCGTGTTAAAAATGTAAGGTTTAGGTTCGGCAAAGGCTCTGCCTTTGCCGAACTTAAACCTTTCATTTTTAGCAAGCTACGACGAGCAGGGGAATAATCAAACAGATAAATTATGAAACTGAAAGTATTTATTACAATTATTTCTACAGCTTTAAGCATTAATCTATTTTCACAGACAGCAGAAAGTTATTTTTCTCAAGGTAGAGTTTATGAGTTACAAGAAAAAGATTACGATAAAGCGAAAGAATATTATTTGCACGCCTTAAAATTACAGCCAGATTATGTATCTTGTTATGAGAATTTAGGTAGAATTTATCATAAAATAAAAAAAGACTATTACAAAGCAATAGTGTATTATCAGCTATATGTTGGGTATCGGTCTGATGCAAAAGCATATCTTAATATGGCAAATTGTTATCTTTCAATAGAAAGACCTGATTATAACAAAGGAATACAGTGTTGTGAAGAAGCCATAAAATTAAAATCCGATTATGCAGATGCTTATTGTTTACTGGCATCAATTTACAACAAGACAGGAAATCGAAATAAATATTTAGAATATTTGAAAAAGTCAAGGCAACTCGAAAATAAAGATGAGAAATAGTGACGAGATTAGCAAGTAATACAAATCAATATGAAACACAATCTTAATAATATTAGTAATGATATTGAAGGTTTTGGATTTTCTGAATTGGATTACGGCACCGGATCAAACCCCTCCCCGCCCCACGGATGACAGCGAAGAATCCGCCGAATCGCCAGATAACCTCCTTTGAAAGGCCCGTATTTTTTGATAGCCTGTAAGGCATATTCCGAACAGGTAGGCGTAAAACGGCAAGAAGCCGGAGTGAGCGGGGAAATACAATATTTGTAAAAATAAATCGGAATCAATACAAGAAAAATACCGGTTTTTTTAACATAATGCAGTAGATTCATTTTGTTTTTTCTTTTAAAATAGCTAATGCTTTTTCCATAGCTGCTTCTATTTCTTTCCACTGACACAATTCGTTCCCTGTAAAGAGGAAAGCGATTAGCAGTCTGTGTTCTTTTTCCTGACAATGCTCAACCAATGAAGATTTTTTTTGCCGGTATGCTTCCCTGATTAATCGTTTCATCCGGTTTCTTTTAACAGCGCGTTTGAACTTTTTTTTGGGAACGCCGACTAAGACGGAAACCGGCGCTCCCGAAAAAGATTTTTGTTCCAGATAAACAACACGCAAAGGACAGGAAATAAAAGCGTTTCCTTGTTTAAACAAACAATCAATTTCCTTTTGAAGGGAAATTCGTTCTATTTTTTTTAACGTAAGTCGATTATCCAACGTGGTTTATTTCTTTCCTTTTGTTGCAGGTTTCATCACCGTTTTCAGATACTTTTCCAGCGCAGCGGTCATTGAAGGCGATTCCGGATTCGGAGCTTCAATATCCAAACGCAGTCCCGCTTCACGAACCGCTTTAGCGGTAGTAGGACCAAAAGAGCCGATCAGCGTATCATTCTGTTCAAATGTTGGAAAATTTTTGAGCAACGACGAAACACCGGCTGGAGAAAAGAACAAAAGAATATCATAGTCGAAAGTTTCATCCATTGCAAAGTCGTTACTAACCGTCCGGTACATGATGGCTTTGTTGTATTTGATTCTCTTATCATCCAAAAGTTTGATTAAATCTTCTTTATGGATATCCGAAACCGGTATCAGATAATTTTCTTTATTATGCTTGTTGATATAAGTCATTAAATCTTCAATTCTTCCTGATGCAGGATAGAAAATTTTGCGCTTTCTGAAAATAGTGTATTTCTGTAAATAAGCCGCAATTGCTTCTGTAACACAAAAATACTTCATCGCTTCCGGAATTTGTATCCGAAGTTCATCACTCAAACGGAAATAATGATCAATAGCTGTTTTAGCGGTAAAAATAACGGCAGAATAATCTAAAACATTGATTCGCTGTGCTCTAAATTCTTTTGCATTTACCGGATCTATTTTAATGAAAGGACGAAAAATAACTTGTACGCCATATTTTTCCGCAATATCAAAATAAGGAGACTTTTCAGTCTTTGGCTCGGGTTGAGACACGAGAATTTTTTTTATACTTGCATCCATATTGTATCCTTTTGCGCAATTAAGTAAACAAATCCACGGTACACCAAATACAACGGTATTATTTCTTGGGTGCAAAGGTACAAAATAAAATAAAGCAAACGTTGTTTCCTGTGAAAAAATAATGTATATATCTTGTAAAAAATGAATAACAGGTTGAATATAAAATAAAGAATCATAAAATAAAAACAAAAAATATAAGCTGTTTCTACATAAAATAAAATTAAGGTTGGGAGAAATAAGAAAATTCCATTGAGGCTAATCCATGAAAAATAATCGTTATTCCACTGACTAACAATTTCTTTTTTAAAGAAAATCGCCCCGACTGCCGAATATGCCAAAAATTTGTATATGAAAAAAATGATTAGCAGTAAGGAACATTTTCCTAAAAAAAGGAGCATTTGAGTCAGGGTAGTTACTGATAAAAAATGCTCGTGAACAGCATAACAATAGAACATTATCGATAGCAACAAGATGGTTTGAAGGCTTAAAAAGAATTTGTTCAAGGTCTCGTTTGTAACAGTTTTATAAAACATATTGTGCCTGTCTTTGTTACGAAACAGATCGCTGAACATGGAAAGAAAAAATCTATTTCTATTATTGATTATGCTTACAATAATAAAAAAGCAAATAAAAAATAAAATAAATCCCCAATTATTTGCTTCACTTTTAATGGCAAGCGGAATGTCTTTCATTTCCATGGCGATTTGTCTTTGGATTGTGCTTGATTAAGAATAAGCTCAAGCGCTTCTTCGGGAGCGCTTGCTATTTGCCAAACGGGTGATTGGGAATGAATAAAATTCTCCTCATTGGCTTTATCCAGCATAGCCAGCAGGTGATTGTAATAACCGGCGGTATTCAAAACAACAATTGGATTATTATATAATCCCAACTGTTTCCAGGTGATAATTTCGAGTAATTCTTCAAAAGTTCCGACACCTCCGGGTAGCGCAATGCAGGCGTCCGATTTGTTTGCCATTGTCTGTTTCCGCACGTGCATATCAGGAGTAACGATAACTTCTTGAATCGCAGGGTGCAGCCAACCTTTATCGTACATAAACTGAGGAATAACCCCGCAAACGTTTCCTCCGTTTTCTAAAATGGCATCAGTGACCGCAGCCATTAACCCGTTGATTCCTCCCCCATTTACACAAGCAATGGAGTGTTTTGCCAGCAGCTTTCCTAAATTTCCGGCAGCTTCAAAATATATGGGAGATATTCTTGAACTCGCTGACGCATAAATAGTTATCGTGTTTATTTTTTGTGACATGGGTAATAATCGCCTCTTTTTTTTTGCAAAATTACGAAAAATTTATTAAAAAATATATTTGCGTATTGCCGGTTATTTCAAATACTATAAGAATTTTTCATTATTTTGTTTTATCTTTGTAGCCCAAATTAATCAGAAAAACAACTTATGCCTAAAAAAGAATTATCCTACAATGAAGCTTACGCCCGTTTGGAAGAAATCCGGAAGTCAATTGAAAGCAACAGTTTGGATGTCGATGATCTGAGCGATAAACTCAAAGAGGCTTCCGCGCTGTTAAAAATCTGCCAGGAGAAATTATTTAAGGTCAACGAGGAAACGAAAAAAATACTGGAAGAAATAAATTTTTAAAAATAAAATAATATGAAAGCATTTGTATTTCCCGGACAAGGCGCGCAGTTTGCAGGCATGGGAAAAGAGTTGTACGAAAAATCGCCGCTTGCTCGCGAATTGTTCGAAAAAGCGAATGAGATATTAGGGTTCCGTATTACGGATATTATGTTTGAAGGAACCGACGAAGACCTTCGCCAAACGAAAGTAACCCAGCCGGCTGTTTTTCTTCATTCGATTATCTTAGCCAAAACGTTAGGCGAACAGTTTCAACCGGATATGGTTGCCGGACATTCATTGGGCGAATTTTCCGCTTTAGTTACCGCTGGCGTACTGTCGTTTGAAGACGGTTTGCAATTGGTTTATAAACGTGCTTTAGCCATGCAGAAAGCAGGGGAAATCAACGAGGGAACGATGGCTGCCATTCTTAACTTGCCGGATGAAACTGTTGAAAAAATTTGCGCCGGAATCGATGAAGTGGTCGTTCCTGCAAATTACAATTGTCCCGGACAAGTCGTCATTTCCGGCTCAATAAAAGGCGTCGATGCAGCTTGCGAACAATTGCTTGCCGCAGGAGCCAAGCGAGCCTTGAAATTGAAGGTCGGCGGCGCTTTTCATTCGCCGTTGATGGAGCCTGCAAGGGAAGAATTAAGGACGGCGATTGATACGGTTTCGTTTCGGGCACCGAATTTCCCTGTCTATCAAAATGTCAGCACACAAGGGGAAACCAATCCCGAAAGAATCAAAACAAATCTAATCGCCCAACTGACGGCTCCCGTTAAGTGGACGCAGTCGGTGCAGAATATGATTGCTGCTGGAGCGGACGATTTTACGGAAGTTGGGCCGGGCAGCGTTTTACAGGGGTTAATTAAAAAAATAAATGCTGAGGTACAAATTCAGGGAATTTCATAGGAAAAGTTATGCAATGTAACTTTAATTTTGATTCATGGATGATTTTATGTATATTTTCCTCCTGAAGAAATAGCTGTGATAAAAAGGGGACGAACAGTAAACGTGGTCTTTTAATCAATTTAGCACAAAAATAACCTTTCCAGTTTGCAATTTGAAAGATTTTATCTACTTTTGCATCCAAAATACAAAGCAGTATGAGTTATTTAATAACGCCACAAGCATATAAAACATCCTTGAATAAAATTGAAACAGAAAGAGGTATTCAAAAAATTAAGGATTTTTTCCAGCAGAATCTATCTTCCGAATTACGGTTGAGGCGAACGACCGCCCCGCTTTTTGTGCTGAAAGGGACGGGCATCAATGATGATTTGAATGGAACCGAACGAGCTGTTACCTTTCCAATTAAGGATTTAAATGATACGCAAGCTGAGATTGTACATTCTTTGGCTAAATGGAAACGGCTCATGCTGGCCGACCTGCACATTGAGCCGGGCTATGGTATCTATACGGATATGAATGCTATCCGTGCAGACGAGGAATTGGGAAATCTTCATTCGCTCTATGTCGATCAATGGGATTGGGAATTGGTTATGCGCGAAAATGAACGGAATATCGACTTTCTCAAAAACATTGTCCGCCGGATTTATGCAGCTATTCTTCGTATGGAATACTTAGTTTATGAGACGTATTCTGAATTTAAACCTCAACTTCCTCAGGATATTTATTTCATTCATGCCGAAGAGTTGCTTCAAAAATATCCCGAAATGACTGGAAAAGAAAGGGAAGATGCAATCACTAAAGAAAAAGGGGCAGTGTTCATTATCGGCATCGGCTGCTTATTGAGCAACGGAGAAAAACACGACGGACGAGCCCCCGATTACGACGATTGGACAACCATTTCCAACGGATTTCCTGGACTGAACGGCGACATCCTCGTTTGGAACGAAGTGTTGGGTAGAGCTGTTGAACTTTCATCCATGGGCATTCGCGTCAATGCGGAAGTATTGAAAAAACAGTTAATCGCATCGGGTACCGAAAACCGAAAAGAACTATATTTCCATAAACGTTTATTAAATAACGAACTGCCACAAACCATCGGAGGTGGAATCGGCCAATCGCGCTTGTGCATGTTCCTTCTGCGTAAGGCGCATATCGGCGAAATTCAGGCGAGTATCTGGCCGCAAGAAATGCGGGAAAAAGCGCTAAAACACGGAATAGCGATGATATAATAACGCAGATTCGATAATATTGTGTATCTTTGCGTCGTTATTTGATTAATTCCATTTATTTTTAGCGAAAAATAAATGGATTCAATCTCCGAAACCCGGAGTGCTTGCTACAATTGCAAGTTGAGTATTTACGTAAAAAATGAGTTATGAGGTATTTAAAATCGGTTCTCTTTTTAGTATTACTCTGTCTGTTAATGACGGGGTCGAGAACCAAAGAAATCAGACTTACCGAAGGTATTCAACCCGGAAATCTTGCTCCGGAAATTCAATGGCAGGATATTGATTTAAAAGGTAAAAAGTTTGTTTTATTGCAATTTTGGGCTGCTTACGACGCGCAGTCAAGAATGGTAAATGTTCAGATGTACAATGCTATTTCGCAGTCGAAAACAAAAGATGTGCGTTTAATTTCCATTTCTTTGGATGAAAGTAAAGCTGTGTTTGAAGGCATTGTGAAAGCCGACCATTTGGATCCGGCTACTCAGTTTAATGATTTTCGAGGAAAAAACTCCAAGATTTTCAACGATTATCACTTAGATTCTGGATTCACTAACTGGTTGATTAATCAGGATGGAATTATTGTTGCTAAAAATGTAAAACCAAAAGAAATTTCCAGCTATATTGAGCTGATAATATCATAATTACTCCCTGTCATTTTGTCATATTTTGAAATTTGGCAAATCTTTTGTTGTCCATAAGTAAAATTATTGACGTATGAATTTTAACAATTTTACAATCAAAGCTCAGGAAGTAATTGAGCATAGCGTTGAACTTGCACGACGCAAAAGTCAACAGAATATTGAACCGGCGCATCTGATGAAATCCATTCTGGAAGAAACGGAAAGCATCGTTCAATTTTTGTTCCGGAAGATAGGGATTAATATTCAAATTTTTACGAATATATTGGATAAGGAAATCGATTCTTATCCCAAGGTATCCGGCGGTGAACCCTATCTGGGACGTGAAGTCAATGCCGTTTTTCAAAAGGCAATAGACATCAGTTCACAGTTAGGCGATCAGTACGTTTCTGTTGAACCGATTCTTTTAGCTTTGTTCAAGGAAAAAAATTCGGTTTCAACGATGATGCGCGATGCCGGCGTTACCGAAAAAGAGTTGACGGCAGCGATCAACGAACTGCGGAAAGGAAATAAAGTGACGAGTCAATCGGCGGAAGATACCTACCAGTCTTTATCCAAATATGCAATCAACTTGAACGAACGGGCAAGGTTGGGCAAATTAGATCCGGTCATTGGTCGTGACGAAGAAATTCGACGGGTATTACAAATTCTGAGTCGCCGGACGAAAAACAATCCTATCCTGATCGGCGAGCCGGGCGTGGGAAAAACAGCAATTGCCGAAGGTTTGGCGCATCGTATCATTCGGGGCGACGTTCCCGATAACTTGAAATCCAAACAAATTTTTTCATTGGATATGGGCGCACTTATTGCCGGCGCCAAGTACAAAGGAGAATTTGAAGAACGGTTGAAATCGGTCGTCAATGAAGTTATCGGTTCGGAAGGTGAAATTATTCTTTTCATTGATGAGATACATACTTTAGTCGGAGCAGGCGGCGGCGAAGGCGCTATGGACGCTGCCAATATTCTGAAACCGGCATTGGCGCGGGGCGAATTACGCGCTATCGGTGCAACTACGCTGAACGAATATCAGAAATATTTTGAAAAAGATAAAGCGTTGGAACGCCGTTTTCAGCAAGTTATGGTTGATGAGCCAAGCGAAGCCGATGCAGTTTCCATCCTTCGCGGCTTGAAAGAAAAGTACGAAAATCGTCACAAGATTCGTATCAAAGACGACGCCATTCTTGCCGCCGTACATCTCTCTTCACGTTATATCACGGAACGCTACCTGCCGGATAAAGCCATTGATTTAATGGACGAAGCCGCTGCCCGTCTGCGAATGCAAGTAGATTCGGTTCCGGAATCACTGGATGAAATCACCCGTAAAATCACGCAACTGGAAATCGAACGGGAAGCTATCAAACGGGAAAACGATACGAATAAACTGGAAATTCTTAGCAAGGAAATTGCCGATTTGCGCGAAGAAGAATCGCAATTGAAAGCCAAATGGGAATCGGAACGGGAAATCATCAATAAGATACAGCAAAACAAAGTCGAAATCGAAGATTTGAAGTACCAGGCCGAAAGGGCGGAACGCGAAGGCGATTACGGCCAGGTAGCTGAAATCCGTTATGGCTTGCTGCGCCAAAAAGAAGCGGAAATTGAAAAATTTCAGATGGAATTGAACGGCATGCAAGGTCAGCATGCAATGATTAAAGAAGAAGTCGATGCGGATGATATTGCAGACGTCGTTTCCCGCTGGACAGGCATTCCGGTAGGAAAAATGCTGCAGAGCGAATCGGATAAACTGCTTCATCTGGAAGAAGAACTGCACAAAAGAGTTGTCGGACAGGAAGAAGCAATAACCGCCGTGTCGGATGCTATCCGCCGGAGCCGCGCCGGCTTGCAAGACCCCAAACGTCCAATCGGTTCGTTTATCTTTTTGGGAACTACCGGCGTTGGAAAAACAGAATTAGCGAAAGCTTTGGCAGAATATCTTTTCGATGACGAAAACATGTTGACCCGTATTGACATGAGCGAATATCAGGAAAAATTTGCGGTATCCCGCCTGATTGGGTCGCCTCCGGGGTATGTGGGTTACGACGAAGGCGGACAACTGACAGAAGCCGTGCGTCGCAAACCCTATTCGGTTGTCTTGTTCGACGAAATTGAAAAAGCGCATCCCGATGTTTTCAATATCCTGCTGCAAGTATTGGACGACGGCAGATTGACCGACAATAAAGGCCGCACGGCAAATTTCAAGAATACGATTATCATCATGACGTCGAATCTTGGCTCAAATATCATCCGTGAAAATTTCGAGAAAATCAACAAGGACAATCATGACGAAATCGTTGAAGAAACGAAAAATGAAGTGCTGGATTTACTCAAGAAAACCATCCGTCCCGAATTTTTGAACCGGATCGACGAAGTCATTATGTTTTCGCCGTTGAACGAAGCGGAAATCAAAGAAATCGTTCAGTTGCAACTTGATAGCGTAAAGAAACTTCTCGCAGGCAACGGCATTGATTTGCAATTCACGGATACGGCAGTCACACTGATTTCCGAAGAAGGATACGACCCGCAATTCGGAGCGCGGCCGGTTAAGCGAGTTATCCAGCGGCAAGTGCTGAATCCTTTATCTAAAGCGATTTTAGCAAAGCAAATCAATCACAGTCAACCGATTGTAATTGGCTCCGAAAATGGGGAGCTGAGGTTTTCAAATTGAAAAATTAAGAAACACAATGGGTGGTTAAAAAGCCGTCAACCCGAAATCAAAGTTCATGTTTGCCGATTTTTCTTCGGGATTCATTTTTACTTCAATTTCAAACGTATTTTTACCAGAACGCAGGAGGCAACTGTAATCACTAAGATTTATCTGATTATATTGCCTCGTGTTCCTTACTTGCTGCTCAAAAACCGGAACATCATTTATCCGAATTTTGGTAAAACCATTTACATTTAACCACAAAGAAAGATTTTGATATGTTTTATCAACTGTAAAATCCTGTTTACAAACAATTGAAGTATCTTTTTTAACTTCATAAGGCGTTTGTATATCGTATTTGGTTCCGTTCAAAATGATTGTTCGCGATTGTTTTTCCTGCTGACTGTCGGCAATAAGCGTTTCCGGTTTAGCCGAATGAATTTTATAAAGCCTTGCATGTAAGGTATGTAACAGTGCAGGTGGGATTTTCACCACTTTTCTGTCATAACTTATCAGTCCGTTCACTTCGCCTTCGACATCGGTGGTTTGCGTGTAAATAGCAGCGCTCAATCCTTGCGCAACAAGGGTTTCCAGATCGAACACAAGACGTGCGTAATCATTAATAAGCATCGCATTTCCATCTAAATTTTTATAACCCCAATTTCGCATTTCGGGATTCCAAAGATGTTTTTCTACGGGGAATCCCAACCCGCCAAATTCGCCAAGCGCTGATATGCGGTCATTTGTAAACGCCGGTTTTATCATTGATGTAAGCGGATAATTGTGTATGTCGAGCATGTCGCTCACATTTCTGTCTGTCCATCCGCTTGTTCCGTCAACAATTCGTTTCGTGTCTTTCTGCTGAACCATTTTTACCATTTCCTCAGTGTTGTGTTGTCCCCAGCCTTCATTAAAAACAACCCATGTAGTTATGCACGGGAAAAAACGTAATTCCTCTATCATTTCGTTCATTTCCAGCAACCATTGGGAAACAATCTTTTCCGGCGCTTTCCAGTCTTCTTCGTCGGTAGGGCGAACCTGTTCCGTTTCTTTTCGCGAAGAGGCAAATCCCGACGGCATATCCTGCCACAGCATTAATCCGAGCGAATCGGCATAATAATAGTAGAGAGCGGGTTCTACCTTAATGTGCTTTCGGATGGTATTGAATCCCATGCTTTTAAGTTGTACCATATCCCAAAGCATGGCTTCTGCAGAGGGAGGAGTAAGTAAGCCATCAGGCCACCAACCCTGATCAAGAGTGCCATATTGAAATATCGGTTTGTTATTCAAAAATATGCGGTTATATCCGTTTTCATCTTTTTGCGACGATACTTCACGCATGGCAAAATAGCTGTACAACCGGTCAACTGTTACATTGTTTTTAATTAATTCAATGTCAAGCGTATATAATTCAGGCTTTTCCGGCGTCCATAATTTGGGGTCGGGAACCTCAATTGTTATCTTACCGTCAACTTTGTATTTTCCAGATACTATTATCGCATCTTTGTCTATTATTTTGATATTTAATTGTTCGTCGCCTTTGATATTTGCATAATTAAAATTGAGCGTGATGGAACTTTGTGATATGTTGGCTTCGGGAATTAATTTCTCGATGTGAGTGGAATTTACGGCTTCCAGCCACACTGTTTGCCATATTCCCGAAACCGGCGTGTACCAAATTCCGAACTGTTTTAACTGCTGTTTTCCCCTGCTGATTGATTCTTTGTCGGTTGGATCGACAACGCTTACCACAATGGTTTGTATGCCGGATATCTTTTTGATATGTTTTGTAATATCGAAAGAAAAAGGATTATTTCCACCCCTGTGCGTTCCTGCCAACTCATTATTAATCCAAACTTCACATTCGTAATCAACAGCCCCGAAATGCAGTATAATCTGTTTTCCTTTCCATTGGGGATTCAGGATAAATTCCCGATAATACCACAATTTATCATCCGGCGTAAATGTCTTTGCCACACCCGACAAGGCTGATTCGATGGCAAAAGGCACCAATATCTCATTATCAAAATTTTTTGGTTTTTCTGTTTCCGAAATGTTTGTGACGACATATTTCCATAACCCGTTCAGATTAATCCAGTCCGCCCGTTTTAACTGCGGACGCGGATAATTTTGCCACACATTTGCAGGGTTTACGCTATCCGCCCACTCGGTTTTTATCTTATCTCCCTTGATATTCCACCCCATAGCAACAGTGGTAAATACACAAAAAACGCTTAATAATATTAACTTCATGATATTATTCTACTTCATTGATTGATTTAATAACTTTAATTTCTTCAGGATCGAAAGGGGTTTTATCCTGCCGGTAAATATCATGAAACCACAATGCAGGTTCTTTTTGGTCGGGAAGCGGTTCGCTCCATGCGAAAATAGTATTTGTTTTGCCCGAAACAAATCCCCAGTTAATCGCTCCGATATTATTTTCCTTCAAAAGAGGCATGATATTCTGGAACTTGCTGTCATTTTTGCGTGCCATATATTCCGTACATATCATAGGTCTGTTATACATCTTCAGGAAATTAATCCAGAGTTGATGGTTTTTTAAGTCGGAATAATTGTGATAAGTAATGACATCGGAATTTTCCACCTGAAATGTGTTCAGTTCGATGCATTTGAAGTACCAGATACCGGCGCTTACCGGTTGGTCGGGTTTAATTTCTCTTGCCCATTTGAATACATTCTTCAGCAATGGCAGCGAAGCAATGCCATAACTGCTGTTACCCGGTTCATTATATAAATCCCAAAGCAGAATACGTTTGTCGTTTTTGAAATTGCCCATCACATCTTTGACGTATTTTTCGAGAATGGGGAAAAGCGCAGCGGTATCTTGCCTCAGCGAATGGGATGGATCCTGCACCCAGCCCGAATTGTGGATGCCCGGTTTCGGGTCGGGTTGTTTTCCGTATGCAGATTCTTCGTTCCAGCAATCATCAAAAAATACAAAAACAGTTTTGATATTATGTTTGTCGGAAATTGTCAGATACCGGTTGATTCTTTCCTTAAATCCTTCGGAGTCATTTTTCCAAACCACGCTGCTGAGATACACTCTCATGGCGGTAAATCCGAGTTCTTGCGCCCAGCCGAGTTCTTTATCAATGGTTACAGTATCAAATGTTTCGTTCTGCCACATCTCTATTTGATTGATGGCGCTACTTGGTTGAAAGTCACAGCCGCTAATCCAACCCTGTTTTTCATACCAGTCTTTGGCTTTTTGTTTACTCCAAACAACTGAAGAATTTTGTTCTTCCGACTGTCCTTGTCGGCAAGAAATGATTAAAAAAACTGTCAAAGCAATTGCAGACAAGAATAAAAATAGTCGTTTCATATTCTATGTAATTAGTTTTTTAATAAATAAAACTTTGTTATACAGCCTGTTATTTTAATCCGGCAAATTCCCTGAAAGAAACTTGAAACCACTTTATTGCCAAAGGTTCGAGACGATTAACCACATCGGGTTCGGAAGATGCAACGTTTGTTCTTTCCAAGAAATCTGTTTTCATATTGTATAGTTCAACATTGGAACCGTCGGCATTGACCAACAATTTCCAGTCTCCGTCGCGGACGGCAATATGCGGACTTACACGGTCTTTCTTATCTTTTCCAAATTCCCAGAACAACGGTTTTGCGCGTTCGGTTTGTTGTTCTTTTCCCAGCAATACCTTGCTCATATCTTCTCCATCAATGGGAAATTCCTTCGGAACAGTCGCGCCGGTAATAGCGCAAAGCGAGGGCAAAATATCTACCGAGCACATCACCGAAACCTTATTCAATTGTCCGGGAGCTACCGTGCCGGGCCAACGCACAATAAACGGCATTCTTATTCCTCCTTCGTATAAGGTGCCTTTCTGACCTCTCAGGGAATCGGTTCGTTTTCCTTTAAAAGCCGGCAACGGGCCATTGTCGCTTGTAAAAATCACCAGTGTATTTTTATCTATTCCCATATCTTTCAGTCCTTGCATCAGACGTCCTATTTGTACGTCCAGTTCTTTCAGCACAACGGTGAAGGAAGCGGCTGTTTCCCATGTATTTTCGGGACTTGGATCGTCATCGTCATTTACCACCCAGGGCGTATGCACATCATCAGGC
>Ga0123357_10006719_pt1 | contig 14099 bp, 9 predicted proteins | sample TergutEmb28metaG_FD_89873 | JGI IMG/M metagenome (GOLD analysis project Ga0123357, IMG submission 89873) | Embiratermes neotenicus P4 segment gut microbial communities from Petit-Saut dam, French Guiana - Emb289 P4 | ecosystem: Host-associated > Arthropoda: Insects > Digestive system > Gut ... | reverse complement strand
GGTTGTGGTGGTGGTGGTGGTGGTGGTGGTGGTGGTGGTGGTGGTGGTGGTGGTGGTGGTGGTGGTGGTGGTGGTGGTGGTGGTGGTAGTGGTGGTGGTGGTGGTGGTGGTGGTGGTAATAGTTGTGGTGGTGGTGGTTGTGGAAGTAGTAGTGGTGGTGTTAGTAGTAGTGGTGATGGTGGTGGTAGCAGTAGTAGTAGTAGTAGTATCTACACACAGCACAAACATGGCACTCACCCATCTACACATGGTGTGACCTCTTCACTTCCATCTATGGGACAACCCACTTCTTCTTCCTGCAATAAATTGTACACAGTAAGGAAAGTGAGGTGCATCACTCATGGTTCACTTCATGTAACTCTATGATAAAGGTCAACAACAGTACACATTACAGAACTGTTAACATGGAGTATTCTCTTCAACAAACCTTGTCTAACCATTCTATTAAATCACCCTCATTTTGGCACCGAATAGCACATCAGACTGGGAGTAATTCAATGATTTATATCAATCTTGGCAATGTATTTACATACAATTACACTCTGTAACAGGGCACATCATGTAACGCCATAGTTTTTGACATGGACTTCAGTAGCTTTTATTCCAAAAAGAATATATAAATAGAAAAAATGGTGTTTGCATGTGTATGTGTGCATGAGCATGTGCTGGGAAACTGCTGAAATAAGGCAGTACACAGTACAGCTAATATGGTGAATCTCTTTTATCACTGGCTTCAGCACAACAGCTGTCAGTTTGTTCCAACAGACACAGGCTTTCAATGAAATGGAGCTGCCTTGTATGGTGTGGCAATAAAGTAAAATCTGTTGTTCTGTCATAATAACATGTTTACAGCAATACTTACCAAAATGGCTTAAAGTAAAGAAAAAGAAAGGACTAGAGGATGAGCACATAAATTGGAAGTGATAGGCAGGGAATAAAATAAAACATACAAAAGTTCACTTCCAGTTGAATTTTTAAAAAGCATTAAAATTACACAAACTAAAGAAGTGACTCCACAAAACTAGATTACAAAACAAGCAAATGGAAGCATCACTTACAATTTCCTCAATTTTTGGTTCACGAAGCATAATGAAGTTTGGAAACACATCACGTTCCATGCCAGCCAATGGGTCAGGTCCAGTCTCCATATTTGGCTCTTCTTTAATTACATCCATCTCCTGTTGACAAACATCTAATTTAAATCAAGTAAAACATATCAATGTATTTAGAAAACAGATACAAAATATGAGATTGAGGTCATCACAGCAGTGTTCAGGCACAATTCAGGTTTCTTATAAGGTGACAGAGTGTTGTTGGGAGCATGGTTCCTGGCATTTTAAAGAAGTGCAGTGCTGTCATCTTGAAAAATATTCTTGATCTGATTGTTGATCCTAGTAGATGAAGACAGTAAAATCTTTCAAAACATCAGGAATTACTCATCACATGACACAGTGTCACATCCTGGCCTAGAATCCTCAGGCTCAAGATAATCTTCCACTAATTTGCACATTCTGGTGCTGTTCTCTAGTCATGATCATCTCAGCACACATCCCATTATTAATAACAATAAACAAACAAAATTATAAGCTTTAATGTCAACAACACACACACATTATTTTATGTAACAACTCACATTACTTCACTCTGTTCTTTGTGACTTTAGGCAGTGCAGCATCAGCCACTATTCCAATTTACTTGGGGTGGTGAGCCATGCATTTTAGTGCCACAGTTAATACTATGTTTCTGCTCATCAGATTTAAAGAAGGTGCTTGAAACGTTTTCTTTTGGCTTGTGTACGTACATCACAACTAACACATTCATCATTGCATACTGAAAATCCATAAATTAAGTTTCCTGACTGTAAGTGACCAGCAACAGCTGTCACATAAACATGTACCGATATTACCACAGACATATTTACTGCACAGCACTGCCACAGAACAGATCACAAATTATTTGTCTCAGTAGTCCTCTTATAAGGCACACAGTAAGCAACAGTACTTAGATATCAAAAGTTTGAAAATGTCAAGAATCACTTATTGCTTTTACTTTTCCCTTGCTTACATCTATCAATATGTTGCCAGTAAGTTAACTATACAAAGAATGTAATTTATTAAAATGTATATAGACACTTAAAATTAACCCTGTAATGAAACATCAAGCCTAAATGGCAGGCATGGTTCTGTGGAATACATTTCCCCAAATTTTTAATTACCAGGTGCATATCACAATTTAGTGACATCTTACCATTAGGTTGGAACTACCAGTGCCCAATGAATAGAAGAAGAATGTGCCCAATTGTTTAGAAATGCTGACACTTATTTGTAAGGTACTTGCCTGTCCACTCACAAACTTCTTTGAGCATGTCTGTGGTCATTCCCAGTTCCTACAAGTGAACTCGGGATAGTAAGTTTCAACTCCTCTGATCATTTCCACTTAACTGGACCTTATAACAACTGTATTCAACACCAAATAAACCCTGCTGTTCACAACGGTTTTAAATAAACAACCAAGCAACCAACCCATTAGCCCCACTGTTGCGTCTATGTAACCAAGGAAGAACCCAGTTCTTTTAAAAGAAGTATTATTTAGTTTCAACAGAAATATCAAGGTGATGTTTAATAATTGTCTAATCAGCACAATCCTTCAGTTTCTTACCAAAATTTTAATACTGTTCGATCTGCATGTCAATTTGCAATGCAAGACAGGAATAGCATAAGTGTTCACTCTTAAAAAAATTCAAACACCACACAAAACTGATCTCATTTTTTCAGTAAATGGAGATGGCTAGGTATACTTTATACTTTACATAAAAAAATTGTTCGTCCGTAAGTAAGATACCAGGGCAGTTCCTTCATCTAAAGTAGGGTCTATTGACTTCATCCATATTGAACTACAAAAATTATATTTAACTGAATATTAGCAGGTTGCTCTGCAAACGCACTTCTGGCTCCTATTCCATTAATTAAAAATTTGCTCGTCCTTAAGTAAAGATACCGGGGCTGTTCCTTCAAATTAGGTTCTATTGCTTCTATGCATGTCGAACTACAAAAATTCTATTGAAATGAACATTAGCAGGTTACTTCGCAAACGTACTTTTGCCTCCTACTCCGTTAATACCGAACCCTGATCTTACACGATGCGAACACAGATTCCGAACAGAGTTTACAGTTATTCCAAACAACAATCTGTACAAGTGAAGAACTATGTTCGAACGTTATGCATAAATTATGCAACCTTATCACTTGTGGACAGTTATGGTTATTCACTCATTTTATTCTAGTCATACACTCCACGTATTTTTCTCTTATTTCCAATTAGTACCATAGAGGTTAAGTTTGATCGCAATTTGTTAGCTATCCTACATAAGTGCCAGTGCTGCGTAAACCTTCTGTATGCTTCACAAAATGTAGCATAACGTAACACCACGAAAATACTGACACTCAACCACTGTTTCGAATATGTCTCACCGTCTCTTGATCAATGTTCAATTCCTCCTCGTCTTCCACATCCTCTATTCCTTCTGAAAACCTTTTGTGCCAGGCAAATACACGAGCTTTCGAAAGGGCGTCTTTTCCATACACTTCACGTAACACAGTGAAGGTTTCAGTGGCAGTTTTCTTCAGTTTCACAAGGAATTTGATGTTTACCCGTTGCTCGATTTCTTTATCAACCATGATCGCTCCGCGTTAAAAAAAAATGATTATAAACAAAAGATTTTACAGCAGCGGGGCGCGATTTCGCATGCTGCAAGGGTTTACTTGGTCATCAACGGTCAAAGTCCCATGACCTGCGCGCGCAGTCTCGTTATTTAATAGCAGCTCGTTGAGCCTTTTAACTCCTTCGTGTCCGCACAGGCATGGAACGGTACACCTTAAAGGGACGTGAATGTTAGCAAACGATCAAACCTTTCATTACAACAGAAGGTCCCTCATTGCACATGGTACTTGTTACTTCATTAATCAAAACTTAACGCCAAGAAAATTCTTGTGTACTTGTAAGAAAAGCCATATGTGAAAATATAGCTTATGTAATTGAGGCATGCAGCTCCTCGATTGTGTTCCCCAGCAATATACTCATACCAGCCTCATAAAGTACAAAGGTAGCTTGTTCTTCAAAATGCGTTAATGAGAACTTCTATTAATAACCGATGTGTAATGACCTTACAGTATTGTCAACATGGTTGCAACCATTCTATTTCAATCCATCCCACATGCCAATGCTCTTATGGATTTACACAATTCCTTTCACTACCAAGCACACCAAAACCATTCATTCCTTCTAACACTGTAGCACAACTCTCAGTGACCCCAACATTGTACAATACAGTAAATTCCAGAGTATTCATACAAAAGCAGTTAACAGCTTTATCAGTTTCATAGAAGTGCCTGCTCATATATTACGTGGCCAAATATTAATTCCTTGGAAGGCTTTGCAGATATTTCCACTCACCACTAGGTCCAGCCTATTACTGAGTTGCTTAGTATGTACCACAGGAAATTTACCATCACATTAAGGTACAGTAGGGGTATTAACCACTTCCTTTTGATGTCTGTGTTAAGGACACAATTTTCCTGAAACTTCCCAGTAGATAAAGCTATCTACTGGAAGCATGAGGTACCAATTACCAATTGAAATTAGTTATTTAATTAGTTGTTATTTGTGCTCTGTTGTTGTGTTGTTGTATGTATTGTCTATGTGTAACTGTGTACTGTACTACTGCCACCGGGTGACAACCCAATTGCAGTTAAGAAATATATATATCAATCATAACACTATGGTAAATTAAGAACTAATGTACAGGGTTACAAGCTTGCAGGTTTAATTGCTTTGCTCGGTAAATACGGAGAAAACTGAGGCATAAGAACTTTGTCCATAATTAACTACATCCAGGGCATAACATAATTTTACATGTTATGCCACTCCCAAGAATGATCCCAGTTAACAACTGTAACAGAATTTGTAAGAACAATTCAGTAGCTGGTACCCCACACACCTAAGTAAGAGATGAGCTTTGCCAATACAGCCTGACATTAAAAAGAGACTAGCCCAATAACATCACCATTATGCAAGCCTCGAACGTACAGTACCAAGCAGCAGTGCAGCACACAGCCAACACAGCTCCCTTTAACCCTGGTTTCAACCTAATTTATATATTTTGCCATCAAACAAAATAACAGGAATAAATGACTTACACACACACTTTATTGCAGAGACATCATCCTTTCTACACAGCACCAGATTAAAACTGGAATAAATGGAGCAGTTCTTCCAGGGCCTCCAACAATAAAAACAAGTTTTTTTTACCTGTTTCCAAAAAACATGCATTTCTTAAAACACAAACAAAATTTTAATACCTTCAGGCTTTTGTCACAATATGGGCTGGCCTTGCAACGGGATCTGAAAACTATGGATGAAATAAAGCCGATGATGATGATGAAGACATGAGTTACAAATACATTATTATTAAAACACAAACAAAACTTAAACACAGTATTATAAAAACAGTCTGAATGCATCACAGCCAAGCACAAGGAAACAGAAACAGTTACTTGTTTGTCTTCCGACACTGTGGTAGTATTACACGATTAAACACAACTCTTTATTCGCAAGTAATTCTTACAGTATCTCTAGTAACATGTTTTAATTTTAAAGAATGATCATCCTGCTAACTTTGTTATAATATAAAAATGTAAATTGTAAGGTTCATATAAATGACAACATATCATGCCAAATATGGACCTGATCCTCACAGAAGTATTCATGGTGTAGATTTTGTAGGTCATATAATTTTACTTTACATGTTGAACAGAGAACTGTATTTTTTAATGACGTATTGACCACAAATACTGTATCTTCCTTATTACTTTCCTTCTTCCATATAGCACATAGGAATATTCAATGATGTAATCAATGTTTTTTGTGAGACAGAAAACTTCAAAGTCACATGTACTGATGTTCTGTAACTTGATATTCAAGCTCATACTGGGTATTTTGTTTTATGTCACCCCATGTCTACACACTTTCAAGGCTGGGAAGGAATTAAAACTGTATATACAGGGGGGTGGCAATCAAAAGCCGAAAGGACAGCACAGTCTACTCTAAATGCTGGATACAACAAACAATACCTCTCAGTACATGTTATCAGTGAACATATGTACCAGACAGTGTGTGTTAGCCTTGTCAGAGTAGTAACTAAGGTATAGGTTTGACAATATGGGCTTCAATTGCCAACAGGAGCAACAGGTAACTCTCTCCAATACTACCATATCAGCTCTGTGCTCCACACAACCTCCCATTCAGTGAGTACCAGGGCATGAGGCTGACCACTGGACTCCATCTAGTGCAAACGTTAAAGAATGCTTCATGGAGTGTACTGGAACAATTTTTTTTATCACCCCCTTCTTTTTGCACAACATTCAACATAATTCCTTTGTGATAACATACAACCATGCTACAGTGTACAGGGGGCCATTTTGATCATAAATCTCCTGCTGCAGGTACTACAAGATTCACAATATTTTAATACAGGTGTGGCAGAACATCATCTGTTAACTGGGTGACTTTGAAATTTCTTGCTGATAAATGCACATCACAAGCGTATCACTGAACCGTGTGTTGCACTGTATTCATCATAAATTGCTGTTCTCCATCACCAGTTGTCGTCAGCCTGTATAGGTCTTACACAGCCGTCAGAATAACAATTCGTGCCGAATGAGTCAACAGGACTCTAAACGGACAGTTATTAAGACTAACAAAGGAACAAGATAACCTGTTACATAGATGGACAAATTTAAATAACTTTTTATAACAAAATATTTTATTTAAATTAACATATCAAGAAATGGATATCTTAATAGCATTCTTAAGAAAATTTCATACAAAACACAGCTTGAAATACAACCTTGGCATAACTGATTTTAATAACACATGAAATGACAAGTTCATAGCCACTTTACATAATTTTGTTATACAAGGTATGTTCAGTAAGTAAGGTTTCTCACCTGTAACTTCAGTGTCAACAAGCACTTCATTTTACAATAGCTGGTAGCACTTACAGGTGCAGTACGATTCAACAGATCACTTATTTAGGTCACTGAAGCAACACAAGTGAGGTTGCCAATTCCACAACACTGAAGTGTAAGGTGTGCTGAACGGTTGTGAATGCAACAGCCTGATTCTTAACACAATCGAATTTGAAAAATAACTATATTTTAGTTGTATAAACAAGCTACAATTAGTGTTCTGATGACTTCTCTTTTAATTTCTTAGGTTCTTGTGACAAAAGTTGGAAATGTATACATTTAATTCTATGATTCATACAAGAAATAAATAACAACTGCATAAACAATCTGCCACCCTTACAGCATAAAAATCTTCATTACATTGCCCAAATATATTGGCTGAGTCAGTTCTAGGGAAAAATTTTTTTAAAATCAAATTTGAAGGAGTCTTTGACAAAGCCTTGTACTCAACTGAAAAATATATGAACTCTTAATATTCTAGTTGATATGAGGCCCGATTGGTTTTTTTAAATTATTTAATAGTCATCTTTTCTGTTTGTTTTATACCAGATTTTTACCGTTCTCTAATATTCTATCACTTTTAGGAGTTTTTTTTAACCATATTTGTGCTTGTGTGAAGCTGGTTCATTGTGTGATGATTATCTTCAAAAAGATTTCTTCTTATGACATGCTTTACATCTTACATCAATGTGCTGTAAGGACTGATGGAAGTGAAATCTCATATGTATGTACTACATACATACTATTGATCACTCTCATAAAGGACACTACTTGCAACTGAACTGCAACGCCCAAACATTAACACTACGCAAAATGAACACATTCCACTGAGGTGAGGTGCACCATGTGCAACTCAAGTTCCTGTAACATTTGATTTTAACCATTCATTTTCTCCATTCAAATAATAAAATTTTCACACACAAAATTTCATTACAATCCGGTGGCAGGGAAATGTTATGCAGACAGATGGACAGGCAAAACCAATATTACTTTTTTCCACAATTGTCTGCAGATACACCTAACAATGGCCTTACAGTTCTATTAAACAGAGGCATGATAAAAAACCTTCAGTGTCAAGATTTGTAATCACATTTAAATTTACCTGATAATAACAGATTAACAGTACATTGCAGGAATCTGAATAATGGGGATCTTCATAATATTGTTATATATCATTTGGGCAATCAAATCAGGCAGAATGAGAGAGGAAGGTCATGTAGCACATACTGGTAGAAGAAAAATGCATATGTCTTCATTGAGGAAGCCTGAAGAAAAGAGACCACTTGGGAAGGCCTAGACATAGATCGCATAAAGTATTAAAATGGGTCTTAAAAAACACAGAAAGGGAGGGAATGGACTGGTTTAATCTGGCTTAGCATTGACACAAGTGGCAGGCAATTATGTACACAGCACTGGTTCTGAATAGTGTGTCGCATTTTTTGACAAGTGTTACTAAATTCTCAGCAACGGCTCTACTCCACATGATTAGTTGTGTGACAATAACCTGCAGGTAACAACAATGAACTCACCAAACACAAATATTGTGCTACACAAATGCAGTCATTTTCAAATGCAAGATATTATTCACAGTGAAAAAACGCACACTTTAAACACCCTTGTGGCAGAAACAATCGCAAGACCACAAAAGGATAGCACACGACATAAAATTTCTAAAGCTTATTTTAAGAAATAACAATCGAAATAACATTTTAGCATGTCCTGAAGCTTTCACAATGACAAAATTAATTTAAACCTGCCCTGGATGACAGCTGCATTAGGTGGTTCAAATACATGTATTTCAGAGACTGGCTGCCTCCATCATCCCAATGATGGAGGCAGCCAGTCTGCCAGACTAATATGAATTTACCGATACTGTGGTAGTTACCTACACACACTTACAATGAAACTGTTGTACATGCAAATAAAGAAACTCACAACAAGGTTAAAATGTGATATAAGTGTAAAGTTGAACCACCTGAGGAAAGAATATGAGAGATGCACTGCAAACCTCCATTCCATTTGCACAAAGCATGAAACTTCAGGTTTCTACTCATGACTATCCTGTACGCCAACATGGAAATTGCTTTCTCTGTATGTGCATAAGCATGTGATACTTTAATTTATTCCTGACAGGAAAACCTTTGCCACACACATTACATGTAAAGGGCTTCTCCCCCATGTGCCTACGAATGTGATACTTCAGGTTTCCACTCTGAGATAATATTTTTCCACATATATCACATTTGAAACTGTTCTGTCCGGTGTGTGTAAGGCTGTGACGTTTCAAATGTCCACTCTGTGAAAATTCTTTCCCACAGACATTACATTTAAAATGCTTATCACCTGTATGTGTAAGCATGTGACGCTTCAAGTTCCCACTTGTTGAAAATGCTTTCCCACAAATTTCACATTTGAAACTATTTTCTCCAGTGTGTGTAAGGGTGTGACATTTAAGTTGTCCACTCTGTGAAAATTCTTTCCCACAGACATCACACTTAAAATCCTTTTCTCCCATATGTATAAGAATGTGACGCTTCAGGTGTCCTTTCCGTGTAAAAGCACTGCCACAGATGTCACATTGAAACTGATTTTCACCGATGTGTGAAACTAGATGTCCTTTAAGATGTCCTCTTCGTGAGAAGACTTTCCCACATGTGTCACACTTAAATGGCTTTTCACCAGTATGTGTATACATATGAAACTCCAGTCGTTCACTTTTTACGAACGCTTTTTCACATACACCACACTTGAAAGCTCTCACACCACTGTGCATAAGGATGTGATCCTTCACGTGCCCACTCCGTGAAAATAATTTGCCACATATGTCACATTCAAATGACTTCTTTCCCATGTGTGTAAGAAGGTGACGCTTCAAGTTACCACTATGTGACAATTTAAGCCCACATATGTGACACCTAGACATCTCTTTCCCAGTTTGCATCTGTAGTTGACATGCAAATGACTCTCCAGAAGTTCTGAATTCCAGTGGTTTCTCCTCCACATGCCTCTGAACATGTTCCTGAAGAAGTGAGCTGGAAGAAAAACCATTCCTGCATATTGTACAATGAAAATATATTTGCCCTGTGTTTGAACTTCTAGGTGACTTGGAACTCTCCTGTGAGACATTTTCTCCACACACTTCACACTGAAAACTGTATCCTCTTGGACCTACCACAAACTAATGGCATTTCCTCACAATTTGTAGTAACCTTTATTAGACTCTGGTGTTTGGATAACACACTACATGTGAATACTTCCTCACATTCAGTCAAATGTCCACACTTCACTTTAGACATAATGAAATCATTTCAACTCAGAAGTTCATACAGCATCATTTACAAAAACTATTGTGGACTCGCATTCTAGAGCAGACAAGTGTCTTACAAGCTTTTACTCCAGTCAAGCGACCCAAAATAATGTACAGAAAGCTGGCACCATATATAGTGTAACAAGTTTTGTGTGAATGTATCTTGTATATACACCAACATGGATTTACAGTCTGTATATGAAACCACCAAACAATTTTCACATTTTATTAACATTTATAGATTTTATCATACAACAATCCACTGTTTTTATTGAATTGTAATTTTAATAATTTTAATAATCTGTAACTTAAGCAAGCACAAGGTTAAAAATGCCCTGAGGACAGTGCAACAGCACTGAAACATGTATGAGTACTTATAGAATATTTTAATACATATGTTTGTGCATTTGTTGGTATGAACAATAAAAAGTACAAAATGCAAGGTATGTACATCAAAATCATGTCAAAGTGTTTACAGCTCATTAGTGTGGACAAAACATTAACTTGTTCTTATGTTTATTGGACCGTGCATCATTGTGATAGTTTAAGAATAAAAGACCAACTTGATGTCACTTGCTATTTTATTTCACTTCTTATGTGCTCAACATGTTTCGGACATTAATATACCCATCATCAGGAGTGTGCGACTATTCTGTTGAATTACCACATCGGTCGTATTTGTTCTTAGTTCGATGTGTGTTGGAGTTTCGGTGTGGTTGGGTTGGAGTGGTATCCGTGCTGCAGACTGAAGCCTGCAACATGGCCATTCAAGACAGAACTGCTCTCTTTGTATAATTTATGAAAATAACAGTACTCTGTGTTTCTAGTGGTAGTTTGATGCCAAATAATTCATTACCCCTACACTATGAATGCCAATGTTTTGTGGACAGTAAGGTGACTAGTTACATTCTGAAGTTTACAGATTTAATCCAAACGACATAACAATAAGCAACACATTGGCTAAGCTTCAATATATGAATATATAAATTTGAAAACATGTACTTTTATTATAAGAAGTGACAAAAAGAAAATTTCTGTAGAAACAATGCACTTAAGTATTCGATTCTTCTGGAATGTTACACTGTGTCACTTACTCAGCAGTTCTTGATGTTTTGAGGGATATTAGTGCCATTACATTCAGGGTCATGCAGTCCATTTTTCTTGGACTGATCAACCCTGAATATGACATCACCATGACCCTTCAAAGCAACAGGAACCACTTGCCCATTGATACAGCGCCTCGTCCCAGAAAGCTTGGATCTTGAGCAGTACAGCTGAAAGGAACTCAAATGTTGCATTCAGTGTAATAATTTCCAAATTCTCCCTTTGAACTTCTGAATGGTATTTCCTGTAAAAATAGATTTCAGCAGTACCCAGGTTCAGGCAGTCTGTGTAGTTTCCAGGGTTGGGCAGTCAGTGTAGTTTCCAGGGTTGGGCAGTCTATGTAGTTTCTAGGGTTGGGCAGTCAGTGTAGTTTCCAGGGTTGGGCAGTCTGTGGAGTTTCCAGGGTTGGACAGTCTGTGTAGTTTCCAGGGTTGGGCAATTGGTGTAGTTTCCAGCGTCGGGCAGTCGGTGTAGTTTCCAGGGTTGGGCAGTCTGTGTAGTTTCCAGAGTTGGGCAGTTGGTGTAGTTTCCAGTCTACAGGCTGGATGACCAACAAATCACATTTTGTTTCCCAGCACAAACAAGATTTTTCTTTCCTCAAAAGCATCCAGACTGGCTCTGGGGCCTAGCCATGAAAACTTGGATCACTTATACAAATGATAAACTAGACCATTCACCCTCAAGCAGTGTCAAGCACGAGAATGAGTCATGCCACACCTCCACTCCCCCACACACTTTATGGTGTTGCACAAGGTCTTACAAATGCTTTTGCAGTTTCAGAATAATTACTTTTTTGTAGTAAAAGTCATCATCTGCCAAAATCATTACCTCATTATCATCATCACCATCATCATCAATGGCTCTACAGCCCTGAGTGGGCCTTGGCCTAGTCACCCCATTAACAACAATATGCATATATCCAATTGCTTATGTGGGTAGGTAATGCACCCTCATGTTTAAAATGCTGGCCAGTTCAGAGGACAGCAGATGGCTGAAGCAATGTTAATATGGATGAACTTATCTGATAACATATAAACCATAGATTTGTTTAAACTTTTAGAGCCTACTGGTCACCTGATGTACCAACAGGTTTAAAATTCAAAAGTTGTACACACTGCCCACACATTGTATTTATGTGTTTTGTGCTTATCTCAGAACAAAGAATAATTATTGCCCTATATAATATTAACTGATTGGTTTTTACAACTGAGATGAAAAGTATCTACCGCGTGGTACAGATTGGATCTTCAAATAAAACAGTTTAAGCTTTGTCTTTAAACAGTTACAGAAACAAAGCATATAAGTCAACATCATGGTACTTGGTATGGTCATGGTGATTTCTGAATATATGGCAAAGCAGAGGTTGTAGTATTACTGAAATGAAAAATATGGAGAGAAAATGTCATTCATTCTTTTCCAGCACAGACTCTCACTTGTTCGTAGCAAAGTAGTTAACTTAACCATTCACGGTGCATAAAAATATAATCTAGTCACGTCTGTAAGTGCTTAACCTTTTGGCGGCGGAATTATTTTTATAAATTTTAGCACACTCTGCATATAAAATGTGAATAAAACAGGAATCAAATATATTAGAATTATGAAATAAACTGCATTTTGAAGAGAAAAAAACGGAGAGTATATAGCATATTTAAAATATTCAGTATCTGTATTTGTTGAATAAATCTACAAAATGCAAAGTTTAGAGGTTAGCGGTGCGGTACGACCACTATATGAGTCGTTAGGCGTCAAGGGTTAATTCAATACAGCTATCAATTGCAAAGAGTATACAGCATCAATGAGGGGGGAATGAATGAGCATGTAGCATTGGGGGGAAGACAATGACAGGGGAAACAAGCAGTACTTGGAGAGAAATCCAACTCAGTACCATTTTGTCCACCACAAATCCTTCAAGGACTAAACTGGGCTTGAACCTGGGACTCAATGGTGAGAGGCTGCCAACTAACCACCTGAGCCATGGTCCAGCCAATCCAGTCTCCGGTAACATTAACTAACCCACATATATATAACCTTGTACTGCCACAAAATTCAATTACCTACCATTATGGCACACAGCTCTAACACTTCACTCACCCGTTCTCACACAATTCCACCCCTTCAGGCGTTCCTTCATCTTCATCAGCTGCTAAGTGCAGTGTGTCTTCCTGCAGCAAATAATCCGTCTTAAATTTTCCCATATGAGGAACAGCCAAAATACAAGTTTACAAAATACTGGAAGTAACCAAGCAATTCTTCACTATCAACAATTCAATGCCATTGTTAAGTGAAACAAATCTTCCACACACTTAATATTGTACACCTTCCTTTCAATGGATACACTACACAGGTTTATTGGCAACAAAAATCATTAATTCCTGAACATAAAAGCACTTCTCCATGTTTGACAATTACCCACAGCCATGATGGGGAGTAGCAATACTTAAATACATATACAACAATACTATACAAATTTGTCATGTGTAAATGGTGAGATATACAATGTCAGTATGCTATAAAACACCAGTATATAGTATTATACAGTGTGTCCCACTCGCTACCGAACCTGGCATTTCTTTAATAATTCTAACACCAATGAAGATATTGCAACGAAATTTGAACAGGAGTACGTTCGTTGTGTGAGAAATGAAGAGGAATGTGTCCCAACG
>Ga0123357_10006718_pt1 | contig 14100 bp, 9 predicted proteins | sample TergutEmb28metaG_FD_89873 | JGI IMG/M metagenome (GOLD analysis project Ga0123357, IMG submission 89873) | Embiratermes neotenicus P4 segment gut microbial communities from Petit-Saut dam, French Guiana - Emb289 P4 | ecosystem: Host-associated > Arthropoda: Insects > Digestive system > Gut ... | reverse complement strand
TGAGTCTTTTATCTCAACCTAAAATGTAGGTACATACACATTTCCATATATATTCATGTGATCCCTGATAGTGGCGGTCAACCAAAACCTGTTGAATCTATAACCAATAAATACTCTTTTAGACGCATTCGCAAAATTGTGAAAAGCGACTAATAGCTTCGTCATGTCCGTTCGTCTGTCCTCACGGAAAAACTTGGCTCCCACAGGACGCATACGCATGAAATTTAATGTTTTGAGTATTTTTCGAAAATATGTCCAGAAAATTCAAGCTTCATTAAAATCTGACAAGAATAAAGGATACTTTACTTGAAGACCTATACACATTTACGACTATGTCTCGCCCAATTCTTTTTAGAATGAGATATGTTTAAAAAACGGTGTAAAGAAAATCAAAACACGCATTGTATGTTCAATAACGCTTTTTTTCGAAAATTGTACCGTTTATGAGATAATGTGGAAAAATATTGTACAGTCGGACAGGCCACAGACAACAGTATGGCGCAAGCGCATGGCATGCTGGATAACTAAGTTTACAAACTCACACTCAGAATATGTAATATTTATTGTTTTTCTACTGCAACAATGGTTACATAAACGCGCCTGGATGTCACGTTATAGTGCACTGTCTGTCTTGTTAATTATATGCTTTGTTGGTATTTTTGTAATGGGATAATGGGAATCTCGTGTTGCTTTATCGCATAGACAGCCGATGACGGCTGTCTATGCGATAAAGCTGTCACGTTGAGGGACACGATGAAGGAGAAACCCTGACTACAGACAGTGGCGTAGGAAGAAAACGACCATTTCCTGTGCCAGGCAATGACTGAAGACTGCAAAGCGAACAGCGCGGAAATTCAACGAAAATTTGGTCATCAGACCCAGCAAAAGTGTCAGATATGTATAATATACAGTCGGAACACAACTATGTTATATTATCAAGCATTACACAACTTGTCAACTACATGTTTCGGCCACTTCACTTTACTTGGCCATCATGTAGTTGACAAGTTGTATGATACTTGATAATGTAACATAGTTATGTTCCGACTGGATATTATACATATCTGATACTTTGTAATTTGATGAACACAACTGGGACGACTCTCCTCACATTCAGCAAAAGTGTGCACAGTTACTCAGCACTTACGCAGAAATGAATGTTATGCCATTTAAGTACGACTGCATCTACAGCTGTGTGCGTTCTTTGAAAGCGAGCACGTGTCGGTTCGTACGTTGTAGAATTGAAATTTCTTCACAAATTTCGACAAAATGTGATACTGAGCATCTACGCTGAAAGATATCGGATAAATTTTTAGTTCGTGATGGTCGAATTGAACACATGCGTTACGTTCATATTCTGACAGAAGTTACTGTTGTCTTTCGTGTGTATGGGATGCAGTGTAATACTGCGGGAATTTATTGTAGCACACTATACCAAAATGTCGTAGCAAATTTAGAGGAAGTTTTTCCTACGTTAATTCCTTCCAAATCAACATTATATTGACTTACACACAAATTTCGAACACGCTCTTTGTTAAAGAAATAGCTATTGCAAATATGACGTGTTCTTTCAGAGGAAATATTAGTTTATATTGGGGCGCGTTCAGAAGCATGTCCACGAACATAATCAAGACAGGTAACCCAAGAAACCAGAGTACCAAAGTCATCCGCAGTGCAGCCACAGTATTCCTTAATTTGAAACCATTCAAATTTACAAACGTGCAAAAACTCCAGGATCCATATTGCGTTGCAAAGGTACAGTTTTGTGACTGGTTCTGTGATGCAGATTCTTTTGGTGAAGTCGATCACTGCCAACGTGTCTTAAAGCTAATATTACTTAAACCAAGAGTAAACAAATCTCGGACGCCCGGTAGCTCGGGCAACTACGTTTTGTACGGTGGCGCATGACTTTTTTTAGCATAATTATTTCACGTCTTCTCCTTCCATACAAAATGTGTATCACTTCACATCCACAAGCAGAAGGAGCCAGTAACAGAGCAGTTCGCAGCTCGCTCCAGAATGGCGAGTCTTACCACAGAACGCGTTTCATTTCACCGCCTAGAATTTGGAGGTTGCCCCAGAATTTTTGGAAAACGTGTGGACCCCTGACTTAAGCAAAATTAGGGACTGCAGTCGGCAAATAATTCACACACACACACACACACACATACACACACACACACACACACACACACACAGAGGAAGAATTTAAAGAAATTATTAAGCCCTAGTACCGGCAATTTCTATGCTAGACTTTGAAACTGATTTTAATACCGTGTTCACCATGTGTCAATCATAAAGGAGGTAATATTAGACACGTGCCTTCACATGCGGTGAGGTATAGGACAATACAGACTGTTAACGTGAGGGGGTTCCGCAAAAGTTGGACCTCCTGTCCTTTGAACGCATACTGGACAGGTACAGTATCGATGGAGATAAGCAGTTACAACATGCTGTTTTCAGATGTACTTAATTTATCTTTCAGTCCTCTATGCCTCACTTTCTCCGAGAGTTATCAAAACAAGAGCAGCACTGGCCCAGCCAACAGCAATCAGATCCTTGTCATGCAGTGCAACTGTTCTGCAAAATATTTCCCTCATGAGAATGAAATCTATCGCATTCTCTTGATATGCAATCACGCTCCCTCTTACTATTCCTGCAACAAAATAACACTGAGCTCAACAGTTGAGGGGACAGCCGGTGTAAGTAGGCCGATAAAAAAGAAGCTAAATGTGGGAAGACCATGGCCCTCCTACAACATGCACACGACGCTTCACACGAGCAACAAACAATCGTAAATTGAATAAACACGTTTCAGATCTAAGCTCTTCACAATGTGGGACATACCACACATCGCGGATTCAAGTACCTTTTTGTGTAACAAAGTAAAACGAAGAAACGACTATTTTGAATACCTATTCTTCAAAACAGGCCAAGGCCAGTACCTGTTCACTCAGAATCAAACAATGAGATGATTATAACGTAAACCGCTATAATCTACTGACAGGAGAAAGTAAACAACGCCTCTTACGTCACCCTGATATTCGTACTCGTTTCTGAATATCATCGAAATACGTAAATTCGTGAAGCTCACAGACTAACTTAGACGATAATAAATAAATATAATGTAACAAAATAAACGAAATGGTGATGTAACAAAGAGACTCACAAGTTTCCAGAAGTCTACGAGGCACCTCAAAATTCTACGCTCCCGAAGAGTGACAAATAAATTTCCATACCTAGGACCCATAAATATTAAGCACCATAGTACAAAATTTTGCCGCCCTGGCCTGCAGCTACTGCGTTTCAGCCTGCACACAAAAACGCACAGCTTTTTGAAAAAGCTATAAATTGTTAATTCTACCTCTTCATATTTTCTGGGGGAAGCAGGTGTGATTTCCACTCTCAGGAGAGAAGATAAATGTTTTGTTTTTAAATATACGATATAATACTACCATACAGGATGCAGATGAGGATACTGGGATATAAAACATGTAACGGGTAGATGAATAATGTTTCATGACGAGGAGCTTCAAAATATGAATTCTTCGCCAAACACTATTACCGTGAACAAATAAAGAAAGACGATAAATGCTTGATAAATTTTAATCGTAACACCTGAAGGGGAGAAGCTACTTGGCGGACTTAGGTGTGGAGCGAAGCCTCAGGACCGGGTCCATAATTCGGCTCTTTTAAAGACACGAATTAAGCTTCAGGTTTCAAAATAGGGGAAAAATACCTTTAATCGAGTCAGCGACTACAGGCTTCTCACGGACTTTACCATTCCATGCACAGAACTGCAGACAATACTACCCGATTCCCCATTAATACCGTGCTAGAAGTTACGCAATATGTTATGCCACATGGGTTATAAGGAAACGCCACTGCAAAAACAATCCCTTGCAGCACACCGTGACACAAGGTCAGGTGATAAGTCGCCAGTTTCTCATCGTGGAAACCCCACCTGAGGTGGAAAAAGTGGCACTGGGACACTACTCTCTCCGAGCACTTCGGTTTATAGTTGTGCATATTCATCCCACCAATGTTCCACATTCAATTGATTTATAGTTGTGCATATTCATCCCACCAATGTTCCACATTCAATTGGTTTATAGTTGTGCATATTCATCCCACCAATGCTCCATATTCAATCACATATAATCTAAAGGGTCGACAAAGGGCCCGTTAGAAGGCGCAGCTCCTAAAGACATAGTCTCAAGCCATCCCAAGAATTAAAGAAAAAACATTCGAGGGGAGGTGCTGGCGGGTCTCCAAATGGACCAAGTTCAAAGACATATAACACGTTCATTTCGAAGGCAGCAATTTCATTCTCCACAACTGTTCAAAATGTGCAATGCTTATGTTCTGTAACCACAATGACACTGCGTTTCACGCTCAATAATAGGGCCTAAATGTAACAGACTGGACACCAAATGTTATCAGCGTATTTTACCTTACTACACAAAAACATAGCTTTCAAAGCATACAACAACCAGAACATAGAACATATCACAGTATTAATAACTGCTGATAGATCCGTTGACGATTGGAGACAAAGCAGGCTATGTGGAAAAGTGTGGGGGGGAAAAAAAAGTAGAAAAAAAGATCAGAATTAACTCAGGACATGCGCGAAATTAGTACTGATAACGACACGAAACTGGTAACTAGACTAATTAATTATCACTGACAGTCCCAGGGTTCTGCAGCTCACTGACCGTCATTAAACATAATTTATCGGAATTTCAAACTGATTAATGGGTAACATGTCATTTACATCGCTGATACAATTGCTTGGCATCAACGATGTAGCAAAAATGTGTGACAACTGCAACACAGAAATAAACATATCATGCCGAAATATTTGTTTGCTTAAAATCAAGCAAAATTTCGTTTAAGGTAAAAACACGTACATGGACTGAAGGTACAGTGTCTGTATCTGAGAAACAGGAGAAAAATGCCATCCACAGCGACCAACTTATGCGCTACACTAGCCCCAGCAGAACACTGCAAGAAAATAGTTCTCAGCCATTCCCGTTACTTGCATATATTCCTCTTTACACGCTTTCGGGAAGGTGAAAAGAAGTCGCAAATGCTGTCTTCCTAGCTGCTAGCTAGCTATAATGCATTCCGTTTTGAATCAAGAACATGGGACTTGTCCTAGGGATTATTCGGAGACAAAACCGAGATGGACCGCTGTAACTTTTGATCGTTGATGACATGAGAATAAACAATGACGTAATCACAGTGTGCTCTGTAATAATCTGGTGTGTTCATAGTTACTGCACTACTGGCTGAATAATATGAACACCGGTATGTTACAAGGGGTACAAATAGTTACAACAAGGATACATCGAGATACTCAAATCACAGGCTGGTCTTCAACTTCCAGCATTCCAATCGTCTTGAAGTTCACATACAGACACATCACACTCGGTAGGACTCCTCCTCCGGACGAGTGATCGGCCCGTCGCCGAGACCTCTACTTGGCAATACACGACACTCACAAGAGAGACATCCATGCCACCGGCGGGATTCGAACCCGCAATCCCAGCAAGGAAGCGGCCGCAGAACTATGTCGTAGACGACATGGCTGGTTACAGAGTGAAATTCGAAACGGCTTGTTATCGTCCAAACAATTACAAAACATGACTACAAATTGTCTGACACACTTTTTGTATAAGTTAAAAACCAAGTATAAGTTTCATATTCTCCTTATCAGCCAACCTGCCTGGCCCGTTTCGACTGCTAGATTGTACACTCTGGCCTGCACTTTACATATTATTTCACTTTAGTACTGATCAAGAGTCAGTTTAAGTATCCAAATGACATTTCACGTGTCTATTTCAAATCTTTCCACAAATTCTGATAAAACTCGATATAATACATTTTCATTGTAGCCTATGAGAACTGCCATGTGCGAATTCTTCACGTTATTTCAATTCAAGGACTGAATTACTTAAAAGACAAGAGTACGTTCTTCAGGATTATTTTGATACAACTTCAATGTCATTTCTGAAGTAAGTCTAAAAAGGCTAAGCAGGGGGAAGATTCCGCTGTAGCATTCAATAGTTTGATTTCCATTCCAAATAAGCCTACAGTCTGGTATATTCCTTACGTATTAACCCGTTTTTTTCGTACATATTAATGCCAAGAATACAAAAGGGGCAGCTTACTGTGGCGCTGCAGTGAGTCGTTTCAAAACGTGGCACAGAAAGGGTCAAACAGTAAGCTTGTGAGACCACATCACATTGATTTATAACGAGGCATTGCCACACTCCCCACGGAGCGTAATAATGAAGTTGTGATCTCGCTGAATAAATTTTATGCGTGTCTCCATGGCCAAGTCTGACAGAAGAGTAGACCAGAATCACGAAGTCTTTGTATGCAGATATACAGTTCCTAAATGATGGCTAACGCTATAAAAGAGCACGTAATGATCCTCTGCTAAGCTAGGAAATTGCTACGTAACTAATTACCATTTCAATCTCCACGAACGCTTTAATTGCAACACTGGTTATACAAACAAGCGCTATCGCTACACGTGCACCTTACCAGATTCATAACCGGCAGTGTAGGCCTAAAGCATGGCAAGCAAAAACAAGGTGCAAAACTTGATACGCCGAATTTATTAATATTATTGATATTTAGCCTCAATGCATAAAAACACATTCATACAGAATGTGCAATCGTGTTTACCCTATAAAGTCTTTCCACAAACACAAATCAGGTATTTAAAATTTACATAATTATTCAACGGGGTAGGATGGAATAACGCAAACTGAGCCCTGGAAATAACAGTAAAAAATTCTTAGTTGGGAAGCTGAAAACCGTGGGTTATTATATCCACACAGTTTTGAGCATTATCACTTAAAGAAAGTACTAGTCATTTTATATTGCCTGGAGTACAGAAACATACAACAGTGCAATCGTGGCGGACAAAGATCACATACGGCACTGGTGAAACACTTTTTAAAAAATCTAGCAGATACCTCATAATTCTGGGCACCAAAGGGGGTGATATGAAGCTGGTTCCATACGGCGGAACCACAAATACTAGGCGCACGGCAAACAGGTTTGTCGCCCGGGCGAACTGGCGCCCAGGATTTGCGCACCCGTTGTAAAACATACAATGTAAGACATAACCAGGACATGATAAAAATACATACTTGGGAGGATTCCAAACGTCTAAACCATATCTGGGTCTTGTAGATCAAGATATGGTGTAAACAGACACAGGGACACATAACTGAATCGCATATCCGGCGACGAAATAAGAATACACGTACAACAGCGATCACGCCTAAACATGTAAGTTCGTTGTTTCAGTGACAGATAAAAATTAATTACTGTGAAGTACAACTGTTACGATTTTACAGTTTGCAAGGAAGAAACATAACAGAAACCGACACTACATTAAAACAAACAATAAAGCGTATCACTTACGATACACAGATAACTACATTGCGCAGTAACCAGTTCAAAGAGATAGAACCGCAAATATAGGCGTCGACAGAACACTCGAATACGTTTAAAAATGTACGTGAGTAAACAATAATGTGAATTAGGTCTAATATGAAGTGCCATTAGCACCTGTCGAAACTTATTCAAAACAAATTACAACAAATTACGGTACATCACATCATGTGAAAAAAAGATAGCATGGTCGGTACAGCAGCTCGCTACGGGCTTCAAGGTCTAAGGTTCGAAACCCGGTGGGGACAAGAGACTTTCTGTTCTCCAAATCCGCCCAGACGGGCCATGGGAACCACTCCACCTCCTCTAAAATTGGGTACCGCGCTCCTTCCAGGGGATAAAGTGGCTGTGGCGTGGCGTTGGCCACCCACCCACTTTTAGCGCCGACGTCGAAATTGGGTAAAGCAAAACCTCCACGTACCGGCTGCGCATGCACTGAAATGTTACGGGGTGACCTTTACCTTTACAACACATCACGCCAAAACATGGTGTGCGTCGCAAAACACAGAATGACTCGCTTCTTTGTGCACGACGTCCAATAATATGACCTGGCCTTGTGAACAATAATTACAAATCACGATACGACCAGGTAGGAGCAACGTGTGTCCGCATTATAGATCGCCTGTTATGAAACAGATCTGCTGGAACGAACGTTGGTAAATGAAACATGCAAACATATTTGTAAAACGTAAAACAAAAAAATGTATGTATATACTCACTGCCAAGAGAAACTCCCGGTTATGCCGTCTTTGAGCCGATCTTTGAGCGAACGCTGCCTGGAAGGACCAGCACCCGTGAATGTTTCCATGGTAAAGATCACTTGATTTCTTTGTCGAAGACAGCATATATCAACAAGAAGGAAAAACGAGGAATGGCACCCAAAATGCCAGCGGCATCCTAGACGCGTCTTCTTCACTGAAGGGCATCCCTCATCCTCCAACAGTTACCATCCTATATCCTTGTTCCTCTCACCACACTTACTTCTTTTCCACTTCATAAGCAGAAGCAAATCCGAACACAACAGAAAGTTCAGCAATTCTTGAAAAGAAAATTGCAGTTTTTACAAATTTCACATTGCTCACTTTGTGATCTATTCTCTGTTTCTCTTCCTAACGTCAATGTTCGTCTTACCGGCAGTTGTAACTTAGCAGGTTATTCGTCTTGCAAGATTTCTCACGAAACTGATATATCCAGTATGCTAACAGCAATCAGTCACATCAAGTGTTTTAAAAATTCGTAAGCATGTTTTAAAGCAACATAGGTGTATTAATGTCATCTTTTCAATATGTATAGTACTTGGGCAACGTATTTTTACCTAGCGTTTAAGTGTCCCGTTCGTATGAAACCGATATATACTTCGATTATTCCTGAACGTAACACGAAACAAATTCTTCGTAAATAGCCACATTATTAGCAAAGACCACGGGACCGTGTTTTAGAATATAACAGAAAATCAGTTGCAAGGGCTATCCCAATGCATGGCAAAATGGGAAAATCGAAACATACTGTATTGTGCAACCGATAAGTCCCTAAATTCACCTCAGTCCCATAATATACGCCGTGAAAGCTCCTTGTAATGTTAGATTTCTCTTTCCCTCTTCAGGCGAAGCTTCCATTGGTCTTCAGCTGACCTGTATGTAGTAATTTACTTGAAAACAACTGTCTCAAAACACGCATCACTTCTGTCATCCAGACTGCACAGATCGCAACAAAGCCCTTATAAGGCCGAAAATGTTCTTTGTTCCGTTTTAAGCACCACTTAATACCCTATATCGATGTTATGTTTCAACAAACTTTTGTATTTCTTACAACTCAGACACTTTTTAGAAAATTTTATTTTTGGGCAAAGGAGAAGACGTCGAACAAACTCTTGTAGTTTTACTAATATCCGACAGAAGTGCCTCTTGTTCCAGGCGGACCAACTCTGAAGGCCGACGACGTCGTTCCACGTCACAAGAAGGTGAAATCCGTCTCTGTAAAACATAAATAAAAGATAAATACGTCACGTGATTACTACAAGGGTAAAATTTCTCAGTATTTGTCCACATGGACTGGAAAAAGAGCGAACTATCCCAGCTCGTAGGCAGATTTGGATGAACACTGAAAAAATACCAAATACAAGATTTCAATTAGGTCTAAACATCTAACGGCGGTGAAAATAAAGATCCTTTTCTGGGACCTGACGTCATGTAGTTGTGTACTATCCTCCAAATTACACGCGTCACATGTCAGAAGACACTAATCTTCATGAAATTAGGGGTGCTCTTGGAGGTGAGAATCGGATTGTGGTTTTCGGTCTTTCCGGTTATGACAGGTTCAGTCTGGTTGACGGTTACTGAAGTTCCTGAGGAACCTTAAGCCTCAATCTTACACTCTTCGCTGAATATCTCCACAGCATATCTCTCCGCAACTTGCATAATCACATACCAAAACTACATGATGTTGTTACGACGAACACCAAACTCAAAGATCAATACTGTCTCGTACCAAACACGCCTATTACGTGCATTGTCCTATATGTAACATTACAGTCATTCACTTTTGGGATTCTGTAGCCTTACCACATAGCCTGAAGACCTGAAAGGAAGTATGCGTCTCAAGTTATTTCCAGGAGGTCCTGTCGATCATAAATGTACCGTGTAATTCCTTATAAGAGAAGGCGAAGAGCCCGTAAGATTCATATTGGTTTTGTAATATTTTCAAGCAGAATGCAATCAAATTCGTTCACGTAGAGCAAAAGTAAAGTAAGGAATTTCGGAAAATGTTTCCAACACGCTATAAAGATACGTAATACACTGTGGACTGACTGCTTCTGCCTGTGGAATAAATGTTTATAATTTTAGTTTCGCAGTTTTAGGTCTATTTTATTCCCCCTAATTATGTTTTCGGAAAACACGCACATTATGCAAGCATCTAAACGTCTTAATTGGTTCGCTTAGAATCTAAGCCTTAGATAAAGACCAAAAGAATGTTTCGCGCAAAATACGTAGCAATGATAACGACTTACACCCAAACCCAATTTCATAATCCTGGTTCCAGCGGTTCGTCGGCTACCGCCACCAAACGGGAACCGAAACAAAATTCACGCGGTAGGTATAATGTAACTTTATTCCTTTGAAAAACACCTGAACGAAAGTTTCGTATTTTACGATCTATCGCTATCGCTGCACGGCAGTTCGAAGCAACATTTAAGCAGAGATATTGTAGCTTCCACTTCATTAGTGATACCATCTTCCTGTTGCTATTATGACGATATTAAACCAAAACGCGTAAAGTAAAGCGTCGTTTCAGAGAACAGTGCTGACACTAAATTTCAGGAATCTGTCAGTCAGTTCTAAAGTTATTAGGAAAACGGGCAATTTATAAGGGCCGGCAGGCGATATCACCAGCTTAGGCAAACTTCACTGACCACAATATCTTCAGCGACGTTACAGTCTAAACGTTCGAATCATGCCTCCAGTTTGAACATACAATACTTTAAGGACAAGTAATTAATACGAGTTAATAAAATAGGCAATACATTACAATGTAACATAACGGCGTGTTCACGTATTTTTTAAACCGTCTCTGCTATCCTAACAGCTTCATACAATTTTACTCCAAGAAAGCGCTTTTATGGTGATTTAATTTTGCCGGCAACAAAAACACATATTTAGGTATTCACGTAAAGTTTCTGACAGTTTTGTCTGACTTTAATAAAATTCAGATTTTCTGGACAGATTTGCATAAAAAGTCCCCAGTATCAAATTTAACAGAAATACCCTCCGTAGCAGCCGCGCTGACATTTGCGGACAGACGGACATAATGAAGCTAAAAGGTGTTTTTAGCTACTCTGCGAACGCGCAAAACAGGTGTCAATTCAACACACATAATTGCCACAAACGTTCTTTTCCCTAACATTAATTTTTCGACCAATTAAAATACATTTTTTATGTAAATGTACAAACAAATTACACATTCGTAATGTTTTGTTTGCAGTTTTGAAAGTACAGTCGGGCCGAACCAGACCCGCGGATCGGCTCTCGCCCTCTCCTATACGAGGCAACAGACCACAGTCAGCTTTATTATTATGACATAACCGACACACCTCAGCCAGTATTTGCAGTCAGTAGGTGATGGGCAGGACGACCGTTGAAAAGGGGTTCGATTCCCGGTACAGATTTTCCTTTCTCCTTAAGCTTTCAGACTATCTCTAAGGTCTAACCAGCCTCCTACTTGAAGGATACAGGGGACACTTCCGCGGGAGCAAAGCGGTCGGGGCTTGAAGCTGACCACTGACCTCCATATGATGCCAAGATTAAGAAATCGTAACACCACGCTTCCACTATCCCGTATGGCTTCAGGATGTGATGTTTAAGTACGCACAAGGACAATAGTAATTTTTCTTTCCAATACTATTCGACATGATGGAAGCAAGATAAATGTTTTTTGATATGTCAAAGACGGGAGGGCTCATATTCGACATAACATAAGGAAAGCAAAGATAAATGTGTTTTTTGATGCGTGGGCTCACTTTCAGTCGTCCCTAATTCCATAAACCTTATTTTCTATAATCACATTTTATCTGATCCTTGAGATAGAACTGATTTCTCTGCCGCACAGACGCCATTCAGAACACGATGCATCTACCTAAGAATCAGAATTGTCCTTCATATCTGCAAGCTGCATATACTGCACTTTACAATACACAAACTGATGTACTTTCAAAGATGACCGAATATGACTCACTCATTCGACATCTCAATATAAAGAATTAATCTTCCAAGCCACGTGACGTAACATCGCGTGTATGACAAACGACGCTGTCAGAACATATTTTTCTCCATCCCGTAGTTCAAATGATTGATAGCACAATCATGGACAAGCAAGAAAAAAACGGTGGCCACTCAAAGTTCTTGTCCTTCCAATTCACACGAGCACTCTAATTTTTACGGCACTTCGTGGAGGGCAGCGGCCAATTGCCAAGGTCTTCACTATTAAAGGATATACGTGCTTAGCTGACGAAGAAGTGAGTAGCCCTAGGACACGGCAAAGAATTCATACTATGATTTAAACGTAGAAAATATAAGAAAGAACGCTGAAAGTCCAGTTTAATTTATAACAAGACAGGCAATGCACGTGTAAAGTAATATTTAGGCACGTTCGCGTAACCATTGTAGCAGTGGAAAGGCAATAAGTATTACATATTCTGAGTGTGTGTCTGTAACATTAATTAACCAATATGCAGAGTGCATGCGCCGCATTATATTGCCGTCCGTGGCCTGCCCGGCACTGCCACATTCTTCCACATGATCTCAAAAACGGTACGATTTTCGGAAAAGGGGTAGCGATAATAAAATGTGTGTTCAGATTTTCTCTACAACTTTTGTCCGAAAAATTTCTCATTCTAAGAAGAATTAAGCAAGATACTATCAGAAATGTAGCAGGTCTTCATGTAAGTATCTGTTATTCTTGTCATATTTCAATGAAACCTGCATGTCCTGACAGTGCCCAAACATCAAATTTCATTAAACTACGTCCACTGACAGCAGCATTGTTTCATGGACTGACAGACAGACATGACGTAGCTATTCGTCGCTTTCCGAAAGTTTGCGAACGCGCTCAAAATGATACGGCATACATATAAAATATTAAAATTCTTTAATGATTTGTATTTATTTGTGAAATTAATTTAACTTAAGAGTAACTGTTACGAGGATCCGACGCAGCGTAGTCTGTTTAGTGGGCTGGATAATCCGAGGTTGGAATCCTGGGAGGACCAAGAGATTTTTCTCTTTTCCAAAACATCCAAACCGGCTTTGAGGACCCCCAGCCTCCTATTCAGTAGGTGCCGGAGTTCTTTCCCGGGGTTAAAGCGGAAGGGGCGGGTTGACCACTCACCTCCATTTAATGCCAAGGTTATGAATCAGTGGAGCTATACCTCCAGCGCCCCCCCCCCCGGCCAATACGCCATCACGGAGTGGACAGAAATACTTCACCTTTCCATTTACGTAACTGTAATGATATAGGCCTATTGTGTGACGATTGTGGGTCTGCCTTGTAGCGGCTCTCAAAATCGGCTTGAGCCTTTTAGTAGTAAACAACACTATCACAATTTAAAAGACAGCGACACACGTGCGAGGGAGACTCCGAATCTGCGTTATATTTAGGGTCTATCTTGCTGACAATGAGAAGTCCAAAAGCCACTCCCAATTCGAAAGGGAATTAGGTACTTATCGGCTTTTCACGTCGCGAGTTTTCTGTACTTATTTACAGTGGTCTTAGTCGGCTAGTGAGGAAGTCTTCGATGATCAGCGTCTGTAAGTAATGACCACACCGGCAAATCCGGGAGGCGCAAGGAATCGCACTGTCCGGCCTGGACGAAAGATGATAGAAGCTGTAGGTACTTCAAGCGTAAATGTAATTATTCAACATTTCTCGGAATGCTGCAGTTACGACGCAAAAGTATCCAGCTTTTCCGACTCCGACCCTAAGGAACATGGATGTGTAGTGGCATTTCCCCCCCCCCCCCCCCCCCGGGGGCAGCCAAAAAACAAAAAAACAAAACAAAAACAACCCCCCCCCCCACAAAAACAACAAACAATTCCTACGACGGCATCAAGTAAAACTGACTAAAAAAAAAAAAAG
>Ga0123357_10006717_pt1 | contig 14101 bp, 11 predicted proteins | sample TergutEmb28metaG_FD_89873 | JGI IMG/M metagenome (GOLD analysis project Ga0123357, IMG submission 89873) | Embiratermes neotenicus P4 segment gut microbial communities from Petit-Saut dam, French Guiana - Emb289 P4 | ecosystem: Host-associated > Arthropoda: Insects > Digestive system > Gut ... | reverse complement strand
TCGTGCGGATGACCTGGGCCACCAGCGGGCCTGCCGGGTCGGTCTTCGGCAACGGCTGCGGGGAGCCGGTCGACGAGTCGGTCTCCGGGTTCGGGTGCAGCGACGGCGTGGGGAACCCGTGCTCGACCAGCCGCAGCAGTTCCTCGACGCCCACGCCCGTGTTCGACGCCACCGGCAGCACCGGGAACAGGTTCGCGGTGGCGATGGCCTTCATGAGGTCGTCCAGCAGGTAGTCCAGGTCGATGTCCTCGCCGCCCAGGTAGCGGTCCATGAGCGAGTCGTCCTCGGCCTCCTGGATGATGCCCTCGATCAGCGGGCCGCGATGGGTCTCGACCTGCGTGTCGTCGGCGGTCAGCTTGCGGTTGACCACGGAACCGGACGAGTAGTCGTGTTCTTCCAGCGTCAGCAGCCCAATGTTGCCGGCGATCTCGCCGGGGGCTGACATCGTGGGGACGTGGGTGGGCAGCACGCCGTCGCCGAACGTCTTCTGCAATGACGCGACGGCGGCGTCGAAATCGGCGTGCCCGGCGTCCAGCTTGGTCAGCGCGATGATGCGCGGCAGGTTCGCGTCGGTGCATTCCTCCCACAAGGCGGCGGCGGCGCCGTCGATCCCGTCGGCTGCCGAGACGACGAAGATGGCCGCGTCCGCTGCCCGGATGCCCGCGCGGAGCTCGCCGACGAAGTCGGGGTGGCCGGGCGCGTCCAGCAGGTTGACGGCGGTGTCGCCGTTGAGGAAGGCCGCTTGGTACAACTGCGCGGCGCGTTCGGCGTCGTCCTTCTCGCCGCGATACCCGGCCACACGGGCCTTGAGCATCTGCTCGAATAACGACGTCTTCCCCGAACCGGCGTTGCCGATCAGAACGACGTTGCGGACCTCATCTGGTTGGGACACCTGCAGGTTGGTGGCGCTCAGCTTCGAACTCATGGTCCAACCTTGGCATCGCTGGCGACTGGCCGCAACCGCACGCGGCGATTGCGGCCAGACAAACGGTTACGCCCGGTCGTCCATCGCCACGTAATCGCGCCGCCTGAAGCCGGTGTAGATCTGCTTGGGACGGGCGATCTTCTGGTCGGGGTCGCCGACGGCCTCCTGGTACTGGGACAGCCACCCAGCCGTGCGCGGGATCGCGAACAAGACGGTGAACATCTCCGGCGGGAAACCGAGCGCCTCGTAGATCAGGCCCGAGTAGAAGTCGACGTTCGGGTAGAGCTTGCGCGAGACGAAGTAGTCGTCGGACAGCGCGATCTTCTCCAACTCCTGGGCGATCCGCAGCAACGGGTTGACGCCGGTGACCTCGAACACGTCGTCCACGGCCTTCTTGATGATCTTCGCGCGGGGGTCGTAGTTCTTGTACACCCGGTGGCCGAAGCCCATCATCCGTTCCTTGCCGGCCTTGACGCCCTCGATGAACGCAGGAACGGCGTCGAGCGTCTTGATCCCGCGCAGCATCTTCAAGACGGCCTCGTTCGCGCCGCCGTGCAGGGGGCCGTGCAACGCGCCGATGCCCGCGCTGCAGCAGGTGTACAGGTCGTTGCCCGAACTGGCGACCGCGCGCACGGCGTTGGTCGAGCAGTTCTGCTCATGGTCGGCGTGCAGGATGAACAGCACCTCGATGGCGCGGATCAGGCGCGGGTCGCCCTGGTAGCGGCGTTCGGCCTGCTTGAACAGCATCATCAGGAAGTTGTGGCAGTAATCCAGGTCGTCGTCGGGGTTGATGTAGGGCTTCGCCAGGCGCTTGCGGTAGGCGAACGCTGCCAGCGTCGGCATCTTGCCGATCAAGCGTGCGATGTTCAGCGCGCGGGCCTCGGGGTTGAGGAAATCTTGCGCGTCGGGGTAGAAGGAGTAGAACGCCGCCGTCGAGGCGGTCAGGATGGACATGGGGTGGGCGTCGTACGGGAAACCCGCCAGCAACGTCTTCAGCTTGTCCGGGATGCGGCGGTGCTCGGTGATGGTCTGTTCCCATTCGGCGAGCTGGGCGGCGTTCGGCAGTTCGCCGTTGAGCAGCAGGTAGGCGACTTCCATGAACGTCGAGTGTTCGGCCAACTGCTCGATCGGGTAGCCGCGATACTCCAAAATGCCCGCATCGCCGTCGATGAACGTGATGGCCGAACGACACGACGCCGTGTTGAGCAGGCCGGGGTCATAGGTGGCCAACGGCTCCCCGTCGACCTTGAATTGTTTGAGTTCCGCTGCGCGAATCGTGGCGTCAGTGACCGCGAATTCGTGTTCGTCGCCGCTGGACGGCTGCCGTATTGTCAAAACTTCAGTCATGGGGGGACTGTAGTGGACTAAGCCCCGCGATGGCATCTCGGGCCGGGGCGTGGCCCTGGGCAATTGTGACCTTTTTGACCGGGGTTGGGCGCGCACGGTAAAGTATGCCGCTGTTGCGCTGTGGTCTGCCCGCAGGGGCGCCCCGCGATTCGATGATGACGATATAACTCATGGAAGATGGTCGATGGCCGTGTCTACGTACAGCCCCAAACCGGGGGAAGTCACCCGGAACTGGCTTGTGATTGATGCCCAGGACGTGGTGCTCGGGCGCCTCGCCGTGACGGTGGCCACGCTGCTGCGTGGCAAGCACAAGCCCCAGTACGCCCCCCATATCGACACGGGCGACTTCGTCGTCGTCGTCAATGCCTCCAAGATCGCCCTGACGGGCAAGAAGTCCACCGGCAAGCTGGCCTATCGGCACTCCGGCCAGCCGGGCGGGCTGAAGTCGGTCGCCTACGGCGATTTGCTGGCCAACGACCCGCGCAAGGCGGTCGAGCGCGCGGTGTGGGGCATGTTGCCCAAGAACAAGCTCAGCCGCCAACAATTACGCAAACTCAAGGTGTACGCGGGCCCCGAGCATCCGCACGTCGCCCAGAAGCCGCAGCCGTACGCGATCGAGCAGATCGCCCAGACCGCGTAGACACGAGGAACCCACAGTGACTGAAACCGTCGAAGAAATCCAGCTTGAGGACGCCGAAGAGTTCGTCCCCTTCGTTGAGGGCGAGCGTGAGATCGCCTACCGCGCCGAGGCGGTGCCTGGAGCGTTCGCCGCGAGCGAGCGCCCAGCCGTCGTGGCGCCCGGCGCGGCCACCGGCCGTCGCAAGGAGGCCATCGCCCGCGTGCGGATCGTGCCCGGTTCTGGCCAGTTCTCGGTCAACGGGCGTTCGCTGGACGACTACTTCCCCAGCAAACTCCACCAGCAGACGGTCAACGAGCCGTTCGTGACGGCGAACGTCGTCGGCTCCTACGACGTGATCGCGACGATCACGGGCGGCGGCGTCACCGGGCAGGCCGGCGCGTTGCGCCTGGGCATCGCCCGCGCGCTGAACGCCGTCGACGCCGAGGCGAGCCGTCCGGCGTTGAAGAAGGCCGGGCTGCTGACCCGCGACGCGCGCGTCAAGGAACGCAAGAAGGCCGGCCTGAAGAAGGCCCGCAAGGCGCCGCAGTACTCGAAGCGCTGACGGCCCGATGGCGCGGCTTTTCGGCACCGACGGGGTGCGGGGGACGGCCAACCGGGAACTCACCGCCGAACTGGCACTGTCGTTGTCGGTGGCGGCTGCCCATGTCTTGGGCGAGGCGGGCGCGTTCGGGGGGCGTCCGTGTGCGATCGTCGGACGGGACACGCGGGCATCCGGGGAATTTCTGGAAGCCGCCGTCGTGGCCGGTTTGGCGTCCGCTGGCGTGGACGTGGTCCGGCTGGGCGTGATCCCGACGCCGGGGGTGGCGTTCCTCGTCAACCAGATGGACGTGGACCTGGGCGTCATGCTCTCGGCGAGCCACAACCCGATGCCGGACAACGGCATCAAATTCTTCGCGCGCGGGGGCGTCAAACTCGACGACAACCTGGAAGACCTGATCGAGGCGGGCCTCGACGAGGTCTGGGAGCGTCCCCTGGGCGCCGAGGTGGGCCGCGTCACCGAGGAACGGGGCGCCGTCGAGGCGTACATCGCGCACCTGGTGTCCAGCCTGGGCGAGGATTCGTCGCTGGAGGGCCTCCACGTCGTCCTGGACTGCGCCAACGGGTCGTCGTCGGTCACCGCGCTGGAGGCGTTCGAGGCCCAAGGCGCCCACGCCGTCCGCATCCACGGCGAGCCGGACGGGCTGAACATCAACGACCACTGCGGTTCCACCCACCTGGAATCGCTGCGGGCCGCCGTCGTCGAGCAGGGCGCCGACCTGGGCGTCGCGTTCGACGGCGACGCCGACCGCTGCCTGGCCGTCGACCACACCGGCGAGGTGGTGGACGGCGACCAGATCATGGCGATCCTCGCCCTGGCCATGCGCGACCGGCGGGCGCTGCACTCCGACACCGTTGTCGCCACCGTCATGAGCAACCTCGGATTCCTGCTGGCCATGAAAGAGCACGGCATCCACGTCGACCAGACCAAGGTCGGCGACCGGTACGTTCTGGAAGACATGAACGCCAACGACTTCACGCTGGGCGGCGAGCAGTCGGGCCACGTCATCATGAGCGAATTCGCCACCACCGGCGACGGCGTCCTGACCGCCCTGCACGTCGCGGCCCGCGTGGCGCGCACCGGCAAGACGCTGCGGGAGCTGGCGTCGGTCATGCGGCATTTCCCGCAGGTGCTGGTCAACGTCGGCGGCGTCAACAAGGCCCGCGCCGGCATCGACCCCCAGCTCAACGCCGCCGTGACGAAGGCCAGCCAGCAACTTGGCGAGACGGGCCGGGTGCTGTTGCGCCCCTCCGGCACGGAACCGTTGGTGCGCGTGATGGTCGAGGCGCAAACTGCCGAAGAAGCGCAAAAGGTGGCCGACGACCTGGCCGAAGTCGTCCGCGAGCGGCTGAGCCTGACCGCCTGAGAGCGCGCCTGGAAACCCTGTCCGCGAGTTCTGGCAACCGCGCGTCAACTGGATGCTGCCTGCTGCGTTGCGACGGGTGCTGCGGTATGCGGGGGCATGGGGGTCGGCCCCCATCGTCGCGGCGCAGGACACTAATTAGTGAAGTGCGCCTTCGCCGCCGACCGGGAGAGCAGCACGACGAGGATGACGGGGCACAGCAGGTTGAGGACCGCCATGAACCCCAAGCCCAGCGGCCAGACCAAGACGACCGCCAGGATCGCGGCGACGGTCGCCGGGACCCGCACGGCGGCGGACTTGTGGGCAGCCCGCGTCGCGCCCCAGAAGGCGGCGACGATGCTCGCGAGCGAGAGGACGATCATCGCGATACCAGCCGTCATCAACACGGCGAACGCGTCCGAGGTGGGCTGGCCTGAGACGACTTCGCTGACGAGCGTGTAGACGAGCTGGATGCCCTGGGCGAGAACGAAGACGTTGACGACGGCGGCCACGATGAACAGCAGGAACGTCGTCGTCCCGATGTCCAAACCGTGGTGCTCTTTCGGTTTCGGCGGTGGTGCCGACTTCGCCTCGGGTGCCTCAAGGCGGCGTCCGCGCGTGACGACATCTTGGGCGTCGTAGCCGAGGTGGTCGTAGAAACCCCCGACGGCGGCGTTGTCCGCGCGCACCATGAACTGGATTTTCGCCACCCCGCGCGCGGCCAGCCAGCGTTCGGCGGCACCCATGAGTGCCCGCCCGTAGCCCTTGCCCCGCACGTCCGGCGCGACAGCCAGGTAGTACACCCAGCCCCGGTGGCCGTCGTCGCCGACCATCGCCGTGCCGACCAGGACATCGTGCTCGCTCACCCCCAAGACGACCGACGAGTCGCCCTCCAGCGCGCGCCGAAAATCGGCGCGGGGGTCGTTCTGCGGCCTGACCAGCCCCGCCTCGTCCCACAAGGCAACGGCGGCGTCCTCGTCGTCGGGCGTCAGCGAAGCGATCATGCCTCTACCGTACTCAGATTTTGCGCATCCGGACCGCGTCGACCTGGTGGTTGTCGCCTTTGCGCAGGATCAGGGTGGCGCGCTCGCGCGTCGGCTGGATGTTGAGGGCCAGGTTGGGGCCGTTGATCGTGTCCCAGATGTCGCCGGCCACAGCCTTGGCCTGGGCGGTGGTCAGCCCGGCATAGCGTTCGAAGTAGGAGTGCGGGTCCTGGAACGCGGTCTGGCGCAGCGTCAGGAACCGATCGATGTACCAGCGGCGCACGTCGCGCGCGTCGGCGTCCACGTAGACCGAGAAATCGAAGAAATCGCTGACGACGGGGCCGGTGGTGCCGTCGGGGTGGAGGCGGGGCGGGTGGAGGACGTTGAGCCCTTCCAGGATGAGGATGTCCGGCTGGCGGACCACGACCTGCTCGCCCGGCACGATGTCGTACGCCATATGCGAATACACGGGGGCCCTGACCTCGGGTTTGCCCGATTTCACGTCCATGACGAACCGCAGCAGCGCGCTGCGGTCGTAGGATTCCGGGAACCCCTTGCGCCCCATCAGGCCGACGGCCGCCAACGCGGCGTTGGGGTAGAGGAAGCCGTCGGTGGGAACCAGGTCGACGCGCGGGTTGTCGTGGCCGCGTCGCAGCAATTCGCACAGCAGGCGGGCGGTCGTGGACTTCCCGGCGGCTACCGACCCGGCGATGCCGATAACGAACGGCGTCTTGCGCTCGTCGACGCGCAGGAAGGCGTGGCTGGCGCGGTACAGGTCGGCGGTGCGCGTCATGAAAAGCTGGATCAACTCGGTCAGCGGCCAGTAGACCTCGCGCACCTCGGCCAAGCCGGTGGGGTCGTTGATGCCGCGCAGGCGTTCCACGGTGTCCGCGTCGAGGGTGTCGCCGCGTTGGGCCGCCAACGACGACCAGTGGGCACGGTCCAGCGTCACGTAGGGCTCCAGGGGCTTGGCGGGGCCGCTGGGGCATCCGTTGCTGGATTCCGGCGGGGCCGGCGTTTCGCGCATGAGGCATCCTTCCGTCGCTGGCAGGCGGGTGTCGCGTCCATCGCGTGCGCCTGTCGCCCGACCGGCTGTGTGTGCGGGCACACGGCCCAGCCTGGTGGCGGCGTTGGCGCGTTGGGTCCGACGGGCCGGTATTCTAGTAGCTTTAAGCTTGCCGAGTCGCTCAATGGCGGCGTCGGCGTCACCGCCCCCAGACATGGAGGACCAGTTTTATGTGCGGAATCGTCGGATATGTGGGGCCCCGCTTGGCTCACGATGTGGTCGTCGGTGGGCTTCGGCGGATGGAGTACCGGGGGTACGACTCCGCCGGGGTGGCCGTGATCGCCGACGGTCGGATCGCCGTGGCCAAGAAGGCCGGCAAGATCGCCAACCTGGACGCCGAATTGCGCGAGCACCCGTTGCCCGACTCCGGGATCGGCATCGGGCACACCCGGTGGGCCACGCACGGCGCGCCCAACGACGTCAACGCCCACCCGCACCTGTCGGCCAACGGGCGCGTGGCCGTCATTCACAACGGCATCATCGAGAACTTCGCGGCACTGCGGCTGGAACTGGAATTGCAGGGGGTCGCGTTCGCCTCCCAGACCGACACCGAGGTCGTTGCCCAGTTGTTGGGGCTGGAGGTGGGCGGGGGCGTCGGCCTGCCCGAGGCCATGCGACGGGTGTGCCGCCGTTTGGAGGGGGCGTTCACGCTGGTGGCCATCGACGCGTCCGACCCCGACCGGCTGGTGGCCGCGCGCCGCAACTCGCCGCTGGTCGTCGGGCTGGGGCAGGGCGAGAATTTCGTGGCCTCCGACGTGGCCGCGTTCATCGAATTTACCAAGTCCGCCGTCGAACTCGGGCAGGACGAGGTGGTCGAGGTCACAGCCACCGACGTCACCGTCACCGATTTCGACGGGAAACCGGCCAGCAGCCATCGCTTCGAGGTGACGTGGGATCTGGCCGCCGCCGAGAAGGGCGGCTACGACTGGTTCATGCGCAAGGAGATCTACGAGCAGCCGAAGGCCGTCGCGGACACGTTGCTCGGGCGGTTCACCGCCGACGGCGCGCTGAAACTCGACGAGCTGCACATCCCCGAAGAACAACTCCGCACCATCGACAAGATCGTCATCGTCGCCTGCGGGACCGCCTATTACGCCGGGCTGGTCGCCAAATACGCCATCGAACACTGGGCGCGCGTGGCCTGCGAGGTCGACGTGGCCTCCGAGTTCCGGTACCGCGACCCGATCATCACGCCGACGACGCTGGTCATCACCATCAGCCAGTCCGGCGAGACCGCCGACACGCTGATGGCCATTCGGCACGCGCGCGAACAGCACGCCAAAGTGGTCGCCATCTGCAACACCAACGGGTCGAGCATTCCGCGCGAGTCGGACGCCGTCATCTACACCCACGCCGGCCCGGAGATCGGCGTCGCGTCGACGAAAGGGTTCACCACCCAACTCGCGGCCTGCTACCTGCTGGGGCTGTACCTGGCGCAGGTGCGCGGCACGATGTTCGGCGACGAGATCGCGGCGGCCATGGCCGAACTCGTGGCCACGCCCGCGCTCATCCAGCAGGTGCTGGACGGCATCGAGCCGATCAAAGAACTCGCCGCCCAATTCGTCGGCAAACAATCGGTGTACTTCATCGGGCGGCACGTCAGCTATCCGGTGGCGCTGGAGGGGGCGTTGAAGCTCAAGGAGATCGCCTACCTGCACGCCGAGGGGTTCGCGGCGGGGGAACTCAAACACGGGCCGATCGCGCTCATCGACGACGGGGTGCCGGTGTTCATCGTCGTGCCGCCGCGCGGGCGCGACCAACTGCACGACAAGGTGATCTCGAATATCCAGGAGGTGCGAGCGCGGGGGGCGTTGACCGTCGTGCTGGCCGAGGAGGGGGACGCCAGCGTCGACCCGTTCGGGGATGTCGTCTTCCGGCTGCCGAAGGTCTCGACCATTTTGCAGCCGCTGGTGGCGATCCTGCCGCTCCAGATGTTCGCTTGCGAGCTGGCGACGCTGTTGGGCCGCGACGTGGACCAGCCGCGCAATCTGGCGAAGTCGGTGACGGTCGAGTGATCGTCGGGCTGGGCGTCGATGTCGTCGGGCTGGAACGGTTCGCCGAGGTACTGGGGCGCGACGGGGTGGCGCAGCGGCTATTCACCGCCGACGAGCTAGAGGCGGCTGAGGCGCGTACCCGCAACCGGTACGTCGAATGGCTGGCCGGGCGGTTCGCCGTCAAGGAGGCGTTGGCGAAAGCCTTGGGGGCGCCGGTGGGGTTGGTGTGGACGGACGTGTCCGTCTCGTCTGGGCGCCCGGAATTGGCGGTGACGGGGACGGTGGCCGCGCGGGAGGCGGCGTTGGGGGTCACGTCGTCGCATGTGTCGATCACGCACGACGCGGGGGTCGCGGTGGCCGTCGTCGTGCTGGAATCCGAGCCGCGATGAATCGCGCGGTCACGGTGGAGCAGATGCGCGCGGCGGAGGCGGTGGCGATCGCGCAGGTGGGCGACGACGCGCTCATGCAGCGGGCGGCTGCGGGGTTGGCGGGCGTCGTGGGGCGCGAGGTGCGTGCGCGGGCCGGCAAGGTCGCCGGGACGACGGTGCTAGTCCTCGTCGGGACGGGCAACAACGGCGGCGACGGGCTGTTCGCGGGAATGCGGCTGGCGCGGCGGGGGGTGCGGGTGCTCGCCGTGCGGGCTGGCTTGGTGCATGAGCGCGGGTGGCAGGCGTTGATGGGTGCCGGCGGGCGCGAGGTGTCCGGGGTACAGGCTCTGGCGGCGCTGCGCGGGGGACGCGTGGACCTGGTGGTGGACGCGATACTCGGCATCGGCGGGCGTCCTGGGCTGCGGGCCCCGTGGGACGATTTCGCGCGCGTGCTGGCCGACATCTGGGTGCCTGTGGTCGCGTGCGACCTGCCGTCGGGAGTGTGCGCGGACCCGCCATTCGGGGTTTCGGAAGGGGCGGTCTATGTTCGCGCGGACGTGACCGTGACGTTCGGGGAGCGCAAACTGTGCCACATCGTGGAGCCGGCACGGTCGGCGTGCGGGCGCGTCGAGGTGATCGACATCGGGCTGGGGGATTGTCCCGCTACGGTGCTCGCCTGGGAGCCTGGCGACGTGGCGGCGGTGTGGCCGGTGCCGGGGGTGTCGTCCGACAAATATGCGCGCGGGGTGGTGGGCGTCGACGCGGGGTCGGCGCGCTATCCGGGGGCTGGGGTATTGGCCTGTACGGGCGCGGTGTACGCGGGGGCGGGGATGGTGCGGTATACCGGGGCATCCCAGGTAGCGTCGCGGGTGGTGGAGGCGTTGCCGAACGTCGTCGTCGGGGACGGACGGGTGCAGGCGCGGGTGCTGGGTTGTGGTTGGGGGGAGCGGACCTACGGGGAAGGGGTCGTCGCTCAGGCCGTCGAATCGGGGGTGCCGTTGGTGGTCGACGCCGACGGGTTGCGGTATCTGCCCGCACGGGCGCATCCGGGCGTGTTGCTGACGCCGCACGCGGGGGAGCTGGCGCGGTTGCTGGACGCTTCGCGCGACGAGGTGGAGGCGGATCCTTTGGCCGCCGTCCATGAAGCTGCCGACCGACTCGGCGCTACCGTCCTTCTCAAAGGTTCCACGCAGATGGTGGCGTCTCCTGGTGATGACGCCGTCCACGTCGCCGTTCCTGGGCCGGCATGGACGGCCCAAGCCGGCTCTGGGGACGTGTTGGCGGGGGTCTGTGGGGCGTTGCTGGCGGCGGGGCTGTCGGCAACGGATGCTGCGTTGGCGGCGGCGTCGCTCCAGGCGATGACGGCTGCGTCTCACCCCGGGCCGTTACCGCCGCAGGAGTTGGCGCGCTGGTTTCAGGAGACTATCGCGGGGCTTGCGGCGACGGATTGCTAGCGCGGGCGCGTTCGTCGGGGGTTGTAGTCGTGGAGGGCGCTCGGGGCGGCGGTGCCTTCGGCACCTTACCGCCGCCCCTCTCTCTGAGGCACCCAAAATCGCTGCGCGATTTTAGCCCAAGCCTCCACGACTACAACCCCCGACGAACGCGCTGAGGTTGCATGTTGTGCGCGGATTCTCGGGGTGCGTGCTGGAACGTCAGCGCGGCTACCGGGGCTGACCGCTCTCGGGCTGCGGCTAACTCCTACGCGACCTTGGTGCGCTTCAGCACGGACCTGACATCCAGCGCCTTGTCGTAGGAGATCAGGCCGAAGCGGGCGATCTTGTTGGCGAACCACAGGACGATGGCCGCGAAGACGAACTGTTCCACGATCACGATGACGGCCTGTGCCACGGGCAGGGTGCCCAGGGCGTTGCGCATGAGGCTCGTGATGCCAGCCGACCAGGGGAAGAACGTCACGATCTGGACGACGGTCGAATCCGGCGAGGTGGCCATCATCGGGGACAGGTACAGCGGCAGGACGGTCAGGAGCATGATCGGCGCGAACAGGGTGCTCGCGTCGCGCTGGTTCGGCATGATCATGCCGACCGTCACCACCGAGGTCATGTTCAACGCAAACGCGCCCAGTAACAGCAGGACGCCCAGCGTCGTGGTGACCGGGTCCACGGTGATCGTGCCGACTGTCGCCCACAGGGCTCCCAGGGGCGTGCTCGTGCCGGCGAACATGGACGCCACTGGGACGATAGCCAGCACGATCATCTGGATGAACCCCAGGATCAGCAGGCTCACGATCTTCCCGACCAGCAGGGACGACGCGCTCGTAGCGGTCAGCGTCGTCTCGGCGACGCGGTTCTCCTTCTCCTCGACGAACGCCGCCAACGCCTGGTTTCCCAGCAGCACCACGAGCATGAAGAAGATGATCGCGAGCAGCATCGGCACGATCAGCGCGCCGAGGTCGTTGGTCGCCTGGCCGTCCTTGAACGTCGTCGTCTGGATGTTGACCTTGCCGGTGACGATGCCCACCGACATCGGGTCGTTGATGCGGTTTTCGGCGCTTTGCGTCAGCAACGCCTGGGCGGTGGCGGCGTATTTGCCGGAACTGAGGATGCCCAGATCTTGGCCGTATAACTGCGTCGGGGACGCCGTGGGGTTCGCCGGGTAGGCGAAGAACGCCTGGACGCGGCCCGAGGTGACGTCGGCGACGCCGGTGGCGGCGTCCTGGATCTTGGTGCCCTTCGCCTGAGCGGCCAGCGCCGGGTCGATGAGGCCCGCCGGGTCGGTGTACTCGAACGCGTAGGAGGCGGTCTGGGTGGTCGCCTGTTGCGACGACTGGTTGGCGGCGGCGACGATCAGGCCGATGACGACGATGAGGATGGGGAGCAGCAGCGTCGTCAGCCAGAAACTGCGGCGGCGCAACGTCCGCGAGACCTCGAAGGAAATGATGGTGCCAATGGTGTGCATGTCAGGCCTCCTGGGGGTCGGAACCGTAGACCTCGATGAAAATCGACTCCAGCGAACGCCGACTCGGGGTGAACGCGGCCACGCTCAGCCCGCCCGCGATCAGCTCGCCGAGCAACGCGGCGGGGTCGGTGCCGGACGCCAACGCCAGTTCCGCGTGGCCGGCCCGGTCGTCGCCGAGCACCTGGTAGTGCGGCGAATCCGGCAGGGTGCCGTCGTAGGTCAGCTTGACCGTCGTCCCGCCGAACTCCTCCTGAACGTCGACGACGGTGCCATAGGCGCGCGCCTGGCCGTCCTTGAGCAGCAGGACGCGGTCGCAGATACGTTCGACCTCGTCCATCTGGTGGGTGACCATGACGACCGTGGTCCCGGCCTTCTTTTGCTCGTCGATGATGTCCATGAGCAGGCGGCGGTTCACCGGGTCGAAACCCTTGGTGGGCTCGTCCAGGATGAGGAGGTCGGGGTGGCCCATGATCGTCACGCCCAACTGCACCTTTTGCTGCTGGCCGCCGGAACACTTGTCCAGGCGGGTGTTCGCCTTGTCCGCCAGGCCGACGCGGTCGAGGTAGCCCATCGACCACGCCTTCGCGTCGGGGGCCGTCATCCCCTTCAAGCGGCCGAAGTAGGTCATCGTGTCGAGGATGCGTTCTTTTTTATACAGGCCGCGTTCCTCGGGAAGGTAGCCCAGCGTCCGCCCGCGTTCGGGGGTGAACACCTGGCCGTCGATGAGCAGCGTGCCGGCGGTGGCGGTGTAGATACCGAGCAGCGCCCGGATGGTGGTCGTCTTGCCCGACCCGTTGGAGCCGAGGAAGCCGAACGTCTCCTGGGCGTGAACGTCGAACGACAGGTCGCGGATGACGGTGTTGTCGCCGAAGTCCATCCGGAAATCCTTCACATGGACGACGGGCGGTGCTGTGGTCACGTCGGGTCCTTCCGCAGTCGTAAAAAACTGATATCACATAAACTAGCAGGAGCGGGCGGGCGTGCCAACCGGTCCCAGGCGTCGAATTCTTCGGCGAACTTACGACGCAGGACACTGGTGCCAGCCGCGCGCCAGGTGTCCTGCGGGACCGGGCGCTGCGGACTGCCGATGCCCACACACGGTCTTTCGCTCATGCCCCCACCGTAGGACCAGCCACTGACAGTTTCTGGACGGGCACCTGGAGACCCCGTGATGGAGGAGTTGAAGGGTGAGCCGGACTATGATCGGTAGCTGGCCCGCTGCCCGGCTGGGCCACAATCCCACTGGAGGTCGCATGGGGCGCACGATCGTCGCCACCGCCCAGCTCGCGGACGGGCGCGCGCTGGAATTGGCGCAGGCCCTCGCGTCGGACGCGCCGGTCATCTGCGACGTGATCCTCGACGCGTTCGGCCACCGCCCGACGGTCGAGCCGGTGCCCGCCGCGTTGGGCGAGACCGCGCGCAGCGTGGCCGATGAGCTCGGTCGGGGGTTCGGGGTGCTGGCGCTGGTCGACGGAGAAGCTGCGGGCGCCGTCATCGTCAGCGTGGAGGGCGATGTGGCCGACATTCGCCGGGTGTCCGTGCGGCCGGCGTTCCAACGCCACGGGGTCGCCTCAGCCATGATGCCGGTGGTGGGGGACATGCTCGCGTCGCGCGGCGTCGCGCGGGCCACGCTTGTCGCGCGGGCTGAGTTTCCGCAGACCGTCACCTGGTGGCGTCGCCACGGCTTCACCGAATACGCCCGCGAGGGCACGGCGATCCACATGCGCCACCCGGTCGCGGTGCGCGTCGAAGCGCCCACGGCGCAGGCCATGCACGGACTCGGCGTGGCCCTGGCGGGTTTGCTGCGCGCGGGCGACGTGCTGATCGCGTCGGGGGAGCTGGGCGCGGGGAAGACCACGTTGGCCCAGGGCATCGGCGACGGATTAAAAGTCCGTGGGCCGGTGATATCGCCGACGTTCGTCCTGTCGCGCGTCCATCCGCCGTTGGGCGACGGGCCGGCGTTCGTCCACGTCGACGCCTAC
>Ga0123357_10006716_pt1 | contig 14103 bp, 11 predicted proteins | sample TergutEmb28metaG_FD_89873 | JGI IMG/M metagenome (GOLD analysis project Ga0123357, IMG submission 89873) | Embiratermes neotenicus P4 segment gut microbial communities from Petit-Saut dam, French Guiana - Emb289 P4 | ecosystem: Host-associated > Arthropoda: Insects > Digestive system > Gut ... | reverse complement strand
GCCACATCAAGAACTAGTAATAAATTTTAGCAACTTCTTTTAGGAAACATGTTTTAAGAAAGACTCCCTGATGATGGTCACACGATGACTGAAACATGTGGGAGTGAATTTTAATGAAGATTATGTGTTTTTAAGATATTCTATGTGAAGTATTTTAGAAAAGACATAATAAAAGTGCAAGTAGTTGGATCTCTTTATATACATAGACTTTTGCATGGAAAAATGAAAATAATTAATTTGCTGTATGTCAAAATACCTAAAAGCATTCTTAGATTCATGGGTGAAGAAAACACATGCAGATTGTAGGCTTCTGGGATATGGCACCTTTTAGTTTGGTAGACATGTACCAGTGTTCTGGGAAAAGATGCCATCTCCATCAGTTAGTGCCTCCCTTAGAAACTACAAGGGTTGCCCACCAAGCAATGCCCCCTTTTTTTTTTCTCAGTAAATATTTGTTCCTAACTCATGAAAATTAAACATTATGAAGAATGATGTTTTGACATCATACCCTACTTTTCCACAGTCTCTGTCTACCTCTACAGCTCAGCACCAACAAGGAACAAGTGCGTGTATAGCTTGTCAGTACCAAGCCTTGTCCTGCTCAAGTAGCCACGTTCTACCTGCGAGGATCACATCATCATCATCATCGTCAAACTCTATTCTGTGAATTGAATCATTCAGGGCTCCAATTAGGTGGAAATCTGAGGGTGCTATATCAGGGCTGTATGGTGGATGGAGTAACAATGTTCAAACATCTTTGGTGATGGCTTCCAGAGTCTTCAAACTTGTGTGTGGCCTTGCATTATCATGCTGAAGCACAATTTCTGTTGGATTCTTGTGAGGCTGAACTCGTCTGAAACTCTCCTGAGTTCGGCCAGCCTCGTCTTGCATCCTCACATCCACAAGAATCACTCCTTCACCATCCCATGAGACAGTGACCATGACCTTCCCCACTCACAGACACTTTATGAATCTTTTCTTCCAACGAGATTGGGGATGGTGCCATTCCATTCCTCTTTCTCTCCAGTTCAAGATGATGTCCCCAGGTTACATCTGAAGTAACAATCGCGCATAAGAAGGTCTCTCCCTCAGCTTAAAAACATGCAAATGACTCATTATCATTTATTTAGCATTCCAGAGATCCACCAGAGTGGATATAGAACTCAGAAGAAATGGTGTTTCTCACTGTTTTGTTTACAACTGTGAGACTCCAAGGAGCCCACTTCGAACACACATGACGTGACTAACACTTCTTTCCTGATTGAAAGACTGAGCACCAGTGAAACACTGATCCTCACCAATGAGGGCATCAGCACGTTTTAGCATTTCAGGACCAAGACGCATGACAGGACGGCCTGAGCAAGTCAAATCACACAGCTCTGTTTTCCTGTTTCAGAAACCATCACTCCTTTCACCCAGTAACCAAAGAAACTTCTGTCCACCGCAGCATTTCCATAACATTCTAAAAAAATTCTGTGTATGTTTCTCACTGATTCCTTTGCAGCAACAAGGAATTCTTACACAGCACATTGTTTTTATCACATATTACTGACTGCATGCACTATGAGGTACTGCTGTACAGTAGTGCTGACTGTCAGAAATCCTTACAGCTGTTTACACAAATGCCAGAAACTTCAAATTTGTTTCATTTAAAATTTCACATTCCTAGCTTCGTCACTGGCCATTGAAAAAAATAATATGGGGCATTACTTTCTGTGCAACCTACATACTCAGCATCACACCCATAAAACTGTAACCGATGAAATTCAAATCTCACAGACAGACAAACCTTGCCCCTTAACTCCAACTAGTGCCAAAATCTAGAACATACACTCCACCACCTCATTCCATATGTATTATTGTGTTGTCCTTGGACACGCTGATCTAATTTCTGCATTCAGAAACAAAACAATCCTACATAAATACACTATCAACAAAACCCTACAGCACAGTCTGTCGCGATCTGATCGTGAAAACAAAAATGTGGGTTTAGTGTGTTGGCAACCATCCCTGAGCAACCAATTTTTATGGCAAAGGGCCACACCCATTATTGTGGTCTGGTTTGCAGGCCACAAGTGTAGAATCATAGCAAGTGGCATATCTAAAGGCCTGTTGTATAATTTTTATTATATATATATATATATAATTTTAAAATGTTGCCGAGGGCCACATAATGCAACCTGGCAGGCCATGGGTTGGACAACATGCCCTTAATACAGCCACAATGAGGTAACCAAATGAAAAAATGTACTTAATTGAAGGCACAAATGACTCACAACCCAAAATTTAAAAAAACAAAAGTATATATATTATGATAGAAACAGGAAACTTGTGAACCAAATACACCAAAACACAGAGAAATAAGAACAAAAAAAAATGTCCCAGAAATGCATGATATACGTTTTAAACCTTATAATAAAACTGCCTACCTTCATACCACAATATAAAAATATCTCCAAACACTGTTTCATGACTATTCTACAAATTACACTACCAAGAATGTGTTTAAAAGCAATGCTAACCTTGTAGCCAACTGTAATAGGAGAGACAGGGTTCACTGAAGTCACAACAGGAATAACAGAGATAGGCTGAGGGGTATTAATGGTAGAAGCTGCAGTTCGTGGCTTAGGTTTCGGCGGTGCTACAACAACATCCTCTGTCTCTGACAGGGAACTGGCACGTGATGCTCGTGGCAACGGCTTTGGCGGTATTATCTGGTGACCATCACCACTACCATTTCGTTGATGACTCTTTGCCAAATCACCATTATGACGAAGACCATTCTCACTGTTGCTTCTTTCATCATCCTTTTCTCTTTTATGATCTTTAACCACAAGGTCTTCTTCTTTAAGTTTCATTGCAGTCTGAATTTTATTTGACGCCTTCTGCTGGCTTACACTCGTGCTTGTGTATGGATTATGCTGAATATGCTTTCGCATCTCAGAAAGTGATCCTCTGTGGACCTAAAGATGTGAAATTAAGTGAACTCATATATCACACCCACAGAACTCTTATTCCTTGTGAAATATCTGCTATTCCACCCAGTTAAGATGACTTGTTTGACATAACAGCATGTATAAAAATGTTAGATCAAACACACTTCACAATCTCATCAGTATATTTCTCAGTATAATAAGCCAGCAAATACTACCTAATTCAAACAAGTCAAAAATTGTGGTGTTGGAAGGTTTATCCCATAAATATTATTACTTTTAATTATACAAGATGAGTAGTGGATCCCCAGCTATCTGTATTAGGCACATAAATTCTGTATTTATCCCATACAGGACCCTTGCTAGTTCATCAATCTTTACTGAAGTAAGGACACAAATAAAATACACCCATTAATTTGAATACATTATCATAGCAAGTATGTTTGATGTTGTCCCTCATCATAAAGCTATTTAAATCAGGCAGTATTACAGAAGCTACACTACTTTTGCTCTCAGGGTTTAGCTGCACCATATAATGAAGCCATTCCAGTGTTTCAGTGCACACTGCAGTCGCCATCTTCCTCGTGTGGTGGCAACCGCAACATACGCTACAATGTCAGAGTAACTTCAAAATGCAACACAGCCATCCAAGAGCTGAATCACATGTTGGATACAGGCTGTAAACATCAAAGGGTAACAGTTTTGGGAGTTTCTTTGGTTCCTGACATCAAATTTTTGTCACTGTATTAACAAATGCTTCTCTATCTACCTTTCACACTACCGGAAAAAATTCAACATCTGGCCACTAGACAATCAGAATGAACTCTAGTGATTACCATTCCAGCTAAGAATACAAAAGGTTGCAATTTAAAAACCCTAATTGGCAGCAATTTTGAAAATAAGGCTGCATAATGGCAACCAATCATATAAAGACAAACATAACAGCCAAGTCATGAAACAATATACATAGTAACTATTTACAGCCCAGTAGTAGCAACATGTTCCACCTGCTGTCACATTAAAATAATTCTGCATTTTGCCATACAGTATATTTGTGTGTTTAATATGAGTTCCATAATAAATACCCATCACCCCCAAACAGCATTAACCTTTTGGAGCCGGAATTATTTTTTTAATTTTAGCACACCCTCTACATAAAATGTGAATAAAACGGGAACCAAATATGTTAGATTTATGAAACAAACTGCATTTTGAAGAGGAAAAAATGGAGAGCATATACTGTGTTTAAAATATTCAGTACCTATATGTGATGAATAAATATATAAAATGCAACGTTTAGAGGTTAGCGGTGCGGTACGACCACTATAGTCGTCATTAGGCATCAAAGGGTTAATTGAACTGACTTTGTAATATACACATTCTGTGTGACAGGAAATTACATGTTATACATAACTCACAAAAACTTTGGCCTTCAGATAGTAAAATATGCCTTGCAAGCTCCTTGTCACGGAGCTCTTTGTGGACACATCCATGTGCCAATCCTACAGTTAATAACACTTTTATGTTTCTGTAAGTTTCCATTCAGTCTTTTGTTTTCATCTCTACTACATGCACAAACTTTTGCATTATAACTACACACTATCACAACTACAGCAGAAAAAGACAAAAATATTATATTGTACTATAATTTGCAGAAATGAAGAAGAAAGGACACCGCCTTCTAAAATAAAAAAAAATAATATTCTTCTACAAACCAAGCACAATATTGCTGAATTTATTACAATTAGATAATAAATGGATACTCAAAACAACTTCAAGGAACTGTTTACCATCCACTACTCCAAAAGCACAATCTTTTACATCATCAACCGCCACACCCCAGTAAATGCTGGAACTGCAGAACTATAATTTGCATTTACTAATATTGACGAGATCACATGATTTCTAAGAAGGCAGAGACACAGCTCACAGATTTCATAACATTATCACCATCATACCACACCATGCTCTCCTCACTACCCACAAATAAGTGCCATTCCTATAAATTGGCGGCATTAAATCCAAGAACATAATTTGGTTCACTCAATTTTGAAGCATCTGAACTCTTTTTACCTGTGGCTGAAAACAGTCAATCAATTCATATACTTTTGAAATCTCACAACATCAAAGGCAACAAAAACAAAGTTCTGCCTGCTCCATTTGCCTCCCAGTCTCAGTCTGCAACAGCAAGAACACCACCAATGGACATTATCTGTGGCTAGTTCCATCCACTTGCCACCCTATATATATATATATATATATATGACCATACATATTTTTTTAAAGTAAACTATACAGTGTGTCCAATGTGACACAGAACCCAGTCACATAATCTACTTTAAAAACCTGTATGAACAACCAAGCAGTTTTTTACTACTGTTACAAAATTCTGTTACTCGGCCTTATCCTCAGCCAGCTTAATTCAGTCCAAATGCTGTGCAAAATTATTAAAGATGCATTTCAATATTATCCCAGCATGTATGCATTGGTCTTCCAAGCAAAGTCTGTCCAACAAAAATTATGTATGTGCCTCTCACTTCCTCCATATGAGCTACATCATGTACAACCCACCTTATCCTCCTCCATTTCATTACCCTACTAATACTTGGTGACAAACAAAAATTATAAAACTCCTCATACTACACAAATATCATCTACAACCTCCTGTTACTGATCAGAACCGGTTACCGAGATTGTTTTTTCCATCACCAGGGTCAGAGAGAGAGAGAGAGAGAGAGAGAGGGGGGGGGGAGAAAATGTAGACAAAACCATAATAACTTAGCTGCAGAAACCCACAGGATATTTAAGGGCTGTTATCAGTTTCAATTCTTCGTGGGAAAAGTATTAACAAATATTCATCTCATTTAATTGCAGATATACTTTAGAGAATAACATGCAATAGATGTATACCACTACTCATTACAATGAAATAAAAATCAAGTCTATAACTATATTAGTTTAACCTAACTACACTACTACACAGCATCCACAAAAAAACAAAAACAACACTGACAATGATGACAACAACAAAAACAACAACAACAAAGTACACAGCAAATAACATGAGAAGAAAACAGACAGGCTTTGAAGGAGCTATCCAGTTACAAATAAGCATGCACTATGTACTAAAACAACAAGCATTAGTCATATGATTGATGATGCACTGCCTGTACACCAACCCATAGAATCAAAATTGAATACAAGTGCAGCCATTAGATACTTAGTTCAGACCCAGCACTTGGACAGACTCAGAGTGAAAAAAAACTTCCTGAAGAGTAAAAATTTAATGGATACCCAACCTGAACATGGATGTGCATCTGCAACAAGGCATACATACTGTTTCAACAATTACACATTTCAAGAATACACCTTCACACCAGGCACCAAGGATGAAATATAAAAATGTGAAACTTTCAAAAGGCCAATCAGAATGACAAACCACAGTAGGATGATCCTAGAAAAGTTTTAACAATAAAAAGAGGGTTTATAATTATTTAAATGAGAAATGTCTAAAACTCTTTAAACGTAACAAAAATACCTGAAAGAGTGTGTATCCAAGAAACAAGACCTAGGACAAATTCAAATGGAAATTTAGTTAAGTGGTCTAAATTCGGATCCTGTCACAGCAACAATGTGATTCCTCAACAGCATAGTCTTTATGACATTCCTGTTATTTTAATAGTTCTTATGATCCAGTGGCAACGAAAAGGACTACATTTATTGTGGAATACATTAACAATGCAATCTAATGTAATCAATGCATATTAATGACAATCAAAACTAAGAAACACCACAATGCACTGAAAAAGAATACAAACTCAACATAAACAATAAACAAAACTACAAACAGTGTATGCCATAACGTGCTACACAAAATTCCCCAAGTGTAATCTCTACAGTTTAATCAACAATCACCACTTCAAAAGCAGACTTTCAGCAAAGCACAATCTGCATTAGACAAAAGAGCAAAATTAATACATCAACAGCATAACAAAATACAACAGCCCATTGTGACAAAAACATGTAAAACAATTTACCGCATACTACAAAAAGATCATTTATGAGCTGTTGTAAGGCAAGATTTGTAAAAAGTCAATTCAGCTAAAAATAAAAATGATCAACTAACATTGTGCAAGGACCTCTCACAACTTTAACAAAAAAACATGTGATTCTACATGTTACATTCTCTTACACATCTTCACAAAGCTGCAAATAATTACTCTGCTTATCTGGTCACCTATGTATTGTATTCAACTGTTTCTGGTCACAAAGTGTCTTCAGTTTTGAAATTCTAGATGCAAATTTCTACGTAAGATGGGAGAACAGCTGGAACTTTACACTGTACACACACCCACTCTTTTATAAAAAGATGCTTCAAACTGACATATGCACAAGTTGTAATCACACAAATATACTTTATGTCCTCTACACAATTCAGACAACACTATCTTGCAAAAATTCTTAAGATATCTTAAAAAGATACAAATCTCTGTATTTGCTAATACCTGAATAGCATTTTCCCCTGCAGATCTCTTGACAGGGTCCAAACTAATACGTGGAACAGATGCATTGTGCCCCTGCAGCCACTGTGCTGCAGACAACTGCGCATCACAGCCTGTCGTATCAGGGAAGAGGTCTGCATGGAAATCTCGATACGACTGTTCAAACAACAATGCAGCATACAATGATGGAGAAAAGTGAGAGATGCAATGAAATGTACAGTGCAGGGTTAAAAACATGTAAGCTATAATTTTAAAAAGTATGGCTGTAAGGGGTTATTAAAAGAAGGTATTTAATACTGTACTGCTGGACAGTACCTTCAGCCAGTTTCATCAACCTGATGTCTTCACAACCTACTACCTTAGAATTCATCTTCATATTACCCTTCCATCTTCTTCACCATACTGCAAGTGTACCTTTTCAACAGGTTTTCTGAATATTATTGTAAGCACTTGTTCACAGACATACATAATTCACATTCTTCCCCCACAACAACAGACCATATTTTATATCCATATAAAACAACTACCTATGTTATTGTTCTGTACATATTTATCTTCAGCAATATTGTTATGGCCTGTTAGGGCTACCACCAAAATATCCCTTGTGGCGCCACAACACTGCTTGGCAGTACCTGTAGGATGGGGGTTCCTGAGAGGGGTGGGGTAACAAAGCGGTCTACTGCTTGAACTAACTCACTACTGCAACCTCTCCCATGGGGAGAAACACCAACACGTTTTACAAATTACACTTTACTACCAATAATAAAATAAAAATAATACAAAAAGACAAATAAAATAGAATAAAATGAAATAATATGAACTGAATAAAATGAAATACGAAAGAACAAAGGAGGTTGCACACCGAGAAAATTACTAAAAACCCAAATATTAATCTATTCCAGGGGGAGACAGCCAATCCAGGGTGCTAAATTAAAACAAACGGTAAACTGTAGACCGCAATCAGTAAACCATAACCAGAAAAACCGGCAATGCACTTACACTCCAGCCAAGTGTTAGTCAAGATAGCGAGCGTTCCCGTTGTGTGTCTTGGTCCCGTCACCACTTCTCAGAAACACAGCTCAGCCAAAGTGTAAGCAAATTGCCAGAGTAAAATAAACTAACTCCCAAGCCTCGCAAACAAACAAAGGAATTAGGGAGCGGCCAGAAAGAGGTCACGACCAACACCGACCCTCCAACAGTTGCCAGATCACCCACACATCTTACGAATAACTTCATGGGCATAACAAATAAACACATATAACTGAAACCTGGTATTCCATGAACTACAGTTTAATAAACACTGCAGTCTGAATTCTGTTTCCCACCACAGACCTAACGCACAACATCCTCATTCTTGCCAATATATATGGTATATGGCTGCTAAAAATGTGAATGAACCCTCAATCCAATCTTCTTCATTTTTAATGACGTGAGTATACTTTAATTATGTTAATGGATTGTCATTCCTTATTTACGGACTCAGCAACTATATACAGTAACACCGAAATGGAAAGCAACCACATACTGGATGAAGACTGAAGTACTTCTACTTGTAAAGTATAAAGAAGTCCACAACTTCCATACATAATTTTACACAGTAAGGAACATTAACAGTCATAATGCAAAAACCTTCAGTGTTGATTTTCAAAAGAATCATAAACCAGAATATAGTTTACTACAACATGCCACTACATATGTTTCAACAATTTCAACTGATAATAAACCCTCACCTTTCTGGGCACTTGGTACATTATGGGGATGACAGAAGAGGATGTCAGTTGAAGCAATCTATTCACTTCCCCATGCATGACAGCTAGTGCTCGCTTTGGAACCAGGCAGGCACCTTTGGTCTGTTCACCATTATGACGAATACCTTCAATAAGGTATGGTTCTCGGTCAGTCACTTCAAGGTAGGAGATGGTTGTATCACCTTTCCCAGCAAGAAACAGCATGCCAGTGTCAGGATCATAGAGTGGGATCAGAATCCTAATTCACAAACAGCAAATAATTTATCAGCCAAGTTCTTAAATATATAACAGTTAGCAACATGCGAAGTCTGAGGTTTTCACAGTGATCATATCGAGGTTTCTGGTCTTCTAGGAGGAGCTGTTACATTGCTGGGTAAGTGCTTCCCAGTGTTTCAAAAGGAACACTGGGAACCACACACCCAGCCATGCCATGTCATATCCCAGAAAACAAGAATCCTCATTTTAGCAACATGTCTCTTAACCAATCAAAATGTTGACACACAAAGCAACACACAGGTAAGAAGGAGAATGACTGAGGTTGTGGCATCTGTGGTTGTGAAAGGATGAGTAGCACGTGTACAGGCACTGTTAAACTAAATCACCATCTCGAGGAATTACCACTCTACACTGCGTAATATCCCAGAAAAGCACAGATCTCATCTACATCATGGCCAAAGCCTGAAATGATGCATAAATCACTGTCTTTTTGACATGGGCACATTAATTTTGTTGTCTTCCTGTGCAATTTGATTTAAACCTCCAACAGACACTTCCTCAAGTACATGCACATTGACATATCTTGATTATTCAAATCCTTTTAGCAATTCTGCCCTGGGTTAAAATTATTCAGATATCAGGGTAAAGTAATTACAGTGTGCTCACATCAAATGTATATCAGATCAAACTCACACATTTTATCTCCGCATACCCATTGCTGAAAATCACACACAACTGTCACAGAATACAGATTTCATCATAAACAAAACCACTTTCAATGTTCATATACTCCCATCACTAAGGAATCAACACAGCATTACTAGCAAAGTGGGAAACAACAACAGACAAATCATATTGTATTCAACCAAAGTCTTTGTCCCACTGTTATCACACATACAATTCTTCCTCCACAAGTCCTGCCTAGCCTTAACTATTCCCCTAGACATTAGTTGCTTGTCCAATTACCAAAGACTGCTTAGAGTATGAGACTTTACAAGTCTGTGGGTCACATTAAAAAAATATTCAAGTCTGTTCAAGTTCAGTAATGAAATGTTCTATATCATTCAATAAAGGATTTTTATATGTAACATTCCTGTGGAATGCTCTTGGTAGGACAAAGTACCAAAAATGTTTTAGTGTTACATAGTTGTGTGTAACTACAAAGGATTTCACAAAGCATGCTCTTTGCTTGGGGGGGAGGGGGGGGGAGAACATACAAATAGAATCTTTTGACTGCAGAGTATTGTATAACATTGATAGTCACTTACAACCCCCCACCCCAACTACCTCCCAAATGATATTGTTCCCCTCAGGCCCCCGTCACAAGAGTTTTGTTATATTTACAGTCTCGACATGTGAGGTCTACACCAAAGATGTTAATCCTTTAAGGTTCTTCCACCTAATAAGGTAACTTACACTGCATGGAGAAAGCTGGGCAAATATTCTTGAGAAGGCACCATAAATGCACACACAATTGTCCACTAGCCCTATAGCACATAATTCCCATACTTTCCCACCAGATAAAAGTGTGCATTCAGTCACAGATTGAACCTTAACATGACCTGGTATTCAATATTTCCACAGACACTCAATTCATATTACCTTTGATTTGAACAATGACCATCACCCAGTACCATGTAGTAACAAATCAGGGATATACTTACCCTGTAGAGCTGTCCAACACCAGTGCTTTTTCACAGTCCTCAAAGCTCCTGAGATCTCGAATAAACACTTCCCTCTGCCGAACCTGTACCGAGAATATGACCTTTGAACTATAATTTATGCATGGCATGTGGCAAAATTTACATACAGTAAGGCACCATTTTCAAAAGCACTGAAGATAACTGTGAATCTAAACCAGCTGCAAATAATAAGCAATTATTAATCTGCAAAATTCTCAACTTCCTTTAGTTACATCTATTCTTGGCAAATTACCACTTTCATCTCACAGCTTAAGTGGTACTTCAGACAAACTTCCAAAAGTTTGTGCCTCCTGATCTTCAAATATCTCATGCTTTCTCATACAACCTACAGCAACACTTCAGACAACTACAGTGTGTCCCAAGGCTACAAAACGTGACACATATTCCTGTATACCCCTCTCACACGATGTGGCATGAATGCTGGCATACACAACATCATACATCTTAAACACAATCAACCCAGTAAGAGTTTATACATATTTAAAAATAACTGTATATATTTCATGTGGACTGGGAAAATGTAGATGGTATAGCAACTTGCTACAGGCTGGACAGTTTGGAGATTGAAACCTGATGGGGGCAAGATTTTCTGCACCCATCCAGACCAGCCCTGAGGCCCACCGAGCCTCTTGTAAAATGGGTACTGGGTCTCCTTCCCAGGGATAAAACAGCTGAGGCATGGCGTTGACCACTCACCCCCATCCAGAGCCAAGGTAAAAGAAAGGGCAGAGCTATGCTTATACTCCCCCTCTAGATCTTCATGACCTGTTCCAGGGTGAACTTTACCTTTAACATTACCTGTATTTAGTTCACTCTTAAATTAAAGATTACCATTTTAATGCTCTCCTCCATCTGGGCAAACATGTTAAGACACAGCTTACAAGTTTCTAGTAAAACTACAATTTTACCTATTTTTCATGAGTATGAAACTTAACCTCTCCCCACAAAGGAAGAATATGGGTCATGGGCATTTGAGAACAAGGTGGCAAGGACAGAATGTGGAATCAAGTGGCATAAAATGACAAGAAGTTGGAGAAAACTGCATGAGAAACTTCATACCCTTTACACTCATCAAATGCTGTAACAGTGACCAAATCAAGGAGATAGGCACACAAAGAAGAAAACGAAAAAAGCATACAAAATTTGGATCAGCAAACCCTGAAATAAACAGAGCACTTTGAAGACATGGGGCATATAGAGAACAATAACATTAAAGTGGCTCTGGAAAAAAACGTGGTAGGAGAGTATGAGCTGGATTCATTTGGCTCAGGACTGGGTCCATAACAAAGGGATGAAATTCACGATCAGCTGAACAATTATCAATGTTTCACGGACAAATGTGCTCCATGAAGTTGGCCAATTAGAATTTAAAAAACTGTACATTACATACATTTATAACATAGAATATTAGTGTCTGTACTTACAGAATCAAATCCAGTTGTGAGAATCCTGCCTGTGTCTCCCAGCCACACCACTCTTGAGTCCTTGATACTCTGGTGACTGTTAGCCGTATGTGTAAAACAGTTTGCTGGTAAACGTGGGTCCAAAATTCGAACCTGTTTGTCTTTGCAAGAAGTTGCCAATAGTGTTCCATCCTTCTTCCAACTCAAAGACTGAATTACATCACTATGTTCAGCACTGGCTACAAGAGAAAAATGAACAGGAACAAAAAGTAAACATCATGCCAAGGCCTTTTGTCACATTACTGATGCATTCTAAATGAAACTTTATTTTTAGCTATTGCTTTCCCATCTTTGAGTAGTGCCACAGATGCATCAAAGATATGGCTAAAATACCTTTATTTAATTTCATTAGGCTCATACCAAATACACACAAACACACACATAGAAAATGTGTAAGATACGGTTCTAAATAACACAACCTTTAGTTTCTATCAAAGACGGGAAATTTTTTCGCAAACCAAAACATTATTAACTTCCCAAGAAGAAATCTGCTGCATGAAGACAACTGGTTTGTGACAATAACCTTTCCATGTTCTAATAACTGTAACAAAAGTACAGGTACTTTGCTTAACAAAATGCCTAGCAAATCACAATCGGTACTGTCACTAAAACATGACATTGCACAGCTGCCTTACACAGTTTTGACTCAAAATGCACAAATAAATCGCAAATAAGTAACCACAAATCGCCCAAGTTACCATGACAACCCCTCAAATTCAGAAGTTATGCCTTAAAATATAACACGTACAGGACATGTTAAACACAGGCTTGGGTATCTACATTACCCTTGTTGTAACACTTACAGAGCAGTTCTTTCTCTGAGCTAATGTCCCATAATGTCAATGTTGTATAAGAAGTTGTTGTCAGAAGACAATCAGCAGTAGGATGGAAACACACAGTCTCCACTCTTCTCTGCTTGTGAGAGAAAGTACATTCTGCATTACACAAACTTTCTTCCAAACCCTTCTCTGGGATGTGCCACAGTTTCACCTGAAACATGACATATAATTAACAAAATTCATGTTCTGTTATACCTAGGCCACAGGATGGAAAAATGAGGAATCAAGGTTCAATTCCTGGAATGTACAACAGGTTGTTTTTATTTTTTTAAAGGCATCCAGACAGGCTCTGAGGTCCATTCAGCCCCCCACCCCTCCATTCAATGGGCAAGGGTGGGTCTTGCCGGTGGTAAAGTGGCTAGGGTGTATAGTTGAACACTCATCTTCCTCTGGAGCCAAGATTAGCCTTCATGGCATACAAAGGGAAAAATGTACCTTTATGTTTGTTATGTTATACTGACACTGTAACACGTGTGGTAGCAATCTGTTTGAATACAAAATGTCCCACACATACCTACCAAACTTCAGGTGGTTACCATTTGACCTTTTCACAAAAATTATGTATGAACATTGACCTATTTCTTAATTTCTGTATACCTACTGTTAAACGCTGAGGAAAAGCAAAGAAAATTTCTGATAGAGTAAAACAATCTTATTTGGTTGTCTTCTCAATTTTGCAGCAATTTTAACTGTTTAGTT
>Ga0123357_10006715_pt1 | contig 14104 bp, 9 predicted proteins | sample TergutEmb28metaG_FD_89873 | JGI IMG/M metagenome (GOLD analysis project Ga0123357, IMG submission 89873) | Embiratermes neotenicus P4 segment gut microbial communities from Petit-Saut dam, French Guiana - Emb289 P4 | ecosystem: Host-associated > Arthropoda: Insects > Digestive system > Gut ... | reverse complement strand
CCTCTCGTCGGCTGTCCGCGACTGCTTATTCAATTTATTCGCAGCTACCCTCCTTATCGGAGGCCGTTCCTCTATCCGCAACCTGAGGACGCGCCATGCCGTGGTGCATGTACATTCAGTAGTTGGGAGAAATAGTTCCTCCACCTCGCCATAATACTATGGGGGTCTGCAACCAACTCTCCTTTCTCGTCCTTTACGATAATAGTTCTAGGCTGGTATCCCTTCTTGAAGTCATTAATGCCCCTATACAATTCCCTGATATTGTTAACCTTACTGTTAGTTTAAAGTTCCTAAATTTTAGCTTTCAGATATGCCTTCTTTTTGTTCCAAAAATGTCTGCTAGCATTACGTGTTACATTGTTCAGATTATCTACATTGCTTCCGCTTGGATCCTGTATCCACTGCTCGAAACATGTAGAGGCATGAAATAAACTTACTGTAAAATAAAAATTTTGTTCATCCAGCTGGTTAATTACTGAGATAAATATACTTAGATGCACGGTCAGCAAAACGTCAAAATCTATGAATACTGTTGCGTTAAAAGTTTTAGTGTTGTTACTTAGAGTGCAGAGTGTACGTGCTCATCGTGTGTGTGTTTGTTTGTTTGTTTGTTACGTAGAGGCCTAATACGCTCAATAACACTCGCTTCCTTTTACACTTCGCTCATTGGTCTGAAGTTGGCACACAAAAGCTGCCGAAACATAACAGTTTGTATCAAAATAAAAGACTTGTTGACGTAAAACTGGTCCGTGGTTTTAGAACTGGGCCCATATTTCAATAATTGCCGAAGGTTTTTGTGTTTAGGTTGCTTTTTTTTTTCTTCTCTCTTTATTCATTCTGATTACATTGCTTCAACATAAATACAGGAGGATTAAAAAAGATGAACTCAATTGAACAGTAAACGGCGACTCAACACACACCAGACAATTGGTTGCGATATTCCAAGTTCTTTGCTCGCTCTACGGTTTGACTTGCGTGAGCTGCGCTTAAAATTCTGTTGAATTCGTCTCACGTTCTCCTCTCATACAAAAAAAAAAAAAAAATCTTGTGCTGCGTATTAGCCATTTTGTTCTCAACTGACGCTGCTGCACAATTGTGCAATAGACGAGCACTCTAGCGTAGATATTTGAAAATTTTGGACCTCCTCTTTAAAATGTTATGCAGATCATTCACATACAATGTACAGTTCAGGAAATAAAGACGTACGAAATTGAGTCCATCTTTTGAATCACGCTGTACTTTCTCCCAGTCCATCAAAGGGCCACGTGTGTGTTGTTTAGTACTAAATAATCCTGAATAATGTATTTTTTTTATCAGCTTCGTTTTCACAATATATATTCTGCTCTGCGCAACCTTGTCAGATAGTAGCTCTTTATTGATATGTCGCGACATTTATTATGCGCGGAATAATTAATTAATTACAGAGTGACAAGGTGCCTCGCTGTACACAAATTACTTGGCAGTTGCGTGAATAGTGCTACGTGGTTAAGGGCGCAGAAATGTGGATAATATATTAGTGTATAATGGCACTTTTTTGACATGGTAATTTACCTTAGTTCTATAAACTTTAGGTATCTCTGATTTACACCCTTCAAAGAGAACTCTGCCCTGTGTAGTTAGCTGTGTGTAGTATAGCTAAGAGTCAAAGTAATTATTACTCTACTCTCTTCATGTTGTGTTTATATTTAAGTTTTCCGTCTGAAAATTAAATATTGAACGGGCAAGACTATAATTTTATGTGCTTTATATTGATTTGAAATTTGATCTGTCACTATAAGGAACGGTTTAGTACAATCTAAGAGGAAAGAGCTGGCTACAATACTTGACCTTACAGCTGCAGACAGGAAGTAAGAGTGTTGCAGAAAACTGTATGAGAGAAAGTTCGTACTGTCTACATTTTACCTAACGTTATTGGGGTTATAATCAAGGGGGACGGAACTGACGGGTTGTCTAGCAAACATGGAAGAAGTGAGAAATGTATTTAAAATTGTAGTCGGAAAGTCTGAAGGGTTGACAGGGTCGTGGATGAAAGGCTAATATTTAAACCGGTAGGGTCCGGCAGTTGAGTGTTCTGAACACATTACTGAATCATGAACGAATATCTGCATCTGACGACGGAATATACCTGAGAGATTTGCTTGTTGCGTGATTTGAAGTGATAAGTTGCACAGATTAAGAGATTGCCATGTGTGTGTGTGTGTGTGCGCGCGCGCGCGTGTGTGTGTGTGGAGTGAGCGGTCATACTTCACTAGTACAGTGACATCATTGACACTGTTTGGAAATGCAAAAGCCGTGACTGATATATTTCCCATAACAGATCATATAAGATCAGGGTGACGTCATGCCTGTTCCCTTGTTGGACACGTAACAGGTCTTTTAGTCCCCTCAAGTCTCCCTATCTCAATTGACCTGGAATTTGGTTTTGGCCCTTTCCTTCCTTTCCCAGCCACTTTCTTTATCGTGCCCCTCCCTTTTCCTGTGTCCGATCACCGACCATCGCAAGTTCAACCCCTAACCCCCACCCCCGAAGTTCTATTTCCGTAACCTGTCAAACTGAATTACGTATATATGCAAGGGTAAGAAAACTCGCAAGGGAAGTTGTCTATGTTTATGTGCTTGAGAGGGGAGTTGCATTGTGTTTGACCCGATACGCTGCATCTTCTGTGTGTGTGTTTTGCACATTATACGTACTGCGTTGCGTTTGTTTTCGGAGCCACAAATGCGAATGCCTACCTTTGCGCCCACTCTTTAGAATGTTTCAGCGAATTAGTTTTTCTTTTCTTTGCTTACATTTATCTTCTGGGGGGGGGGGAGACGGATATAGTGGTCCGATCAAAAAGACGAAGAACCAAGGAAAAGGGAATTGGAAATGGAAGAACTCGGAAATGGAACAAGGCGATCACGGTTTAGTGAACAGACTTATTTCTCATTTACGAATATATTTTAGATATTTGTTACGAGTAGAAAGAGGGATGCGTTTTATGCCCTGCATATTTAGGGTTATGTCAGATAGTGCATGTGTGAACAACGCATCCTGTGGTATTCCCAGCCTGATTCACATTTTGCTATGTACAGTTTCATTTACGAAATACGAAGACGTTTCGGTGTTTGTTTTCTTTAAACGAAGACCAGGAATGTACAAATTTGGAACATGAGCGTGTGTTTTCCCAAACACAATACAAACACGCCTAACTATTATATTCTGGGTAAATGATTTTGACTTTGACTGGATCGAACCGTGGCTGGATGAACACGCATGTTAACTTAGGCTGTTCATTTGGAATCGTTGAATTAATTAACTTCTTCCATTGTCTCGTCTTTAATGAAAACGGAATATTTCTAAAGCGCAACTTTTCATGTCATCATCCTACCGCACGGTGTTGCCATAAATTATACAGCTGGAGACGTGTTTCGTTCTCTCCTCATGCTTAAAAGCGGGTATCTGATGTAGTTGACGGCTAGACAGGATGACAAATACACGGTAGTGTTGAAGTATAGTGTCTCGCGTTTGTCCCAATGTTCACCAAAATTTAAGTTGTGTTGAGATATTTGATAGGAATATAAAGTTTTACGATAATAGGTTCTGTGGGAGTATGGTTGTTCCGTTTGGACAGACAGGCCAGCGGGCGAATGGGCAGACGTGACGAAGCCAATAGTCCCTCTTTTGCACTGGCTTTGTAAACGCGCTTAAGGAGTCAAACATACAGCAACGTGGATCACATAAATAAAAGGTAAAATAAAATTGTGCTCCCTGACAAACGTCACGTTTCAAGTGACACACGTGAATTGAACGTGAAGTGTGACTCAGATAGGTAAAGTGAATCGAAATTAAATGCGCGGGCTACATTGATTATATGCTTTGACTTAGGCTTAAATGAAGGTAAAACTTACTTACTTAGTTACTTACTTACTTACTTACCTACTCCATGAAGTCCTTCTTGAGAAGCTAACCGGTTTTCAGCTAGTCAGGAAATTCTCTGCATTGTAAGAAATCCGAAGATTCATTACCGCATTCACAAATGCTCGCCACCTATTTCTATCCTGAGCCAGCTCGATCCAGTCAATACCGCCACATCCCACTTCCTGAAGAAAATGGAGACAAACGCAAACACGAAATGAAATCCTAAAGTGATGTGAGTACAATTGACCTATTCTGGTCACCTAAAACGAATTACGGCTTTGTGGTTTAAAATATCGTCGCTCGATCTGTGCTCGTAAAGCTCGGGGAGAATTTGAAATCTGAATAAACATTTACTTTTAAGTAGGAGCACGATCCTAGTTAGAGAGACCCTCTAACTGTATTATAGTGTCGGATTCACATAAATTACTAAACAATGGCGAGATAAGTATGTTTCCTTTGTGTACTGGTTGAAATTCAGCTATGTGCTGGAAAGGCGATCGCCCTCTACTTGTTTGTATGAACTCAGACGACGCTGTGTAGGTCTGTTTATTCGCCTTTCCTTACTAAAATTCATGACAGATGAGAATATAAAGATGTGTAACATACATAGCTAATTCTTTAGAACTGTGACAGAGTTAGAATATCTGTTAACAACAGAAGCAAATGGAAGTTTCATTCACCGAAAGTTTGAAGGAAATTAAATTCAGGAAATGCTTGCTGTTGTTCGTTTCATAGTCATATCTTTTGGCGTTGTGAAATATACTAAACTGTAGTTGTAACTGCTGGCTTGTGTGTGTCTGTAACCTGGGCTCTTACTTTAAGGAAGAACGTAGTGTAAGGAAGCTGGAGATAAAGATGTAGAGGAGAATGTGTCGGTGTAACAGAGAGTGGGAGCGGAATGGAGGAAATTACAAAATGAAGAACTTCGTCATTAGCTGTTTTTGCCGAATGTGTTTAGGACGATAAAATCGAGGACAAGTTGAGTTGTACAGTAACACGCTTTAGAAGAGGAGAAGCGTGTACTCGTGGTACTCAGAAAACAGGTGGGCCGGGATAACGTAGTCGGTATACGGGCTGGAGAGTCGGGGGATCGAATCCTGGTGTGGGGGCAAGATTTTCCGCACCCATACAGACAGACCCTGAGGTCCACCTAGCCTGCTATACAATGCGTACTGGGTCTTACCAAGGGTAAAGCGGCTGGAGCTTGGCGTTAACCAACCAACTTCGTCTAATGCCGAGTTTAAAGAGTAGAGCCGTACCTCTTCTCCACCTCTGGGGCTTCATGACCTCTTCTAGGTTGACCTTTACCTTTAACGTTACCTTTTACTCAGAAAACAGAGAGAAACTAAGAATTTTCTGCATGCTTGGGCTATTGAGAGTTAGATGAGACTTCTTAAACGTTGGTACTTTTTACCGTCTTGTGAAAAGTGATACACAGAAAGTTTTCAGTCGGTTGTGACATCATTATGGAGTAACTGGGTAAAATCCTTTACAAAAAGTAGTTGTAAAACTCCACCACGAATAGCCGCAAAGCTCTGCATTTAATAACGGCAACACTGCAAGAAATAGTCGCTAAATCTGCACCTGATAGTTTACTTCTACATTGATCGATAGAAAAGTTCTGCAGTGAAATGTGACACAACTCTGCGATGAATTGGCTTAAATTTGTGAAGTGAATAGTCGTAAAATTCAGCTGTCTTTGGCCGCAAAAGTCTGCGGTGTTCACCAAAACTCCATAGCGTCAGCGTCACACCCCGGCCGCTCAAATTTACCCCTGGAAAATACTCTGTACCCATTGTACAGGAGGCTGGGCGGGTCCCAGGGCCGGTCTGGACAGGTGCGGAAAATCTCGCCCCCACCGGAATTGGATCCCCGGACCGCCCAGCCCATAGCCAGTCGCTGACTGAGATACCCGGGCCCACCTTACAGGGAGGAGTAGTCGCAAAATTCTACTGAGACCTTCACACTGTGTCTTAATTGACCCATTTTTAAATGTGCTCTCTGCTACAAGATAAACTGACCGGATTGTTTGCTGCCTTCCTCAAGGATCCTCACGATCTGCTGTCGTGTTGGTCTGCGCTTCTGTCTGTCCTCGTCACATACACTTGTTACTACAGGAATTGACGTCAAGTTATCTAATTATAACAGGTTGTGTGGGTAAGAGATTAAGGTGCAGGGCTTAACACAATAATGGGTGCACGAGCACCTCCCTCAGGGTCGTAACGGATATACGCTTTAGCAAGGAGGAGGTAGGTGTTCTAGAAAGCGTATTTTATGGAGCAGCATGAGGTCTTCTTCGTCTTCGTCAACATATCAGTAGTAATACTGGTTGTGGTGGTGGTGGTGGTGGTTGTGGTGGTGGTTGTGGTTGTGGTGGTGGTGATGGTGGTTGTGGTGATGGTGGTGATGGTGGTGGTGGTGGTGGTGGTGGTGGTGGTGATGGTGGTGGTGGTGGTGGTGGTGGTGGTGGTGGTGGTGGTGAAACGGTAAAATGGTAAAACGGAGGCACTTCCACGATGCAGGAGGCTGTGAGTTCTAAGTAGTTGTATGTCTGCCCTCGATTTTGAAATGCAACCGTCCTGGTAACGAGATGTATACAGGCCGACTGATGAGAAATGTTATACTCACGTTTTTCTTCATGGCAGGGTATCGAGTTCCATAAGTGACGTTTGTCACGAATGTGTGTTAGATTTCCGTGATAGGTCCTGCAACGAAAGAAGCTTTTCTGTAACTGATTGATCTTTTTTGAGGGCGACTGAATAATCATTTTGTTAAAACTGATTAAAATATACCGGGAAAAATCCCGCAAAGAAAGACGCCGGCAAAGTCACGCACTACTAAATTTAAACTAAATATAAACAAGTTTAAATAATTAAACTGACCGAACCAGACTTCGAATTCTTCCCGTCTTTCGCGGAAATTATAACGTAATTGCCACCGTTAAACAACAACAAATTAAAACTAAACTTTTATGGGGTTGATGCGAATTTTGGGTCTAGATACAACTTCACTGGTGAAAACATGCGCCTCCCACCTCGTCAGGCTTGCCGCTTGACGTTCGAAGGAAATATTGAGCGTTTGTGCGTCCAGACTGCCTTATTTGTTTTCGCAGCTTGAAGAATAAAATAACAGTGGAGTGGAGGAACGAGAAGACTCCTTATATTACAGTCTTCTTGCGGTCTCCAGCAACGGAAAGTAAAACTTTCTTGCGATGCTACAGTTGAAGGTAAAGTCGTCCTTGTGCACACCATGAAAGCATGTGGGGAATGGCGTTGTAACTCCACTCATTCCGAACTTCGGATCTTGATGGATCCTCGTGTCCCTGTCGCTTTACTCCCGGGGGAAGAGCCAACGGTACCCACTGAATGGAATATAGGGTGGGCTGAAAGAGGGTCTTGACGCTTTTAAAAAGAGGAAAATCTCTCACCCTTTCCGGAAATCGAAGGCGATTTTCCCGGCTGTCCGGCCCGTGGCCTACTCTCAATATCGACAACGCTCTTCCACTTCCCTTGCTTGCGGTTATTCTTTTAAAATTCTTGGAAAAGTCCTCTGTGTAGACTTCTTCAGGTCACAACGATGGTTTATAGCGAGTCTGTTTTTCAGTTGTTTGGTAATAACATCATAAGAATGGTGGGTATTTTTGAAGTATTTTGCAAAACGTAGCTGTCTGCAACAGGGAAGCAGATTACAGTCGTAGCCCGGTCTCGAGGGTGGTGTTATAAATATCAAAGTAACCGAAATTTACAAAACAATACACCAGCAGACACCATTGGCCTTCACCCTAGAAAATATGAAACGATCTTATAACGGAACGTATTGTAATTGAGTATGCTGGCCTTTAATGAAAACGCTTGTATTTATTTCCTTGAAGATCGACGAGAAGTAACGAAAGTATTGTTGAATGCATGTTTCTGGTCCTATGACGGGGGATAATCATGTGATCATTGCCATTTCAAATAAACATTCTGTAATTCGTATTACGAACCATCGAACAGCTTGGCTAACGATGACAGCGAATACTCTTGTGTGACATTCAGTACTGGTATGTACAAAATTCAGGGTGGTCGTATCAACCGCGCTGCGGGGGAAATGTAGAGTTTCCCTCACCTTAGTTAGGCACAATTCAAGAAAAAATTTGTGAGGGAATTAGCAGATATATTTAGTTTGTGGGATATGGATGTGAGATATCACTGTGCCACATGTAATTGTTAAGAAAGGAAGCTTTCCAGAATTTTGTTACCATGGCAGCAGTTCTGTCACTTTGTTTTACGCCGGCTTATACAGTCATATGTGTTGCCTCAACACAGAAGCAAAGATATCCAATTATCTTACCACGTTTATGACGGTAGTAGGTTCAATTTTTCTGTGCGGCTTGTGACAAATATCTCTTGAAGCGATCTTCGAAGTTGTTTAGTTTTTACCTGTATGTACGTGTCTCGAGAAAATATTACACAATCATTGACCTTGCAGCCCCGAATACACAACTTTGTTATATAAACCTCCGATTCTGTTAGCTGTTTAGAAGTTCTCTTTGTGCTTATTTCGCCACTGGCTGGTGAAGGAAAGTAGTGAGCAGTGAAAGAACATATTAAAATAAAAGCATAAACGAAAAGTAAATCGGTAGCTTGGAGAACAATAAATAAACGGGAAGAAAGTAAAATTGGGAGAAAGAAGTAATGGAATATATAGTCGTGTGTGTGTATATATTTATGTGTATGTGTGTGTGTGTGTGTAGGTATGTATGTGTATGCTTTTTTTCCAGAGATGGTCATGCCCCAGAATCAATATATTCCCGCATTTAGGCCCTACTAGATTTATTACACATTTCAGGTGTAGTTCCGTTCTCTTAGACCTGCATAGGTCCGTGACATTGGACCTCAGAAGGATCGTAGTCATCAGATTCGGGTTCCGCTGTAAAAATGAATATTCTAGCAACATCCTAAGACGCTGTGGGTCAAAAAGGAAAATCATCTCTTTGTCTTTTACGCTTTATTTCATGCAGTTGTTCCCCCCCCCCACAAATTATGGCAGCTTTTCTCGTATTTGCGACAGAAACTGCTTAAGTTGAACCGCTGGTATGTGACGTCACTGAATGTGTGAGACTGACGATTTTCTTTTTCAGAGTTGCCCCTGTGTTTTTGTGTAATTACTGTTAGACTTGCGAGATCCACCACTGGCTTGGGGAAATACACCACTGGTGTTATGTCACGAGCATTGCTGTGAGTGGTTAGGGATAAATCAGTGACAGAGAGACTTACTTTTGTGAGACGTTGGCAGTAAATATTAGACGGAAGTTTTGTGTTTTCGCGACGATGGAAGGGGATGCGCCGTAGTTACGTACAATACGAAGCATCGCCCTAGCATGTGCTGCTATATATATGTTGTAACCTATACGGAAATGACCCGACATTTATCAAAACATGTCCTTCTTTGTGGGGGGGGGGGGACAGGATAGTCGAGAATTCTACGTAGTAACTGCTTCCAGTGGGAAAAACTTCCGGGTTTTCGATGCGCGAAGAGGAAAACATATTTATTTCCGAAACATTGGACACCGGATTTAAGACCTAAAATCGTCTTTCGGTTGTAAACCAATAATATTAAGTAACTTACTTATCCAACTTGGCCCCTACAAATGATATAAAATTGATGGAAATGTAATAAATGTGACAAGCATTAGATGTCGCCGCGGTAAGCATGCGGAAGAGACGTTACTGAGACAGATTTCTCAGCTCACAGTGTCCGGACAGGGTATAAAAATTATTCCTTCGTGTGTACTTTCATAGTGCCGCGTAGCTTAGAGTTTTCGTCCAACTTCTTGTGTGCCAAGCACGGTTAACATTCTGAACTGCAATACCGTAACACTGTTGTACTTTTGGTTGAATAACATGAATGTTGTAACTGAAACAAATATCCGCTCTTCACTCGCTCTTCCTTTTCAAATTCGTGTATTTATAAAGGTGAACTGAACTGTATTTGGTAAACTGTGCCTTGTGTTGATATAGCCTAATAATTCCACATAACGTTTTGCTTATATGGAGAGATGCATTGGGAAATGACATGCTTTCATCCGCGTATTGTTATTTGCTTTGTCAACAGCAAACATTGTGTGTGTGTGTGCGTGTGTGTGTGTGTGTATATATATATATATATATATATATATGCCGTAATTAGAGGTTTAAAACCATAGCATTCCGTTAGAGAAATTAAACTATAGGCCTACTCTGTTCTTGGAAGTGAATTACGAAGATTGATATTAAGAAACCGAATAATATCTAGAAAAACTACGGCAATATTTGGTATTCGTATTATTAGCCACAACTGCCGTAAACACTGGCGTGCGTGTGGAGAAAATTCATACTTTTGGTTGTTGCCTACCACGTCGGCATAAGGAAACCACAGCAATTATCTATGTATTTGCCATTGTTCTTAGTGTTATAATATAGAGAGTGATTCATAATTATATGCAATAACTAGAAGTATCGTGTTCTGCTCCAGAAATGAAGTGAAATTTCTTATAAACACAAGGGAGCAAGTCCTTCTTTAGCTGGATGTGGAAACTAAAGCGTTATCTTTACTACTAGATAATGTACATTGTACCACAAGAGACCTCACAAAGTGCGTACTGTATACGTGAGGGAGATCTTGCGTATTTAATGTGTGACGCAATGCAGTTTGTAGACTTCCACTACCTGATTCGTTGTATAGGCAGAGACGGGCCAGTTTTATGGCCACCGCGATCTTCCGATCCCACTCCTGCCAACTGCTACATCGGGGACTACCTGGAAGTCATGAATTATTCGAAAAGAGTTAACACTTGGCAGAATTTTTGCGTCTGACTGAAGGGACTGCGATAACGTTGCGACACATGACCGAAATGGGTTAGCGTACCGGGAATTCTTGACATTACAAGGCTGCTTTCACACCGGCGACGAACATCTTTAGCACCCCACCAAACTTCCTACTTTGCAGATTCCGGTATGTCGTTCCCCGGAGGCAGAGTGGCGAAAGTTTACATTCTTCTTGATGTGGTGTTACTTAACATTTAATTCATTAATTAATTTAACCCTTTAAACGCCGAGTTAAATATCATGTTATCTGCTGGCATTATTAGTTCACTATATTTTCCACGTTTAGGGTTTAAGGGTTAACGTTTTCACCTTTTTTCATGGACGATTTTCAAGAACGGTTAATCACTAAGGGCCTAAAATGATGATTTAAAACCTATAAACCGTAAAAGCCATCTTTATAATTATATGGTTATTTTCAGAAATCTGCCAGTTGTCTCAGGGTTCTTCGCAAGCTTGTCTCGTACCATGACCTCGTTGGCCTTTGCGACCGCTTTCCAAAGCGTTTCCGAACTAAAATTCTGCATTAACTGATAGTGAATTTCTTTACCCTTAAAATTCAGCGTAAACGAAATACTAAAATTTTCTTTTTCTTTTTCTTTTTCTTTTTTTTGGGGGGGAAGACCAATTCAGGGACTTAAAGAAGTGGGCGCGTCCCTTAAGAAGCGACTCGGAACGGTTTCAGTTACCCATCAGCTAGAAGTTAAACATTTCACTCGTTGCTTGAAGTAGAAACCGCAGCCGTCAACGCACGTGCTTGTGTACATATTTACAGTGTTCTGCACAAACAACCTTCAGTATCTGGCAGGAAATATGAGAACCGAAGGAGAGATATTTGATCTGAAACCCACAGGCTCTGTCCCCATTGCGAGCCATGTAAGCTGATTACAACCATAAACTGAAATCTAGCAATTTTCTTAGATTAGAGCCCCCACCACCACACCCCTCATACGCGTTCATGAGGACATCTAGACGCTTCGGGATGGAAGTGGGTGAACTTACCGCAATATCGTGCTGGAAATTTCAGGACATAATCCCGCTAGGTCCGAGTGTTTCACAGTTTGAACTGTTATTGCTAGGGTAAAGCACCTCCATGCATTTTTGTGTCAGATGGGTGTGTGTGTAGAGAGGCCTATGTATGTTTCCTTAATGTTCGAAATGCTTACGGCGTTTTGCTTTGTAGTTTCTTTTCTTTTTACTCTTTCACTTTCCTTCATAGATCTTACTTTATTCCTACAATTTGTTCTTTTTTCCTGTTTTGGGACTAGATTAAACGGCGCTACTTCTGATTTCCGGGGGACCGCGGTGGCACAGTGATTAAGGTGCTGTGCTACAAATCGGAAGGTCGCTGTTTCGATCTCAGCTGGTGTCAGTGGATTTTTCATTGACATAAAATCCTTCCTGTAACAGAAATGAGTACCAAGAGTATTTCCTGGGGGTAAAAGCCGCCGTTGCGTCCCGTGCCGTTGTCACGAAATCTGAGAGCCTTAACTTCCTGGAACCCTCTGGGCCTGTCCAGGCCTGTAACGGGACTGCTTTACCTTTTTTTTACTTCTGATTTCCATTAGTGTAGGTTTGTAATTCTAATTTTGCTCGAGTCCTCAGCTACCTTGATATTTCTCTTGCCTTCTGTAGTCACTGAAGATAGTAGTATCTTGAAGTGAACCAAGGTACTGTTTGTCCATCTTCCTCACTTTAATACGTCCTTTTTTTTCGCATCAATTTCCAGCCGATTGTATAAAAACACCTTTACTCAAGTTTCTCGGTACTCGAAAGTTCTAAACGCCACCACATCGAAAACTTTAAAATTAACAGTAAACTTTCCACAGTGTCTACCAATACGTCTTCATGGTGTGGTGTTTAAGGCTTCACTACCACAGCACATTCTTAAAATTAATTGCAAGATATGGAACTCCAAACAATTTAATCGTAATTTTAATATTTGTATGCATATTGCATTTCGCTCGGAATATTGTAGGGGACGCATGTGCGTGCCGACAACAAGCTAGTACATTGGAAACTTTTTTCAAGGATATTATCAATGACACAGCGTACTTGGATAAATTCTCGTGGAAAATACATGTGTCCTGAAATTGGTGAGTAATAATGAAATGGGTCTACTAGAAATAGTGTAGGTAGGTCCGGTCAATTGATTAGTTCCCTCTGTGTTTACATACGTTACGCAGGATTCATTACCAACGTAATAGAAAAGAATCCGGATCAAAATCCTTGAATTTATAATGAAAAATGCCGTGAAAAATTATTCATGTTTAAATATAACAAACGTTTACTCCAGTAACATAAATTGGTCACTTTTCGTCTCATAACACACAACATATATTAAACATTTTGACGTTTTGCTGACCGTGCATCTCTACATGTTTCGAGCACATGTGCTCGAAACATGTAGAGGCATGAAATAAACTTATTGTAAAACAAAATTTTGTGCATCAAGTTGGTTAATTACTGAGATAAATATATTAAAAAGTTTTTGGAATATCATTATTGTGATTTTTTTATAGTTACTGTTATAACACATACGCCTGGGTGCGTAGATTTTTTCTTTTTAAACTTAGGAGCCATCTTAAAACCTCAGGTTGACCGAAGAGTAGCACGAATCATGTTCCATTCTGAGCACCCACAAATATCATATGCCACCGTACAGAATTTATTCACCAGGGCGCCCGGAATTTGCACACTCTTGACATTTCTCAACACGTACGAAATTTTGTGCATATTATTGCATCAATATTTATATTTTAAGAGAGGAAAGAGTTCTAAGTATTTTTAGTAATAAGCACTGCTTTGAATTCCCCTATATGATACTTGCTGACATATATGGGTCTCACTATATCTTTATTTCTGAGCTGTAACGTGTAACTGACACTGTATCAAAGTTAGGTTAGTTGAATTCTTTGCGAGTGCATCCATACACATATACTATTTAAGCCATAAGAACATAGCGGTCAAACGGGAGAAAACTGAGTGACTTCGTCTATGTTTTCGGAACCGTGCATCGTGATTTACGTATGTAAGAAGTACTAACAAGATGCACATTTTCCATTAATGATTTCATTAAATTGTATTATTATTTTTATATTATAAAATATAATTGAATTAAATCATTAATTTAAAAAAGTGTGCACTTTTTTGGTTCTTCTTACGTACAGAGTGACTTCGGTAAATGTGCGCAGTTCCTTTTTAGCGTTGTATGAAGTGAGAAAAATATATTTCCAACTTTGCACAGATTTCTGAGTGTCATTAAAGATTAGATTGACTTGGGGGGGGGGGGGGGGAAATTTTTTCCAAATAAAAAAAATGTATGTTTTTAGGGGGGAAGGAAAAAGGGGAAAAGGGG
>Ga0123357_10006714_pt1 | contig 14104 bp, 4 predicted proteins | sample TergutEmb28metaG_FD_89873 | JGI IMG/M metagenome (GOLD analysis project Ga0123357, IMG submission 89873) | Embiratermes neotenicus P4 segment gut microbial communities from Petit-Saut dam, French Guiana - Emb289 P4 | ecosystem: Host-associated > Arthropoda: Insects > Digestive system > Gut ... | reverse complement strand
GTACGAACGCAGCTACTGCAGGATTGTCGCGTTGAAGGTCAAGCGGATGTCGTCACGGACAGAGTACATTACGCAGACACCAAAGAAGTCCATACTTTTCTCTGGCCAATATCTCCGTAACCACTGAACTTTGGATACAGATGTTTTGGGTTATATCGGTATAGTTTGACCCAAGGAACACTCTCCCGAAGTTAGGTCCTTTCCTCCTGGGACACCCTGTATATATATATATATATAGCCTAATGATTTTACTTTGTTTGAATTTAATAGTGAAGTAAACTACATGGAAAATGCAAAATGTTAAAAATGTATGAAGATTATCATACTTTATCTTAACGCTATGCCATACGATTGATTAATTGGTGATTCTGTCGTATAATTTTATTATGTCACTGTACCTTACATAAGACACAGAAACAACCCGTTAATTGTAACCACAACGCCAATGCCTTTTTTAAAAATAAATTTCACACTGTATTAAACACAGATATAAGTAGGAGAATGTGACATTGTATAATACCATACGTTTGTTTGAGCTCATTATTAATGATGATAATAATAATAATAATAATAATATGTAATTAAGGCTGTGGAAGGAAGGAGTCGCAGCCCATTATAAGAGCTATGTTCACTTGGAAGGGATAAGAGTACCTTACAAAGCACTGTCGGAACAGACGCTTTGTGAAATATGAACCGACCATCAACAGAACACGTCAGGCATGCGTGCACCAAGCAGACTTGTTTAAACGTCTTCAGTGGAAGACTACAAGGGCGCTATTATCACAGATGGGTGCACGACAACATGAAGGTTTTGAAGTTCTTCCGCATTCTATAACGAGGAGCTTAGTGCTGGTAAATTGGGGTTCGATCCCCACACACATGTTGGGGATCGTATAGTCTCTACTCATGCAGTAAGCAGCGCGAACGAATGGATACTGCGACATCCTTCCAAGCGGTTAAGACCAAGCAAACTTATCTCAGCTCTGTAATGAGCTGAGATAAGTCAAGTGCTTAGGATTACAACAGAATAACAGCACAAAAGCCTACTGACATGGAGGCTATCATATTATCATACTAACATCATTCTAACAGGTGCAATAATGCTTTCGATTTCCTGATACATTACCCGTGCATGTAGGCATCTTCTTCGACGTCTTCGCTATGCGTGACGTAGAAACAAATTCGTGCAGGCGAAGCCGTGTCCTCAGACTGTTACAGTGCGTATCTATGTTAACAAAACTTGAAATCTGTTGTCTCAGAGGAATGTGCTGATCAAATTATATCACAATACTAGCACTTCAGAAACGTTGTACCGGATTTAAATCAATAAATTTCCTCAATTTAACCCTTCGAAGCACGAAATTAATATTTCAAATTTCAGTTCGGTTGAGCTCTTGATTCCGAGAATCGAAAGAAACACAAAATAAAAAAGCAGTGCTGTAATGTTAAAGCACGTCTTACAGTTACCAGTGCGCATGAGAGTTCAACACAAGAAACAAAGATGGCGCTGCACACATAACTCTTATACTACCCTCATTTTGGACAGAAATAAAATTACATATTTCCCTACAGAAGAAAGATAATACTATTTATGAATAACTTGGAGTTTTGAACACATTTTATACGCGCTGCGTTACTAGCGATTTGATGTTGGAGATCAAAGTAAATTCTGCATGCAGCCGCAACATACGCCGGTTTTCAGACGCTTTCGAAAAACTATGAAAAGCGACTATTAGCTTCGTCATGTATCTCCGTCCGTCCGCATGGAACAACACGCCTCCCATTGGACGCGTTTTTATGAAATTTTGTATGAGTATTTTCTGAAAATCTGTCGAGAAAATTCAAGTGTCATTAAAATCCGGTAACAATAACGGATGCTCTACACGAACACCAATATACATTTTTAATCACATCTCGCGCATTTCTTCATAAAATGAGAAATGTTTCAAGAACAAGTTGCAGAGTAAGTCAAAACACACATTTTATGTTCAATAACTTTTTTTTCTAAAATCTTGTTTTTTTTTAGATAATGTGAAAAAAATATATATTGTAGAGTCATACAGGCCACGATGACAACATGGCGCGTGCGCATTGCATGCTGGATAACTAAAGCTACGAACAGACGTTCAAAATAGCACATAATAATTATTGCTTTTCCACTGCAACTATGGTTGCATGGACGCGCCTCAGTGTGACGTCAAACGTACATTACCTATCTTGTTAGTTATTTATTTAATTTTACAGCAAAAAAAATTAGAATGCCGGCCTCTGATTGAGTCACGAAGAGCAAAAATGTTATATACACCACTGCTGAAGATTATAATTTTCATTTTATTTGCCGCGGCTCTGCCAATGATCGGCTGCTGTGGTTAATCCGATTTTGTACCGAAATATACCGAGCGAGCCACTGGAATATGACAAATATTTATATTTTATTCTTGGAATATAAAAACCAAATAAGAATTTGTAAATAAAACCCGATGTAATACTAATCATGAAAATTAAAAGCAGTCATGTATACAGGGTGCTGTGCTACAGATTGGAAGGTCTCTGGTTCGATTCCAGCTGGTGTCATTGGAATTTTTCATTGACATAAAATCTTTCCGATCGCACTATGGCCCTGGGGTCGACTCAGTCTCTAACAGAAATGAGTACCAGGAGCATTTCCTGGGGGTAAAGGCGGCCGATGCGTAAGGCTGACTGGTGCGTAGGGCTAACAACCTTGCCACTTTCACGTGCAGAGTGTCAAGACCTTCTGGGAGCCTCAACCTCCTAGAGCCCTACGGGCCTGTGCAGGCCTGTATAGTTGATGCTTTGCCTTTACTAAGTTAATACGTAAGACTGATTCTTCAAATTCATGGGATTCCATCGGGGAATTTAGAGATGGAGAGTTCAGTGCATTACACATGAAACTATCCAACACATAAAATAATTTACAATGTCACTGTGGTACGCAAACAATGAGAAACATGCCTTATTAAAATACATTCGGGGCTTCCAAGTACAAATAAAGAGTGGTAATTGGTAAAGGTTGTGACGAATATGATGCTTTTGTTTGTAAACGAATATGACTGCTACCAAAACATTAGGAACAAAACAGAAGACAGGTGTTAGGTCCACCATCTTATAATGAGAGTTCCAGTCCTTTATGACACCCCATGTTTCACTGCCGTGTGCACAAGAGCCAGTCACTAGGCCCTCTCATCAGAGCTATGTATCCAGTTCACACCGTTACGTCGGACTTTCTGGTACTGGCCTCACGTCTAGCCCTCAGCATTTCTCTCTCATTTGAACTCTTCTGCTCAGCATCCCATTTTAAAATTCTAAATGCACTTACCCAATGCGAGCAACAAGCCTTGAAATTGTCACTGTAATAACATTTGGTGGGCAGTAGAGATGACGACGCTTCTCATTATGCAATTTTCTGCAACGTGTTGTTACTATAGACTCAGCCCTTGTTTTACGCCATTTTGCTTTAACGCCCTTTGCCAATATATACTTCTTAATTTACGTCCTCTCATTTTCGTTTTAACGCCCTTTGGATGGCTGCGCTCTCTTACGATAACGCCTACCCCTACCCATGCCATTATTCATTATGAGACTATCATTTTTGATTTGCAAATTTTTTTCATTTTCGCCCACTTCTCAGAAACACAACTTGAGCGCAAAACAAGGGCTTTCTTTATTCTTCATAGGTCCCAATATTGTCATGTGTATTCCAATCTTATCTACCAGAGTACTTATCTCCAGCCGCTGCACTTTACCTGCACTGGTTTCAAGGCACATCCGTCCATACTACTACGACAAGATTTATCGCACTCAGACGTACAGCCGTGGAGATAAATCACACGTTACAGTGTTTGTGTGGAGAAGGTAAATGGGGTAAGAGGTGATGACGTAGTCGGTGGTGAAAAATAGAGCTCATTAGAACGCCATGTGTAAGAAAGAAGAATTAGGGAGGTACAGGATATAGGTCAGGACAATTAGATCTTTCAGTTATCCTGTCTGAGCTGGAATTCTGAAGAACAGAGCCATTCTCCCACCCCAGTCGTAACAGACGGGAGGCGAAGGCAAGAAAGAAGTGTAATAAGGAAAACTTTCTTTGCGGGTCTTCTCCTCTTCCTTATTTCTCACAAATTAATCTTTGACAGAACATCGCTTCTGTCTGTCTTTAGATTTAATTTTCTGTTACTTTCAGTACCCATTTCGCTGTAATCGGGACAAATGTGTATTTTCTCCCTTTCATTTATCTGGATTTTGTAAGAGTTTTGTGGCAGTGACGTAAACACTCTCAGCGTAATACTAAATCATTCGCAGAGTGTCAGGAAATCAGATTCACGGGGGGCTCACGTCCAAAACTAATAGAATGAAGAAGAGGCACACCATAAACGGAGGCAAAATAGTGAAATAAATGATTAAGAAACCGTTTGGCCGTAAAATGCCAACGTGCTGTCCACATAATTCAGCGACTTGCAATAAACACTACGAAACTATCAACTTGTTCCTGTACCGATAAAGTAAAGAAGGGGATCTGTTTGGTTTAACGGTGTTCCACATGAATGAACAGAAACCAAATGATTTTTGTTCACAACACCGAAAGAGTCACTCTGACACGAGAAAACTGCTGGCAGTCTTACCTACACGAACGGTGTTTGGAATTAATACTGCTTACACCATACAAGGCCGATCCCAGTGACCGCACGGTCTAAGGCGTAGGTCTGCGGCCGCTCGCCTGCTGAGACTGTGGGTTCGAATCACACCGGGGGCGTGAATGTTTGTCTACTGTGAGTGTTGTGTGTTGTCAGGTAGAGGTCTCTGCGACGAGCTGATCACTCGTCCAGAGAGATCCTACCGACTGTGGTGAGTCGTTGTGTGTGATCTAGAAACCTCGTGAATGAGGAGGCCCTGGCCCACTGGGGGCTGTTACGCCAACAACAACCAACATCACACACGAACACTTCGTTTCATGAATCGGTTTCCTTCCTTGTACCTTGCACACATGCTTTCTTGTGCAATGCGCCGCGTAAATTTGTACACCAGTACCAACCTTCCGGAGGATAATACTGCCTCCATCTTCATGGTAGGCCAAGTGGAGGGAAACTTGCTCGCAAATGGAATTCATTAAACAAGAACTAATTGTACGTTAATTCATAGCCAATAATTAGTGATGCGGTGACCCGACATCACAGTACTATATACGTTTAAGCCCACGTTTCGCGAAAGGGATTCATTCCTTTGAAGTTGTCTGTATTGCAAACACTGTTAAATGAATATAAATTTGAGGAAAGGTAAATATATGATATATAGTATGTACATGTTTATTATAATGAATAGTGATTAGTTTGCAATGGACAGTAGTAATTAAAACAAACATGCAGTGTAATGAAGGGGAAAACAACTCAACGTAGATCCGCCATTCACCGCCAAGGATCTAGTCAACGGTTAATACTGAAACTAGAGTCGTCGTGTTTAATTGTCAATGGATACTGGCAGGCTGTACCGTAACATGCCAAGCAGAGTAGAGCTCGACCCACACTCAGCCTCGGCACCAAAACGTACTGCGTTGTCAACATCATAACTCGGCTGAGTACACACTGTATGGAAAGCTAGGCGGGCCTCGGGATGGGTCAAGAAAATCTCGCCCCCACTGGTGTTCGAACCTCGAACCGTCCAGCGTAATAAGTCGCTATACCGACTATAATATCTCGTCCGCAAACATTGGGTGAGTATATCCAAAATGATGCATTATTGGTGGTACCATTTAGGTTCCTGTCTTGATATACGAAACCCCGTACAAAATGGAAAAAGATCTAGAATAAGTTCTTACAACTGCGTTGTTAAATTCCCAGACAAGTGCGCTGAAGCATTCCACAGGATTAACACACGAACGTCATAAGCTTTAACGTAGCTGTTCCCTGATACGTCACTCCGTTGTTGATACGTGTTAGGAACTTCATCTGCATCGTAAAGAAAGCAGCAAATACTTTTTACGGTGTGCTTTTCAGCTACTTAACCAACCGCATTCAAACACAGCGGTGAGTGATTTGTACAATATCCGTTACTGTTTATAAACATGTTACGGACGAACTGGAAGGTGAATACTGGCAATCCCAAAACACGGTGTTTCGAAATATGTGGTCTTAATTTGGTATTATGCGCTGATTAAATTATAAAATGATGAAATACGTAGATCAACCAGTCAGCAATGTGACAACAGTAAATTGTTGTACATTACTGGCTAACAATGGGCCTACGTAATTGAATAGTTGTTTAGGCATAGATGTGGATTACAGGGACTAAGAAACTGCCATCACAGTAAAGTGGCTTATGAGAGTAGAAACAGAACGAAGAGATTCATGGTAGTGTACAAAGAAAGGTCGTGATGAGACTTTTTTTGCACAGGTGAGGAACGCATCGCGTTCATGGGAATAAATATCTTCGTATCATGGAGTTAGTTTTTTTAATGTTTGCCATGCCGAAGTGTTTAACACATATATAAATATACAATGATGAGTCAGTCAAACAACAAATTTTATGTTTATTATTGTACTAGGGCAACACGTTTCGATTCTTATAGAATCATCTTCAGGCCACTTCTAAGAAAATAGATCCTTAATTAAAATGTTTAAAAATGCGCTGTGGGATCCCACAGCATAATTTTAAACATTTTAATTAAGTATCTATTTTCTTAGAAGGGGCCTGAAGATGATTCTATAAGAATCGAAACGTGTTGCCCTAGTACAATAATAAACATTATAAAGTTTGTTGTGTTTGACTGACTCATAATTTTATATTTATATACCTGGAGTTAGTACTGTGGCACGCCAAGTAATAAATGAAGAATATCAAAATGGTTTATTGTCCAAATAATGAACTCAATTATATAAAATAGTTGAATTGTTAAAATCGATTAAACTTATAAAATCCGCCCCAACATGTTTCGGTTCACGTAGGAACCATCGTCAGGGAGCTACAACCAGTGCTTAACTAAAATTACAAGTCTTGTTCAACTGTGCGTGTCGGTACAGACGTTGTCAGTGTTATGGCGGCATATGCCGCCATAACACTGACAACGTCTGTACCGACACGCACAGTTGAACAAGACTTGTAATTTTAGTTAAGCACTGGTTGTAGCTCCCTGACGATGGTTCCTACGTGAACCGAAACATGTTGGGGCGGATTTTATAAGTTTAATCGATTTTAACAATTCAACTATTTTATATAATTGAGTTCATTATTTGGACAATAAACCATTTTGATATTCTTCATTTATTACTTGGCGTGCCACAGTACTAACTCCAGGTATATAAATATAAAATTATGAGTCAGTCAAACACAACAAACTTTATAATGTTTATTATTGTACTAGGGCAACACGTTTCGATTCTTATAGAATCATCTTCAGGCCCCTTCTAAGAAAATAGATACTTAATTAAAATGTTTAAAATTATGCTGTGGGATCCCACAGCGCATTTTTAAACATTTTAATTAAGGATCTATTTTCTTAGAAGTGGCCTGAAGATGATTCTATAAGAATCGAAACGTGTTGCCCTAGTACAATAATAAACATAAAATTTGTTGTTTGACTGACTCATCATTGTATATTTATATATGTGTTAAACACTTCGGCATGGCAAACATTAAAAAAACTAACTCCATGATACGAAGATATTTATTCCCATGAACGCGATGCGTTCCTCACCTGTGCAAAAAAAGTCTCATCACGACCTTTCTTTGTACACTACCATGAATCTCTTCGTTCTGTTTCTACTCTCATAAGCCACTTTACTGTGATGGCAGTTTCTTAGTCCCTGTAATCCACATCTATGCCTAAACAACTATTCAATTACGTAGGCCCATTGTTAGCCAGTAATGTACAACAATTTACTGTTGTCACATTGCTGACTGGTTGATCTACGTATTTCATCATTTTATAATTTAATCAGCGCATAATACCAAATTAAGACCACATATTTCGAAACACCGTGTTTTGGGATTGCCAGTATTCACCTTCCAGTTCGTCCGTAACATGTTTATAAACAGTAACGGATATTGTACAAATCACTCACCGCTGTGTTTGAATGCGGTTGGTTAAGTAGCTGAAAAGCACACCGTAAAAAGTATTTGCTGCTTTCTTTACGATGCAGATGAAGTTCCTAACACGTATCAACAACGGAGTGACGTATCAGGGAACAGCTACGTTAAAGCTTATGACGTTCGTGTGTTAATCCTGTGGAATGCTTCAGCGCACTTGTCTGGGAATTTAACAACGCAGTTGTAAGAACTTATTCTAGATCTTTTTCCATTTTGTACGGGGTTTCGTATATCAAGACAGGAACCTAAATGGTACCACCAATAATGCATCATTTTGGATATACTCACCCAATGTTTGCGGACGAGATATTATAGTCGGTATAGCGACTTATTACGCTGGACGGTTCGAGGTTCGAACACCAGTGGGGGCGAGATTTTCTTGACCCATCCCGAGGCCCGCCTAGCTTTCCATACAGTGTGTACTCAGCCGAGTTATGATGTTGACAACGCAGTACGTTTTGGTGCCGAGGCTGAGTGTGGGTCGAGCTCTACTCTGCTTGGCATGTTACGGTACAGCCTGCCAGTATCCATTGACAATTAAACACGACGACTCTAGTTTCAGTATTAACCGTTGACTAGATCCTTGGCGGTGAATGGCGGATCTACGTTGAGTTGTTTTCCCCTTCATTACACTGCATGTTTGTTTTAATTACTACTGTCCATTGCAAACTAATCACTATTCATTATAATAAACATGTACATACTATATATCATATATTTACCTTTCCTCAAATTTATATTCATTTAACAGTGTTTGCAATACAGACAACTTCAAAGGAATGAATCCCTTTCGCGAAACGTGGGCTTAAACGTATATAGTACTGTGATGTCGGGTCACCGCATCACTAATTATTGGCTATGAATTAACGTACAATTAGTTCTTGTTTAATGAATTCCATTTGCGAGCAAGTTTCCCTCCACTTGGCCTACCATGAAGATGGAGGCAGTATTATCCTCCGGAAGGTTGGTACTGGTGTACAAATTTACGCGGCGCATTGCACAAGAAAGCATGTGTGCAAGGTACAAGGAAGGAAACCGATTCATGAAACGAAGTGTTCGTGTGTGATGTTGGTTGTTGTTGGCGTAACAGCCCCCAGTGGGCCAGGGCCTCCTCATTCACGAGGTTTCTAGATCACACACAACGACTCACCACAGTCGGTAGGATCTCTCTGGACGAGTGATCAGCTCGTCGCAGAGACCTCTACCTGACAACACACAACACTCACAGTAGACAAACATTCACGCCCCCGGTGTGATTCGAACCCACAGTCTCAGCAGGCGAGCGGCCGCAGACCTACGCCTTAGACCGTGCGGTCACTGGGATCGGCCTTGTATGGTGTAAGCAGTATTAATTCCAAACACCGTTCGTGTAGGTAAGACTGCCAGCAGTTTTCTCGTGTCAGAGTGACTCTTTCGGTGTTGTGAACAAAAATCATTTGGTTTCTGTTCATTCATGTGGAACACCGTTAAACCAAACAGATCCCCTTCTTTACTTTATCGGTACAGGAACAAGTTGATAGTTTCGTAGTGTTTATTGCAAGTCGCTGAATTATGTGGACAGCACGTTGGCATTTTACGGCCAAACGGTTTCTTAATCATTTATTTCACTATTTTGCCTCCGTTTATGGTGTGCCTCTTCTTCATTCTATTAGTTTTGGACGTGAGCCCCCCGTGAATCTGATTTCCTGACACTCTGCGAATGATTTAGTATTACGCTGAGAGTGTTTACGTCACTGCCACAAAACTCTTACAAAATCCAGATAAATGAAAGGGAGAAAATACACATTTGTCCCGATTACAGCGAAATGGGTACTGAAAGTAACAGAAAATTAAATCTAAAGACAGACAGAAGCGATGTTCTGTCAAAGATTAATTTGTGAGAAATAAGGAAGAGGAGAAGACCCGCAAAGAAAGTTTTCCTTATTACACTTCTTTCTTGCCTTCGCCTCCCGTCTGTTACGACTGGGGTGGGAGAATGGCTCTGTTCTTCAGAATTCCAGCTCAGACAGGATAACTGAAAGATCTAATTGTCCTGACCTATATCCTGTACCTCCCTAATTCTTCTTTCTTACACATGGCGTTCTAATGAGCTCTATTTTTCACCACCGACTACGTCATCACCTCTTACCCCATTTACCTTCTCCACACAAACACTGTAACGTGTGATTTATCTCCACGGCTGTACGTCTGAGTGCGATAAATCTTGTCGTAGTAGTATGGACGGATGTGCCTTGAAACCAGTGCAGGTAAAGTGCAGCGGCTGGAGATAAGTACTCTGGTAGATAAGATTGGAATACACATGACAATATTGGGACCTATGAAGAATAAAGAAAGCCCTTGTTTTGCGCTCAAGTTGTGTTTCTGAGAAGTGGGCGAAAATGAAAAAAATTTGCAAATCAAAAATGATAGTCTCATAATGAATAATGGCATGGGTAGGGGTAGGCGTTATCGTAAGAGAGCGCAGCCATCCAAAGGGCGTTAAAACGAAAATGAGAGGACGTAAATTAAGAAGTATATATTGGCAAAGGGCGTTAAAGCAAAATGGCGTAAAACAAGGGCTGAGTCTATAGTAACAACACGTTGCAGAAAATTGCATAATGAGAAGCGTCGTCATCTCTACTGCCCACCAAATGTTATTACAGTGACAATTTCAAGGCTTGTTGCTCGCATTGGGTAAGTGCATTTAGAATTTTAAAATGGGATGCTGAGCAGAAGAGTTCAAATGAGAGAGAAATGCTGAGGGCTAGACGTGAGGCCAGTACCAGAAAGTCCGACGTAACGGTGTGAACTGGATACATAGCTCTGATGAGAGGGCCTAGTGACTGGCTCTTGTGCACACGGCAGTGAAACATGGGGTGTCATAAAGGACTGGAACTCTCATTATAAGATGGTGGACCTAACACCTGTCTTCTGTTTTGTTCCTAATGTTTTGGTAGCAGTCATATTCGTTTACAAACAAAAGCATCATATTCGTCACAACCTTTACCAATTACCACTCTTTATTTGTACTTGGAAGCCCCGAATGTATTTTAATAAGGCATGTTTCTCATTGTTTGCGTACCACAGTGACATTGTAAATTATTTTATGTGTTGGATAGTTTCATGTGTAATGCACTGAACTCTCCATCTCTAAATTCCCCGATGGAATCCCATGAATTTGAAGAATCAGTCTTACGTATTAACTTAGTAAAGGCAAAGCATCAACTATACAGGCCTGCACAGGCCCGTAGGGCTCTAGGAGGTTGAGGCTCCCAGAAGGTCTTGACACTCTGCACGTGAAAGTGGCAAGGTTGTTAGCCCTACGCACCAGTCAGCCTTACGCATCGGCCGCCTTTACCCCCAGGAAATGCTCCTGGTACTCATTTCTGTTAGAGACTGAGTCGACCCCAGGGCCATAGTGCGATCGGAAAGATTTTATGTCAATGAAAAATTCCAATGACACCAGCTGGAATCGAACCAGAGACCTTCCAATCTGTAGCACAGCACCCTGTATACATGACTGCTTTTAATTTTCATGATTAGTATTACATCGGGTTTTATTTACAAATTCTTATTTGGTTTTTATATTCCAAGAATAAAATATAAATATTTGTCATATTCCAGTGGCTCGCTCGGTATATTTCGGTACAAAATCGGATTAACCACAGCAGCCGATCATTGGCAGAGCCGCGGCAAATAAAATGAAAATTATAATCTTCAGCAGTGGTGTATATAACATTTTTGCTCTTCGTGACTCAATCAGAGGCCGGCATTCTAATTTTTTTTGCTGTAAAATTAAATAAATAACTAACAAGATAGGTAATGTACGTTTGACGTCACACTGAGGCGCGTCCATGCAACCATAGTTGCAGTGGAAAAGCAATAATTATTATGTGCTATTTTGAACGTCTGTTCGTAGCTTTAGTTATCCAGCATGCAATGCGCACGCGCCATGTTGTCATCGTGGCCTGTATGACTCTACAATATATATTTTTTTCACATTATCTAAAAAAAAACAAGATTTTAGAAAAAAAAGTTATTGAACATAAAATGTGTGTTTTGACTTACTCTGCAACTTGTTCTTGAAACATTTCTCATTTTATGAAGAAATGCGCGAGATGTGATTAAAAATGTATATTGGTGTTCGTGTAGAGCATCCGTTATTGTTACCGGATTTTAATGACACTTGAATTTTCTCGACAGATTTTCAGAAAATACTCATACAAAATTTCATAAAAACGCGTCCAATGGGAGGCGTGTTGTTCCATGCGGACGGACGGAGATACATGACGAAGCTAATAGTCGCTTTTCATAGTTTTTCGAAAGCGTCTGAAAACCGGCGTATGTTGCGGCTGCATGCAGAATTTACTTTGATCTCCAACATCAAATCGCTAGTAACGCAGCGCGTATAAAATGTGTTCAAAACTCCAAGTTATTCATAAATAGTATTATCTTTCTTCTGTAGGGAAATATGTAATTTTATTTCTGTCCAAAATGAGGGTAGTATAAGAGTTATGTGTGCAGCGCCATCTTTGTTTCTTGTGTTGAACTCTCATGCGCACTGGTAACTGTAAGACGTGCTTTAACATTACAGCACTGCTTTTTTATTTTGTGTTTCTTTCGATTCTCGGAATCAAGAGCTCAACCGAACTGAAATTTGAAATATTAATTTCGTGCTTCGAAGGGTTAAATTGAGGAAATTTATTGATTTAAATCCGGTACAACGTTTCTGAAGTGCTAGTATTGTGATATAATTTGATCAGCACATTCCTCTGAGACAACAGATTTCAAGTTTTGTTAACATAGATACGCACTGTAACAGTCTGAGGACACGGCTTCGCCTGCACGAATTTGTTTCTACGTCACGCATAGCGAAGACGTCGAAGAAGATGCCTACATGCACGGGTAATGTATCAGGAAATCGAAAGCATTATTGCACCTGTTAGAATGATGTTAGTATGATAATATGATAGCCTCCATGTCAGTAGGCTTTTGTGCTGTTATTCTGTTGTAATCCTAAGCACTTGACTTATCTCAGCTCATTACAGAGCTGAGATAAGTTTGCTTGGTCTTAACCGCTTGGAAGGATGTCGCAGTATCCATTCGTTCGCGCTGCTTACTGCATGAGTAGAGACTATACGATCCCCAACATGTGTGTGGGGATCGAACCCCAATTTACCAGCACTAAGCTCCTCGTTATAGAATGCGGAAGAACTTCAAAACCTTCATGTTGTCGTGCACCCATCTGTGATAATAGCGCCCTTGTAGTCTTCCACTGAAGACGTTTAAACAAGTCTGCTTGGTGCACGCATGCCTGACGTGTTCTGTTGATGGTCGGTTCATATTTCACAAAGCGTCTGTTCCGACAGTGCTTTGTAAGGTACTCTTATCCCTTCCAAGTGAACATAGCTCTTATAATGGGCTGCGACTCCTTCCTTCCACAGCCTTAATTACATATTATTATTATTATTATTATTATCATCATTAATAATGAGCTCAAACAAACGTATGGTATTATACAATGTCACATTCTCCTACTTATATCTGTGTTTAATACAGTGTGAAATTTATTTTTAAAAAAGGCATTGGCGTTGTGGTTACAATTAACGGGTTGTTTCTGTGTCTTATGTAAGGTACAGTGACATAATAAAATTATACGACAGAATCACCAATTAATCAATCGTATGGCATAGCGTTAAGATAAAGTATGATAATCTTCATACATTTTTAACATTTTGCATTTTCCATGTAGTTTACTTCACTATTAAATTCAAACAAAGTAAAATCATTAGGCTATATATATATATATATACAGGGTGTCCCAGGAGGAAAGGACCTAACTTCGGGAGAGTGTTCCTTGGGTCAAACTATACCGATATAACCCAAAACATCTGTATCCAAAGTTCAGTGGTTACGGAGATATTGGCCAGAGAAAAGTATGGACTTCTTTGGTGTCTGCGTAATGTACTCTGTCCGTGACGACATCCGCTTGACCTTCAACGCGACAATCCTGCAGTAGCTGCGTTCGTAC
>Ga0123357_10006712_pt1 | contig 14105 bp, 16 predicted proteins | sample TergutEmb28metaG_FD_89873 | JGI IMG/M metagenome (GOLD analysis project Ga0123357, IMG submission 89873) | Embiratermes neotenicus P4 segment gut microbial communities from Petit-Saut dam, French Guiana - Emb289 P4 | ecosystem: Host-associated > Arthropoda: Insects > Digestive system > Gut ... | reverse complement strand
TTCGTCATTTAGATGGTTGTTTTTAGTAAATTCTGCATAAATTTAGTATCGCTCGATAATATTGAGGTGTGCACATTTGTTGTGGTGCTGTAGTATCTGCATTGTGTTGTGGTTGGAGCTGAATGAGTGTGTCTGTTCGATGAGGTGTTTTGCAAAGTTTGAATTGTGGCCATTTGTCTTAAATGCGGATTTGTGTTCGTTAAATCGCGCTACAAAGGTTCTTCCAGTTGGCCCCACATACGTCTTGTTGGAATCCGGGCATGTCAGTTTGTACATCCCCGACTGTGTGTACTTTTCGGATTTGTCGTTTATTAGTTTTTGTGCATTACTAATCCTAGAATGGTATTATTGTTTCGTAGTGCAATTTTCAGGTCGGTCTTTTTTAACACGTTGGTGATGATGGTCGTCTCTCTGCCGACGAAGGTAACTGTAGCCCTTTTACGTGTTGTTATGGTTATTTGTCCGTTGGGAGTGGTGATTTTACTTGGGGGGTGGGTTGTGGGTTGCGGGGGTGACTCCGGAAGGCGCTGTTGAACATGATGCTGTGGATGGTGTTTTGTTATATTCTGTATTCGTCTTCGTGCAAGTTGTATGTGTTTAGCCTGCAGTACAGGAATCTTATGGCAGCGTATTTGTGTTGGGCTGGGTGGTTGGAGTAGTATGGGATGACTGTATCGTGAAAGTGGGTTTCCTGTATATTGAAGTTTTCCAGCCTGCGGGGGTCCTGTGGATAGTTGTGTCGAGGTAGTTTAATTTGTTGTCAGTCTCTGTTTCCGCTGTGAATTTCAGGTTGGGGTGTATGATGTTGAAGTCGTTTTATATGTTCGGGATGTTAGTGTGGCTGGAATCATAAATCAGCAAAAAGTCGTCAACGTAGCGGAAGTAGCCGGCGATCTTGTGTTTGTCTGAGAGTTGTGCTGAGTGAATGTTTTCTAGGATTTGTAAAAAAAAAAAACTCTGCTATCAGACCTGGGGTTGTTGCGCCCATTGCAAGTCCGTCTTTCTGGATCATGATTTTTCCATTGTTAGTAAAGTAGTCTTGCTGGGTGATGGTGTCATGCAACCTAATCAGTTCTTCTCGGGTCTGGGAGTCTAGTAGGTTATTATCTAGGGCGTTGGCTATGACCTCGCGGGTTTCAGTAACCGGAAGTTTGTGTAGAGGTTAGTGATGTCCAGTGAGGCAATGGCGAACTGGGGGAGTGTAGGAGTGTCCTTGAGTTTTTGTATTAAATCTGTAGTGTTTTCTAGGTTGTATCTGTTGGGTAGTGGGGCTAGCTGTCTGATTTTTTGGGTGAATAATCCGGGTGTACAAACTGACATGTCCGGACTGCAATAAGACGTATGTGGGGCAAACAGGAGGATGCGTTTTAGTGCGATTTAACGAACACAAAGCCGCATTTACGTGGTCGGACAATAAAGTTCGCGAACTCATCGCGGTAAAAGTGCTATATACTTCATTGCTGAATACCACCGTGGTCGCCTTCAAAGTACTCCCCTTGGGAAGCTATGCACCGATGCCAGCGCCTAGTCCACCCTTTAAAACAATTTTGGAGCTGGTTTTGTGGAATGTCCTTCAAAGCTGCCGTTGCATTACTCCTGTCATCAATGTCATCAAAATGCCTTCCTTCACGGGAACAGAAAAAAGTCACTGGGTGCTAGATCCGGTGAATAGGCAGTGTTCCAACACAGTTATTTGTTTAGTAGCTAAAAACTCCCACACAGACAGTGCCATGTGAGCAGGTGCATTGTCGTAATGCAAGATCCATGAGTTGTTGGCAAAAAGTTCGAGTCGTTTCCGTCTAACATTTTCACGCAGCCTTTCCAGTATTTCCAAATAGTAAACTTGGTTGACTGTTTGTCCAGTTGGTACAAATTCATAATGAACAATCCCTCTAATATAAAAAGTCTGCAATATTGTTGTGACTTTTTGATTTGGACCGACGAATTTTTTTTTGCTCGTGGGAATTGGCAGTCTTCCATCGTGCACTTTGCCCCTTCGTTTCAGGGTCGTATTGGTAGACCCATGTTTCATCAGCTGTGATGACATAGCCCAAAATGTCATCTTGCCTCTCCAAAAGGTCTTGGCAAATTGCGACTCTTCTTTCCTTTGTCCTTCGGTGAACTCCTTTGGAACCATTTTTGCACACACCTTCCTTATGTCAAGATCTTCAGTTAAGATTTTCCTAATTCTTTCTCTGTCAATGTTCACTTGGTCTGCTATGCTCCTGATAGCAAGCCGACGATTTTAACTCACAATTTGACGAATTTTTTCGATGTTTTCTTCAGTTCTGCTTGTTGCTGGCCGTCCTGATCTCTCTTCGTCAGTGACACTTTCTCTTCCCTCAGAAAAACGTTTCACCCACTTGTACACTGCTGTTTTCTTCACAGCATTATCCCCGTAAACTTGCACTAACATCTCTCTGATTTCCTTTACACTCTTTCCAAGTTTAACAACACATTTAATGTTCGTTCGCTGCTCTAATTCAAGCTCCGACATTCTCGCGGTGGCACACCAAAACACACGCAGACAGTAATAGATGCCACTCAGAAAGAGACTGCCATAGATCAACAACAGCATAGCCGTGAAAAGCTGACATGTCAACGTCATCAAACCACACTAAGGCTTTTGTCCAGTGCTGCCACGACAAGCACACGGTGTCGAGTTCTCGAACTTAACCGGCAAATCTGAAAAGTACACACAATCGGGGATGTACAAACTGACATGCCCGGATTCCAGCAAGACGTATGTGGGGCCAACTGGAAGAACCTTTGTAGCGCAATTTAACGAACACAAATCCGCATTTAAGACAAATGGCCACAATTCAAACTTTGCAAAACACCTCATCGAACAGACAAACTCATTCAGCTCCATCCACAACACAATGCAGATACTACAGCACCACAACAAATGTGCACACCTCAATATTATCGAGCGATACTAAATTTATGCAGAATTTACTAAAAACAACCATCTAAATGACGAACATACCATATCGCCTAATAAGATCTTCGAGCTCTTGCCAACACCTGACCTAACATAAAAACCCCCCTCCCCCGCCCCTTCAAAGCAGTCACACTAAAACCATCACCCCAACACAAGCCCTGCATCCCACACGAGGAACACAACAGAAAAACGACAGTACATACGAAGCGGCTCCATAAAAATACCACGCGAATCGCACTGCAACGTGTGCAGTGAACAATTGCCAGCAGTGACGCAATCACACAAAACCGAGAATTATGAAGACAACTACACACAACTGCCCTACGTGTTCCGTATAATCAACTCGTGTATAAACACCAGAGTGACGCATGCATGATAATACTAAATGCGATAGTCAGCGAACAGTCGCCAGTGAACTGAACATAACACAGATATTTTCCCGCCACATTACGTTACACAATACTCAGCTCTTACACGGATAATACACATGGTATACGATAGGCTATATAGAGAAACGGAGAACGGGAATTAACAGTGAATAAAACACGGTGCCTGGTGATAAGATAACAGTGAACAGAACGCAACATAAAATTCGTCCATCAGACTACTATACGCAGTGCTCTAATCCCACATGGACACTAGAATAACACATAACACGACGAAAGCGGAGCACACCCTAAGACGAAGAACATATCACACGCACACACGAACAGTAAGGAGCAAACGGACACATTACAAATACCAAAAGGGATACAAGAGTACAACACACACGTAAGCATCATTTATTTATTTACCCCCTAGTCACGAGAGAGAAACTCATTCCACTGAGTTACCAACCCGCACTCACGCACGCTCATTTTTTCTTCTCCCACAGTAACTACCATTACACCGAGCCTACACACTGAGAACCCAAGAAGCAAACACCCCATCTACGACAGATACCTACGAAGGAGAGGCATTATGCATAAGTAACCCGCAATGACATCTAAGACCAGAACAAACTGGACACTAACCTTCAACGCCCCCCCACCCCTCCAACTTACTGACTCCCCACGCACTAAGTACTAAGCTCTTCTGTCAGGCTATAAGCCACGTTTAACTCAAAGTCCTCGGTGATGAGATCTCAACATCGATACATGGCTGCATACTTTATATAAAGAGCATACTTTATATAAACACTCTTACAGCATACAAATTTTTCGGATGAAAAATCTTATGATGGCCAATGTTGGTCGAAACCTGTAGTTTTTGTCATTTTCAAATAAATCATAAATTAAGTACACATGGTTGTGTTATTGACTGTAATTACCCTACCCATTAGTTACCAAACACAACGGGTATGGAACAATTCAAAGTTATACAATGCAGTGTTCTCCTAAATCGACATGTCTTGTTGAAATGGCAGGTTTTGTATATGTAACTGTTAAAGATTTTTTGTTACGAATATCGAGAGGGTTGCAGCCAAACCTGATGGTGTTTCATTGTTTTGCTTATTCTCTATTCGGAAATGACCGAAAGTCGCGGTCAGATGAGCCCTATTGCTTTATAATGACGAAGAATTTGGTTCTCTTTTCGGTCCTGGAAACGACCATTCTGACTGTTTTATTCCTCACACCTTCAACAAATCTGAGAAGGAATATTTCCATATAGACCTGCCTTCTTCCACTTCTTGTCCAATTTATCATAACACTGTTCCACGCCAACTGCGCTACCTGATATGTAATCAAATAACTCAAGATTGATGAATCTGATTCCTCCGGCAGTAACTAGATTTACTGTCTTCAGGGATGTGACAGTAATCTTCAAAGGAAGGCCTGTAATTTCTAGTAAATTCCTCTACATTTACGCCAATGAAGCTACGAGAGTCTTACTGAAAGTTTTATTTGTGTTTACCATTTGTCTTCCGTAGACGCTGATTGGATGTCATGTAGCATCCGATAGAGAAAGTGGTTCGTTAAATACCTGCAGAATAAAGCGACTAAACACTTCGTCGCCGAAAATCATGAGATAAAAATAATTGTTTATAAAAAATATACTGACTTTTCTGATTGCATTACGCCACCACAAAAACATTTTTCTCTTGGTTTTACGCACATCTCACTGTCTTCTCTTTTCTATGTTATTCTACTTCTGTGCCTCTTAATGGAAGAAGTTACCGGCTGTGTTGATTAAATAACTTGCACCCTTTTATTTGGGACTTCCAGGAAAAATTCTGTCCCGTGCATTTGGAGGCTATTTATAAGGGTGTTTGGCAGTCTGCGCTCGAAGGTGACAAGTCATTTCTACCGAATATTGAAGTATGAATCCTGTCGGGATTTACGTCAATAAAAACACAGGCACAAGTAGCATGGTAATTAGTCGTAAGGGGTATGTACAACATAGTACTTTGTAACAGAGAACGGAGAACTGACTTTGCTAAGACCACAGCCCGCAACTGGACACGAATCTGAGCCAGTTACGTGATTTTCACATCCACACAAACTATATTTTATGGATCCACATTAATGATATCCCCTCACACCCTTCTGTAAGTATGAACTAAAGTTCCCCCATAAATAATTCTAATCGTTCCTATTATAGCCACGTACCCAGGCTGTCTTTGTCTCACTACCCCAAATAATATGCGACCTACTATATTGTAACCACAACATTCGCTAGTTAAAATACAATAAAACATAACATAAAACGCACTTCATATTAGGTACCAACTCTTACATGTTTCAGCACCAAGGTGACATCCTCAGGGAGCTGAATAACAACAAATGATCAAAAGTCCAACACTTACTTCAGCAGCTTGTCGCCCAAACTTTCATCATTAATACTAAAAGCCTTCAAATCCTAAAATTCCAGATTCCACAAATTAATAAGCCCAAGTCCATATTGCTGTGCTAACAGCAGCATGCAGCAGTGCGCTTTTTCTGGTAAAAGTTCGCAGCTGTTCATATTTTCTGGGTTGTGCATACAAACATTAGTGACATTATATGTTCCACAGGGATCTCGCCACGCTGCAGCGTACGACTTATGTCGTGTCCGGATAGGATCATATAATGTTACAGACATTTGTATGCACAACCCAGAAAATAGAATCAACTGCGAACCTACACCAAAAGAAGCACACTGCTGTATGCTGCTTTTATCACAGCAATATGGACTTAGGTTGTTAACTTGTGGAATCTGGAATTTTAACAGTTTAAAACTTTTAGTATTAACCCTTTGAATACTGCTATATTTAAAGGCCCAGTTCGTACCGCGCAGTAAACACTTTTCATATCGGTTATAAACACCAATCAGTTTATGGTGTAAGTGGCACAAGTCGCTGTTTGTTCTCAGATAAATACAAAACACATGAATACAGTGTGGTGGGCAGAGCGTACAGCTGTTGAATGTTAAACTGTTGGTGCATCACGTAAAGAGTGGGCGACAGGCAGCTGAAGTACGTGTTGGACCTTTGATCTTTCTTTATTACTATACTTCCTGAGGATGGCATCTTGGTGCCAAAATGTGTAGGAGTTGTTACTTAATATGAAATGCGTTTTGTGGTAAGTTTTGCTGTATTTTAATCAGTGGATTTTGTTGGTTAAAAGGCGGAATGTAAGAAACTGCACCGTACGAATAACAAAATACACGAAGTATTGCCATAATGAAGTCCTTAACCAAGTACTCTAATTTCCTCATTCGCAGCATCATTATCAGGTCTGTCCATGTACTTCCCCGAGCAACTTTCTTTAATGAAATTTATTTTCAATGACGGATGATATGCCAACAGAGGGAAAGTGTTTCACCCACACATTGCAACAGACAAATGTTTGCTTTTCATGTCCTGATAAATGGAAGTTTGAAAAGTAAATTAATTTATAACACTTTTCGGAATGATGATTAAGAATCACTTATGGAATTTATTAATTTAGTAATTTCAGAATTTACTTTATATCAGTTTGGTAATATAGTTTCGAAATATTTTCATTTTTAAAAGTCTCCAAGTACTTTAATATATGGAGATACAACGTAGTACTATTCCAGGATCAATTTTAATATTGTACTTCCATCCCCTCCTTAAGTCACTCAGGGCTTTCCTTCAGCTGGTATGATCCGCCTTTTGCACGCATTTGGAGTTTATTCCTTTTTTAAACAAGCTTTCGGTTAAATTATTCACTCTATAATAATATGTGGAATACATAAATTAGGAATGTTCTTTCTACCTACCTATCTTCCTCTCATTTCCTGTCTCCTATCTAAGTATTCGCATCCGCTCCCTTCTGCTAAACATTATCAATTTCGTCTCTTCTTCTAGAGTGAGACATGGAGTTTCATATTTATAGACATAAACAGAAAACTATACAGATTTTGTAGCGAATAATCGCTTCTTTTCACTGAACTTCAAAATATTTAGTCATACTAGTAGACACTTGATTTAACAATTCATCTGTACTTCTATCAGCTAAGATTTTCGAGTACCTTTAAACATCAGGATTTCTCATGATAATGACGCATTCGATGGCGTGTCAGCAATAGGATTTCTCTAGAATACTAAACGGTTCGAACACCAGGACTTAGAAAGATTTTCCATAATATTGAAGTGTGCGGGTACCAGGTAGTAACATGGCTTCTTCCCAGTACAGAACGGTTAGAGTACCGTAAAGTGTCGGAATTTCTTCGCAATATTGAACCGTTTGTGCTCCTATAAGTTATGGAAATTCTCAATAATACTGGATCGCTAAGAGTATCGGAAAGTGATAGGATTTCTTCATAATATTAATACACCCTGACGCTGAATATTTTCGTGGCAGTGGCAAGGCTTCTTCCCTAGAGTGCTGCAGCAGAGTGTCAAATAAGAACATGTTAATAAATATGTCAGGGAGACTGGAGCACGTACGTAGATGAGGCGCAAGCATTTCGACAGATTCCTGAAGTGGCATTTCCTTGTAGAATACAATATGTATAGTTGTATATAAGACTGGGACATATTTTTAGACGAGTTTAACTTCTGAGCTATATAGCGAGCTACACAGTATGCGTTCCTTATATAAGAAAGAGGAGGCACACGTATCCCAATGGAAAAAAGTGGTATACGAAAAATTGCTAAGTGTAGAAATGTAAGAATCATATGAAATGTGCTCCTTTAAGTAGAATTCTACGCGTGAGATGTGTTAATGTTACAATTGCGTACTTACAAGAAAGTGACAGGACTAGGAACCGCTGGCTCTCCCTTCTGGATGTCAATCTGGGACTTTTCTATTCGATAGAAGATGTTGGAACATTCGGGAAGGCAGTTGCAAGCATCATAGTTTGTGTTATTTTCAAAGTCTTCACTCATAAAAAACATGTCATCTGAAAGTAACGGATAAAAGAACTTGTTTATAAAACTTGATAAAGGCAGCAGCTGTACTGGGAAGCTACTAAATCGATAAATTTACTTACTTTTGTTTCTACTCAAGCACGGCACGTCCGTTAAGTTGCATATTCTTTGTCTGTCTGCGAAAAAAGTACACACAGTTAAACTATAGAGAGTTAATTTATGTGACAGTGAAAGAGTGCGAAGTGTGAACACTTTCCAAATGGATTATTTTTTTTATGTTTATTGGACCGTGCATCATTGTAATAGTTGAAGAATAAAAGACCAACTTGCTGTCACTTGCTATTTTATTTCACTTCTTATGTGCTCAACATGTTTCGGACCTTAATATATCCATCATAAGGAGCTTGCGACTGTGCTGTTGAATTACTACATCGGTTTTTTTTTCTCGGTTCGTTGTGTGTTGGAGATTTGGTCCGGCTGGGTTTGAGTAGTGTCCGTGTTGCAGGTTGAAGCTATGGACACTATTCAAACCCAGCCGCACCAAATCTCCAATACACAACGAACCGAGAAAAAAAGACCGATGTAGTAATTCAACAGCACAGTCGCAAGCTCCTTATGATGGATATATTAATATCCGAAACATTTTGAGTACATAAGAAGTGTAATAAAATAGCAAGTGACATCAAGTTGGTCTTCTATTCTTCAAAGATTATTTTCTCTGCTGTATACTTCGTTGGTTTCAGATATTGATTTATTTATTGCTGATGAGAGCGCATTGCACGTATATAACGTACATTGTGGAAAATTAATTGCACTGCTGATGTGATTTTACTGCTTATTATTTTTTTTGTATTGCTAAATTATTGGGAATATGGTTCACATACGGACTGCGTAGCTGAATGAGATCTCTGGTTTATATTACGCAGTCTATCCACTCTCTGTGTTGTGGTTCTTTACGCAGGCAACTGAGAGGGGCCGATTTGAAGCTTGCAAGAAATACGAATTTTACAGAATCGAAATACACCAAAACTGAATTCGCTGAACCAACTTTTAAGGTATAACTCCAATTCCGATTTCGTTAGAAGAGTCCAGTAGTTCGACAATTCAAGGTATGTGAATTATTAAACAGAAGGAGAAGACCTCTATTTTAGCTTTTATTTTGCGGACGTAGTGCGAATATGAATCATATTCCAGAATTCTATACAGCACCGCGCTTCTGCTTCTGAACAGAAATGGACCACAGCCTTTCGATCCGTTTAAATGAAGCAATAATAAAAGTGTGGAGGATTAATTTTCAGAATCACTTGTAGCTAACGGAGAAATGTAGCTATTTGTGCATGGCTCTGGTCAACCGGTAACTAAATGATGGTCGGTGGGGAATCAGATTTCTTGTAGGCAAAATCCCTGAGGAAGGCATCTCGGTGCCGCATGGTGTAGGAACTGATATATATATATATCATAAATGTTGAATCACAGGGTGAATGTGATGGATGATATATTGATGATCAGACGTAGTAGTTCACCACAAATCCCAAAAAGCGATAGCTGCGGAGAATTAAGATAACTTTATGTACTCCTTGTCCATGTGCCCAATATATGAAGGGCCCCCATATTACACAACACTCGACTGTTTCTTCCGTTCGTCATTATTTTTACAGCCAACCAATCGTTAAGAGGATCCCTCCTACGTCGTGTCTAAATATAAACACACAAGAAGCTGGATTCATTTTGCTACCGTCTGTTTTTAAAAACATACCAAACTCCTTCGGGCCTCCTTGCATACAACATTTATTGCTTTTGTGTTTGCAGCTTAAAAGGACACTATTTATTCTCTGGCCTACTCTTAAACGACTAATACACAGCTGTCCGTTTGCGAAGGTGTATATCGTAGATAAAGTCCAACAATTTTGGGCAGTTACCCTTGAGATGTTTGGATAAGTGGAGCATCTTAAGTGTGAATATTCTTATGATACATATATTATAGATATTATTGCAATCAACACAATTGTTTCTCTATCACGTCCAGTGACACATTTAGCTTCTGCGAGGGAATTTTGCAGTCGTTTCACCATAAATCTACTAAAATTACAAAACTTCAGTTGATTCAGGTTTTAAACATTTTAATGGTGTATCGAATGTTCGTCCTCTGGAAGCTATGCTGAATTTTACTCCGTAGCCTATATAAGATGACTTCATGCAAGCCAGAAATTGATGTGTTTCGGTTCCTAGAGGAATAGCGCGAATATTTTGTGGAAAATCGTCAGCTAATGAAACAGCTACTCCTCCAAAATTGGAAGTATTTCTCTTCAAATGCTGCAAGTCGTTATTTGAAGCTCCCAAAGCTGCTTCTTGCGACACAGTGCACTTTTCCCAACCAAAAAATATGGAGTCTGGGAACATTCAACATTCTGCCAACATTCAATTTATGTTGTTCACTAGATGTTGAATTTCAAGACAGTTTAAATGCAGCATGATCAATTATGCCTTCTTTCAATAGAGTGGCAGCAATACGTGGTGAAGCATCAGTAAAAGCAATTATTCTTTCTTGACATAGATAGTAGTAGATTCATAAGAAAAGTTTTTCTTCTCCACCTGGAACATCACTGTACTATGTACCTTCTTAATTACCGAATAAAACATTAAAGCGTAGTCATAGAGGACGAAAGGCTTTTTGTTTTCTTAGTAATTAACCAGCTTAATGCACAAAATCATCACACCTGTAGGTGGCCGTCCGGTGCACCGGACGGCCACCTACAGGTGTGATGGTACCAGATGCTGTATAATACAATTTTGACCTCCTGATGATGAGCACATATTTCTCGAAACATGTAGAGGTATATAATAAACTTATTACAAAACAAGATTTTGTGCATTAAGCTGGTTAATTACTAAGATTATACTGAGATGCACTGTCAGCAAAACATAAAAAGCTTTTTGTTTAGTATTGTCGATACAGACACTGTAGTCCTTTCACCATGAAAACTGTATTTTGTCCTACTTGCTTGACTGATTCCTGGGTCGTATCTCGTACTTCAGGTAGAGCAGAGTAAGAATGGTACAGGCAGAAAGATGGGGCCTCACACCATGGATATCAGCTGTCCGTGGGGCCCAAAGAGTCTCCCATACTCCAGCCACTATCACTTGCACAGATTTTGATTTTATACGTCATGCTACGTCCCACAATCATCCTACATATGTTGGAAATTTTAAAATCTTATACTCCACTTTCATGTATTACGGCTTCCGCATTCACACTGACACACACAAATGTAGACGGTTTCATTGACTGTGTAGATTATACGACTGCGTTTTTGAGTTCCGTCGATTTTGTTGTATTGCCAATATTTTTCTGAAACCTGGATTATATACTTGTTAACGGAAAATAAACATAGATAAAATGAATGATTAAAGTTTTGAAGAATTAAATTAATCATTATTATGTAACAAAATTTAGTTCCCACATAACACAGTCTGTCTCCATTTTTAAAGACCTGTCAGTTAAGCTAAAATGTGATATAAAATATGTATATAAAATAAAGTAATACGCAAAAAAATAAAGTTGTGTATTACCGTATTGTATATTTTTGTATTACATTTTAGTTTATATTCAACACAAGGTGGATGTCTCACTTGAAAACCTGTCAGCTAATGCATGTTCTGACGATCATAATAAACTCATGAAGAGAATGTGGCAAAATGAAGAGTTTCTTAGTTTTTCAGCAAATGGCACTGAAAGTTAAACAGCTGATCACTCTTATATACCTTTAGAAATTTAGCTCTGTTCCTGCATATAACTGTATATAATTAACAGAAACATTATTAGAACACAATAATTTTTTCATCTGTTCTTATTATACTATCAAAGAAGAGAGAACCTGCAAATTCTTCAGCTATGCGTTTGTGATTCCTCCAGTACAAACATTCATAGAATACAGTAAAATGAAATTAGCATCACTTTCATGCTAAAAAATGTGTTCAAGAGTGAGGAATTATTCTCTCGTTGAAATGGCTTCTTACTTTTTATTCAAAAGTATGTCGTCGGTGTCTTCGTAAACCAGGTCACTGTAAATGAATCGTTTTTATTACTTCAGAAGATTCACAAAACATGGAAGGAAAATTCCATTCCTTCTCGACATAGCGGAATGTTTAGGGCTGCAACGTGCTGACACAACATTCACGGATTTTTGCTGTTGTCGACAGCAGTATATCTTAGTCGGGGGTTTGTTTTGAAGGAATGGAATGTAAAAGAAACAAATAGAGATAGTTTCTGTAAAAATAATTAATTCATACGTTCTTTGCTTGTTGTGTGTATGAATAGCAGATTATGCGAAGATTGCAGCTGTCTGATAGTTCTTAAGCCTGCTTGCCCGCCTTGTGTGGTTAATACTTGAAACTTCTTGACAAGTTTAGCCACGGGTTCCACCTTCACATACCCTATCCTGTAACTAAGTTCTTGTCTCAGGGTTAGAGACAAACGCCTCACGCTCACATAGTTGTTTATAACTCAACTTTTTTTATTTTTGTTTTCTTCAGCTTTTTAATAAGCTTTGTTTCAAGACCCTCGTAACTTTGTTACTTACAGTTGTTTGGGAAATAGAAGGGCGAGCAGCCACAACGATGTGCAGACAAGTTTTGCCGGAACTCTGAGTAGCAGTTGCTGTAGGAGTACCGCTGTAGGCTCTGCAGGACACGCTCATTCTTTCGCAAGCATTTCCGGCTCTGCACATCGATGTCTCCCACCTCCTGTGTTGTGTCGAACTTCTCGGGGTAAACAGACACCAGCATTATCTTGCCCGCACTCAGAATAGTCTCGTCAATGCCGTTTGGATAGTCGAAAGGGCTGTGCAGCAGAACCTGTCGTGAATTTATTCCGTTACTACTTTTAGTTCTGACGAAGTTAATATGTTGGGAGGAAACGTACATACATACATATAAAGGAAAACGCAGAAGCTTTGGTAGTGGTTAGTAAGGAGATTGGACTAGAAGTAAATGTTGATAAAACTAAGTACATGGTCAGGTCTTGAGATCGAAATGCAGACGAAGTCGCAGTATAAAGTTTGATAATAGTTCCTTTTAAAGGGTGGAAGAGTTCAAATATTTGGGAACAAACTGAACAAATCAAAATTCTATTCAGGAAGAAATTAAGTGCAGATTTAAGTCAGGGAGTGTTTGCTGTTATTCGGTGCAGAATCTTTTGTCTTCCAGTCTGCTATCCAAAAATTTAAAGATTAAAATAAACAGAACTATAATTTTGCCTGTTGTTCTGTATGGGTGTGAAACTTGGTCGCTCACAGTGAGGGAGGAACGTAGGCTGAGTGTGTTTGAGAATAGGGCGTTAAGGAGAATATTTGGGCCTAAGAGGGACGAGGTGACAGGGTAGTGGAGAAAACTACATAATGAAGAGCTTAATGATTTTTACTCCTCTCCCATTATTGTTCCAAATCGAGAAGAATGAAATCGGCGGGGCATATAGCGGGTATGGAGGAGAGGAAAGCCGTATACATGGTTTTGGTGAGGAAATCTGAAGGAAAGAGCTCACTTCGGAGACCCAGGCTTAGATGGGAGGATAATAATAGGATGGATCTTCAGGAAGTGGGATGAGGGTGTATGGACTGGATCGAGCTGGCTCAGGATAGGGAGAGCTGGCGAGCACTTGTGACTGCGGTAATGAACTCTCGGGTTCCATAAAATGCAGGGAATTTCTTGACTAGCTGAAAACTTTTTAGCTTCTCAAGAAGGACCCTGCTCCATGAAGTAAGTAAGTAAGTAAGTAAGTAAGTAAGTAAGTAAGTAAGTAAGTAAGTAAGTAAGTAAGTAAGTAAGTAAGTAAGTAAGTAAGTAAGTAAGTAAGTAAGTAAGTAAGTA
>Ga0123357_10006711_pt1 | contig 14106 bp, 6 predicted proteins | sample TergutEmb28metaG_FD_89873 | JGI IMG/M metagenome (GOLD analysis project Ga0123357, IMG submission 89873) | Embiratermes neotenicus P4 segment gut microbial communities from Petit-Saut dam, French Guiana - Emb289 P4 | ecosystem: Host-associated > Arthropoda: Insects > Digestive system > Gut ... | reverse complement strand
CGTCGGCTGTCCGCGACTGCTTATTCAATTTATTCGCAGCTACCCTCCTTATCGGAGGCCGTTCCTCTATCCGCAACCTGAGGACGCGCCATGCCGTGGTGACAGGGACCCACTACATAGGTCCATCTGTTTTGTGTACATAAATTAAATAATAGGACAGTCAATAGATAAAAGAACAACATACTCCACGTAGAAGAGAGAATGTGTTACACCAACGGTGATGAAGAGTGACAATTGAAGATCACCTATCAATACCACTATGTGCCGAAACGACATGATTATTGAACATTGCGGTATCATGTGTATGTTAGACTGGAACTGTGTGGCAGCTCTAACTAAGTTTGTAACAATTTGTTTGCATTGTATGTCAACTGGAACGAGAACAGTTTGTTCGAAAAGGGAACTTGCCCGTATTAGAAGCGCGAACACGTTCCCTTTTGGCGCTGGTCAGTTTTGTTATACGTGTAGTCGACATAACCCTTCGAGTCATTTTTATGTAATGTACCCCACGTTTCGAGAGTTGGCTTTGTTTCAGTTTTTGAAAGGGTTACTTTAGTTTGAGTCATTTATTAAGGATCATAATGTCTTCGAAACGTCGGCAACGTGTTTTTCAGTGGACATTGCCAAAGATCCCAGAATACTTCAATCTTCAACAATAATTGAAGAATAAACGACCAACTTGATGTCACTTGCTATTTTATTTCACTTCTCATGTGCTGAACATGTTTCGGACATTAATATATCCATTATCAGGAGCTTGCGACTATTCTATTGAATTACCACATTGGTCGTATTGTTCTTGGTTCGATGTGTGTTGGAGTTTCGGTGTGGTTAGGTTGAAGTGGTATCCGTGTTGCAGGCTTCGGCAGAATAGCCGGAAGCTCCTGATGATGGATATATTAATGTCCGAAACATGTTGAGCACATAAGAAGTGAAATAAAGTAGCAAGTGACATCAAGTTGATCGTTTATTCTTCAATTATCACAATGATGCACGGTCTAATAAACGTACAAGTAAGATTAACTTCAGCAATAACTTTGTGAAAACATCAATTCTGGCAAGGTATACCTTCTAGCTACATAAAAACAGGGGACTCCCTAAACTAGATACGCGGTTTTGTAAGCTTATCACAGAGTAAGTTGGCGCATGGCGTTGAGTTCTTTCGCATATGCGTAATAGTTGTAGAAGTACGCATTGTAAGCACATGCCATAGTTGTCTAGGTATAACATAGGCTGCATGGGATTGCATGAAGAATTCCTTTGGCCGTTATTCGTGCTGTTCTTTCGAGTGTGTTAACCCTTTGACGCCTAACGACTCCTATAGTGGTCGTACCGCACCGCTAACCTCTAAACGTTGCATTTTATATATTTATTCAACAAATACAGGTACTGAATATTTTAAACATGGTATGTACTGTCCGTTTCTTTATCTTCAAAATGCAGTTTGTTTCATAATTCTAACATATTTGGTTCCTGTTTTATTCACATTTTATATACAGTGTGTGCTAAAATTTAAAAAAATAATTCCGGCGCCAAAAGGTTAAGTAACGCGTATCATAACCTGTCTGCATGGAAGGATGAGGACGTTTCTGGCATATTTATTGCTAAATAATGGCAATAGCACCGTAATGACGGGTAACTGGCTACGTCGCTACTAGTGCGTTGGAAGAGTGGTGGATGGAGCAGTGGAGACTGATCAATATTTGTGTTCTGCTTCGCGACACATTTGTTTCTTTGTTTGTTTTTCTCAAGTTTTCCACAGAGGCGTGAAGAGGAGCTCACCCAAGCGCTAAAAATTTCACGGCCACGAGTGTTAGTATTAACATGTAAAGTTTCATGTGCGATATTGGTAATATTATATGTGTTAACTGTGTTGATGCGAAGCAGTCTGTAACAGACGAGGGAATTATTGTTGTATTATCAACAGTATTAAAACGTTTCTAAATGTGTCCTGGAGAAGGAAAAAGAAAACCTGTTGGATCGGTCGTGCGATAAATAAAGAATTATTACGTAATGTCAAGGAGGAAAGGAACATCCTACGTACGATAAAACGACGGAGTTCTGACTGAATTGGTCAGATATTGCTTAGGAACTGCCTTCTAAAACGCTTTTTTGAAGGAATGATAGAAATGAGGGGAAGACGAGGAAGAAGACATAAGCAGCTACCAGATTACTTTAAGGAAAAAGAAGGTACTGGAATTTGAAGGGGAGGCACGAGCTCGCACCGACTGGGGAAATTGCTTTGAATGACGCTATATAGGGGTGCTGATAAGTCCTTAGCCCGACCAGGAAGGGCACAAGCTACATTCCCCACATTTTATGGAACTTAGAGGCCCATTACCACATTCACAAGAGTCCACCACCTGTCCCTACCCTAGCCAAATCAATCCATTTTGAGCCTTCGGGGTCGCAACCCGCTAACGGAAAGCAGCACTTGATGGAAAAACCAGGGGCTCGCACTGTAGGATCCCCTTCAGCTGTTTGGGCGGCTGGGTTCCGTAACACTGGACTCTTGTGGGGATAGTATGAACAAACATGCCACACTACAGACACCAAATGCGATACTGTGGTACCAATACATGTATAAATATATTCTGAGAAATTAAACATGCATCAACTAAACCAGAATCAGAACATATACAAAACCAAATAATGGAAGCATTTACAGTCGATCGATATTGCACTGAATAGTTTCTCTCGTGACATCTCAATACACAACTCCGTGTATACACAGACTTCACGCCTACATTAACAAGCCAAGCTACAGCTTCCAAATCAAACAATGTTACGTTATACAGACGATCGTCTTTCACAATTCAGTGTGTGTGACCTTGGACTAGAACCAAACTTTTACATACTCTGTACATGCAACGCAAAAACAAGGTCTTAACACAATACAAGTCTGACTCCTACATTAATTGGAGAAAAAAAAAATACTAACAAAATTTCCAGGAGTCTACTAACCCCTCCATTCCACTTCGCCCCATCCTGCGTCAGCTCTACGACGCGGATCAAACGCCCACTGAGCAGACGCCGAGTATGCTCAACAAATGACCGAAACTAGAATTAAAAATCCACAAACCAAAAGTCAGTTTTGTCTTAGTGGCATACCCGAACGTCCGCTCAGCTACGGCAAAGAACCAGGATAAAGCAGGACTCCCTCGGCTGGCCAACCCCAGGCTCCCAAACCCAACAAGAAAACTCGTAGAGTCAACGCCCCCCAAACCTTTCACTACCCACGGCAGCCAATCGTCAGACGACAACCTTGGGAGGAAAAGTGACAGGGAAAGAGCATTCTAGAACCGATGTTTCCGCATAGCGATGGCCTTGAGCCGAGACTCGCGGGCACGGCTCAATTTCTCTGCCCATCACACTTTTGATAGGCGCAGCTTGTTTCTGTCCTGGTCGGGCTAAGGACTTATCAGCACCCGGGTACCTGTAGCAAGACAGACGGCGTAGTGATGATAACTTTACTAAACTGCGGAGCGTTTATTGCTGTGGGTACTAAATGTGCCACCTGCTTTAACATGTAAAAGCTCCGGATTTTCTGCACGGAGTGTGTTTGTTTGTTTTTGTCTGCTTTTTATTGTTCTCAGAATAAACATTATATATATATATATATCTCCTTCAACAGTATGAATAGATTGGTATTTGTGATAGAGACACTGTGTGTTTTTACTTTGCGGTAGAAAACGGGGTTTTGAAGTACCCAGATGAACGTCATGCCTTGCAAATGTAGCTCCTAGCAGTAATTTTGTTCCGAATTCTGTCAAGCCGTGCGCAGCATTGATCCTGAATTGTGTGCATCTCATTAGTCAGCTGTTTGGATGTCAAAGTTTGTTCCGCCTTCTGTCACAGTCATTCCGAGTTCGAGGTATTTAATTGCGTGTTTATTGGACAGTGGTTCAGCGTGTTCACAGGGTTTCCACGTAGTACGTTTTGCTTTTTTTACTAATTAACTCTGGCGCCAGTTCAATTAATTTTAGACTGCAATTTACTCCTTTATATACGTATATAGTGGTGACAGAACAGGAACCGGGAGAGTTCAGCTATGGCCAGGGGCGGAGGACGGAGAAAGGAACCAAATCGTTGCAGCGGGGAAGCGACTTATCTTCATTTCTAGTGAGTGTCCCAATCCAGCTGAGTCGCGTGAAGCGTCATTGAGATCCAGGTGAATTATGCATTAATGAACGTTATTAGCTGTATTGTCTCAGTGAGACATACGGGCGTTGTCCAGCTGTCTACCTTCCATGTTGGTTAATGAGGTGCGTGTAGATACATGTTTGTGCCCAGTGCTTCGGGCGTCGAGACAAAGAGGACTGAAAGACGGAACACTTCGATTTACAGTGTGTATTTATATCCGAAGGGATCTCTTTCCGATCGTGGCCTCGTTATGGGATACCTGGAATTATATATTTTTACTGTTTCCTTCAGTCCCTTAACGCTCTGAAGACGGAGTTCAACACGTATCATACTTAGATACGGCTCGTACCGCGCAGTAAACACACTCCTCGGTTATAAAAAGATATTTAATGCTGTATTCGAAAATGACTGCAATTTCTTCTGAGATCCGTGAAGCCCACACACGAATACGTTATTTCTTATGTTCGAGCATGTGGTACAGATAGTTACTTACTCATTACTTGTATTTATCTCACTGTCGTACCGGGATACTATCGTCAGTTAGGTCAAGAGTGTCTTTCTCTTTCCAAATCCACCCCTCCCTTTGATTTGTGAACATTTTCCGTTCCACGCTGTACCTATATCAGCAGTTGGAACAGAGTTGTTAAAGACAGTCGACTAATATCTACCCGTTCCTCGCAAATTTCATTCCTCCCAATATTATATTATTATTACTGTTATTGCAGTTATTGTGTTAATGGGGTTATTAGTATTATTATTATTGTTGTTATTATGGGGCATTCATTTTAAGCTTTAAGTTTCAAATTTTCAATTTACACTTGTCACTTTTATATCAAAATGCATGAGCAATTTGGCTGCCAAATGAACTATGTAAAATTCCCTATACTTCAGTTTAATCACAGGTAATTACCGTATATTCTCGAATCTAATCCGCACTTGTTTTTGCCGATTTCTTAAACGAAAAAAAGTTAGTTCGCGGTTCTAATCCGCACCTTTCCTTCAACCGCCCCTTGCCTACAAGGCAGACTGACTGAATAATGTTGGATGTTACCAATGCTTTAACCGTTATCCGACTAACGCTCCATGTGTGAAGTGGCCATTTAACTGCCAGCGGTACAAACGCACCACAGGTGAGTGAAGACGGCGAATCTGATGAATAATAAATTATAAATATAATATAATATATATTATAAATAATAAATAAAATAATAAATTATTGTATTGTATTGTTATTACGGCACGTACAGCGGCTCTATCATTTTTCCAAAATCCAGTCACGACCGCGAATCTAATCCGCACGCGATTCTATTCTGATTTTTTAGCCCTCTGAAACTGTAAAAAGGGTGCGGATTAGATTCGAGAATATACGGTATATCGTTCTTTCTAGACATCTTGATCGAAGCATACTTTTAAATCTGAACAGTGTTTTCACCCTACCGTCAAATAAAAGTGTAAGCTCCAGTTACAGTCAAATGTTATGCATTTCAGCTCATTGACGCTTCGCTCTATGCATTGAATTCAGCTGCAGTTCACGCTCCGTCGGGAGGTAGTCTGGAATATGCAAGTGGTGCATGATTGTAAGACCTCCCGCTGCAACGAACGTCAGGCCTCAGACTTCTCTGGTGGCTTTCCCACCCACCCTCAGTGCCAAAGTACAACAGAGTATTCTGCTCTCGTAGCTGCAAAAGCAACGTTCCTTTTCTCTCATTGTAGCTTAGAGTTTCTCGCCTCTTTCACGTCATTTCCCTTCAGTATATCTATTTTTCCACTTTCTGCTCTTTTATTGGCTCTAGCACACACAAACTACCCCTCCGCGTCTGGCTTTTTCACCTCTCCTTCAACCCCATATATTTTTATCCCCCATGGCGGTTAGATAATTGAGTCTTTTTTAGCAACAGCGGAAAGAGGGCCTTATCATCTATCATATACGTGTATTGTGAAATGGTTGTTGCCTGCTATGACTAAGGGGATGTTAAATGTTGATTGAAGGGTCGAGGCGTTTTAATAGACTTTTGCTGTATCTGAAATGGTCTGAAAGAATTAGTAGATTTCCTTGCCTGGAGTTACGCTGGGGAAAAAATTGTGCTGAATTAGGAAAAATTTCACATTTAAGAATGTAAAGTATCTGTGGATGCGGAAGAACAGTTATATTATTGGCGGTATGTTTAATGTTTTGCATAATACGTCCATCCTAATACGCATACCGATGGGTGTCTCGTTTTGCAACGAAAGCCCCTTTTCCCGCTTTCGCCACTGAAACTGTCTCGTAAAGTGAGTGGTGGCTTTTGCATGATTGAAAGTAACACTGTAAAATTCGGCATTTTAATATTGTTAAGCGAAAGTATTTTTCTTAAATATCTAATATCTTGTATCTGTTATCAATAGGACGAGTAGCTTTATGAAGAAAGGACAGCGATCGAAGTTTTCAAGTCAAGGATTCTTCGGTTATGCATTTTCGTCTTGTGTTGTTGCGTTGTCACCGTGAGCTTACTGACAGGTCTGCTGAATGCAGCTTTTCAATACTCAAGTAATTTCCACTGATACAAATTGTTGCCCCTGAATATGGCCCTACAGGGCCGAAACGGATAGGAGAGTGGAATAATTTGGGGTTTCCCAAATCTATTTTTGTGTATAGTTTTTTTTTTATTAATCTGTAGTGTATTTCTATGCTTCGTCACTATGGGGAAGCTGTGTGTAGTGTCATAAAGGAAGACACTAGTAAGGAGGTTGGTACAGAAGAAAATAAATGCGTGTTCATGTCTTTTTATCAAGTGCTGTACAAAATATTAGGCTTTTAATATACAGGTAGGTAATAAATCGCTCGACAGCGAGGCAAAGCAGACATTTGCGGACGGGGACAGCGGATCACACTGACGTACACAAACTAATATGGACTTTAAAGGTGAGGCCGTTACTTGCCTCGAAACGTCCGAAACCTACTACCCATTGACACAGCGTCATATCCCAGTAACACGGAATCCTCAAAAAGTTCTGCAGGTTAAATTCTGGGAATGTTACGTGGCATCGTTTCAGAATCTTGTGCCTTCCCTCCACTAAGAATTTAAATTTGAAGCAATACAAGACGCTGCATTGTTACCACTTGTTTCGCAGGTGCGTGCCAGTATGTCCTTCACCCTCAGTTTAGAACATAAGTAGATGGGGTTGTGGGAGAACCACAGTGTACAGCCGGCTATGCGTCCGGGATGAGGGAAGCTGCTCGAGCAGCTTTCCTCATCCCGGACGTCTAGACTGCTGCCCTGCACCTGACCGCCGACCACCAGCAACCAAGGCATTACACAACACGTGCGGTCATAACACAAGTGTAGTATCGAGCTCCTGATGATGGACATATAAGTGCCCGAAACATGTTGAGCAGATAACAAGTGCAGTAAATCATTCAATAGCATCTAGTTGGTTTTCTTCTCTACGCATGGTGATGGATTTCCAAACAACAATATTTGATGCTGCTAACTGAACTCGCTGTGCTGAGGGGATACGGACCGGTAGCAGGCTGTTGTGAAAAGTAATAGTGAACGTATGGGCTGAATAGAGCGTGTAATATCTTTGTTGCTGAGAAATATTTGTACTTTGTAAAGAAGGATTCTGGTAATAATTCAGTGAATTTAAATGTTTCATGACCCACCGTATATAAATTTATATCACGTTTGGAAAATAAAGTCGAAGGTGTCATTACCTCTGTACTTACGCACTACATCTTGAAAGTGTTTGAAATTCCACACATTTTAGACCGCGTTAGCGGCCGAGGATAAGAGGTGATCGTCACTCTTTGGTCTCTTGACCGTCGAGGAAAGCGTATCCAGTAGGATGGCTAGATCCAAAGCTGGCATAATTTGAATATGCAGGCTGTAGTTATGGCTTTGAGCTTGTTTCCCGAGTGATATAACGTTTTGGCGTGCAGTGCAGTCGCCGTCTTCAGGATTAATGTTCTGATTGATATTAAAATGGGGATGCGACCCAGCATATGGGTCTCGTATCTAGAGTGCTCCCACTCCTTAATATCAACATCTCGACGGAACAGCCTAAATTATTTTCGGATGCTGGTTCAGGGGCCACATTTAAGCAGTTCCTACTGCTGTCTTAGATGTACATTATGTCACTTGCTCCTGGTTTGATGATTTATATCTGATTTCGCAGTAAGAACAATAACATCTACTGCCATTCCAATGTGTCTGCAACTAGGCATACTTGCACAACTCTGACATATTTGGTTGGCATTTTTATTCTCGTGGCATTGTAGTTCAGACCTCAAGTAGTTGTGTCAGCTGTAAGTCATAATTGTTGGGACTATTGCCAGCTTATTGTTTGTCGTGACGGTGGCGTGGGTAACGTTGCTAGAATCACATATTCGTTGATTGCAACTTTGTCTGGTTTCGTAATGGTCGGTGTGTATAGGTGCTGTAGTGATGTCATCGTTTCACATAGAAGCTGGACTCCCATTTGTGTTTCTATTGCAAAGAGACAGTCCAGGTTTCGTTTTTTTCCCCCCGTAAATCCGTCAAGGAACAGAGGAATATCCTACGTGAAATAAGAAAACGGAAGGCTAACTGAATTGGTTACATTTTGCCTTGAAGTTGCTTTCTACAACAAATTATTGAAGGAAAGATAAAAGGCAGGATAGAAGTGACAGGAAGACGAGGAAGAAGACATAGGAAGCTACTGTATGACCTTAAGGAAAGGAGAGGATTCTCTCATTTGAAGGAGGAAGCTCTAGATCGCACTGTCTGGAGACCATGCTTTGGAAGAGGCTTTGGACCTGTCGTAAGACAGACTACTAAATTAATGAATCCGTCATCAAGCGTAAGTGTGAGAAGTGTGTGAGAGGTACGCTATTCATACACAAAAACGTTAGTAGTTAAAAACTGTAAGACTGATATATCAGTTCTCTTTAACTAGTAATGGTTCTGCATATAAATAGCTTACCTCTCCTTGGCTTTTGATACTCGTGCATGACGATGGCTTTATGAAAAGAGCCAAAACATGTAGCACGTGTTAGACATTAAAAGTTATGTCTAACAACATTTGTGATGGATGGTGAATGATGAACTGTGAACGATCTGGAAGGGAACCAACATGTTATGTTATAAGGTAATGGCATCTTATCGGCCTCAGTCAGGACCCGAAAGATATCAGGTTAGCCGGGGCTCTGGACCAATAATTTAATCCAGTCTCCTGATTACGAGAGATATTGCGACGTCTCATCGATCGTCTGAAGTTTAATAAGCATGATTAATAATAATAATAATAATACAAAGACCTGGAGATCGCGGTCAGCAGGATGTAGAAAGTGAGGACAAAACTTGTGCCAGTTACAGTTGGAGCAGTGGGAACACTTAAAAAGGGATTAGATCAGAACCTTCAGTTGCTCCCAGGTCACCCTTCGGCCACACAGCTACAGAAGATCACACTAACGAGCACTACACACATCATCCGTGAAGTGCTGGGGTACATCGCTTTGACCGCTTCTTGAGATCTGGACTTAACCGAAAGACTGCCGCCTAGGAACTGTAAGGCGGGAATCAAATGATGATGATGATGATGATGATGATAATAATAATAATAATAATGTGGTTGCTTGTCCGATGATTACCAAGCGAATTTTCGAACTTTAACTTTTCAGAGCGCAATGTCAGACGTACGAAATAAAGTGCCGGATAGGGTAAAGGTAGACAGTTTTCAGCTGCCGCCCACGCAGTGCTTATGGTGCATTCGTGCGCTTTGCGTTTTAGTATGCTACACTGCAATACATTTCCTCCAAATGCGTGGTTGTGTTCAAAACTGCAAGGTGGTTCAAATATGACCGGGACTGATTTGTGTGTAAATCTGGCAACATCAGTCCCGGTCATATTTGAACCACCTTGTATTTACAAGACTTCTCTGTGGGAAATATTTTTGCGATGCTGCCGATTGTATGTGGCAAGTAACGCGTAAGAATTGCAGCGACTGAATGCAGTATCAGATACTTTTCTTCATCCGTGTAGAAATAGTTGTTCCAATAAGTGGAATTAAATATTATTTAATTGGGCGAATTGAGGTTGGAGAAGCCATTTCCTTTAACAAAAGGCCATACCTTATATTCCTCACATCCAGTTGTTTCGTTTCACTGCACTTGTTGTCATGTTTGATAATAGACTGCATTCAAGACACGTGCCTGACGGTGACTGAATGTTTCCTGTTGCCTCTGTCCGAGAGTCTTGAACCGATCTGCGTAGTCTGGCTTAGCTGTGTCGTGAGTTGCCAATACCTTGGGTGATTTCAGGCTTCCGCTGCGAAGTAAGTGAGAGCTGAGCTCTTCTAGTTACCGAACATTCGGGACCCATCGATCCCATCTTCAAGGGTGCTGTCCCTAAACGTCGGTAAGAAATTACCACTACTTCCTGCGTTATACCCCAGAAGACCTCAGATCGCCGATATCTTAATCCTTTTAAAATTCGCAGTAGGGGCCTGCGCCGTTAGGGGACGGCGGTGGCTCAGTGGTTAAGGTGCTGTGCTACAAATCGGTAGGTCGCTGGTTCGATCCCAGCTGGTGTCAGTGGATTTTTCATTGACATAAAGTCCTTCCTATCGCACTATGGCCCTGGGGTCGACTCAGAATCTAGCAGAAATAAGTACCGGGAGTATTTTCTGGGGGTAAAGGCGGCCGGTGCATAAGGCTGACAACCTACCACCATCCTGTGCCGTTGTCACGAAATCTGGGAATCTTAACTTCCTGGAACCCTCTGGGCCTGTCCAGGCCTGAAATGGGACTGCTTTACCTTTACCTTTTAGGGGCCTGCGCCGTTAGAACAAGATGAAGAACTGCCCCGCCACTGTGATTGGCGAAATCGCTTAATGAATTTTTGTGCCAGCGGATAGTTTAGGTTGTCCTGTGGATAGACATTTAAGAACGTGATAATGAACTTACTGCTTTGGCATGAACTTACTATATTGGACAGCGCAGCTTCATCTTAGTGAGTAGTCTGTCCATAGTTAATATTCGAGAGGTTCAGGTTTCCAGTCTCGACTCGGACTTCCTGACGAATTCTTTGCGTTGTTTTCCTCAGTCCCTATATACATGCGCAAGTCGGCTCAGGAGTTAAGTCAGGCGCACTAATCGCGAGATAATTTCAAGATGTCTGTTCCTAAATTATTTGATCTTACGCAACTAAAGCTGCTGGAGAACGTTATTAAATAAATTTGGTCCAAATCTGTGAAGAATAGTTACATGTAACTTGGGGCTCACTGTCCTGAAAGAGCACTGTCATATAGTTTTGTCGCGTTGTTGATGCTGACATAATCCATTTTGAAGTAATGTGCTTACAGGCCTGCTGCCTATTAGCCCTGTAGGAACACGATGCGTTTTTCCCCCCTCTTGGCGCAACAGCCTCTAATGGGCATCAAGACCACCTCATTATTGATGATTCAATCACACACGCCACGCTCGGTAGGATTCCTCTGGACGAGTGATCAGCCCGACGCAGAGACAAACAAAATTCACAAGAGACAGCCATCCGTGCCCCCGGTGGGATTCGAACCCACAGTTCCAGCAAGCCAGCGGCAGCAGACTTAGGCCTTAGACCACTCTGTCACCAGGATGGGCCTTGCGATGCGTTGCACAGTGTAAATCGATTCAAATCAACGATAGACCTATTCTCTTCGGGACAGGAAGTTGGTTTGTGACACAATCAGTTATACTTTTGTGTGTCTGTGTTCGTACGAATGTAGCTGTTGGACGCCCTACCTCTCCCTCCGCGCACCGATTGACGCCGGCTGGATTTGTGTGAGTGCGATGCGCCCCAGTCAGTCTGCCTGCCACGGCAGTAGGAGAGCAGAAGCTAGCCTGAGAGGGTGCCAGAACATAGATACGAGTCGACGCTCGAATCGTATCTGCGCTCACACCCCCTGGAAGTGGTGGCCCATGCTGTGAGAGCTTGGTTAGTGTTTTTACAAGGAGTGAACAAGAGTTCCTTGACGAGTTGTTTTTTAAGCACCGAGGTGAAAGTAGCAAACATTGGGCGCGAGCCAAGGTTGCTTTGACCAATTTTATTACGTGTGGAGATAATTAGTGGATGCCAAGTACAGATCTGGCCTCATTGTGGAGAAGGCGATACATTGGCGTGCGATTTGCGATGGGAAGTGGTACCAAGTGCTTTGTGTACTGCAGAGTGCGAGAGGAACCGGAAACACGTTCAGTCACTCAGGAAGCGAGTGGAACGTCTCCATCTCATGGATGAACGTGGCTGTTGATTCTCGACTTCTTGCAATAACTCGACACAAGTGTTCTTATTAACCCTTCAAAGGGCAGTGGAGATTATACATGCCAGCCGATTTAACCCAGTGACTACATTTGTTGTTTTTGTTTGTTCGCAGAAGTTACAACGGCAGTTTATCCGAACGTCATTAACTAAATTAGCTTAATATGTATATTAACTTTGTGTTGTGTGATTTCTGAGCGGGTTAAGAACAAGAATTCATTACTTTTGTGTGTTGTGTTTTCTTCGAGGTAAGAATCGACTTTTCCGTATATTATTCCGCCCAGCCTTAGGGAAGTCAAGTGGTTTACCTAATCGCACAACTGATTTAGCTTTGCATGTTGTTAAATTTCCTGCCGATATAAAACCCAGGAGGAAGTTTATTTTGAATCGTTAATATTAATAGAAGTAGTGCTTTGTTAGACAAGTGACAGTAAATTTGACACAGTCTGTGAGGAATTACATAAGTGTAATGTGAAGTGTTTCCAGTTGATTTGACGTAAAGGTAGTTTGAATAAATTCGAACAGTTGAACGTTGAGTAGGTCAACTTAACCTACCCCGTGAAAAAGACCTTACTTTTTTTTAGCAGTCGTAATCTTTCATGAAGTTGTCATCACTGGCATCCATTTCTTCTGAAATTTGGTACCATTTTCATTGCGCGACGCGCGTAAACCCTTTCTTTTTATGTCGACAGCTCGTATCTTTAGAACACCGGAAATGACACTTGAAGACACCAGTTCCTCTATGCAGTCTTGTTCCCGGCCTTCTTTGCTGTTAACATCAGGAAAACTGGAAGAAGTATGTTGATCCCTGAGGTAAAAGATGGGTTACTTATGCTGCAACATCGCCTCCAGGAATAGGGGAGGCTCATTCCTAATCCAGATGTCAGTGTCTGGAGAAAATTCCACCATTTCTTAGGTGACAGGAGCGTAAAAACTCATGTGTGGCATGTAACACAGCCTCGCTTAGTTGATCCCAACGAACCTTCACGTCAGTGGCTTACTTAGTCATTGATCCAGTAACAGGAATCGCCTACGGATATTCAGGAACAGAAAGACGAAGTGTCTTGCCATCTGTAACCTGTTTCCACTTCACAAGTGTGTGTGTCTATGTGTGTATAGTTTTAGTACCAAGTGTTTATAAGAGTCTCGAAAACACCCAGTGGTACAGTGAGTAAGCTATCCAATCCGTCGACATGGAAGAGGACGAGGAGGCTGCAAAAAAGCAAAGCGTTGTCGATCTTGAGGAGTTATATGTTTGGCTTCAACAGTTCGAAGATCCGACTATTGGTAAGTGTATTTTACCGTGTGTTTAGTGGTGTATTCCCTTCTCATTTTTCTCCACCCTACCCGAGAGCCCTGATGTTCACAAATGCATGCCTCGTCGGTTCGAACACGCGTCTTCTGTGAACGTGTTTTATTTTGTCGCGCTTATACGCCGAAATATTTTAAAACATTTTATTAAGGCGATCAGTTCAACAAGATTTGTGTAGACGGGAGAGGTGGCATCGTGCGTAAGGGAAGGCCAGGCCAGGCGGGAAGTACATTCGGAATTGTGTAAGGAAAAACTGAAGTGGAGAAACCACTTCGGAGACTTGGGAGGGTAGCGTTAATGTAGCGTATGATAGTGTGTGTGTGTGTGTGTGTGTGTGTGTGTGTGTGTGTGTGTGTGTGTGTGTGTGTGTGGGTGTGTGTGTGTGTGTGTGGGTGTGTG
>Ga0123357_10006710_pt1 | contig 14106 bp, 12 predicted proteins | sample TergutEmb28metaG_FD_89873 | JGI IMG/M metagenome (GOLD analysis project Ga0123357, IMG submission 89873) | Embiratermes neotenicus P4 segment gut microbial communities from Petit-Saut dam, French Guiana - Emb289 P4 | ecosystem: Host-associated > Arthropoda: Insects > Digestive system > Gut ... | reverse complement strand
GTTCCTTTGTTCTTTTGTTTATCAAGTGTTTTACCAAGTGAAACATGTGCAATTTCTCCTAACCGACACCACATCCAACTTTCCGGTACCTCAAACGGTAAGTTCTCATAATGGGATGTATCACTCGTTTTTTCTTTTTTATCCCGCTTGATTTTGCCTTCTTTTATCAAATGTTCTTTTTCTTCTCTAATTCGCTCCAATAATATGGATGCTGGTTCATCGTTGGGGTCTTGAGGAACGAGTTTGCCACGAATGGCGAGGTCTAAAACCTTTTGACGGAGTTTCATCGTATCCATCATTCCGAAATCTCTCCAATTAGTTTTTGCAACTCGGATACGGCGGAAGAAATGTTTTTGCTTTTTTCTTCCATCATCCCCATTAATTCCGCAAGTGAATAATCAACCGTATCTTCACCTGACTTAATCCACGAAATATCCAAAGAAGTCTTATCCCTTGAAACTATTTCTTTATACGAATATTTCCGCCATCTGCCGGAGGAATTTTCCGGCGAATAGGTTTCTCGGCGATTGTGAGGATTTTCGGGATTGTAACATTTTACAAAATCGTCTAAATGGTGACGTTGAATCGGATTCGTTGCCAAAGTATGTTTTATGCCTATGCGGTAATCGTAATACCAAACCTCTTTGGTTTTGCTGCCTTTTACGAAAAACAGCACATTTGCCTTTACGCCATTGGCATAGAAAATTCCCGTTGGCAAACGTAAAATGGTGTGTAAATCAAATTCGTCCAACAGTTTTTTGCGAATAGTTTCTCCGGCGCCGCCTTCAAATAAAACATTGTCGGGCAAAACCACCGCCGCACGACCGCCATTTTTGAGCATCAGCATGATATGTTGCAAAAAATTCAACTGGTTATTGCTCGTGGAAACATACAAATCGTTACGCATAGCCGAAATATCGGTTGAGCCTGCGGGACGAGTTCCGAAAGGCGGATTGGCAAGTATGACATCAACCAATTTTTCGGGCGATTTTTCGAGCGAGTCCTGACAACTAATCGGACTTCTGTTTGTTCCAATTTCGTGCAAATACAAATTCATTGAAGCGAGCGTTACCACGAGCGGCGTAATATCACTGCCCGAAAGCGCATCGTTTTTCAAAAAGCGAAGTTTCTCCCTATCGTTGCTTTGTTTGCGCATATACTCGAAAGCGGCGAGCAAAAAACCGCCTGTACCGCAAGCAGGGTCGGCAACGGTTTCGGTAATCAACGGATTGGTAACATCAACCATTGCATTGATGAGCGCACGAGGCGTAAAATATTGTCCGGCGCCGCTTTTTTTGTCCTGACCGTTTTTCTCTAAAATATTTTCGTAGATAGAGCCTTTCAAATCGCCGTCCATCGAAAGCCAGTTTTCGGCATCAATCAACGCTATCACACGTTTCAACAAAACGGGTTGTTCAATTTTATTGTGTGCTTTGGTAAAAATAGTACCGATAAGGTCGTCTTGTTGGCTCAATGTTTTCAGCGTTTCCTCGTAACGACGAAGTAAATCCAAACCATCTAAATTTGTTAAATCTTTCCAACCAAAACCTGTCGGAATAGAACTCGGAAAACCAAGTTCGACCTTTTCATCGTCCATTTTCAGGAACAAAAGATAGGTGAGTTGTGTGATATAATCGGTAAAACCTACACCTGCCGCTGCAATGACGTCAGCTAAGTTCCAGACTTTTTTGGTGAGGGATTGTTCGTTGTTTTTATTGTTGTTTTGTTTGGACATTTTTCAATTACGAATTAAAAATTACGAATTACGGTTGTTTAATTCTCGCTCGATTTCTTCGATTGAAGGTAGTGACGATTTGAAATTTTCGGGTAGTAATTTTGAAAGTGTGTATTCCGAAATGCCTATCGGTTGGCTACTGCTTTCCAAAGAGTATTGGGCATCAATATTATTTTTCTTTTTCACAATAAGCATTCCGATTGTGGGATTGTCTATCTCTTTTTTTAGTTGATGATTGATTGCAGCTATATAATATCCGAGTTTGCCTGTGTGTTCAGGTTCAAAATCTTTGACTTTCAACTCTATAACTACATAACAGCGTAATTCTAAATGGTAAAATAACAAGTCAATATTTCGTTCTCTGTCTCCTACTTGTATTGGATATTGCTTGCCAACGTATGCAAAGCCTTGTCCCAATTCCAATAAAAATTTTGTGATATTCGCTATCAAAGCGTCTTCCAACTCTTTTTCTTTATAATTTTCGGTCAGAGTCAGAAAATCAAAGTTGTATGGATCCTTTAGTATTTCATTTGCCAAATCGCTTTGTGGTTCGGGTAATAATTTTGAAAAATTAGTTATTGCTTTTCCTTGAGCAGAGTATAAATCAGTTTCCATAAAATTCATCAATACCGCTCTACTCCAACCGTTTTTTATGGTTTTTTGGACGTAAAACAGGGCTTCGTGTGTGGATTTGCATTTGGTGAAAATTTCCACGTGATGACGCCATGGAATTTGAAAAATTGGATGACTATCAAATTCTGCCCCAACTTGGGGCAAAATTATAGTATTTTCATTTTCAAATAATTGTATTTCTGCACCAAGTTGGTGCGGAATTACATTCTCTGATTTTCCACCAAGTTGGTGGAAAATTGTATTGTCTTGACTATAAAACAGATAAAACTGCTTTATATAAAGTAAATTTCGTTCAGAAAATCCCTTCATTTCAGGAAATTCCACTTTCAGTTCTTTGCTTAACTGTGCAAAAAATCCACTGCCCCATTTAGCGTCCATTTGTCGCACAACGATGTCGTGCCCTAAATCCCAATACAGGCGCAACATTTCATCGTTTACTTTTATCATTGCCCTAATTTGGCTTTGACGAATACGGGCTTTCAAATCAACAAGCCATTGTTTTAGTTCGGAGTTGTTATTTTTCTTTATCATTATGATTAATTTAGTAAATTTTTCATCTTTTCTACAATAGGAATAAAATTAACAAAATCCTCTTTTTTATTCCTTTCAACGATATGCATTAAGAATTTTTGCTTATCTAAACTCGCTTGAAATCCGCCATCTTCTTTGCTTTTTACAGGATAAAATTGCTCTTCAAAAAGATTTTCTGGAAATAAATTTTCAATTCCCTTACCAACTTTGGTATTGCTATCATTATGCGGAATTATATGATAGAAAGTGTTTTCATTCTCTTCAGATTTCGTAGAAACATCACAATCATATATAAACAATATTTTATTCTTATGATCCAGTCTAAGAAACAAATCGTATAAAATTGAAAGTTGGTTTTTTCCTGTTCGATCTTTCAAATTTTCTATAATATCTATTTTACTCACAAGACAAGGCTCTATCAATTCGATGGCTTTCTTTATGTAATCTATATTATTACCTTCAGTAAATATTGTAAGTTCTTTTTTGGTAATTTGGTCAACTATATGTAGCCCTTCCTCAAGGGAAATAAAACCTTCGGATAATATTCTTAATGCTTCTCTCTTTGATTGTTTTTCTATTCTATTTTCTCCTTGCTTATTAATAACAAATATATTTTGTTCGTCTGCAAGTGCTATTGTGGAAGGAGAATGAGTGGCTAGAATGACTTTTACATTGTTTTGTTTTACAAATACATTATTAATTACATTTAGTAAATTTTGTATTTGGGATGGATGTAATGAAGCATCAATTTCATCCAATAACAATATAGATGGGAAAACTTTATCTCCGACTGATTTATAAATAGAAAGCATTAAAGAAAAGAGTATCTTTTCACCTGACGATAAGCTACTAAAAGGTATCTTTATTCCGTTGTTTTTGTGTTGTAATGTCAACGCAAATGTTTGACTTCGAGCAGGATCAATGCTTATATCTTCCGGATTATTGATTGCATACTCAAAAGAACTAAAATTGGATAAAATTTCCTCGATAAGACACCATGGTCTGGGTCCACATTTTTTTTCAAACTTAGTTCTAAAAGCGTCTTCTTCATAGCTTTTTGTTTCCATTATTTCTTTAAATAAAAACATCTGATATTTATACCAATAGTCTATAAATAATTTCCCGATTTGAGATGGCAGAAAATTATTTTTTAACACAACGGGAGAATAATAATCATAAAATCCATCTTCTGTCAATTCGTCTAAAGCAAATGGTATTTTCATACAAAGAGATTTTATTGCTGAAATTTCAGGATGATCTTTTACATACTGACCAAAGAAACCGTAAACGCGACTTCTATATTGATTATATATTTCATATAAACTTTTTTCGTTAAAGTCCGACAGCGGTATTTTAAGAAAAGGTTTTCCGCTACCTATTTCCAATATCTTTTTATAATTATCTATGCCCAATTGTTGCTTATATCCAGATAGAGTTATTCTGTAATTCAGATTATTACGACCACTTGACTGGTCGTTAAATTTTTGCCAAACATTCAATTTTTCTTGATTTAACTGCTGACTATTAAAGGATTGCTCGTTCTCAAGATAAAAAGTTCTATAGTCAAATAAAACAATTTCATTAGTAGTTATCTCGTCAATTTGAGAATTTCCTTGTATCAAACTTTCAAGCAAATGGCTTTTACCACTACCATTATAACCTGTCAAAATAGAAAAATTCTCAAGTTCAACTGTATTAAACTGATTGATTGACTTATACTCTTGTCTAAATTTCAATTCCATATTTTTGCGTTTTACTTCATTTTAACTCGCTAACATCCATTCACTCAACGATTCTAACGCTTCATTTACCACATTTGCCGAGCCGAAATTCTTCACTAACTGAGCAAAAATCTGCATATTTTCTTCTCGTAATTCTTCGTTGGTATAAGTGCCATTCGCAACAATATACCTGACAATTTGCTTCATAATTTCTTTCTGACTTTCTGTTAATGGACGTTGATTTTGTCCGCACCAAAGTTCAAAGCGTTGAGCTGCAAGCGAAGGAAGCGACCTCAAATCGGTAATCAACCCAAAAGCATAACGGACTAATTGAATCAGATTGGTAAGCACTTCACGTTCGTTTTTTTCAAGTTGAACGACTTTGCTTTTGTTTACAATGGAGTAAAAATTCCAAAGTTGTGCCTGTTTAAAACGAGTGTCTGCCGAAAGTAATTTCTGTTTCAAATCCACCAGCATAGCGTAGGTAATCGGCAGACTTTGATTGTTGTAAATTATCCGCAGGGCTTCGATTTCGTCTTTATGCATATTGACATATTCTTCAAAGGCTTGTGTGGTAGAAGCGGCTTCTTCTTTGCTGAATCCGGTGTAAATCAGTTCATCTTCGCCAGGAATGAGAATTTTTACAAAGCCGGCATTCAACACCAACAAATATTTTCGCGCTTCGGGGTTATTGGCAAGCAATGCGACTAATGCTTTGCGCTCGGCGTTTGGTTCATTTGAGCTTATAAATTCAGGCAAATTATTTTCCGATTCAAGAGCACTAAAAATAGACATCGCCAAATCATGCATTGTCGTGCTTGTCAAACTCGCAAATTCAACACGGTGTTTTTCTTCGCTTTTTGCATTGATGCGGGAAAGACGACTTGCAAGCAGTCGCAAATAATCGTCGGGCAAATATCCGTAAGAGATTTTTTCTAACAACTGTTCGAGCGTTGGATTGACAGGAGGCGTATCTTCTCCCGGCTTGGGTATAAACTTTTCACTTTCAGTAACCCCAACGGCATCAACCAAATAAAACATGTCTTTACTCATGGCATTAGGCGTAATGGTGCGAAGCTGTTCGTCGCCAATCGTTCTCACGCCACGACCTTTCATTTGCGTGTATAAAGGCGCCGAAGCGACATCTCGCATAAAAACGAGAATTTCGAGTGGTTTAATATCGGTGCCGGTGGCAACCAAATTCACGGTAACGGCAATTCGGAACGATTTATCATTGCGAAAATTACGAATCAATTTTGCGCTGTCACCTGCCGAATAGGTAATTTTTTGCACAAAATCAGGCGATTGGTTTGGGAAAACATCTTCTACAATTTCAACAATTCGTGTAGCGTGATTATCGTTTTTGGCGAAAATCAGTGTTTTGGGAATGAATTGCAAATCCGGCTCTCGTTCAGGAAATAATTCGGAATAAATCGCATCACGAAAGTTTTCCAACACCAAGCGAATTTGTGCAGGATTTATCACCGAGCGGTCTAACTCTTTATTTCCATACTCCACTTCGTCTTCTGCCACCATCAATATGGTACTATGTGCATAACGAGTAAATTCATCATAATTATCTCCTTTTCTGACAGTTCCACCTTCGTCGCTGACCTTTGTTTTGATTCGATACACACGATAATCTACATTAATACCATCAGCAATGGATTTTTCCAATGTATAATTTACCACCAAATTATTATTGAAAAATGCCAATGTTTCGGGCACAGGAGTTGCTGTCAATCCAATAATTTTAGCTTTATCGAAATAAGTTAAAACTTTTTGCCAACGCCCATAAATCGACCTGTGACATTCGTCCACAATAATTGTATCAAAAAAATCAGACGATAGATTTATATTGTTGCCAAGTTCTACCAAATTTTCGTTATCCGAAGAATTTGTATCGTCTTCCCAATCGTCATCATCTTCAAATTCTTGTCCTGTCAAAACGGCGAAAATCCGCTGAATGGTAGAAATCACAACATTGGATTCAGGCGGAATATGAGGAGATTTCAATCGTTCAACAACAAAAATAGTATTGAATGGGTCGCCGGTTTCCGTTAGCCTAAATGTGCCGAATTCTCCTTCGGCTTGTTTTCCCAAATTATTTCTATCCACCAAAAATAAAATTCGCTTCGCCGGAGTATAACTCAGCAAACGATAACTTGCCATACAAGCGGTAAAAGTTTTTCCCGCACCTGTGGCAAGTACCATTAAAGCTCGTTTTTCGTTACGAGCAAAACTGTTTTCCAACTGCGTAATCGCTTCAAACTGACATTTTCGCAAACCTCGCGGCGAAAGATAGGGCAAGCCTGCAAATTCATTTTGAATATCTGCAATCTTAGCCATTTCACGTGGTGCGTGTATTTGTTGCAAAGGTTGATATTCGGAATGTGCTTTACGAATATCTCTGAATAATAATTCTTTGCCATTTGACAGATATACCAGCGGTAAAGGATTTTGCCAACAAGGATACCAATTCAAAAGTTTTCGGGCATACTTTTCGGCTTGTTCTGCCACAATTTCTGAAAGTTCCGTATCTTCTTTTTTCGCTTCAATAACTCCAATCGCTTTTCCATTGACAAACAATAAATAATCTGCTTCAAGATTGCCTTTCAATAAACCTTCCCGAACAGCAACGGCAGAAACTGACGGCAAATAGTCGCATCTATCCACTACTTGCCATCCTGCATCTTCTAATTTTTTATCAATTATCAACCGAGCTTTTTCTTCTGGAGTCATATTTAATTACGGATTAAAAATTACAACTTCTGATAAGAATACATTATCAGAATGTTAATGGCAAAGGTATTGATTTTTAAGCAATCTTCACTGCTTTGTTAAATATTTCTCCTCAAATCCACGATTTCTCGATTCAATGCAACTAATTCTATAGTAGCCTTTTCCAATTTATACAGTAAAGCGGGCAACATTTTCTCCGTGAAAATCGCCTTCAAATGCTTTACTACCTGATTGTAATTCACGCCAATTGCCCGAAATTGCGAATGAAAAGTCGTTAATCTCATATAATAATCCATTGCTGCTTTGTCTAATTTTACATACTTAATTTCTTTTTTGAAAAGTACAGCCTTAATAAACTTTGCTTTATCATTCCACCCTGCTTCATCAACCATCGAGAGGAAACGAGCATTCTCGGCATCTCTAAGTATCAATCCTCTATATTCTAAGCAAAGTCCCCCGCAGGTCTAATTATTTTAGTTGTAGACCTAAAATAGGATTAGTTCTACAACTAATTTAACTTTAGTTCTACAATATATAGTAGATTAGTTGTACAACTAATAATATTAGACCTACGGAGGATTGAGGTTTAGAGAATGCTGGGTTAGTGCTTAGTGATGCAAAGGGCAAGGCATTAGCCATTATTACCTCTAAAGCCACGATGTCCAATCCGCAAGATTAAAATTGGGGATTAATTGACATGCCCAAACTTTGATATTTCCGGTTTATACAAAAAAAGCAGCCACATTTCTGTAACTGCTTATTTACCTTCGTGGTACCACCAAGAATCGAACTAGGGACACACGGATTTTCAGTCCGTTGCTCTACCAACTGAGCTATGGTACCTCCTAATTATTGCTATGCCTCAACAACAGGTTGAACTGAAACATACGACCTGTCGTCTCTTTTCTTTCTGAAAACAATTGTTCCATCAATCAAAGCATACAATGTGTGGTCTTTACCTATACCTACATTATCGCCCGGATGATGAGTTGTTCCTCTCTGACGAACGATGATGTTACCTGCTTTGCAAATTTCACCACCGAAAATTTTGACGCCTAATCGTTTACTTTCCGATTCGCGTCCGTTCTTCGAACTACCGACTCCTTTCTTATGTGCCATTTTTCTAAGATTTTAACGAATTAAGCTACAATTTCTTTTATTGCTATCTCTGAGAATTGTTGACGGTGACCGTTCAACTTTCTGTGACCTTTTCTTCTCTTTTTGTGGAAAATCAATACTTTGTCTCCTTTCACGTGAGAAATTACTTCTGCCACTACTTTAGCTCCCTCTATAACCGGTGAGCCTACTGTTACGCTCCCGTCGTTGTCGACCAACATCACTTTGTCGAATTCAACTTTTGAGCCGCGATCCGCATTGATGCGGTGTACGAACAACTTCTGATCTTTTTCTACTTTAAATTGTTGTCCGTTGATTTCTACAATTACGTACATCTGTTTTTATAATTACAGGTTACCTCCCGGGGGTGGATTGCTTCTTTTGCAATCATCTTCTTTTACCCTCTGCAGAATTTCAGCCCGCAAAGGTATAATTTTCTTTTTAAATTCACAAAATTTCAGGAGATTAATTTATAGCCTACGCCTCTGATGTTGATAATCTTGATATTAGGGTCTTTAGATAATTTCTTTCTCAACTTGACGATAAAAACGTGCAAACTTCTTGTATTGAAAAAATCGTCGTCTCCCCAAAGTTCGAGTAATACGGATTTATTATCTAAAATATTATTTTGGTTTTTACACAAGCGCAACAGTATTTCCGCTTCCCTGTGGGAAAGTTCTTCCTTAAAATTGCTGCAAATTAAAGTTTGATGTATGAAATCAAAAGTATACCGGCCTACTTTATATACCGTTTGCTCTTCCTTTTTTTCTTTCAGATTACGATTTAGCAGTCCTTTGATACGGACGATCAACTCATCCATTCCGAAAGGTTTCTTTAAATAATCGTTTCCTCCCGTTTCAAAACCTTGCACCACATCTTCTGTTTTTGATTTAGCGCTTAAAAACAGAATAGGAGTAGTTTTGTCGTTTTGACGGATTAATTCGGTCATGCTTAATCCGTCGAGCTGTGGCATCATAATATCTGTTACCACAACATCCGGTTTGAATTCATAAAATAATTTTAGTCCTTCATTGCCGGTAGATGCGCATTTCACCTCAAAACCTTGTTTTTCCAACACATCACGGATAATCATTGCCAGCGAAGTTTCGTCTTCTACAAGTAATAGTTTTATTTCCATAATATAATAACAAACTCAGTACCTTCTCCTTCTTTACTCTTAACGGATATTTTTCCGCCGTGTTTCTCCACTATTGTTTTCACATAATATAATCCCAACCCATATCCTTTTACATTATGAATATTTCCGGTTGAAACCCTGTAAAACCTGTCGAAAATTTTAGGCAAGGAAGATGAGGGAATACCAATTCCATTGTCTTTTACCGAAATTATTATTTTTCCGTTATCTTCTTTTGCCGATAAATCTATTTCTACGCTATCGCCCGAATATTTGACAGCATTTTCAATCAGGTTTCCGATCATATTCGGAAAGTGTATTTTATCTGCTTCAATCAAAAGATTTTCCGGTTGAACATCAATATTTATTGTCACTTCTTTATTTGTATCCAATAAATATTGATTTTTCAAATATACGAATAATTCCAATAAATTAATCGGTTCCGTATCAAGTTTCAGATTTTTTCGTTCTTCGACCGACATGGTCAATATTTGTTCCACTAAAGAAGAAAGCTTAGAAAGTTGCTCTTTTGATATTTGCAAATATTGCAATCTTTTCTCAGAATCGTCCACCATTCCGAAGTTCAATAAGGCATCGGTTGCTGCGTATGCGACAGAAATAGGCGTTTTTAGCTCGTGTGTTATATTATTAACGAAATCGCTTTTTATTTCGTCGATCGATTTTTGACGGATTATAATCTTGTATAAATAAAAGTAAGAGAATACGATTAAAACAATTAAGAATAAAGAACCGGTTAATATGCCCGACATTTTTTTAAGAATATATAATCCCGGTTGCTTTAAGTTAAGACGATAAGCATAGACGCCATCAACATCGAAAGGGAAAACATATTGCTTATATAAGGAATGTTTAACTTGAAGGGTATTGTCCGGAATAGTTTTGATTACTTTATTTTCTTTGAGATCAACTATTTCTACAAAAGATTCAAGAGCAATCCCTTTCCTACTTAATTCGATTTGAAGCAGATTACTGAAAACAGAAAAATCGGGTTTTCTCAAAAGACCAACACTTTTGTGCAAATCCTTTTGCAAATAAATTTGCATATCATGTGCATCTTCCCATCTCGGTATGTCTACATGCGGATCCTGCAAAGAATCTCTTCTAATAGCAGCATCTAACCGGATCAAATCGATACGCCAGGAAATTTCCCTATAATCGGCATCTCTCATGGCAGTTGTCACATCCATTTCGATTTTCGACAACTGTTCTTGGTAAAAGCTCCGAATCCAATAGATTTGATAGCAAATAACAGAAAGTAAGGAGACAAAAATAAATACCGCGATTATTTTAATGCGTAGTTTCATTTACTGTTTTGTTGGAAAAGCTTCTCCTGCATTAATTACTCCGATAGCTTTCTTAATAGCTTGATCATAAGTAAAAAAGACAGGGTAGAAACCGTCATCTCCAAATATATTCCGGATTATATAAGCATACGTCAAATTTTCTATTTGTGTTTTTGAAATCTCAATTAAAGTCGGCCGGCGGCGGATGCCCTTGGATTCGGCAAAATTTACGACATCATTTAAAATAGGTTGAGTTTGTAAATAAGTTAACAGGGAACGATAATCTTTGAATCTGTTTTTTAAATCTCGATGTTGATCGACATATTGAAAAGCAAATTCGTATAATATACCATTATTATTCAGACTTGCATAATAAGATGTATACCCTGACGTATCTCTGGGTACGAATATATCGGGCATAATACCGCCGCCGCCATAAACAACTCTACCCATACGAGTTTCATACCGGGGATTGTTATTTAATTTGATACTGTCGGCAGTGTCGAATTCTCCATGTTCAAACCGGGTAACCAAATCCATTTCATATTCACTACCTTTCCCTAATTCATAACGTTTCTGGATAGATCTTCCTGAAGGCGTATAATAACGAGCGATAGTAAGCCGTAATGCCGAATTATCAGAAAGAGGTATCTGGTTTTGAACCAGTCCTTTACCGAAAGACCTACGTCCTATAATCGTACCTCGATCATTATCTTGAATAGCCCCTGCAAAAATTTCACTGGCAGAAGCCGACCATTCATCTATCAATACAACAAGCTGTTGATTTTGGCAAGTTCCGGTTCCATTAGCCACCGCTTCATTGCGTGGAGAAACCCTTCCTTCGGTATATACAATAAGCCGTCCTCTTGGAAGAAATTCATTAGTAATGTTGATAGCTTCCTCTAAAAGACCACCGGAGTTGCCTCGCAAATCAATGATAAAAGATTCGCAACCTTCTTTCATTAATTCGGCAACAGAAACAATGAACTCATTATAAGTAGTGCGTCCGAATTTATTGATTTTAATAAAACCTATTCCCGGACTTATTTGATAGGCAACATCTATGGAATTAAGAGGAACGTCTCCTCTTATGATTTCATATTTTTGCAATTCTTTATTCCCATTTCGTTTTATTCCGACTCTAACGACAGTTCCTTTAGCCCCCCGGAGATTTGTCATCACTTTTTCATTCGTGATATCAGCGCCTACAAATAACGAGTCATTGATGGTAACAATTCTATCGCCCGGCTGCAATCCCACTTTTTCGGATGGCCCTCCGGAAATCACACTAACAACCATGATTGTGTCTCTTTGTAGGGTAAATTGAACGCCAATCCCACTAAAATGTCCTTCCATATCATCATTCACGGCTTGCAAATCTTTTGCCGGAATGTATACCGAATGAGGATCTAATTCATTGAGAATTTTAGGAATGGCTCCTTCTACTAAAGCGTCCATATCTACCGAATCAACATATTCTTTGTAGATAACATTTAATACAACATCTATCTTATTACCTGTGGAAATAAACAATTTCCGGCCGAGAGATTTACTTGAAAAATAGTTACCAACGATGAAACCTACAACCAGCGAAAAAATTATCAAGACCGGTAGCCACAATAAGGTTTTTTTTGAGTTCATTTTATTGTTATATTTAATTTATGTTATAATTTTTTTACCCCTAAATCCCCTAAAGGGAACTTCTATTTCTGAAAAAACCGAAAATAACCACGGTCTTTCACACTCCAAGTCCCCTTTAGGGGATTTAGGGGTTATCAATATATACTACATCGATGTTGGCTTTTTTCAATAATTGAATGCCATCGTCCAATCGGTATTGTTGAGAATATACGACCCTTTTAATTCCCGACTGAATAATCAATTTGGCACACTCAATACATGGAGAAGCGGTCACATATAAGGTAGCATCTTTACTGCTATTGTTGGAACAGGCAATTTTGGTTATTGCATTCGCCTCTGCGTGGAGTACGTATGGTTTTGTGATATTGTTTTCATCTTCACAAATATTTTCAAATCCTGAAGGAGTTCCATTGTATCCATCGGAGATTATCATTTTTTCTTTGACAATCAACGCTCCAACCTTCCGCCTCTGACAATAAGAATTTTCCGCCCAAATTCTTGCCATGCGTAAATAACGCATGTCTAAGTTTAATTGTTTATTGTCGTTTTCTTCCATCTCCCAAAAATTCAAGCTGCAAAATTACAAATATTATTATGATAAAGAGTTAAATATAAGAGGCATATTTTGAAAAAAATACATTTTTTCAAGAATTTAAAAAATATCGAATGAAAATTTGTTATGATATTTTGTTTAGAATTAAACTTTAAATTATCTTTGCACCCCGAAAAGCATTATTTAGTAATATATAAAACTTACAAAAATATATAAAACAACAGCAAGAAAATTATGATTATTGTTCCATTAAAAGAAGGCGAAAATATAGAAAGAGCCTTGAAAAAGTTTAAAAGAAAATTTGAAAAAACCGGTATCGTAAAAGAACTTAGAAACAGACAAGCGTTTACAAAACCTTCTGTTGTAAAAAGAAAACAGAGAATTCATGCTGTTTACGTACAAAAACTTCAGCAGAACGAAGAATAATCCATTCTTTTTATTATCTTCGTTGCGTAAAGCAACGGATCTATGCTAATAGAATCATTCTTACAATATGTCCGTAATGAGAAAAACTATTCTTCTCATACGGTAACGTCGTATCGTAATGATTTAATTCAATTCGAAGAATTTGCTGTTTCTAAAATGGAAGTATTTGATCCTCAATTGATGGATGCTTCATTTATTCGTCAATGGATTATTTATTTAATGGAGAAAGGATACTCTCCTTTATCCGTCAATAGGAAACTAAGTTCTTTAAAATCTTTTTTTAAGTATTTATATAAATTGCATCTAATAGAAACACAACCTTTCAAAAAAATATCCGGACCAAAATCAAACAAAATGTTACCTAATTTCGTTAAAGAAAAAGACATGGAAGATGTTCTCTTAAAAGAATTTTATGGTAATACTTTTGAAGATGTTAGAAATCGTACGATTATTGAGGTTTTTTACGGAACAGGAATGCGTTGTGCGGAACTTGTCGGCTTGAAAGACGGAGACATTGATTTTTCCACTTGCATGCTTAAAGTTACAGGTAAAAGAAACAAGCAAAGGTT
>Ga0123357_10006709_pt1 | contig 14107 bp, 9 predicted proteins | sample TergutEmb28metaG_FD_89873 | JGI IMG/M metagenome (GOLD analysis project Ga0123357, IMG submission 89873) | Embiratermes neotenicus P4 segment gut microbial communities from Petit-Saut dam, French Guiana - Emb289 P4 | ecosystem: Host-associated > Arthropoda: Insects > Digestive system > Gut ... | reverse complement strand
TCTCGACACAGGTTTTTCTTGGTTTCCCTGTGCCCAAAAGCAATGCTGAGATGGTTCTCAAGATTCCAAGTTGCCATTACATGCTTCTCGTGTAGCCCCCCCGACTTAAATTTAGTAGTAACCAATTTCATGTTTTGTTTACATGTAAAATAACCACTGCCACCGGGTGACAACCCAATTGAAGTAAATAAATATTATTATTATTATTATTTATTACTAATGTTACCATTGACTTTCTGATTGCCATGGTTATCTTGGTTATAAAAGTTACTATTGTACCTTTCCTACCATGTTCACTGGAGTCACCAGTGTTTATTTTTTGCTGTGGTTACGTGAATGCACCTGAAATGTTATGCTTTGCAGACATGTCCTATATTGTTGGACATTAGAAAGAAATGGAGAAAAATACGGGCTGTAAGCCATAGGTCTGTCCTTTCTTAGCTGTGGATGTTACAGCTGCCCTTCTATCCTTCACTGCTCTTTGCATGAGATGCTAATGCCACTTTCACACTCAGTTGTATAGCAGTGCTTTGCCACACTGTTTTGCTACATTTGCACATATGGTCTGTGATTCTCAAGCTGTTCTGGTCTGTGTTTGTGAGAGCTCTTCTTCCTCTGCCAGCATGTGTTCAGATTCTTCATCCACTCCTGCTGCCCATTTCTTAGGACAGTTAAATCCCCATGGTCGATTTTTGACAAGGGCACGAAGGGCTTTCTTTCGAAACACTACGAATATCAAGAAAGTGATTAGTCCTTGTAGACAGTTCAGGATGTCCATAACTAACCTGGAAGTGTGAAAGAAACAGTATGATTCTTTGTCTTCTGCTTTAAACTAGAGGGGGTAGTATGAAGTTGTGACTGAGGAGGAGGAGTTTAAAATAGCTACTGAACAAACAGAAATGTGTTTCCCTTTCTTAAGAGGAAGTTATATGTTTGTGAGGTCCAAATTCTGTGTACACTGTCAATTTTAACAATTGCCAGTTGATGAATTTGTAATGGAGACAGAGTAGAATGCGATAAGGGTTGGCACTGCAGTGGCCTGTGCACTTTGGCCAAAACTGATCTTTTGTGCAGCCCTCTTTACTGTACTTTTTAATTTCCTGCTGCAAGTAATAACATGGCAAACACATCAACTTATGAGGAGGAGTGACAGTAGCTGCATATACTATATATATTATGCGTGGTAGTAGATCTTTTAGAAAATAAGTTGTGGAACATAAAATAACAGCCTGGTGGTTGTGTGGACATTTCCTTAGTTTTCGGTTTGATGGTAATAACTCATGAAGAACTGGGGCTGAGAATGTGAAATTTGGTATGAAAACACATTATAAATATAACTATATATTGTGTATGCATGGTAATTGTGCAAGTTTTTGGGAAGGACTATACCAGTCTTAAAAATTAATATTATGCATGTTCCATGCACTTGTGTTATACACAGTTTATTTCCAGTTACTGCACAAAGCTTGGTTTTTGTGTTCCTGCAAGTTTCAGCTACCAATAGTAACCATCGTCAGAGAACTATAATATTGTAAAGATATAAGCAGCATATTATTTTAACTTTTCAGTAAATGGTAAAAGTATATACATTAGTATCATATAACAGTTGATAGATGTACAGTGTTATTAAAAAATTGTTTAAATTAAAATATAAGTGGAATATTAAAATGTAAAAATGCTGTCTCCAACATTGTGTGGTATTGCATATCTCCTCTTTGTAGTGGAGCAGAAATCAGGGTTTTGATACACAATGTTTACAGCATTAGTAATATTGAAAGTGGGGTAAAAACTTTGTCCTGATTTAAATTTCTGCTACTCATTCATTTTAACAATTGGTGCCTTTTATCTGTAAGATTTATGGAAAAAGACTTGTTGGAATGGCATATTGTTACTTGGCCAGAAATGCCTACAAGTATGTGTATACACTTACATTGGAGGGCAGATGATTGGATGAATAGTTAGACATGTGTTGTGTTGATAAGTGTGTGTTAGGATTGTACACTAAATTTTCATATGGGATGTACCCATTGCTAAGAGTTGAGTATTATTGCATTACTGCAGTCTGAGGTGATGTTAGTGTAATGCATACATACCAGAAACCAGTAGATTCATCCACAATGACAGAGATTAATTCAAATATCCATGGAATGCCCATAACAAGAAGCAGCTTGAGGTATAGGAGACATCTGTGGGAGAAGGAAAATATTTAGCAAATTTTAGCACGTGTAACTAATGCGTAGACTTTGGCTCATCTATCCATCCCTTGTGCAACCAGTATTTAAATACTGGCTGACTGGGCCCAGCACTTGTCTGGACACTTTGGAGGAGGGAAAGATGTCTTGCCTGTACCTTACTGACTTCATAATTGTTCTGATGGTGCACCTTTTACATTACACCCTTAATTACAGTCTTCTTTGTGTATAATGTGCATTTTCTACAGTACTGACTTCTTAGACAGTTTCCACCATCTCACAGCATATGCCTGGATTCAGTTCCAGGCCTATTTGTGTGGGATTTGTGGTGGACAGAGTGGCACTGGGTCAAGCTTTTCTTTGAGTATGTTGCTTTTTCCCTCTGTACATGATGCCACCAATGCTCCATGCTGATACATTCATCTGTCACTGATGCTATCTCATAGAGTCCATGACTGATGCACTTAAGAGCACAGAGTAAAGGTATAATGTTGTGAGGGAAGTACTTCCCTTACAATGTTAGTGAAAGGAGGTCTATACAACAACTGTCCAGTGAGCAGTTGAACACCTCTTGTTTACATTTACCTTATGAAACATGTGCAGAATGAGTATTAAATAAAAATAAAACAAGGAATGGCATAACATAGAGAAAAAACTCCAATTCAGAACATAATTCAAATTATTGTAAAATTACAGGGGGTCCCCCACAAGGCCGAACAACTATGTATTACATTTTTGCTTTCACCCAGAACTACTAGACATAAATTTTAACTTTCAACTATTCAATTCTAAACCCTTCTTTTTATTGCTTTCTGTGGAATCTGTATGTGCCCAAAAACTTTTAATGAGTTCGGCTTATCATATGAAAAATGTAAAGTTGAGACCTCAGATGTATATACCCACATAAACAATGGTTTAATGTAATTTAGAAGATGACTTGTATTTGGTGCTGCAGTTTCTGATTATGGCTTTTAATACTTAAGCTGAAACATGTTGCATTGGAGTTATATAATAGTATAACTTAAAACTTGGTTGTGATTGATGGTCTTCACCCCTGTACTCTGTGTATCTTCATCACAGACACTGAATTATGAACACTCACGTGAATCTCAGACGTCTAAGTTTAGGTGCAGACTGGCCCTGACAGTCCTTCCAGAGGCGCCATGCTGTCCACATGAAGTAGACAGTATTGAGAAAAAGTAGCACTGCCATTGGGCCGTACAGATATGCCCATGTTTCTGTTTTACCTGTAGCAACATTGAAACTTTTAAGTGTCCAGTCATCAGTATCCCTGACTGCTGTGAAGGGCTAGGGCTGTGTAACCAGAGAAGTGTTGATTGTTGCCAGAGTTGTAGGTTGTGAAGTTCTCACAGCAGTTTTGCTAAAGACTCAGGTCTTCTGGGATGTGACTTGGTGTCACTGGGTGAGTGGTTCCAGATATTGTGAAGAATTGTAGTGCCTTTATCTTCAGGGTTGCATAGTCAAGACAAAACAGTTGCTTGGACTTGGCCTGTTTAACCCTAAGATGCAGGCACGTAAATCCTTCAAAATGTCTGGAACCACTCAGCCAATTACACATTCCAGAAGATGTGAATCCATTGGTTGAGTATTTTTGCACGAAGTACTGGACCTTCTTGCAGCACACATCTAAAATTACTTAAGTCGTACCTCTTAGAGAGTGGGGGTACAATGAAAATTGGAAGGCAGAATTAATTACACTGGTATACAAAATTTCACTTTTTGCGACTAGCAGAAACAAAATGTGCCGATTCTTATGTAAATTGAGGTGCTGAACATGAAAATCACAATAAAAATGCTTCACTGGCTGCGGTTTTCAAGCTGTCATCTCTTACCTGTACTGTGTCATAAGTCGAAGGTTGTGTATAGCTCTAGTGCAGTTGGACCCTCTTCGCCTGCCAATTGAACGTTGAATTTGGAGAATCACATATGAAGATCCAGTAATAATCAGCAAGCATTTATGGGCTCCATTTCCCTTTGTTTCTGCCCTTCACTGCTGCAGTGTCCTGGTGGAAATGTTCACTATGCTCATCACTCACAGAACCACAGTTCTCCAGAAAGAATACAGATGAGTACACAGAAAGTGGATTTTCACGGACATATTGCACCCCAGTTTCTGATATGAGGGTAAAAGTTCTTCCATAAGATCCTTGTAGTTATCTGCTCTTCTATTTCCTAGGAAGCCTGTAACCACCTCTCAGAAGGCATGCCATGCTCTCTGCTCATCACCCATAATGATGCATTCCAAATACCTCATGACGAAGAAGTGAGTGAATGTCTGGACCGGTGAAAACACCCTCTCGTGTCTTGGCATCACTAAGCAGGGGGAATTTTTGTTGCAGGTACAGAAATGCTGTACCATTGTGATCCATAGCCTTCACAAAATTCTTCATGAGGCCTAATTTGGTATGAAGAGGTGGCAACAAAATCCTCAATGACTCAACCAGTGAATGATGCTTTACGTTTTTGTGTCCTGGCTCCAAAATCTTTCTGGCAGGCCATATCCTTTCAACATAGTGATGTGCCTTGTCTCTGCTGTCCCACACACACCGGAAGCAACAAAATTTAGTGTACCCGAGCTGCAGTCCAAGCAAAAGTGCAGTGACTTCCAGGTCTGCACAAATGTTCCACTTTTATGTGTCATACTTTATGTACAGCAGTAACTGCTTCATGTTATCATCATTTTCTTTAATTCCAAATGCATGTGCAACAGGGATGGAAGGTAACACATTCCCATTGTGCAGAAGAACAGCTTTAAGACTGACTTTGGAGGCATCTATGAACAGCCTCCATTCACATGAGCAGTGGCTCATGTTTAATGCTTTGAACAAGCCATCCACATCTTTGCATGCTACTAGAGTGCCCTCCATGTGAAGGATTCTTCCAGATTTTTTTGGCGATAATGATACAGTTATTTTCACGCCTTCATCCAGATATTTTCATTGTTTCATTCTGGATGCTAGCAGTTCAGCTTTTACCTTTGGCAGCTCCAAATCACGTACTAGATCATTCAGTTTGTTTTGTGTGAGTCTGTGAGGTGACTCAGATGCTGGACCTTGGATGCCTGGATCTGTAGGTTCTTCGTGAGGTCCTGTTTTGTCCGTGTCTTCCTCTTCCATCTCTGAATTCAAATTATATTTTTTTGGTGGCTCCAGCACAGACAGATCTTCCCCGCGAGGCACAGGTCTTCTGGCAGGGGGTATGTTTGGATAGTCAATTCTCTGCTTCTTCCTGTTCATACGACTTGCCACAGGAGGTGTCAAGCAAAAGTAGTGGTCACTGCTGTGGTTTGAGGGTTCCCTCCACCCCATTGGAACGGCAAACGGAATTGCCATTCCATTATGATTTATCTAGCCTCCAAGACATATTTCACATGATTTGCACACAATGTGCAGTGCCCACTTCTTGCTTGGTCACCCAGTTTACACCCAAAATACAGATTACCGTCTGTACTTTGGCTTTCTTGATCAGAGACGTTATAGAATGCCTCTGTGACGCCAACATCACTTCCCCACACACAACAGAATAGGTCCGCACTGTTCACACAAGAGCGAGATCCTGTCCTACACCTGCACTTATACACAATGAAACTGAGGCGCTGTGTGGTGGCTGATGCAATGACCTTATCATATGACCTTATAATAGTCACAGCGTTAGTCACCCATGATTGATGACCTTATCATGTACACTAATCACAGCGTTAGTCACCTGTGATTGTCATTTATGACTCGAACCCTAATTTGAAATCAGAACGCACTGTACATGAATGTAACCTCCTGTATCTTCGAAACGAGAGCTAAACAACAGTTCTTAATATCATATTCATGTTCAGCACCCACAAAATAGCCATAAAAGACTTACTTCATAAATACTAATTTTTGACTGTTGATCAGTGTTATTGACTGATTCATAGGGTACTTGAAGACACTTAAAACTTCAGATGATGTGGGGAGGTGACCTTGAATAGTCTGTAGGTAGGGATTTGGCAGCCATTGTCTACTTGAAGGTTTTTGTCAGGAGAACTGAGGACAATGATGCAAAGCATTATTCACTCTACCCAGAAACAGAGATGTTTCAAGTGTAACCACTTTGTTCTCCTCTTTAGCTTATAGAAATTGTAGGACACTTATCTGCTAAGTGTGAGGCTTAAGGCTTCATGTCTAATGTGTGCATTAAGTCATGATATGTCCACCTGTTCATCAAGTAGCATTGCTGTCAAGTGACAGTTACGAAATGCGAGTTGTTATGCCCAATCAAGAGGTGGCCATAATATTCCTTTCAGTACATAATATATATGAACGGACAAATTTATGGGTTATCTGCGGAAGTCATAGCCAAAGATGCTGTGAATGGATGCATGACGATTATGTAAATTCCTTCTTAAGGTGGGGCTGTGGCTAGTTCTATATATAATAATTTAATATCACGTACTCTGGATATGGTGGCTTATGTTGATTTGGATGGGTTTCTGTTTGAATAAAAAGTCAGGTGATAATATTAAATGCAATATTAGAAAAAATGGTTTGTAAACATGGAGTGCGACAGAATGGCTTAGGGTTTTTGATGCCCATGAACTACTTACTGGTTTGTGTGAGCAGAGAGATACTTACTGTTTACTCTTAAGAAACAGTAAGGGTTTTCCACTAATTTTGAGAAAGCATCTTGAACAAAGTTATATCTTGGTTCATATTTAAGTTTAGATGTTTGAATTCTTGTTAGGTTTCAGATTCTGATTCAGGCTTAATTAGATATTCTTTTGTATTTAGTTGAGTATTTTTTGGGGGTAAAACATAATGAATGATTCCCAAATGGTACGGTCCCTAGGGCGTGCTAGTTTAAAAATTCTCTTGCTGAAGAAATTGCAATCATGCTTTTGCAACCATTCATGAAGAGCCACTTCAACTTCTTCATTATTGTGGAGTATTCCATGAGGGGAAACATGCACGATTGTGCTCACATATCATGTAGAAAAATGATGATACTTTGGTGGAGTAAATGTAGCTATAGTTAGCATTGAAGTGACTGCTCATTCAATTTCTGTAACCTAGGGAATGTTACTTATATACTCTTCATAGCATTTCATAATCTACTTACTACCAAACCAGCAACTGGAAACACCGAAGTTTGGCTGGATTATGCTGGCACTTGGCACATGATATGCTGTTAGTGCCACAACAAGGAAGAGCAGTGGGCCCCCAATTGCAAAGGCACAGAAGCATACAAACAGCTGATCATCTGTCAGGGGGAAGTGGTGAAATCTGTGAATGTGTGAGGTGTATAAATTCATAAGTATGTCTGCGTATTTATATGTTGTAATTCTGTGGTTAAATTTTAAAAGCAAAATACCATATTTTCTTGAGCCTAAGCTGCTTTCAATTTTAAGATGCAACCTTGACTTAATAATAGGTTTTTATGGGATGAACATATATTACAATTGGAACTGTGAGTATTCAACAAAAACTTACAGTACTTACAACAACAAATAGACACAGCAGTGAACATTCCAGCTGAATGGTGTTGTCATCTGTCCATAACCTGCTCACACTCTGAGCTCACAGATTCTTCTGAGTGTGTGTGACAATAGTTTTTTTCAGGTTATGTCATGGCAACAGCTTTTCATTACAGTCACTTAACGTCTTTCAACTTTTTGTTTGTTTGTTTGTTTGTTTGTTTGTTTGTTTGTTTGTGTAGCAACGCACTCTACCTGTCGTCATCCTTAATGAGTAAAAACCAGTAAATATGGCAACCATACTTGATGCACAACTTTTTCTTCTTCCTGAACATGTACTGTACATTGAACACCCAGTAACCTCTCATATCATGGACCACTGTAATATTTGTGTGCCACTCTGTGGCTTCTTCTATTGCTTATTTCTTTATTATTAGAGTTCCAAATGTTAATTTAATCTATTGGAATGCTGCCATGTGGTTTTGTTGTTTCATATACTTAATGCTCCAATATTTCTTCTGCCTCAGCACATATGTCACAGATGACCAGTGTGGTGACTATCTACTATCTATCTACTTGATTGTTTCTTTTTCTGCCTCTGTGTATGCCTCAGAGTGAAAACAGCAACAATGGTAACCATGGCGTTCAGGTGTGACTCACACATGGTATTGTATGTAGGGAGATTAATATGTGTGAACAGATGCTAGAAAGACTTCCATATTAACTGCATTATTTCTTCTGTGCTGTTAACTGCCTTCCAATGATGCTAACTGTGAAATGTGCAGCAGTTGACCAACTTTAAAGTAACTGAATACTTGAGAATATTTTAGTGCATTCACTGCAGGGTCATTAAGACAGTATAAGTTGGATACAAAGTATGGTGACAAATTATAAGTTGAAACTTACATGACACTTCTCCAGACATTGAATGACACAACATTCAACCAGAAGAATGCAGACAGCATCCAGAAATACGTGAAGAAGGCTAGAAAGAAGGTACACTGTATCAATGCATTTATTTCAATGAAGTATAACTTTGGAATGAAATACAGTGTGGATGTTTCTGGGAACATGTGTTAAGCAGTATCTGGAATACTTCATGACTAAGTAATACTGTCATTGGTAGCTGGTGGTACTGACAGATCAAGACTGCACATGCATTATGTTGAACTGATAAGCAACTATATCTGGCAGGTATTGATTTTTTTGTGTGTCCTTCTGGTTGTAAGATGTTACAGTGGTGGAGAGGGTCCTCTTGAAATGCTGTGTAGTGAAGCAGGATAACCAGAATGTAGTCTGGATGTGTGTTCTTATGTGATGGGATGATACAGAAATTTTGGGATGTTGATTTGAGCAGATACACTATGATGTGGAGGTGACCCACAGTATGGTCACCGTATTGTTTTTATATGCCACACCAACAATATTCTCTACCCCCTCTGGTGAGGAGCCATTGACAGCAGCTACAAAAACAAAATGGGAAGTCAAGTCCTCCGGTGTGTGAGTGCTGTGAGATGCTGTGTTAGTGGGTGGGTAGTTGCTGATGTGTGGTGTGGAGGATCTTTGTGTTTTCTTCTTCAGGATCAGGATCATGCATTACACTAGATCCTTTGAAATAGCAGGAACTACTCACTGCCATCAAAAACTTACATTTTTTGGGGGGTGGGGGGTAAACGTAACATTTGGGTTGCCTGTCATGGATTTAAAGAATGTACAAATGTATGAAATTTACTCTGCAGTGGAGTTAATTCATATCTGCAGTTGAAATCCTCCCTGGTGCATGCACGAACTTCAGTTTCTTCGCATGAGTGTTATTTTTGGTCATTAAAGTTCTAGTTATTGTATTGTGTCACTGACATAACATGGAACAATATACTTGGTGAAGAAGAAATATTTCTATGCTTCAGCATTAAAGTCTTACACACATTTAATCACTTTGTTGTAATCATGTCTGGAATGATGTACTGATGTTCTACTCGATGGTTTAAAATCGAGGAAGTTCTAGAACAGGACTTCAGGCTGGATTTAAATATAATGATCATTATATCTTTGGTACAAGGTATGATCATGATAAGTTGTTAAGAGAATTGTAGTTAATTGATGAATATTTCTGTGATATACAGGGGTGTGTGTTATTGTTTCCCCAAATATGGTAACTTTTTCGCATAGAAACCTGCATCTGCCAGGACATTCCTTGGCAGCTGACATGCTGTGGGACATAAGAAAAGAGACACTGTGTATTACACAATTTAGGCAATGGTAAATGCTTACCTTGCGACACGCACATCATGTCGCTAAGGTTGTTGGTGTGCAGCTGGAGCACAGCCAGCGAGATGTAGGCCAGGCAGAGACTAAACATGCTGAACATGAGGCACTTGCCCTGCAGGTCACGCAGTTCAGGCACTGACAGATACACGAACAGTGTGACCAGGAGGAAGAATGATGACACAAGGAGACACACTGCATATGTAGAGTAGTGGTAGCTCTTGGCTGGAGTGTCTTCTTCAGGGAAACATACCAGCGCAATATCTAGCGCAGAAATTTTTCCATCATCATCACGTTTGTGTATTAGACAGAATCTGAAAGAGGTGTTAAGATTTATTATAAACTAGGTGTCCGTTTCACTGTGTCCCTGGGCACAGCAGCGTTACCACATAGCAATTCTGCATCCATCATGAAATCCCTTTACAGCAGCTATGCTTGGAACACGATAAGAACTTCGGCCTGCAGATCCCATTGTGACATTTCCCCATTATGCATTATGTGAAGGTAAAATTGTTCTGGTCCTAAATGCAGTGACATGAAAATCTGATGGTGTGTATGCTAACATTTATACATGCATTTAATTTCTTATTAAAATATTATAGTTGTCATTTTTACGGAGTTTTGACACTCAGGACCCCAGGGTTTCTAAATCCAGCCCTTTTTACTCTGCTTCTGCTTGTGACTGTTTTTAATAATGGTGTAGGAATTAGGAGGCATGAGGATAGTTCAGCCCAGGAATCAGTTTGTATATGAAAATGAGACAGATCAGTCTTAAAGCCTCAGAGCATTGATCATGTGGCTTGCCTGACATTGTTAGCTTAAGGAAACTGCCTGTATGATACATTTGATATGAGTGATTGATTGAACCAGATCTTGGTTATCATGACAATTACTGTTACTGAATTGTTCTCTGACTCCTGTAGCCCAGTTGCCTGTCTTGACAATGATTATTACTAGGTTCTGTGAAGTATAAGCTCCTGTACCCTGGTTGCCATGACAACCATTGTTACTGAGTTGTTCTGTGAGGTATGTCCTTCTGTACCCCAGTTGCCATGACAACCATTGTTACTGTTTTATATGTACTCTGTGAGTTAACATACTTTTGGTGAAGACATTTTGTTTTTTTCTGAAGTAAGAAAGGGGAACCTTATGTGGATGCTGCATCCTCCTCTTGTCCAACCGTGATCTAATATCAGTGACTAAACTGTAAGTGAATGACAGATTTTCATGGAATTCCATAGATGCATTCTTTATAAAAGATTGCAGAAAAGGAGTGAGTTTTGTGAAAATTGGTTCATTATCGGTAGTACTTAAGGGTGTATTGAACTCCCACCTGTCTACATCCCAGATTACACCAGTGCTTTGTTCAGTGATGTATGTACAACAGCTGAGCATGTAGCATGTAATAGTTTATAGCGTGTTGCCGTGATAACAATAGTTTGGGTGATTGTAATGCTGAGTTATTCTCTAGCAATGGATCCAACAATATGTACATATAAGATTTAAAAAATTCTATACAATCCAATACATTGCAAAATGTTTCGGTGGCAGCCACCACTGTCATCAGAGAGGTCCACCTGCACTAACCAAACCACCACTATTGTAAGCTGTCTTGTCTTATCATGCACACACAGTCTGATTCACTTTGCATTACAGTCAGCACAGAGCTGGCTGGACACAGGTGTGCAGGTGTGCAGCACTCCCATAGCTGTCAAACACCATGGTAATCCAGATGGTAGGAGTTGGCACTTGCACAATATTTGGCATAGATTGATGTGTGTGTGTGTTTATCTTGTGCATACCATGTATGTGTGCGTATTATTTGATCGATGATGATGATGATGATGATGATAATAATAATAATAATGTGATTAGATATGCTCAGTACAAGCAACACTGGGAAATTAACACTGAGATTGATGTAAGATTGTACAGGCTATAGAGCAGCACATGAATGTTGTGGCAGCCAGTCATGAGACAGACATGTAGCCAGTGTATAGCTAACGCACTTGAAGCACTGGGTCAGAGGGCCGGACAGCTTAGCACATGATTAAATGTTTTTGATGGGTTGTAAAACAGTCCATATTTTTTTAAAGAATGAGCTTAAAACTCAAACATACATACTTTTATTGATGTGTGCTCACTGGCTTACTGACTGATTGACACACTCAGTGTGTGTAATGGTGACCAATTACTTGCTAGTTGTTGGTGCAGTGGTGAACAGCCATGCTGGTAAGAAGCGAGGCACTGCGCGGGCAACACCAGCATTTTGTGTGTTTCAGAACTGTCCACAATGAGTGAAGCAGTAAGTAAACAGGGCGAATGTTTTGAGAGAAGCATACTGAGGTGAGCTGCACAGTGACCACGCTATGCCAACTGCAGCCATGTACAACATTAAGGGGCTCGAATAGCCAGTTTGTGGTCATGACCATGCCTTGCATGTCCAGTATCAATACTATGCAAACGTAATTGTTTTTTCCCCCCTGAACTATGAAACTTACTTGTCATGTTGTATGACTTCTCTGCCTGATTGGAGATTGCCTGTGGTGGGATCTATCGTGAATGCGTCACCTGGCAGTTCATTGGGATCCAGTATGAAGATGCCAGAGTCGTTGCAGTTTATGTGCAATCCAACATCAGGGAATCCTGTACAGGGAGTCTCTTTCGTGCCAAGTAGGTTCAGTCCTGGGCAACAGGGGTTTGCAGCACTGCCAACAGTTGCCAACCCAACAAACATCCACTGTATTACTGCAAAGAAACATTAAAAGCATTGAAGATAACTGAGATTTATCAGGGGATTGCTACCTGAGGTTCTGAAGTTCAAAGATCTGCTACAGGAGTTTTTACTGATAAATGAGAGGAAAGGTATTAAAATGGACGTGCTAACTTTTTGTGATCATATCCATCTGCCCTGTGCGGTTTGAGGTTCTCTTGATAATGCCTGTGAAGTTATATGACGCCATCTAGTCTGGTACCATAATACAGGCATCCCCTGGCAGAAGACGGTGTTCTTGAGATTCATGTACGCACGTAGCACCCGACCATGATGAAACCAATTCCAATTAGAACTGATGTAAAGAAGTAGCATTCCTGTGCAGGTGGCCACATAAAGTTCTGACACTAATGCAGTGTGCAAATATAGTGTGGCACATAAAGAAGTTGCAGCCAGTTCCTTTTAGTTCCTGAAATGACCGCCAGGGCTGAATTAAAAAAAGTTTTAGCCCAGTCATTTCATCCGTAGCAGCGCTGCACGTGAGTTGTAGTTCTCTTTGATGGCGTCAAGCGAACGTTACGTTTTGTTTCAAACTGTGGAAGAAGCTGCAGAAACATACGATTTGCTTGAAACTGTTTATAGAACAGAAACTGGATCTTGTGCGCGTGTCTTCGTGTGGCGCAAAAGCTGCAGGACAGACGTGAGGACCTCAAGATGACTGGCGGAGTGGGTGGCTGTCAGCAGAGCAGTTGCAGCATTTCGTGAATGAACTGGTGGGCAGACTCCGTCCAGCGACGACAGTTGGTGGAGAGTCAGCTGCACATTAAGGTGCAGACAGTCATGTCCCTCAGAGCGAATCGCAGCGTGATATCAGGCAACCGCTTTGTCGCCTGATTTTTCGCCAGACGGCTTGTCTGTGTTCCTTAAAGTGAAGAGCGTCCTCCAAGGACAAGACACCAGGACATCGAGGGCAGCAAGAAGAACGTAACCGCCGAATTAAATTAATTTTCCTGGGACGCCATCCGCGTGGATTGTGCAACTTTTAGAAATATGTAAAGTATGTGCTGTAGTCAGGAGACATAATTGTAAGGACAATAAAAGTTTCCTTCTCACGCCGTGTGTGGTTGCTTGTGTAGAACGAGTTCCGGAACTAAATTGTTGGACCATGTAAATGCTGTATGTGCAGTTGGGGAACAGCCAATAATCACAAGGAGCCATGTCGGGAGAGTAGGGAGCCTGACGAATCAGGAGAATGTTGTGTTTAGCCAAAAAACCTTGAATCAGATGCGAAGAATGGGCGGGTGCATTGTCGTGATGGAGCTGCCAAGTTTCTGCTGCCCATAGGTCCGGTCGTTTGCGCCGCACAGCATTACGAAGGCGACAAAGTACCCCCTCGTAGTACTGTTTGGTGACGGTTTGGCCTTGTGGTGCGTATTCGTGATACACCACCCCACGGGAGTCGAGAAAAAC
>Ga0123357_10006708_pt1 | contig 14107 bp, 15 predicted proteins | sample TergutEmb28metaG_FD_89873 | JGI IMG/M metagenome (GOLD analysis project Ga0123357, IMG submission 89873) | Embiratermes neotenicus P4 segment gut microbial communities from Petit-Saut dam, French Guiana - Emb289 P4 | ecosystem: Host-associated > Arthropoda: Insects > Digestive system > Gut ... | reverse complement strand
GGTGGTGGCGAACGACCCGGCGGCGGCCGCCGGGAACCGAATGATTCCGCTGCCGCCTCCCGGCAGTCCCCAGGCGGTGACGTGCGCCGCCGTCTGCTTGCGCAGCTGGCTGAGCAGGGCGTCACAGGAGGTGGTCGCGCTGAGCAGTTTTGCGACCGGTCGGGCGCTGAGGGCGGGCGGGGTGGGCGCGACGGATGGCGCGCGGGGGGCCGTCGCGGCGCCGCCGCCCTGATTGGCCGCCGGGGCGCCGGCGGTGGCGGACAGCGCGCCGCGCTCAGCGCTGGGGGCCTGCTGGCCGGGCCAGATCGCGACCAGTCCCACGACCAGTCCGGCGGCGGCCAGTCCGGCGGCGAGGGCCCAGCCCCGGCGCGGCACGGACCACCCGCCGACCCAGCCGTCGCCACCGCTGTGGCCACCGCCGCCATTCCAGCCACTGCGGCCGCGTCGCCGTCCGCTTGCTCGCGCTGGCCGGCTCGTCCGACCCGGCGCGGGTGTCGGCTCCTGCGCTGGGCCGTCCTGTTTGGCGGCGGCCGGCCCGCCCGTTGAGTCCAGCCGGGCGTGAATTGCGGCGAGCACGGATTCGCCCTCCGCGCTGGCCGCCCAGCCGGCGTCCGCCTTGGTGGCCGGCCGGACCTTGCCCAGCCAGTGCTCGTACTCTTCCGGCGCCATCGCCTATTCCTCCGTCTGGTATGCGCCGCGCAAGGCCTCAGCGAACTTCCCGGCCGGCGACGACCCGTGGTAGCCGGCCGCGGCCAACGCCGCGGCCAGCCGTTTGCGCGCTCGATGCAGCCGCACCGCGTAGGTGGATGGCGAGCAGCCCAGCGCGGCGGCCGCTTCCAGCGGGGTCAGCCCGTACCACCCGGTCAGCGTCAGCGTCTCGCGGTCGCTGGCCGGGAGCGTCGCCAGGGTGTGCGCGAACGCCGACTTCAGCTCGATGGTGTCCGGGTCGCCCTCCTGGCCGACGTCGCGCAGCAGCCGTTCGACCAGCGCGTCGTGCCGGCGCAGCCCGCGCCGCCGGTTGGCGAGCAACCGCCGCGCTGCGCCGAACAGCCAGCCGATCGGCGGGTCGGGCACCTGCTCAGCCTTGACGAACGCGGTCACGTAGACCTCCTGCAGCACGTCCTGCGCCGTCTGGGGGTCGGTGCGGTGCAGCAAGTAGGACAGCACACGATCGGCGTACGTCCGGAACCAGTCGTCCAGCGCGTCGCGCCGCTCGGTGTCGTCCACCCGCGCCCTCCGTCCTGCCTTGAGCGCTTGCACTTAAGTGATGTCCGGCAAGCGCGCAAAGATTACCGGCGAGCCGGCTCGGTTTCCGGGAAGGCGACGGTGGGGGTGGTCAGGACGCCAGCATGCGCCAGCTCACCCAAGCCGCCGGGGCCGATTTCACCGCAGCCGACGGGATGGCCGTGATCGATGAGCCATCAGATCACCGCCGAGTCGGCGGTTGGCTCGAGGTTCCGATTCCGAATCGGCTGGATTTGCGCCGCCCAGGTCAGACGTTGTAGGCGTCGCCTTGCGGACGCGGAGCGGTGGCCCACCACACGATCAGGATGATAGCTCCCACCAAAGGGATAAGTCCTAGGAAAAGCCACCAACCGGACCGGCCGGTGTCGTGCAGGCGACGGACGCTAAGCGCGAGTTCCGGCACGATGATGGCCACCGCCCACACCAGCGCGATGATGACGAACACAATCGAGACACGGTCGAGCGCGCTGAGGACAACGCTCACGATCATGCCGGCCAGGTACCAGTACCAGAACTCCGAGCGCGAGGCACGGCCGGTGAACACGGCGTACTTCTTGAAAAAGCGCTGGATGGCCTGACCCATCGACGCCCCACGCAGTGGCTGGGAGAGAGCCACCGGCTGGTTGTACTCAGGATCGGGTGTGGACGGGTAAGGCTGGTACGGCGCGCTGGGCATGGGGGCTCCAAGGACGGTGTGGTCTGTCGACAGCGGTTAACACGCATAACCTATAGCCTTCCTACCGCGCTGCGTCGCTCATTGCCATCCGCCCCCATGGCTCCGTGTCGTGCGCCCACGACCTCCGTATTGTCGACACAGGGGTTCAAGCGCGGAGGGTGGGAGCTTCGAACTCCCGGACGGTCTCCCGTCCCGGCATCACAGACGCCGGATGGTGTGTTCACGACACTGCCCGGTGCCAACGGGCATGGGGACAGAACCCGGCTTCCCGTTTGTCTGTGCGCGTCCGGCGAATCGCCGTGCCGCTGTGCCAGACTTGCGGAGTGTCCGTGGTGAGCCTGCTTGATCGACCCACTTACCTGTATGCCGAGGTTGACCGGCTGGTTGGTCTGCGCAGTGGCACTGCTCGGCGTTGGATTAACGGATACGCCCGGTCTGGCAGGGTTTATGCGCCCATCCTGCGTGTCGAGAGTCGGGTCACGGAATGGGTGACCTGGGGGGAGTTCGTTGAAGCGAGGATGCTTGCCGAGTTCCGTGATGACAGCGTTCCGACTGCTCGACTGCGGGCTGCTGTTGATCGGCTTCGTCAGGAGTTCGACCTGGCTTATCCGCTGGCTCACTTACGTCCGCATCTGGCGGCTGAGAGTAGTGAGCTTGCCATCGATGCCAAGCGGCTCAACCCAACGGATGAAGGCAAGCTGATCATCCGTACCGGTCAGCGGCTGTTGGAAGCTGGTCGGCCCGTCATCAACAACGCGACGCTGGCGTCGGATACAGCGGGCCAGAAGTTTGCCGCTGAGATCGAGCCTGACTTCGACTTCCCGGGGATCAAGATGAACCCGGATCGGTTGAGCGGTCAGCCGACGTTCGAAGGTCGTCGGATTGCGATCGCCACGGTTGCCGGCATGGTTGCCGCGGGTGAGGCACGGGAAGACGTAGCCGTGGACTACGGGCTCAGCTTGGCGAACATCGACGCTGCCGTGCGATACGCCGCCAAGCGCAAACTCGTCGCCTGATCGACGTGGCGGCAGCGTTGGAAGCCGTGTCCTTCGTCGTTGACGAGAATCTGCTGCGCCTTGGCCGCGCCCTAGCGCTACTCCGCCGAGACGTTGTGCTTGTTGGTGAGGATCCGGTGGCGGACTTGCTGCCTCGCGGCGTTCTCGATTCCGAGTGGATTCCGATGGTTGGCGACCGAGGCTGGATCATGATCACCAACGACCGTCGGCCACGTACCCGACCTGTCGAGGCCGAGCTATGCGTCAAGCACAACCTGAAAGTCATCAACCTGCACGGGCGCGTCGGCAACCAGGCGCCCTGGGATCAGGCGGTACGGCTGCTGTCTCGCTGGGAAGGGATTGCGCAGCAAATAGCTGCCAAACCGGACGGCCCGTGGTGGTTGTCGGTGCAACCAACCCAAGTACGTGTGCTCCGGTACGAGCCAGGCGGAATCGAGCGCATCTAGGATATTCCGAAGTCGGCTCGCGTGGGTTCAGGCTCCAGCCGGAGCGCTTGGGCATGCGCATCGCTACCCACTGTGAGGTTCGCCGAACGCCCTCGCTAGCGTCCTGTGTGGCGTTGCAAACAGGCAAGCGGCACAGCCACGAGCACCCAAAGTTGGCCAGATGAGGTTGTCGGTGCGCTACAACTGCAACCAGAACTGCGACCGGTTGCAGTTGAACTGTGTAAAACATGAGGAATCTCTGTATCCGCCAGCCGTTTCAGGCCAGGAAATACGGGGATTTACGAGCGGAGGGTGGGAGATTCGAACTCCCGGACGGTCTCCCGTCTTCCGCTTTCAAGGCGGATGCACTCGGCCACTATGCGAACCCTCCAGGGCACCTGTTCAGTCTTCCAGATCCGTCTGATTCGCGCTCGCCCGAGCCCGCCGGACCGCAGTCGCGCCGATAGTGTCGCGCCGCGCGGCACCGTGCAGGCGCGCGGCCCGGCCGTGCCCGATGCCGTGCGCGGTGGCGCGCCCGGTGGCGACGCGGGGACCGCCGCCACCGGCGGACCATCCCGCCAGAGCCGTTCCAGCGCGCATCATCACACCAGCAACACCCGTCGCAGCCCTCACATGCGTCACACGAGTCACAGACCGGTGGAGGTGATCCCAGAAGCGCCCCTATGCGCAGCGCGGTCGTCAGCGTCGCGCTGAGGGCCGCGCCGACCGACCTCCGCCCGTGGCGGCGGAAACCCACTTGGGGCGCGTCATGTAAACTTCTACGGCTGGCAGCCACAAGCTGCCACGCTGCCCCCTTAGCTCAGTCGGCAGAGCGTCTCCATGGTAAGGAGAAGGTCTACGGTTCGATTCCGTAAGGGGGCTCGTTCGGGCCGCGTGGCCTGGACCGCGCTGGCGGGGTAGCTCAGTCTGGCAGAGCAAGCGGCTCATAATCGCTGTGTCGCCGGTTCAAATCCGGCCCTCGCTACGGCTGCGATCGAGTTCGCGAGAACCCGTGAGCAACGCCCGCATGGATTGAATCGATCAGCTGAAAGGCGCTTCCTGTGGCAGCCACCGACGTCCGTCCGAAGATCACGCTCGCCTGTCAGGAGTGCAAGCACCGCAACTACATCACCAAGAAGAACCGGCGCAACGACCCGGACCGCATGACGATGAAGAAGTTCTGCCCGACCTGTGGCAAGCACACCGATCACCGCGAGCAGCGCTAGCCGCGCCTGGACGCCGCCATCGTGGCGTTAGGGGAGGGTTTCGTCGGCAGGAGCTACCCGCCGACACGGGTGTACGAGGTCAGTCGCGAGAAGATCCGTGAGTTCGCCGACGCGATCGGTGACCCTGAGCCGGCCTACCGCGACCCGGCCGCCGCGCGGTCGCTGGGCCATCCTGACGTGATCGCGCCGCCGACCTTCGCGATCGTCATGACCCTGGCCGCGTCCGAGCAGGTGGTCGCGGATCCCGAGTTCGGCCTCGACTACTCCCGGGTTGTGCATGGCGAGCAGCGTTTCGACTACGCGCGCCCGCTGCGCGCCGGCGATCGGGTCCGGGTGGTGGTCAGCGTCGAATCCGTCCGGTCCCTGGCCGGCAACGATCTGCTCACCACCAAGGGCGAGGTGCGCGCCGCCGATGGCGAGCTGGTGCTCACCGCGCGCTCGACACTGGTCGCCCGAGGCGACGCCGCCGGCCCGCCCGGGGGAGCGGCTGGATCAGGGGCGGTGGAGTGATCGCGCTCGACGACGTCGCCGTGGGCGACGCGCTGCCGCCGCGGAGCTTCCCGGTGGGCCGCGCCGACCTGGTGCGCTACGCCGGCGCCTCCGGTGACTTCAACCCGATCCACTGGAACCAACGGGTGGCGCGCGCGGTCGGACTGCCCGACGTGATCGCGCACGGCATGCTGACCATGGCGCTGGCGCTGCGGGTGGTGACCGACTGGGCCGGCGACCCCGCGGCGGTGACCGACTGCTCGGTGCGGTTCACCCGGCCGGTGGTGGTGCCCGACCCGGACGGCGCGGTGCTCGACGTCTCCGGCAAGGTCCGTGCCAAGCGCCCGGATGGGGCCGTCGAGGTCGATCTGGTCGCCGCCGTCGATGGCAAGACCGTGCTCTCGCGCGCCCGGGCCACGGTGCGGCTGGGCCCGCACGGGTGAAGATCGATCTGGATCTGATGCATCCCGCGCCACCGGTGGTGGTGCACGCGATGCTCACCGATCCGCAGTTCCATGAGCGCAAGTGCGCGGCGACCGGCGCGTTGGAATACCAAGTGCGGGTCCTGCCGGCGGGCGGTCCCGACCCGACGCGCACCGTCGTGCGCACCCAACGGCGGTTGCCCACCGACGGCCTGCCCGACCTGGTGCGCTCATTCGTCAAGAACGGCCTGGTGGTGCGTGAGTCGATCGCCTGGGGGCCGGCGCACGCGGACGGCGCCCGAGTGGCCGAGGTCGATGTCCAGATCGTCGGCCAGCCAGTGCGGATGCGCGGCACGCTGGCGATGAGCCCATGCCCGCGAGGCACGGCGGGCCACCTGCTCGCCGAGCTGACCGTCGCCGTGCCGCTATTGGGCGGGGCGATCGAGAAGCTGGTGGCGCCCACGATTGTGGACGCGATCCGGGCCGAAGAACGGGTCGGCCGCGACTGGTTGGCACAAGCCCGGTAACGTCCCAGACCATGGCTGCATCATCGTTTGATCTGGCGCGGTCGCACGCGCATGTCGCGAACAATTACCACCCGTTAGCAGTGTGCTTGAGCCGGGGCGACGGGGCCTGGGTCGAGGATGTCAACGGCACCCGGTACCTAGACTTCCTAGCTGGTTACAGCGCGTTGAACTTCGGTCACCGCCATCCCCGGCTGGTGGCCGCCGCCACCGCCCAGTTGGAGCGGATGACGCTGACCAGCCGTGCCTTCGACAACGACCAGCTGCCGGTCTTCTGCGACGCGCTGGCCGAGCTGTGCGGGATGGACTTGGTGCTGCCGATGAACACCGGCGCGGAGGCCGTCGAGACCGCGCTCAAGACCGCGCGCAAGTGGGGGTACGAGGTCAAGGGCGTGCCCGAACCGAAGGCCGAGATCATCGTGATGAGCGGCAACTTCCACGGCCGCACCATCAGCATCATCAGCTTCTCCGACGACCCCGCCGCCCACGACCACTTCGGCCCGCACACCCCCGGCTTCGTCAAGGTCCCCTATGGCGACGCCGCCGCCGTCGAGGCGGCCATCACCGAGCACACCGTCGCGGTGCTAGTGGAGCCGATACAAGGCGAGGCGGGCGTGATCACCCCGCCGGACGGCTACCTCACCGCCGTCCGCGAGCTGTGCACCCGCCACCGCGTGCTGATGCTGGCCGACGAGATCCAGTCCGGGCTGGGGCGCACCGGGCGCACCTTCGCCTGCGACCACGAGGGAGTGCGGCCCGACGCGTACATCCTCGGCAAGGCGCTCGGCGGCGGGATCCTGCCGGTCTCCGCCGTGGTCGCGCCGACCGACGTGCTCGGCGTGTTCGCGCCCGGCCAGCACGGCAGCACCTTCGGCGGCAACCCGTTGGCCGCCGCCGTCGGCGTCGAGGTGATCCGGATGCTGCGCGAGGGAGAGATCCAGCAGCGGGCGCGCGACTTGGGCGTGGCGTTCCACGATCGGCTCGCGGCGCTGCCGAGCAGCCAGGTGAGCGCGGTGCGCACCCGGGGGCTGTGGGCCGGCATCGACGTGGTCGGGCGCAGTGGCCGCGAGGTGTGCGACGGCCTGGTCGCGCGCGGCGTGCTGACCAAGGACACCCACGGGCACACGCTGCGGCTCGCCCCGCCGCTGACCATCAGCGCCGACGACCTAGCGCTCGGGCTGGACCGGCTGGCCGACGAGCTCGCCGCCGGCTGAACGGCGGCCGCCCCGGCGGAACGGCCCCGATGCCGCGGCGCGCGCCTACCGGGGCGCGGTTCCCGCCGGTAGGGTCGATGGCATGTCTGGTCGCCATCGGATCGTGGCTTGGCTCGCCGTCGCCGTCTTCGCCGTTGGCTCGCTGGTGGGCTGCGCGGCGACTGTCAACGGTTCGGGCGCCTTGACGGGGCCCCCGACCGACGCGAGCGGCGCGGCCAGCTCGTCGGGCGCGCCCGGGCCGTCGAACGGTTCCGGCGCATCAGACGTCCCCAGCACGTCGGACGCGGCTGGCCCCTCCGGCCCGGCTGGTCCGTCGGACACAGCGAGCGCCGGGTCGCCGGGGAACTGCCCGGCGAGCTACCTGCCGCCGGATCCCGACCGGCCCCGGGTCGAGCTGGCGTTCACCGTGCGTCCCGGGCTGGCCACCGTCGATGGCACCGAGCACATCGAGTTCACCCCCGACCTGCCGATCACCGAACTGGTCTTCCGGCTGACCGCGAACACCGCGCCCACGGTCGCGGAGGGCAACCGGATCCAGGTGCGTTCGGCGCGCGCCGACCACGGCGGGCTCACGGCGACCTATGCCCGGGCCGGCGCCGACCCGGGCACCCAGGGCGGTCTGCTGCGCATCCCGTTCGCCAGCGAAATCCCGGCCGGCACCACGGTGAGCGCTGACTTGTCGTTCACGGTCACCCTCGGCTCCAACTCCTTCGACCGATTCGGCCGCACCGATGGGTACGCCTGGTTCGGCTCCGCGCAGCCGCTGCTGGCCTGGGAGCGCGGGTTCGGCTGGCACACCGAACCGATGATCCAGTTCACCGCGGAGAGCGCCACCAGCGAGGCGATGCGCACCGAGCTGACGGTCACCGCGCCCGCCTCCGACACGGTGATCATGTCCGGCGACCCGACCAGCGGCACACCGGACGGCTCGGGCGCCCGAGTCTGGCGCTCGACCATCGACGCCGCCCGGGACGTCAGCGTCGCGGTCGGCCCGTTCGCCGTGACCGACGTCAAGGTTGGTTCGGTGGCGTTGCGCGTCGGCGCCTACGACCCGTCGGTGCGCGACGCGCTGGTGCCCGAGTTCGAGCGCGCCATCACCGAGCTGTCCGCCCGCTTCGGGCCGTACCCGTTCCCGTCGCTGTCGGTGGCCCGGTTGCCGGCGGAAGGGGGTGGCATCGAGTACCCGAGCTCGATCTTGATGCTGGACGGGTCGCGGATGGTGGTGGTGCATGAGACCGCGCACCAGTGGTTCTACGCGATGGTCGGCGACTCCCAGGCCACGCACGCCTGGCTGGACGAGGCGTTCGCGACCTATGCCGAAGCGCTGGTCGACGACGACCCACCACCAGCGAACTACCTACACCTCGCGGGCCGGGTGGATCGGCCCACCGCTGACTACGGCGGCGATGAGAACGATTACTACCTGGTCACCTATTACAAGGGGGCCGCCGCGCTCTTGGCGGCGCGCGACGACGCCGGCGGGAAGGCCTTCGACGCGGCGCTGCGCTGCTATGCCAACGCCAACGCCTGGCGGATCGCCAACCCCGCCGACCTGGCGGCGGCGCTGGCGGGCCTGCCCGCCGCGCTGTCGGTGTTGCGACAAGCCCAAGCCCTGCGGTGACGCCACTCGCGATTGCCCGAAGGAGCCAGCATGGATGATCTGATCGTGCGTCGCGATGACGCGGCGTCGCGCTACGAGGCGATTCTGGACGGCCAGCTGGTGGGGTTGGCCGACTTCACCACCCGGTCCGCTCCCGGTCGGCCGGACACGGTGGTGATCACGCACACCGAGTCGCGGCTGGAGGGCCGGGGCATCGCCAGCGCGCTGGTGCGCGCGGTGCTGGACGACCTGCGGGCCCGGAACTCGTTGGTCGTGCCGGCCTGCCCGTTCGTCGCAAAGTACATCGAGCGGCACCCGGAGCACGCCGACTTGCTCGCCACCGCCTGACCGAACGGCCCCGCCTGACCGGACGCGCCTGGCACCCGCGCTCAGCCGAGGCCGCGCACCAGGTTGGCGTCGACAGCGGTCAGGAACTCCTCGGTGGTCAGCCACGGCGTGTCGCCGCCGATGAGCATGGCCAGGTCCTGGGTCATCTGCCCGCCCTCAACGGTGCGCGCGCACGCGGCCTCCAACGCCTCGGCGAAGGCGGCCACCTCGGGCGTGCCGTCCAGGGTGGCGCGGTGCTGCAGCCCGTGCGTCCAGGCGAAGATCAGCGCGAGCGGGTTCATCGAGGTGGGCTTGCCGGCCAGGTGGTCGCGGTAGATGTCCGGGGCGGTGCCATGCGCGGCCTCGGTCTCCACGGTGCGCCCGTCCGGGGTGATCAGCATGGACGTCATCAGGCCCGGCGAGCCGAAGCCCTGCGCGACCAGGTCGGACATCACGTCGCCGTCGTAGTTCTTGCACGCCCACACGTAGCCGCCGTCCCATTTGAGCGCGGAGGCGACCATGTTGTCGATGATCCGGTGCTCATAAGTCAGCCCGGCGGCGGCGAACTCGTCCTTGAACTCGGCCGCGAACACCTCCGCGAACAGGTCCTTGAACCGGCCGTCGTAGGCCTTCAAGACGGTGGCCTTGGTGGACAGGTACACCGGGTAGTGGCGTTGCAGGCCGTACCGGAACGAGGCCCGGGCGAAGTCGCGGATCGAGTCGTCGAAGTTGTACATGCCCAGCGCGACGCCGCCGCCGGGGAAGTCGGCGACATCGAACTGGGTGGGCGCGGAGCCGTCGGCCGGCGCGTAGCTGATCGTCACCCGACCGGGACCGGGGACCACGAAGTCGGCGGCCTTGGTGTGGTCGGCGTGCGCGTGCCGACCCACCACGATCGGCTTGGTCCAGCCGGGGACCAGGCGCGGCACGGTGGCGAGCACGATTGGCTCGCGGAACACCACGCCGCCCAGGATGTTGCGGATGGTGGCATTCGGGGAGCGCCACATCCCGTGCAGGCCGTCGGCCTCGACCCGGGCCTTGTCCGGGGTGATCGTCGCGCACTTGACGCCCACGCCATGCGTCTTGATGGCGCGCGCCGCGTCGGCGGTCACCTGGTCGGCGGTGGCGTCGCGGTTGGCCAGGCCCAGGTCGTAGTAGTCCAGGTCGAGGTCCAGATGCGGCAGGATCAGCGTGTCCTTGATCAGCCGCCAGACGACTCGGGTCATTTCGTCGCCGTCAAGCTCAACAACCCTGCCCTGCACCTTGGTCTTCAACACGTTCGGCTCCCTCCGGTCGGCGTATTGGTCGGCGCTGAGCAGTTGCCGGCGCTGCTCAGCGCGCGGCGCGGCTCAGCTCTCCGCGACGAGCCGCGCGATGCGGGCGATGCCCTCGGCCAGGTCGTCGTCGCCCAGGGCATACGACAGCCGCGCGTAGCCGGGGGTGCCGAACGCCTCCCCGGGGACGATGGCAACCTCGACCTCGTCGAGGATCAGCCCGGCCAGCTCGCCCGAGGTGTTGGCGACCTTGCCGCGCAGCGGCTTGCCGAGCAGGCCCTTCACCGACGGGTAGGCGTAGAACGCGCCCTGCGGGACCGGGCAGACGATGCCGGGGATGTCGCTGAGCAGCTTGACGATGGTTTGCCGGCGACGGTCGAACGCCGCGCGCATCGCGGCCACCGCGGACAGGTCGCCGGTCACCGCGGCCAGCGCCGCCACCTGCGAGACGTTGGCGACGTTGGAGGTGGCGTGCGACTGCAGGTTGCTGGCCGCCTTGATGACGTCTTTCGGGCCGATCATCCAGCCGACCCGCCAGCCGGTCATGGCGTAGGTCTTGGCGACCCCGTTGAGCACCACGACTTTCTCGCCCGCGCTGTGCGCGATGGAGGCCATCTGCGCGTCGCCGTACACCAGGTGCTCGTAGATCTCGTCGGTGACCACCCAAATGTCGTGCTCGGCGGCCCAGTGGCCGATCGCCGCGACCTGCTCCGGCGGGTAGACCGCGCCGGTGGGGTTGGACGGGGAGACGAACAGCAGCGCCTTGGTGCGCTCGGTGCGGGCGGCCTCGAGCTGCTCGACGCTGGCCAGGTAGCCGGAGGTCTCGTCGGTGTGCACCTCGACCGTCACCCCACCGGCGAGCTGGATCGCCTCGGGGTAGGTGGTCCAGTACGGCGCGAGCAGCAGCACCTCGTCACCGGGGTCGAGCAGCGTGGCGAAGGTGTTGTAGACGGCGTGCTTGCCACCGTTGGTGATCAGCACTTGCGCCGGCTCGACGGCGTACCCGGTGTCGCGCAGGGTCTTCGCGGCGACGGCCTCGCGCAACTCGGGCAGGCCGGTGACCGGCGTGTAGCGGTGGTATTTGGGCTGCTTGGCCGCCTCGATGGCGGCGGCGACGATGTAATCCGGAGTAGGAAAGTCTGGCTCGCCCGCGCCGTAGGCGATCACTGGGCGGCCAGCGGCCTTGAGCGCCTTGGCCTTGGCGTCCACGGCCAGGGTGGCGGATTCTGCGATGGCTCCGATGCGGTCCGATATGCGTGCTCCCATGCCTGTTATCGTCGCAGACTCCGCTCGCGCGCAGAGCGCCTGTCCGGTCGGCGCGCCGCCTAAGTATTGTCGTCAAGTCGACAGGGCGCCGCCTTCGCCGGTGGCAGCGCCCTCGCCCCGGCAGCAGGACTCCCGCACCGACAGAAGGGCTCGCACGGTCCATGGCAGACACCTCGAACACCGCGCGGCGAGCCGTGTTCTCACCCCTGGAAGCGGGGGGACGGGTGGACGCGGTGATCGACCGGCTTGAGGGCGCCATCAGCCTGGGCCTGATCACCCATGGCGAGCAGCTGCCCCGCGAGACCGAGCTGGCCTCGGCGCTGGGGGTGTCCACGCTCACCGTGCGGGAGGCGTTGGCGCAGCTTCGTTCGCAAGGGTTGGTCGAGACCCGGCGCGGCCGGGGCGGGGGCAGCTTCGCGAACGCGCCGGTCGACTGGGACCAGCAGCGCAGCGGGCATCGGCTGCAGGCGCTTGGCGCCTACGAGCTGCGCGACCTCGGCGACCTGACCATCGCGATCTTCGGAATGGCGGCGCGCCGCGCCGCGGAGCGCGCCTCCGACGAGCAGATCACCCGGCTGGACTCGCTGGCCAGCGCGATGGCGGGGGCGCAGACTCCGTTCGCCCGCCGCCAGGCGGATGGCCGATTCCAGGTCGAGGTCGCCGCGTCCGCGCAGTCGGTCCGGCTGGCCACCACGATCATGAGCCTGCAGACCGAGTACTCCGACCTGTTCTGGATCGAGCCGCCGGCGGACGAGGACACGGAGCGGTTCCACCGGCGGGTGGTGGAGAGCCACCGGTTGATCGTCGACGCGATCCGGTTGCGCGATCCGATCCTGGCCCGCAACCAGGCCGAGGAGCGCGCTGAGCTCGGCGTGGAACGGCTGTTGAATCTCTACTACCTGCTGACGCTAGGTTGACCCCATGGCGGAACAGCGGGACTCGATCTGGGTGACGGACGGCTCCGTCGCCGTCGGTGATCCCGCTACCGCGGCCAACAGCGTCGGCCTGGTGTTCGGCGAGATGACCGACTCGTTGACCCGGATGGCGCGGACCGTGCTGGCCCTGCTGGGGCGGGCCGGCGCCGGTGACGGCAGCGGACTGGCCGCACCCGCCGCGCACAGCCCCCGCAGCGTCGATCTGATCGCCCTGCAACCGTTGATCCAGACCGTGCTGGACGACTTCAGCGGCCTGGTCACCGGGGCCGGTTTCGTCGCCGAGCCAGGCGTGTTGTGCGACTGCGAGTACTGGGTGGAGTGGCGGATGGAGTGGCAGGGCACGTTCCGCCGGCTGGAGGTCTCGCTCGACGACCCCGCCGGCTTCGATCGGTATGACTACCTCCACGCGGCCTGGTTCCACCGGCCCCGTTCCGGCGACACCTCCACCCTGACCGGTCCGTACGTGGACTTGGGCGGGCTCAACAAGTACTTGGTGACGCTCACCATCCCGGTGCGCGACGGCGAGTCGTTCCTCGGCGTGGTCGGGGTGGACATCCTGGTGGACCGGATCGAGGCCGTGCTGCGCCAGATGAGTCGCGCCATGAATGTGGCCACCACCATCCTCAACGCGGACGGGCGGGTGATCGCGGCCAGCGTGCCGCAGCTGCACCCGGGGGCGCTGGCGCACGGGGTGGACCTCACCGTGGCCGACGGGCAACTGGCCGCGCCCGGTTTCTCCGCCTACCGGTGCGGGCCGCTGCCGTGGACGCTGCTGGCCTCGCCGCCGACGGTCCCGGTGCGCCAGTTGCTGCGCAACCCGAACTCGGGTTCGGGCTGAGCCACCGATTCGGCGCGAACCCGAGTTCGAGCCGGACCGGCGGCCCGCCAGCCGCACCGGCGGCCCGGCTGATCCGGCTGGCCCGGCTGATCCGAGTGACCCGTCTGGACCGTCTGATCCGGGTGATCCGGGTGGTCAGTCCGCGGGGAGGCCGGCGGCGACCAGTTCCGCCAGGTCCGCCAGCCGGGGCGCGCCCTCGGGCGCGGAGCGGGCGGCGTCCTCCAGCATGCCCAGGCAGAACGGGCAGGCCGTGGCGACCGTCTCGGTGCCGATCTCGACCGCCTGCGCCAGCCGCAGCGAGGAGACGCTGCGCTCCTCTGGCACCCGGTAGAAGTAGTTCGCGCCGCCGCCCCCGCAGCAGAACGAGCGGTCCCGCGATCGGCCGAACTCCACGAACTCAGGCCCCGCCGCCGCCTGGCAGATGGCCCGAGGGGGATCGAAGACCCCACCGAGCCGGCCCAGGTTGCACGGGTCGTGGTAGCTGAGCCGGCCCAGCTCCCCGCCCGTCGGCGCGGGCAGGCGCCCGTCCGCGATCAGTTCGGCGATCAGTTGTGAGTGATGCACGACTTGCAGCTTCGCCCCGAACTCGGGGTAGTCCTTGGTCAGCGTGGCCAGGCAGTGCGGGCAGTG
>Ga0123357_10006706_pt1 | contig 14108 bp, 8 predicted proteins | sample TergutEmb28metaG_FD_89873 | JGI IMG/M metagenome (GOLD analysis project Ga0123357, IMG submission 89873) | Embiratermes neotenicus P4 segment gut microbial communities from Petit-Saut dam, French Guiana - Emb289 P4 | ecosystem: Host-associated > Arthropoda: Insects > Digestive system > Gut ... | reverse complement strand
TGCGAAGTGGGTCCCGAAATGCCTGAATGCGGATCAAAAACGTCATCGGTGCCAGCCTGAACAAGTTTTGGAATTTTTTTCGTCGCGATCCAATGATTTCCTGTCGCGGTTGGTGACCATGGACGAAACCTGGTTATATCAGTATGACCCGGAGACAAAGCAACAATCAGTGGAGTGGCGGCATAGTGGTTCACCCCGCCCCAAATAAATTCCGAGTACAAAAATCCACTGGAAAAGTTCTCGTCTCGATTTTTTGGGATCAGGACGGCATCCTACTCATTGATTATCTTCCAAAGTTCCAAACTATCAACGAGGGGTATTAATTATCTTTGCTGGTGCAATTGAATGACATTTTGAAGGAAAAACGCCGCGGGAAGTTCACCAAAGGGGTCTTGTTCTAGCATGACAATGCCCCGGCTCACCGGGCACTTGCAACCCAGAAGAAACTCACCTACCTGGGCTTCCAGTGTCTTAATCACCCACCCTCTTCTCAGGATCTGGCCACGTCGGACTACCACTTGTCCCCTGGTCTGAAAAAACGATTGAAAGGTCACCATTTTTCGTTCGAAGTGGAGGTCATTGCTGCCGCGGAGACCTGTTTGGACGGACAACCTTCTGAGTTGTTTTTGAGTGGCTTGCAAAAGTTAGAGCAACGGGCTAAGAGGTGTGGTGATCTCCGAGGGGAATATTTTGAACAAGTCCCGAGTTTGGTCGCTGTAGCTTGTTTCCTTCCTGGTCGGGCTAAGGACTTCCCCCTCGTAAAGTTGCCCCCCGTGCACACCGTGAAGGCGTATGGGGGGGATTAGAATAGACCTATAACTTTGGTTACTTTTAACATTGACATTTTATTCCCGGAGGAAATGCTTTTGGTACTCATTGAATTGATGGTTTGGTGGGCTTCAGAGCCGGTCTTCAGGTTTCAGAGAAGCGAAAATCTCTTGCTGTTGCTGCTGAAATGGAACCACGGTTCCTCGAATGTCCATCCCTTTGCCTGGGTACTATATCGCCTAGTTGTCCCGGTTCGGTTAGGATAAAACAACTAGCAGATTTATTGGTTTGAACGTGCAGTATGACAATACGAGCAGGACGGAATGGCGGTAAGGCTGTACACTTGTATTCAGGAGGTGTACATCTCGAATCTGAGCTGGATATCAGCTACCTTTTCGTTATTCTCTGCAAGCAACTGCCGGTATTATAGCTACAGCACCGCCGCCTTCCAAATTATTTTGGTTTATAACTTACCTTAACGTTCGACGTCATGCAGCTTTCATATACTGACGCCGTTGTTAAATGGACCGCACAGATACGGGAAACATTTGTTTTTTAAAGGACGAAACTAGTCCTGTTTAAGGGAAGACCAAGTTACAAGCGTTTTAAAAAGAAGTATGCTTACTGAGCGAAATATTTGCACTAAGGTCGGATTAAGGGGATGCCATTTTTTTTAGAGTTTACATGACGAGGAACTGCGTAGTGTATTCATGTTATGTAGTATTCTTGGGATAGTGAAATCGAGAAGGCTGTATTGGACCGGGTGCTGGTACCTTAGGTAAAGATGGGGACCAGAAGTACGTAGGTCGTGCAGGACCTTAGTTCGTTTGGAAAACACAAGAGAGGACAAGATGTTAGCCTATGTGAAATATATTTCTGTCGGTTTCTCTTACCTGCAAGAGACCTTCCCAGTATGTACGGTATCCACAAATGTTAAAGCGACTTGCAATTATTAGCGGTAGAGTTTTTGGGCGCAATTCGAATCCTCGTTACCATTCGTGTCTTGGTATATTACATGAGTAAACGTTAATATATATGTGAGTGGTATTCCTCCTTTACGTGTTGCATTATCTACCATTTATTGTTATATTCACGTGGAATGCAAGCATATCCCAGGTGCAGAGCGGATGTACGTGTAGATCGTGTTTGTGTGAGGTACACAACATCGCTCTTTAGGGAGGGCGGTTTGTTGGTGTGGCTCATGATGCGGGACACTGGTATTGGTGGCATTCTGCTGCCATGGTTTTGCTTAACGTGTCATATACTTGTTTGTTGTTAGGCTGTGTTTGTTTTATTCACCTGGCTAAACAAGTTTGAAAGCTGCAGACAGACGAGTATAAGAGCAGCAAGGAATGGACGAAAGTTATTGTCTGGTTGCAGAGTGAGCGTCTCGCAGGTTATATATAGATTGTGGCGATAATTATTAAGCGTATGGCCAGTGTGAATGTAGTGAGTCCGATGTGACCCACTTCCTTTCGTCGAATTCCACTAACGAGCTGCATGTCCATCTATCCGGTGGTCTAGTTACGGACGTCAATTATTAAAACATTAATTGATACGTTTTTAATGGAATTGGATATGAACGTGTTTGAATTTTAGGGTATCTCCTTCTTTATGCCAGGCTTTTAGTGCACACTGGTATTGTATGTCTGCCTGCTTTGAAAATAAAACATTTTGCATTGGGTCCACAGAATGTTGTTGTTGTGTGTGTGTGTGTTTTTTTTTTTGGTATGGTTCGGGGAATGAACACCGATTGTCTCCGTGAAAAGAATTAACCAGTTGATCTTTGTAACTGAGACACAATATTTATTGTGATATAGGAACTGAGCGTTCAGACTTTACTTAGAGTTCTGACTTCATATACTAATATCCGTTTTGTAGCAAGACGTGACGTGCCGAATTGTGAAGTGAAACAACTTAAGCTACATAGGCCCGAGATAGGGAACCTGTTCCTTTCGGTAAAATGTCGGACATGAGTATGGCAACCGCGCGAACCGTTGTAGCTTGACACGGCACGTCACGTTTACGTGATATACCTGCAACTGCTTGTAAGGTAAAGCTATCCCATTGCAGGCCTGGACAGGGCCGTAGGGCTCTAGAAGGTTGAGGCTAGAATTTCTAGAGAGTTTCTAGACAATCGGCACATGAAGCCCTACACACCGTCTGCCTTTACCCCCAGGAGATACCCCAGGTACTCATTTCGGTTAGAGGCTGAGTCGAACCAGGGCCATAGTGTGGCAGAAATCGGGAATCGTACCCGTGACCTTTCGGCTTGTAGTGCAGTGCCTTAACCAGCTGCGTCACCGCGTACCCCGCATCTGCTTGTAGTGATCATCAGTTTATAAGAGCTTTAACAGTTATCCATTCTAATGCATGGGGGTTGACATTCATTTTAAAGTATAACTCATTATTTTGTCTTCCCTTTTGTTATCTAAAACGGCGAAGACTTACGTATCAGTACTTCTCGTTTTGTGTGTGTGTGTGTGTGTGCGTGCGTGTGGGGGGTGGGGGGAAGGAAGCTTGGCTTGTCACAAAGGAAGAACGCAGAATGAGTGCGTGTGAGTATGGGGTGCTGAGGAGATGAAGTAACAAGCAAGGTAAAGGCGGGCGTAAAGTGAACATCATGAAGGCACATGGGCGAGCCATTCTTAACCTTTGTATTAGATGGAGATGTGGTCAGCTTATCGCCCCGGCAGCTTCACCACGGTTACACATTGTTCAGGAGACTGTCCCAGATCCGGTCTGGATGCCTTGGAGAAGAAATAAAACTCTGGCCTCAGCCGGGAATCGAGCTGCGAAGATACTTGAATAAAGATGAGTTTCTTAATTTGTACACTTTTTGGAATGATCAAATTTAGGATGAGATGGGCTAGTTATGTGGCACGCATGGGGGAGAGTAGAGTAGTGCATACAGGGTTGGTGGCGAATTCTGAAGTAATTAAGACATCTTGGGAGACGTAGGCTTAGATGGGAGGGTGGTATTAAAGTGAGTCTTGAAGTAACAGAATGAGAGGGTGTGTACTGGATTTTTCTAGCTCAAAATAAGGACCGGTGGCGCGATTTTGTGAATGTGGTAATATATACTTTCGGGTTTCGTTGAGTCTTTTCGCTTCCCGAAGAGATGTTGGTTCTCATGGACTGCTCGAGCGGATTATGTTAGCATCAGAAACAGAGACCAGAGCCTATTTCCTATTCAGTTCCATTCCCACTGTTAGTTGTCAGGGACATTATCGTATTCTAAAACTAGACTGATAAGCAGTATTATAAAACTTCTACGTTTAGACCACTCCGAATTGGAACCGTATCAGGTGATAATTCCCACATCCTGGATTTGTTGTCTGCTTCATATCAGCTCATTTTAAAGAGCCTACCTAGTTCCTTGTTTAAGCCAGTGTGCACCACTTCCCTCATAACAGAATCATAGGCTTTCGTGAAGTCATAAGTACTGCATTTTTAACCAGTACGTGTTAAGTGCAGAATATATGATTGGTGGTTGATCTTTTACGTCTAAATCCACAAGATGTTCTCCATTTGGTCTGGAGTTGACCTGAGAAAATGATGTTCGGTAAGGTTTTGTGCGTAGTTGATAACAGTGATATTCCGCCATAATTACTAGTCACTTTGTCGCTTTTTTTCTCTATAAATCCGTGTAGTAATATATTCCTTGCACTAATGGGACCCTTTGTTCTTATTGCACCTAAAATTAAGGTTGTTAATCTCAGAACGCAGTGTATTACTTAATGCGTTCCTCTCGTCAGCCGGAATTCAATACGTGGTGATTCATAGACCCTGTCTTGTCATGTTTTCGTAGTTAGAATTCCTTGCCATCATAAGCGAAACAAAACATGAATTCGAAGGCGATCGAACTTGTATTCTCCGTATTATAAACGTCGTTCGTCTAGGCGAAACGAAACTTCGGGATTCAGTCTCGTTCGGAAAAGTGTTATACTCTTGTTGTACTCTACGAAGGTTATTTTAGATTACCCGTAATGTCTTCTTACTCGGTTGGTAAGTTTTAATGGTTGGCTTGTCTTCGGACCTGCGAATAAATGGCGAATTACGACTGAAATAATGATCGTTACGTTGATTGGAATGGTTTATAAGTTTCTTAAATGTAGGTGAAATGTCAATTCGATGAATACAAGGATTCATGTTGTGTACGTATTTGTTTCTTTCTCAGTTCTGAAGGATAAAATTTGAAGATGTCTGACCTCATTCTCCCCCACCAAGTTACTCATACGTGTGTTCATGTCTGCATTCATGTGCAAGGTTTCACGTTACAAAATAGAGGCTGCTGGGAAGTTAAGTCACATGATCAGAGTTGGAATAAGGGGAGGTGGAGGAGAGTGCCTGAAGGCCGTGAGCAGTAACACGACGAGAGAAGTTTTCTGCAACCTTGTGTTGCCCTTCACGTCACATTACAAGCGTTCAGCATCTGCTGCTGTCTTATTAACAACAAAAAGTAAACACATGCCAGGCCCCGGCGGAGTAATATGCGATTGCTACTGGGTACTGTGTTTAGGCGAACCGGGTATTAACCTCATACTACATGTAACGTTTGTAATAACTCCTCGGAATAGAGTGCGTTTCAGGCTTACCGAAGAAGCGACAGTATTACGGTTTCTAAAATTTAATGCGTCATACAACTTCGGGCAGCCACTTTTTCATAACACATCGAAATAAGGTAGTGAGGTAGGAGCTGTACGTTTAGTGTCAGTTCTGGCCCGTTTAGTGCATTTTACCTAATTACTTAACCATCTTGACCCCCTTAACGTTTGGCAAAAGTGTGCTGGACAATATGTGTGATTCACTTTTCCTGGCGATTTTTGTTCGAAATGTTTTTCGCTCCGATGAATATTATCGGCGGTATGTTCGAGATTCAGTCAGAAACGCGTGTTGGTCTTTATGTCAAATATTCGTTATTAACGAAAGGTATCACGAGTCGACTACAAATCTTAGTTGAACACACAAGTATTATTTTAATCGTTTTTGTTTCACATCGCGGTTCATGACATTCCGTACAAGGCTCCTAGCTGATATTTGGAGGTCGTACGGACGGACAGATGCGGCAAGCTAATAGGCGCATTCAAAGTTTTCGTTACGAAGACGACGAAGGAAGGAAGAAATAAGGAAACAAGGAATCACAATTTAAATCCCGAATTTACAGTGATTCGTTACCTGTCTCCTCAGCCAGGGAACAGGTCATCATCATTTTCATCGTTCTGTCGATCCTACGGGAACATGGGGCCACCACAAGAATCTCCAGCGTACACGATTCCCTGCCACCTGCTTGACTCTTGACTTTGGGGCAGGTGCAGCAGAGGTTTTCCTTCGGATTGGGATCACTCGGGGGCTGTTGTGAATAAACGTTTGGGTGGCATGGGAGATAGGAAATTCTTGTGGTAGAGGGACTTAGGGAGAGGGACTGTATTCCGCGGAGTTACATGCTCCATCTGTAAGAAAGCGTTTGAGTTAACGCACGCAATCTTCCCCCGATACAACCCAGTGAATAGTGTTATAGGTTAAGAAGTCATCAAGTACTGTAAACAGAAAATATTAAGGACCAACGCGAATTGCGACAGTGGAGAACCGTTTTAGTATAGTATTGAGAATATTGCCAGCTACGCAAATTATGTTAGAATCATTCTGCAGCCTCACAATACACATCCATCGGTTGAAGATTACGGCTGTATTTTGTGACATCCATATCAAGGTATTATGGAAACCTACAAATTGCTGAGGAGTGTGATCAGCCTACTTCACTTTCGTAAGGGGAAAAGCAGGGCTAACGAGACATCAGGATGCGTTTGTATGTCTGCTTGTGTGTTTCCTTCTTCAGCTTGTTGACTAACAGTTTTTGTCGAAATTTGGTGTGAGTTACGCTGCTGGCAGCCACACCAACGTCGTACTTTCCCCAGCAAATAATAGCATGACGGACGCACGTTGTTATGATAGCACGACCCTGGCGCCAGGGTTTGAATTTGTGAATGGTACCAGACCCTTTAAAACCACAGGGCGTTTGCTGAGGTAGGTTTGTGTGTTTCGTGGAGTGTAAAGTAGTAACATAAGTTCCGTATGAATATTTTATTAGCTTGCGGTTTTGTAATAATAAGCAGTGGCCATAGGTGCCAGATGTATGAAATTTGGTATGGAGACTGATACATACGGTGTACCAAATATTACCAGTAAGTTAAAATTTGCAAGCATGACGATGCAGAATTTTGAGGTTGTAGACGATGAATTTAATGTAGACAGAATCTGTACTTCAGTAATATGTTCTTCACAAAGATTAGCCTCTAGCAGCAGTAGCAACAAGAGCAAAAACAACAATAACGACGACGACAGTGTTAATTAATAATACAGGGTCCTCACGAAGGAAATATTTTCTCTTTCACGTAACTTTCATTTACGTGTATTACAAAAGTAAAGCCTCAGTCAGTTGCTTGAAGGTTAGGAGTTGTGATGTAAGTGTTCAGTGTGACCACCATTGACCTTGACGTTATTTAAGAACGCGCCCAGTCTGTCTACCGGCCACCTGAACATCATAGCGAATATGTACAACGGAACTTCGTGCACTGTGCCTCAAAATATCACCACCAATGAAAATATGGAACATTGACTTGTGGGTAACAACGTTTAAGAGGATCCATCTTCAGGGTGGTCCAGTCCTCAGACCGCTCAGAAGATGGTAGCAAGCTGGTCCTTAAAGTTGGTGCCTGTATACGAGACTACGTAACGCCCTGTACCGAAATCTTCATCCGCACCGCTGAGAGAACCTCATATCTCGTAACGATACCAATATTTTCTTTGACTACGAAAAATTAAATTATTTAGTTCCTTCCTGAAGATCCTGTAGATGTGCAGGATTCGAAATCTGTGCAGTAGGAAATTAGGCTTTGTGATTTGTACCGGAACTCCTTGTTTCTCAGTATATCACGAGACTTGTGCAAGGACAGATAAACAATAAGGACTCTGCAAAGGGGAAATTCAGTTGAAAAGGCATGTTCTGTTGCCTCAGTTCTTGTTATGAAAACACGGTTACTGTACGTTGTTGGTGTAGTCAGTGTCGGACATTACCCGATACTGCAGATCACTCAAGCGTTTTTCATGGCCGAGTGCAGGATATTCATACCTGTTTGTCCTGGCATTGTATTCTTTGTGTCTGGATACTGTAAGCAAACGTTTTCTGTAATCATCGTGTCCGAGGTCGTCACCGGCTTACCTTTTGAATGCTGGACTTGCAGGGTCTTCATTCTGTGACGCTGCGTGTCCGACTTAAACGCTGAACTAGTGTAAACTTCCTCTTCTTTACATGTTCGCAGTGTCTTAATTCGAAAACCTCGTATAACTTCGCTTTAATGACCTATATACGTATGGGGACGCAACCATAATGAGCAGTATTTAAAATATCGAATACGCGTTTGAAATCTCCCACTTTATATGCCATGCGATGGTGATAGAGGTCTAGTTTGTATAATTATATCAGGCTTAATTCTGTTTCGCAGCAGGCTAGAACAGCGGTTCACAAGCATTTTCTGTCTGACGCATGAAGTTAGTTTCATATTCTGTTGCCACATGTTTTGATAATGTACGTTTTTACGTGTAAAACATCTTGTAGTTAATATTGTTATTAATTTGCAGCTTAAAACAAAGTGGGAAGCATGTTTAATTTACAGCGGGTGACCGAACTGGAGCATGCTTACTGGACGTTCTTCCGCAGCGAATCGAGTAGCAGCAAAACAGTTTTGCACATGTGGGAACGCATGCTCAATTGTAATTCAAGGGTGAAGGATTGTATCCGACCAACACAACAACACATGTGCGAAAGAAGTAGTTAAAGAATGTGGCGTTCAGCATAATAACGTAATTTCAAGTCCTTAAGACGCTAATAAAGTGCTTTTCAGCAGTAAATAATGATGATGATGATATAGATAATAATAAAAATAATAAACCGTTAACATGTAATTGGGGTGTACCGTAATAGCTAGTGAGCCGGGTAGAGCCACGGGTTGCAAGATCGGGTAATCGGGGTTTTCTTCTCGGCACAGATGGAGACTTTCCTGCTCGCAACTGTGTCCAGACTGCCTCCTGCCTAATTGGTACAGTACATGTGCTCCTTTCCCGGAGTTACGCGGGCGGTCGGGGCGTTTAACAGACTGTTCGCCTCCAGATGAAACAAGTGCCGAAGTTAAGAAGAGCGGACCTGTACCTTCACTTGCTTGTAGTCGTTCCTGACATATTTAACTGACTCCTTAAAAAAGCTCTGTGGTTGCTGTGAGTACCACGTTAATCTGCCCCATTTCAACACTGCATTTTACCCTCACAGTGTATTTATGCTTTTCGTATGGGTTTCTTTGTAAGCAGCAGTTATTGGTTTGAACCACTTCGCCCTTGTAATGATGAAATAGTGCGTTTCCTCTAAGTTAGGAACTGAATTGTTAGATATGATATAAATAAATATCAGGGTTCAGAGTGTTGGTACAGGGTACCTTTAACTTTACTTCTGCCCCAGTGGTAACTTTTGACTACTCCAAGGCACAGCAGAGAAAATGTGCATCTGCAGCGGGCCAGTGTTATTGACATTTCTTAACCTCGAATGTGTCATACTGCAGATATCAACGTACAGAAGTATCTCACTAGAAAGCAACCACTGCAAACAATGCTGGTACAGGAGAATACGAACAGGTGTATAAATACAGGCCAGCTGCCCAGATAGTAGCGCATTATTGTGGGAAAGGGAAGGAGGTCGATATTATGTGACCAGTATACTGTAAATGCCGTTGAAATCTGACATCTCTTCTCTCTTTGATTCCTGCAAATACTGCTTTTATTGATCTACTGTTACACTTCATAACCACTTAAAAATACTTTAATATCAGTTTCATTAAATATGCACGAACTTTACCAGTTCTTGAAAGACAGCTTGATTGTACATACACACGGCGCTGCTATCTCTATATTTTTATCGGCCAAAGTAAAGACTCAGATACTGACCGAAGCGTAGGCCGGCAAGTGCGTATTGACTGCTACTTAATGACATTGTTTCCTGCATTCGCTTGTATCAGTAAATGTAAGCTTGACGTGCTACGGGGGGGGGGGGACAGAATAACGACAGAATTTCATCCGTTAAGGGTTTTCTATATGGTTGGATGATCGAAAGGCAGACAGGTAGGTAGGTTGGGAGCTGCGTCACGAATCATAATGTGACAGGCACTTATGAAATTAAAATTAACACATATATAGAACTGGTTGGAGAAATAAAGGTTATGTGGCAGCTGAAATGGGCTGATATTCGGCCACTGATTTTTTAGACTGCAGGCCTGAGCTTTCGTAGTCTTACCAACGAACTAGAGACGCTCAGATTGAAGTACTTACCAAACCAAGTCAGAAATAATTGACGTTGAATGCATTCGATACAGAAAGACGTTTCATGAATGCGTTATTGCATTGTGACACCTCTAGATGAAATTGACTGATTTCGTACTGTCACAGTGTTTGACCTCTTTTTGTACGTAAAAACGTGAGTTCATGTAATAGTAATAGGACCTAGAGCATTTGACTTGGCCTTTAACAGTTTTAAGCGTTGATTGCCAGAGGTAAGAGAATATTCCATATGCACAGAGAGTTTGAAATGCAGATGATTTCGAACCACGCTGTAAAATGAGCTGAAGTTTTGTTCTGATGCAGTGGAAATCTGAAATCCCCGTTTCTATATCTGTGAGTGAGTGAGTCGACGGTACTTACAAGTAATGTCTGGTTCTCACTGTTCCCTCGCCTCGTTTCTTGATGCGTCTTATTCTGAGTCCGCAGAAAGGAGCCCCACGCATTTTTAAAGTTATCCATTTTCTGTGCAGTAGACTGATTACACAGTATTCAATCGAACTGACTGCACATGCATCCGTAAATGTTCATTAGTATGTGATGCTCCTCATGCGTGTTTCGTCCCATATAGGCCATCTTCAGGGAGGTAATTTACGAAGGAATGCATTTATAATAAATATTATCGATGTAAAGTAAATATAATAATAGAAAATATAATAACTATTGTGAACGTATTTATGCGTAAAATGACCTCCCTGCAGATGGCCCAGGGACCGAAAAAACATAAGAGGAGCATCACAAAATAACAAATAGTTGTTTATGGTTAAATGGGAAGTTTGTTGGATTAAATACTGTAAAGTCACATGTATGTTTTGATGACGAGGCTCGAGGTTTCGCGCTTTGTGTTTGCCCAGGTATTCACCTCCAACCTCTTCTGACTTCTAAAGAAGCCCAAAACGCTCGTTGATACTGTTATCACGCGGTTATCACTCCAAAATTTCCTATGAACAGAATTGCCATAGGACGCACGGTAGATTATGGGGAAGTACGAATACGAGTATGCAATAGAGGGAAGTGTAGCGGCTCGAGTGAGACTGAATGGGTTCCATGCAAGGTACTTGGTTCCGTGCCGTCTGCTGTACCCTGGTCTTGTTTGTTTCCTATTCCGTACTAGACTATAAATGGTAACTGACCGCAGCGGGATGTGGGTAACGCGGTCACATGGCGGCTACCCTTATGACGAGGAGGGCTTATCTTCTGTGCTGAAGCAAACAGCAGTCATTACCATCTCTTGATTTAGAGAAAGAAGGATATAAGTTGGGAGACCAAGTAATAGAGACGTTTTGATCTTCAACGAAAAGAACAGGATCTGACAATGAGAACTGGATTTAGCTGATATGAGAGGGGCTCATGGCGGTGATTTCGAGATCACAGTCTTCTGGAATGTGACACCGTGTAATGTTGCTGATGGGTACCAGTCTTTTGGGGGAATTTGCTGCTTCTGTCTTCAGGACAGGGAGAGATCATCTACCTTGATTATGGAGATTGCTTTTGCCTCCGAAACTTTAGTATCCATCAACCAAACTTCGTTACATCACATAACAGAAAACCATTATCTGGATTTAACTGTCTGTGAATATTATCTAGTGGAACGCTGTTGTGAACTCGGTAATGAACCTGACGTAATTGGCGCGGAATTTATTTACCAGTTAAATGACTATCACTGTCCGAGGAACTTAGCAGCATGGTGTCGAGGGTTGAACATAAGGAACAGATGCCAAGGAGCGTGTTCACAAAAGGTAGAGGTTATCTAGAGAAAGGAAAGTAACCTCCGCCATTGGCACAGAGGCCCTATAGCAGTATGTCGTCACATGCAGGCTGTCATCGAGCCAAGATGTTCCACGCGGTCGCCATGACCTTTCCTAAAGAATGAACCGTAATAATACTGGCACGGGTTTCTAAAGATCCATTCGATTACCTGCATGGAGAACGATCCGTTTTGAGAAGGTAGTAGTTGCTCATCTGGTAAAGAAGTTACTCGCTCTTTGTGGATCCCGTTGGTGTATTTCCGTATACACGGGTTCGTATCCCGAGTCATAATCCATGCAACGCCCTCATACTCTGTTGCTCTTAGTCCTATTTTGCTGTCTTAATAACTGTTATAGACGAATGGATGTCACCCCTGCTTCGTATTCGGATGGTGCTGGTTCGAAGTTTGGCACGGGGACTGTTGTAACTTTCTTTTCACGTCTTCCCTCTTTGTCATTGGTCACTTTATCATTTGCGTAGCTAACAGTGTCGTTAAACAGGCAACATAAATATACAAGTATAAACTTCCCGTCTTAAATCTAGGTCTCGAAAATGTTTAAAGCAGTTGTTGACATCCCTGTGCGTGCTACATGTTGCGGTTGCGCCACTGTCAGAATGTGATGATGCTTCATACAATTACTTTTGAAGAGTACAGTTGTAAAGGATTTAGATTAATTACTTTTTTAATTACTTTTTTTCTTTGGCAGATCAGAACACCCGGTCAAAGTGTTGCTAGGGACGTTTGTGTTTCGGTGTTGTAATTCTGCGCATTATTATTATTATTATTATTATTATTATTATTATCGAGTTCATAAAATATGATTGGTGAAATTTAGTTGCGAAACATGATTTGAGAACATCAGGACATCTTTATTAGAACAGGCGCAAAGTTCATATGTGCAAAAGTCAAAGCCCTAGTGGCTGAATGGCGTGAATAAGTAAGCTTTAGAATAAAGTAGCATGTTGTGTAATGTGGATGGATTAGAAGGGTGGAGGAGACGTATATCCTGACTTTTCCTGACATATCTACCAGCATCCGAAAACCAATCCATCCTCCTTGTGTTTATTATTCTACATCGTGTATGCTGTTGCATGCTTTCTGTCTTCTGTCGTTCCGTCTTGGCTAACAACTCTCCCGCCTCTATGCTTGTCGAGTGACGTCAACATTGACCTTCAGAGGGTCGCCAGGACTCGAAGCCACTGCCCTCGTTCTTCTATAAAAATAATACGAAAATAAAAGAAGGCACGAGGAGATATTTAGAGGTTACGAACATGGGTTGTGGTAAATGATTGCAACCAGGCGATGCCCTGTGTGTGTTGCGTGTGTGAATTACAATCCGACGGAGCCAAGACTTTAAAAGTGTCCTCCGTATCTATGGGTTTCTGGTGTGTGTAAGCCTGTTAAAATGTTTAGTTCTCTAACCATTTCCTACAACTAATCGATCATCGATAAATAGTAGCTTAATTTTGTAGGTAAGTAACTATTTAATGCATCATTAAATTATTGGTACCTTGTTATAGAGCAGAACAGACGCTGCAAATTCGGACATATCTCTTAGTTTGTAGCTAGGAGTCACTGTACCGGGCAGTATATCAAAGGAAGAAATAAGCTACCGACTGCATAGTGAGTATATGGTCAGTGAAATTCTAGGTTCTGACGACGTTGACTGTGAAGAGTGATGTCTTTCGGCATGTGATGTTGTGTAGACTGATGGAAGTGTACCGATATTTCAGATAGCTATTTTTTGTTGTTGTATCTTGGACGACAGTAGTTCGGAGAACGTAACTAGGAATCAAAAAATTTTAAGTTTAGTGGCTTGTTACGCCGGATGTTCGGCATCCCGGCTATTAGAATCTGAAATCTTGTGGGATGCAAGAAAATTACGACATGTAATGCCATTGGTTAGAGATACGCAGAGACCCACCAGTACAGGGAGTTCAATTGAAAACCGAACCCAGAGGCACAAGCTTAGCGGCCTTATAGTAGGATTCAATCCGCAAAGTCCTGCAGCCGGGAATGTGCGCGACGTCACGTGCGCGTACGTAGGTGTGTTTCTGCAGTATGAGAGTTTGAGTTGGGGGGGGGGGGGGGGGGTGTTGTTTCCTTCTGTTTTTTTTTTGATCGTGAGCGATTAAAGACTGGGGGGGGGAGCTCAAAGGGTCTGTGTAACCTGCCCTCTGGGTGTTGGGGGAAAAAAACGGGGGCTGTG
>Ga0123357_10006704_pt1 | contig 14109 bp, 5 predicted proteins | sample TergutEmb28metaG_FD_89873 | JGI IMG/M metagenome (GOLD analysis project Ga0123357, IMG submission 89873) | Embiratermes neotenicus P4 segment gut microbial communities from Petit-Saut dam, French Guiana - Emb289 P4 | ecosystem: Host-associated > Arthropoda: Insects > Digestive system > Gut ... | reverse complement strand
GCGTACCGTTGACGCACTGACAGAAAAGGTCGGCACTGTGTTGAAGAAGATAGAGCCGCCTGAATGCAAGCGATTTGTGAGGCACGCCGGGTATGTGCCAATTTGAGCGGGAACAGCTCTATTCCGGAAGCCGACAATTCTCTGGTGCGGCCCTCTCTCGAGTTCCGTCCCTGCCATCCGCCGCCAACGCGGTAACGTTCCTTCTCTATGTCATCATAGGTGGAGCTTGCTCGGCGTGTCCTGCGGCGGGCAGCCTTGCCGGACCCGTCTTTGTTGTCGAGATAGTCACGAAGGGCGCAATGCCGGCGGATCTTGCGCCGTGTGCTATGTTGCGAAAGACCCTCGAACCATTGCCGGTGCCGTCTGATTGCCGACCACCATTTGTGCCATGTCTTCGCATCGCGCCGTGTCGGAGGGGAGGCCCTGGTTCCAACCCATTGCATAGCCTGGCCACAATGTTGGCAAAGCGGGGATGCGCCGGGTGCGGCGCGCCGGACAATTCGACAGGAAAAGCATACATAGTTATGACGTGACATAATTGGAAGAGGGTTCACTTGTGAGGGCGTGGTTTGTGGTTTCGGCCGATCGGAGGCGGAGCAATCAGGCGCTTTCGCGCAGACTGACAAGCCAGACCGCGGCCCTGGCAAAGAGCAGCGGGCTGTGTGCGGGATCGCTGAGCCAGGCAGAGACGCGGTCGGCGGTCGTGGCATAGCCATCCGCGCGCAAGGCCGCAACGACTTCCAGAGCCGCCTTCAGCGCAGCGCTGTCGCGGGCGCGTGCCCCGGCATGGAGCATTCCGCTCATGAGCCGTTGAGCCTGGTCGAGCGAGCTGTCGTTTGACGTTTCTGCGCCGGGAGGAATCGGTGCAGACGCATCCTCATTGGCATCGATGTCGGGAACGACAAAGCGGTCCGCGGCCAGCGACCAGGGCTCGCAAAGGAGCGCGCCGCCGTCGAGACGGACCGGACCGGTGACCTGGCGCAGCCGCCCGAGTTCTCCGGCAAAGGCAGCGGTCAGAACCGAAACCGCATCCTGTGCCGCGGCATCAAAGCTGCGCTCCAGATAAAGCAGCGTGTCCTCGTTGCGGAGCCGCACTGCGGCTTCCCAGCTCTGGGTGGCCGGCGACCAGGACTGTCCCATCACCTCTTCGACCTCGAAGACGTGGACGTCGTCAATACAGCGCCGCGGTCGCACCAGAGAAAGAGGGCGCGTTGCCAGGCGTTCCGTGAGCGGCTGGATGGCGGATGCACTGAGCGGGGCCGGGAAGGCGCAGAGCGCATCACGCGGCACCAGCTGGGTCTTGCCGCCGGAGCCGCGACCGAGCGTCAACAGTCCGTCGGCGCGCCGTCGGGCGACGCTGGTGAGGATCTGGCCACGCGCCAGGCCGGCGACCGACAGACCAGGCGCGATCAGACGCTGCAGCAAAGGAGGGGCGTTCTGGCTGGTACTGGCGGGCGGCGGGGCGAAGACTTTCTCCAGCAGCATGGTGGCGCCGGTGTCGCTGTCGGCGAGCAGGACACAGGCGCGGGCAAAGGCGCCTTCGCGGAAAAGCCTGGCACCGAGCGAGACCAGCCGGGATTTTGTCATCGGGGTCTCGAAGGGATCGCCGAGCCCGAGAGCGGCGGAAATGTCTGCAGCACGCGGCCGGGCATGGAGTTCGGCTGCGAGTGCGAGAACAGCTGCCTCTTCATAACGGGCACTGCGATGCTCATAGGCATCGATCTGTTCGCTCAATGCCTCAATCGCCAGCAGCGCCTGTGTCGCCCCAAGCGCTTCAGCCTGTTTGCGGGCGGCGTTGAGCGGCTGGGCGTGCGCTGCGGGGCCGGCGGTGACGCCGACCTCAAGCAACTGGGCAATCACCTGATCCAGCGCCAGCTGGAGGGCTGCTGTGCCGCTTTCGCTGGCACCGGCAGAGGTCTCGCCGATGGTGGCGCTGTCGCCGCCGCAAGCGGCTCTGAAGGCGCGCAGCGCCAGCGCGACATGGACGCAGCCCTGCTCCTGGACGCAGTCGCAGCGGGCATAGGAGATATCGCCCGGCACCAGAAAGCGCACCGTGGCCATCGGCAGGCGCGCCGCCGGGGTCTGGCCACGCTCCAGCGTTGCCGCTATCGATGAGCCGAGAAGGCGCTTGAGCTCGGCTTTGGCGCTCGGGCCCAGCGCGCTTTCGAAGGCCTCAACATCAAGAGACGCCGGATCCCATGCGCTGTCCTCACTTGCGGTTGCGCCTGCCTGTCCTGCAAAGCGCTGCCGGTAGGCCAGCACCAGCATCACCCGGTGCCGGCAGAAGGAAGAGGATGGACAGCTGCAGCTGGCGTCTCTGGGGGATTTTCCTGTGGGGAGCCTGGTTTCGGTGCCGTCGGCAAAGCGCACCGTGATGGTGCCGTCGTCGCTCTCCTCGAGATCGGGAACCGAGCCCGCGGCGAGTTCGCGCAGTGCACGTTTCACCAGGCCCGCATTGGCGAGCTGAATCAGACCATCGTCGGTGAGAGCGAGCAGATCGGTCCGCGCCATGGTGCTTTGCCTGATCCTATCGTCCTATTTTCTCAGCGAGCCAGCCGGCGAGCTGGCCCGGGGTCATGGCGCCGATTTCGGCCCCGACCCGCACGAGGCGGCGCGCCATGTCGTGGTCATAGGCCGGCTGGGCCTGGGAATCGAGCGCGGCAAGTCCGAGTACGATGGTTCGCTGCGCGGTCAGCTGCGCCACCCGCTGCACCAGCATGGCCGCGCTGGCACCCTCGTAGAAATCCGTGATCAGAACCACTATGGCGCGCTCGGGCTGCTCGATCACATTGGTGGCATAGGCGACGGCTTTCTGAATGTCGGTACCGCCGCCGAGCTGGACCTTCATCAGCAATTCGCAAGGGTCATCGACATCCTGCGTGAGGTCGACGACCTCGGTATCGAAAGCGACCAGATGGGTGCGGATGCCGGGCAGGCCCCAGAGGCAGGCGGCGGTGACGGCGGAGTGGATCACCGAGTCGAGCATCGATCCGCTCTGATCCACCAGCAGGATGACCTGCCAGGTCTTCATATGACGCTGGTTGCGGGCGAAGAAGCGCAGCTTCTCGACCGTCAGCCGGCGCCGCTCCGGATCATAATGCTTGAGGTTATCTCTGAGCATACGCCGGAAATCAAGATTGGCTGCCGATTTGAAGGCGCTGTGGCGCCGTCGATCAAGCACCCCTGAGAAGGCGACGGCAAGATCGCGGGCGAGCTTTTCCATCAGCTGGCGCACCACCTCCTGGACCAGCCTGCGGGCGATCACCAGTATGTCGGGGGACATCAGGTGTTTGGTACGCAACACGGCGCGCAGCAGGGTTTCGTTGGGCCTGGCTGCGGCAAGCACCGCCGGGTTGGTGACGATATCCTCGATGGCGTAGCGCTCAATGGCATCGCGTTCGAGCCGCTCAATGGTCTCTTTCGGAAACAGGGTATGGATGTCGTTGATCCATTGCGGTGTCGTCAGCTGTGAGCTTCCCCTCCCGCCCTGACGACGGATGTTGCGCTCCCCGTCTTCATCGTCGCGGCCATAGAGCCATTCGATTGCGGCATCCATGGCGAGTTCCTGCTCCGACAGCGAGCAGCCGGCACTGCTGCAGGCATCGTCGGCCGACTGTCCCAGAATCAGCCGCCAGCGCGCCAGTTCCGGAACCCGGATCGGGGCGGTCATTTGTTCTGACTCGTAACAAGAAGGTGGAGGCCGCGCAGCATTTCGCTGGCCGTCACCGGATCAAGCTCCCCGAAACGCCGGGCGTGGCTGGTGGCCCGCTGATAGGGGCGATCAAACGTCACTTTGTTGAGTGTGGGTGCTTCGTCATATTCCGGGGAGCCCGGCAAAATGTGACCGTCGGAGAAATCGAGCATGACGGTCTCAACCGTACCGTCCTCCAGCCGCAGTTTGCGCTCGATCCAGAGGATCGCGCCGCCATCCTGGGGTTCGCCGAGTTGCCAGCCGCGGGAGGGCATGCCGCGGATCCGCGCCGCCTCGACCTTGTGCCCATCGAAGCGGAGGATTTCGGAAGCCCCCTTTTCCGCTTCTGTCAGCTCGAAGATTTCCCGGGCCAGTTGCGGGAAGGGCTGGGCGATCTCGTAATCGCCGAACAGTGCCCCCCAGGCCTCCATGCCGCCGGGACCGGGCTGCAGCGGATGGACGAGGCCGATCCGCCCCGATGCGGACTTTGAGACGTCAAGTTCAAGCGCCTCATCGTTCACGTCCGTGATCGAGAGATCATCGGTGACCCGGAAAGTTACTGTCGGTGCGCTGCGGGGACTGTCGTCGGCGTAAACGCCCCAGACCAGGCGCTGGGCGAGGTGGCGAATCAGGGGGTGGCTGGCAAAGAAGGTCCAGAACACATCCGGCTGGGTCCGCCGCGAGGTCGAGAGCATGTTCTCCAGCCTTGTGATCTGGAGGCTGGCGATGGCGCGGGCGTCCTTCTTCAGCGCCTTCCAGCGCTCCACCGCCTGTGTCGATATTTCCGGATCGTCGGACTTGTTGGGTTTGGGCAGATCTTTCAGACGCTGGCCGGTCGAGTCCTTGACCCAGGGTTTGAGGAACTCGTCGAAACCGGCACGGAAACGGCGCTCGCCGAAGTCAAGGTCAAGGCCGCCGCGTTCATCAAGGTCGAGGTCGGGGGCGAGGCGATCGGACAATTCCTCCGGCGTCAGATCACGCGCTTCGGCCAGGGCTGCGATCTTTTCGCGGGCCTTTTCCTGCAATCCCTTGAATTTGAGTTTCTCGGCGATGCCGTTGAGGTTCATGAGCGCGATATCGCTGCCGATATCGACCAGCACGTCGAGGCCGGTGACGGCCCGGGCGTGTGCGGCTTCGCCCGGCCATTTGCGGATGAGCTGGGTAAGTCGCCTCGCGCATTCGTCATCCCCACACCAGCCTACCGCCCGCATGGCCCAGCCGTCTTTGGACGGCGCGCCATTGGCGAGCCACGCTGAAAACAGATCCCAGGCGAAAGCGGCGAGGCTCGGTTTTGTGGTCTGCTCTCTGACGACAGCAATACCGGCATAGACCGCGTCCGGCGTAGAGAAGGACAGCATTTCGGCAAGCGCTGTCACCGCCTCGTCCGGCAACGCACCGCCGCTCACAAGCTCAGGCCGGGATAGTGCACCTGGCACGAACCATGTTGGCAGCCTGGCGATTTTGGCAGGGTAGCGGCCAAGGGGATCGCGACCCAGCACCTGTGCCAGCGCCTGCGCCACGCGCGGCTCGTTCCCGGCATAGTCCTGTGCCAGGCTTTCGATATCGGCGCGGCTCTTGTCGGTGTCGGTGACGAACCAGCGCAGCGCATGTTCGGCGGCATCGCGGGCCTCGCCGCCTGGACCGACCGCGTCCGGGATCAGGCGCAGGATCGCGGTAGTGGGGTACCTGCGCAGCCAGGCCATGGCGGGCACGCGGGCCTTCCTGAGCCTGAAGAGAGCACGTGCGGCGTGTGGTGCGATGTCGCCGGCCTCAATCCCGAGGACGTTTTCAAGCACGAGAATCGGGGCCAGCTCGATCTGCCTGAGGAGCCCGGGCAGCGCCTGTTCGCCGAAGCGCGCCATCATGCCGGGGAAGAAATCCCGCCACGAATAGTGGCTGTACAACACGGCATCTGGACTTTGCCAGAGCATCAGGGAGAGCGACTCGGGCTGGCGCTCGATCCCATCAACGAGAGATTGATATCCGATATCGCTCATACCGAACCGCACCCGGCAGACCTCCTCAAGACGCTGGCTGAGCCATTTCAGAACGCCGTCTTCGGGGGCACCTGGTTGTGGAGGTTGAATTGAGGGGGGAGGGACCATCGCGTGCCAGGTAATGTCGGTTCTTCTATTTGCCTCGTATTGCGTGATGGCGGCAGGAAGGTCTGCCATCGAAGGGACAACGCGCCCCCAGCTGCGGTAATGATAGGGCCGGCTTTCCTGTCCGGGCGTATAGGAAAAGGGCGTGGTGATCGGAATGAGTTCCAGAACGATGTCCTCGCTTGCCCTCGCCCTTTTGCGCCACGGCGGATCGCGCAACACATCCGGCCAGGAGTCCGGTGCCGCCAGTTGGACAGGGGCGGCCTCGAGCGCGCGTTGGAGATAGCTCTGGGCTTTGGCGTCGCTGCCGGCGGCCCATTGGCGGAGGGTCGCAGGAGATTCGCGGGTGATGACTTCCATCACCCGTGTCTTGAGCTGCGGCTCGGTGCGGCCGGCTGCTACAGCGCTCAAGCACTGGCGGAAGGTGCGGCCTGGATTGGCCTTCGCAGCCGCGTCGAGGGCGGCGCGAATCCATTTATCATGCAGCTGTGGCAGCAAGGTGTTGAGCGCGCCATCCTCGTCAAGGGCGAGGATTAATCGTGCGAGTTCTGTCTTGTCATTTTCTTTGGCGTAATACAGGAGCCAGTCAAGCATCGGCAGAGCAGGCTCCTGGTAGTGGCGTGCGGCAGCAACCGCCGTCGCCGCGATGTCGATGAATTTCAGCCAGCTGTCTCCGAAATAGCCGTCCCGCCGCAACCTCCAATGGGCAGAGCCCGCCGGCGGGGCGTCGAGAATGAGCGGGATGAAGGGGTTTGTCTTTTCTTCGCCCGCAGCCTCTGCGGCGTTCAGCACCGCAAGCGCTTGCAGTTGATGCCGCTGCGGCCGGTCGTCGGCCAGAATGAAGGCGAAATGCGCGGTCAGCTTCCAGTTGGTTTTTTCGGCGCAAACCTTCGTGGCGAGACGGATCAGCTCTTCATAGTAGGCCTCGGGAGTCCTCACCAGGGCCAGGCGCAACGCCAGCGCGGGGGTGGAAGACCAGGCGGGGCTGTGTTGCCAGGCATATTCGCCATCAAGTGCTTGAAGAATGGTGGTCGCCAGCTGGATTACGATTTCGGGTGTTGCCCTGGTTACCAGCCAGCACATGAGAGGCGTCATGCAGGTGACTCTGGGTGCCCAGTAAGAGTGATGCGCGTTCGTCGGCCACCGTGGATTGTTGCGAACCAGCTGGTCGGCCACATTCTCGACGTTTTCGGCAAAGAGGTGTGCCTCATCCGCATTGACCGACTCCGGCGCCGGCGAGCTGAGACGGGTGCGCACCCAGCTGGCTGCGTCTTTCTGCGGTTGCTCCAGCTTTGCCAGGCGGTCTCTGATTTCGTCCGATTTATACGAATTGAAGTAGGCGTCGGATGGGGATAGTGGCGCAATCCCTCCCAATTCGGCGGTGGGCAGCAGAAGTTCTCTCAGGGCTGTCCAGGCTGCGGTGCCATCAAGCGCCCCTTGCGGGCGGGTGCGGGTGGGCAGTGCGCGGGTCAGATAGGCATCCAGTTCGGTCGAGGGCGGAGCGGTCGCCGGGGCTGGTTTCTCCGCCTCGGCTGGCGGCGTCCCGGGTGATGCCGGGCCCGGGCTGTGCGCTGCGGATGCGGCTTCAACGGGCGGAGCTGATGCGTCCGCCTTGGTCGGTTTGGCGGCTGGCGCGGCGGGCGCAATCGCGGTCTCGCCGGAACCCACCCGCGCATAGCCCTTGCCGGTCTTCTCCCTGACCAGCTTGTCCTTCTCTTTGGTGGCGGCAGCAGCGCTGGCATAGTCCTTGTCCTTGGTCTGGCCCTTTGTGCCGATACGGCCATAGCGCACGGTGAGCGTCACCCCTTCAACCGAGACTTCCCAGAATTTCGCTGCGCTGCCTTCGATGAGTTCGTAACGTTCCATTCTGGCCTCAGTCTCGAAAAGTCGTTTTGCGGATTCACGCGGGTGATCGTCGTGGTCATTTCTGTTGGCTGGCGACCAGCAGATGAAGGCCGCGCAGCATTTCGCTGGCGCTCACCGGGTCAATCTCGCCGAAACGGCGTGTACTGCTGCCAGCCCGCTGATAGGGGCGATCAAACGTCAGCCGGTCGAGTTTTGGCGCTTCGTCATCTTCCGGGGAGCCGGGCACAATGTAGCCGTCGGAGAAATCGAGCATGGCGGTCTCAACCGTGCCGTCCTCCAGCCGCAGCTTGCGCTGAATCCAGAGGATCGCGCCACCGTCCTGGGGCTCACCGAGCTGCCAGCCGCGCGAGCCCATGCCGCGGATCCGTGTGGATTCCACAGTGATCCCCTGAAAGCGGAGGATTTCGCAAACGGCCTTCTCGGCTTCCGTGAGTTCGAAGATTTCGCGGGAGAGCTGCGGGAAGGGTTGGGCGATCTCGTAATCGCCGAACAGCGCTCCCCAGGCATCCAGGCCGCCCGCAGGAAATTGAAGGGGATGGATGAGACCGATGCAGCCCGTTGCGGCTTGCGAGACGTCAAGTTCAAGCGGCTCGTCGCGCCCGTCTGTGATGGAGAGATCATCCGTAACGCGGAAAGTCACAGTCGGTGTGGTGCGCGGGCTGTCGTCGGCATAGACACCCCAGATCAGGCGCTGGGTGAGATGGCGGACCAGGGGATGGCTGGCAAAGAAGGTCCAGAACACATCCGGCCGGGTGCGGCGCGAGGTGGAGAGCATGTTCTCCAGCCTCGTGATCTGCAGGCTGGCGATCGAACGGGCGTCCTTCTTCAGCACCTTCCAGCGCGCAACCGCTTCCGCCGACATTTCCGGATCGTCGGACTTGTTGGGTTTGGGCAGATCTTTGAGACGCTGACCGGTCGAATCCTTCACCCAGGGCTTGAGGAATTCGTCAAAACCGACGCGGAAGCGCCGCTCGCCGAAGACCAGATCGAGCCCGCCACGCTCATCCAGATTGAGGTCCGGTGCCAGGCGATCGGCCAGTTCCTCCGCCGTCAGGTCGCGGGCCTCGGCAAGGGCTGTTATCTTTTCCCGCGCTCTTTCCTGCAGCCCCTTGAATTTGAGCTTCTCGGCGATGCCGTTGAGGTTCATCAGTGCGATATCGCTGCCGATATCGGCCAGCACGTCAAGGCCGGTGACGGCACGGGCGTGAGCGGATTCGCCCGGCCATTTGCGGATGAGCTGGGTCAGTCGCCGCGCGCACTCATCGTCGCCGAGCCATCCGACCGCGCGCATGGCCCAGCCGTCTTTGGAGGGTGCGCCGTTTGCGAGCCATGCCGAAAACAGATCCCAGGCGAAGGCAGCGAGACTTTGCCTGGTGGTCTGCTGCCGGACGACGTCGATGCCGGCATAGACCGCATCCGGTGCACTGAAAGACAGCATTTCGGCGAGTGCCGACACCGCTGCGTCCGGCAACGCGCCACCGGCCACCAGTTCGGGCCGGTGGAGGGCACCGGGTACGAGCCAGGCGGGCAATCTGGCAATCCTGGCGGGGTAACAAGCAAGGGGATCGCGATCCAGCACCTGCGCGAGCGCGTCACCGACGTGCGGCTCTGTCCCGGCATAGCCCTTTGCGAGATGCTCGATCTCGGCGCGGCCATTGTCGGTATTGGCGGTCAGCCAGCGCAGCGCATGTTCGGCGGCCTCGCGTGCCTGTCCTTTGGGGCCGACCGCATCCGGGATCAGGCGCAGGATCGCGGTGCGGCGGTATTTGCGCAGCCAGCTGGCGGCTGGCACCCGGGCCTTCTTCAGTTTGAACAAGGCACGTGCGGCATGCGGCGCGATCTCGCTGGCCTCGACCCCTCCGGTGTTCTCGAGCAGAAGCACCGGGTCCAACTCCATCTGCCTGAGAAGGCCAGGCAGGGCGCGCTCGCCGAAGCGTGCCATCACGTCGGGAAAGAAGCCGCGCCAGGTGGTGGTGCGGCAGGAACTTGTCAGAACCGGGGGGCCGCTTTGCCAGAGCATCAGGGCCAATGCATCGGGCTGACGATCAATACCGTCAAAGAGACGTGAATAGCCGCTGCCGCTGAGGGTGTGGTACGGCCCCTTGTGGAGTTCGATCAGGCGCTGTTCGAGCCATTTCAGCTGATCCGCTTCAGGGGCGAAGTGAGGCGGCGGCGGTTCCAGCGGAGCGGGAGTCCTGTGCCAGGTGTCGCTTTTCGCTTTTGCTTCGATTTCCGCAATGACGGCGGGGAGGTCCTGCATTGACGGGACAATGCGGGCTCCGCCGCTATGGTAATTCGGCTGCCGCTTGTCGGCGGGGGTATATGCAAAAGGCGTCGCAAAAGGCGTCAACTGTAGAACGATGTCATCGGCCGCCCTGGCTTTCCTGCGCCAGGGCGGATCGCGCAGGACGTTGGGCCAGGATTGCGGCGGCGCCAACGCACCCCCCTCTTCAAGACCGTCAAGCATGCGCTCAAGACAGCGGAGCGCTCTGCTGTCGGTTCCTGCCCATTGGCGCAGCGTCTCCGGTTTCTGGCTCGAGATGACGGCCATGATCCGCCCCGTCAGCTGTGTGTCCGGCCGGCCGCAGGCCACGGCAGTCAGGCATTGGCGGAAGGTGCGGGCGGGGGCTGTGCTGACTGCGTGATCCAGTGCGGTGCGAACGTGCTTGTCGCCTGTCTCCAGGAGCAGCGCCGGGAAGCCTGCATCTTCGTCGAGGGCCAGGATCAGCTGTGCGAGTTCCGTTTTCTGGCCATCCCTGGCAAACTGGTACAGCCAGTCGAGCGTCGGCTGGGCCGCCTCGCCGTTGTGGCGGGCAACCGCTATGGCAGTGGCAGCAGCGTCTGTCAGCCGGACTTCGCTGTAGAGAGCGGGAGGGAAATAGCTGCGACCGGTCCAGATATGTGCGACCCGCGAGGGCGGGGAGTCGAGGATGAGCGGCAGGAACGCCGGCTTGATGGCCACGTCCACGCCGGCCGCTTCGGCAGCATTCAATACTGCGAGCGCCTGCAAATCATGATGCCCGGGGCGGTCATCGGCGAGAATGAAAGCGATGTGCGCCGCAACGTCGAGGTTGGCGAGGGGGGCGCAGAGGGTTGCAAAACGAGCGACCAGTCGCTCGTAATACTTCTCCGGCGTTCTCACCACGGCCGCGCGCAGAGCAAGCGCGGGCACAGAACTCCAGCCGGATCTCTCGAGGGCATAACTTCGGCCCTCAATCTCCAGAATTATGCCCGCCGTCATGTCCGCGATGATTTCGGGTGTCGCTCTTGACGTCAGCCAGTTCATGAAATGCATCATGCATCTGAATCTTGCGATCTCCTGGGGGCTTTTCACCCACCCGTTTTCAGATCGGAGGTTCCTTTGCGGCAGGAGCTGGTCTGCAACTCCCAGGATGTTGCCGATGAACCGCACCGCTTCGTGCGCATGAATGGACTCCGGCCCGGTTTCGCTGAGGTTTTGGCGCAGCCAGAGGACAGCATCCGGCTGTGTCTCCTCCGTCCATGCCATCATTGGCAGAAGGAGGGCGCGAAGTGCACGCCAGGACGCGGTGCCATTGAGCCCGTCTTGCGGGCGGCAGCGCGTCGGCAGCGCGCGTGCGAGATAGATGTCCAGTTCGGCGCTTGAAACAGAAGCTGTCGGCGTGGCTGCCTTGCCGGCGGACTGGATTGCGGCAGATGGCGGCTCGCGGGGGATGCTTTCCAGGACTGTCACGGGTCGCCGAGCCGCCGTCGACGGTTCGGGCGCTGTGGCTGGAGGCGTTGATCGAAACGTGCTGGTGCCTGAGCCCGCCAGCGCATAGCCCTTCCCGGTCTTTTCTCTGACCAGCCTGTTCTTCTCGCTGGTGGCGGCATCCCCACTGGCGAAATCCCTGACCTTGGTCTGGCCGTCTGTGCCGATGCGGCCAAAGCACACCGTCAGTCGGGTGCCTTCCACCGAGACTTCCCAGAATTTCGAGGCACCGCCTTCAGCGAGTTCGTAGCGCTCCATCCCCGGTCTCCGATTCGTCCTTGCTGTTCTTGTTTACAATCCCGCAGCGGCGAGGCGGGCGGCAACCCGGGCCTCCAGCGCCATTGCCGCGGCCTGGTCGGTGACGCGGGAGCGCTGCTGCATCCAGGCCAGGGCTTCGATTTCGGCCGCGGCCTCACTGACGCCATGGGCGCGAAGAATGGCCTGGGCCAGGCGTTCGCGCTCGCGTGGCGGGAACCAGGCGAAAGCCTGGCGCATGGCAGGCAGAGCGCGCAGGAATTCATCGTCGCTCCAGTCCGCAACCAGGGTCTTCACCGCCGAGATCACGGCGGTATCGGTGGCGATTTCTTCGCGCGCCAGAGCGAACAGGCCGGCGAGGAAATCACCGAGCTGGTCGGCGGTGGCGAAGCGGCGAATCCGTGCTGCCGTGCCGGAGACCTCGGCGCTGCCACAGGCGAGGTGGCAGCCGAGCGCGGCGCCGGCAAGTGCTGGAGCCGCATCGGGATTGCCAAGGATGCGCTCAAGAGCGGCAAGCATGGCGTCGCGCTGGAGGTTGAGGAGCGGGCAGTCGCGTAAGAGATCGCGACAGGCGAGCACCGCGTTGATGGCTTTGAGTCCCTCCTGGTTGTTCTCGATGGTCTCGATCAGCCACAGCACGCGGTCGAACACCGCCTCGCAGATCTGGCCCAGGCTGCGATGGGCGTCATCGCCGAACACGGTGCCGAAACGATAGAGCCGAACGGAGTGGAGACCGGCCTGGCCTATGGCGCCGATATCGTGCGAACGGGTGACGCCACCTTCGATCTGGCGGGTGAGTTCTTCATTGAGCCCGAGCAGGCCGGCGAACAGGGCATCCGACAGTGTCGCGGCCAGGACCGCGAGGTCGCCGGGCTTCTGGTTGCAGTGATCGGCGAGCCGGCTGGCTGCGGCCATTGGCAGTGTCCCGCCCCAGCGCGAGGCCTCGATCACCGCTCCCTGCGCGTCGCGGTGGGTGACGATGCGGAAAGTCTCGACCGGGGCCTGGGTTGCGGCGAGGAGTGGCCCCTCGGCGCGTTCGACCCCGGGGTGGCCAAGGATGCGCAAGGCATTGAGCAGGTGAGCGCGGGAACGCGTTTGCGGCTCATTCCAGTCCACCGTGATGGTCTGCGCCGCCCGCCGGAATTCGATGGCCTCGGCAGCAAGCCGCCGTTCGATATCGGCGACCAGTGGCGGTTGCCGGGTTCCCGTGGTCAGACTGCCCGATCGCGTCCCGGTCATGGCCTTGAGCATCGCGATCAGGCCGGGATGGGTGCCCGCGGTGACGCAGCCCGACTGCGTCCAAGGGGCGGGGGCGTTGAGGCCGTCCTTGATCAGTGTGGCAAGCGCAGCGTCGAGCAGGTCGCTGCGCAGCACGGCGTGATGGCCGCGGGTCAAGGCCAGCGCCTGGCCATGCGCCTGCCAGGCGATGCGGTCGGCGGTCGACACCACCTGTCCGGCCTGGCGCAAGGCGGCGGAAATTTCGTTGACGGTGAGGTCCGCGGCCACGCTGAGGCCGTGGTCGCTGACTTTCTCGTAGTAGGCGGGGGAGGGCATGCCGGAGGCGTAACCGGTGAAGCGGTCGAGCCGCGGATAGTCAAAGGGCACGACATAGCTGCCTGCGGTCTCACCTTCGCCAAGAGGCGCCAGTTGGGGTCGGGTGCCGTCGGCGCAGGCTGCCATGCGGCGGATCGCCTCGGCGTGCCAGCCACCACAGACCAGTACGACATTGCGCTCACCCGCCTCACGCAGTGCCCAGGCGGCATAGCGGGCCATGAATTGTTCGCGGCAGGCTTCGCGCTCATCATCGGCGCCCTCCGGGCGCAGCAGATTGAAATAGTGGTCGAGGCGGGGGCCGATCTCGCTTGCAGTCGCCTGTTCCGCCAGCGCGTCCCACAGCGCATCGTGACCATCTTCGCCAAGCGCCTTGCCAAGCGCGGTTTCGGCCGCCGCGGCATGGGCGCTGTGGGGATCGGCGTAGCGATTGCTGCGGTCGCCGAAATCGGGATGCCAGGAGGGGAGATCGCAGAACAGAGGCTCGGCCCCCTCAGCCCAGGCGGTCTGCAGCGCCTGCCATTCCGGAGACCAGGCACAGAAGGGGGAGTAGGAGGCGTGGCTTGCAACCGGTGTGGTGTGGAAGCTGAAAATGGCGACCGGAAGCTGGTGCGGCAGCCGGAGATCGGTGATGAAGGGATTGAAGTCCGCCGGTCCCTCGATCAGCACAAAGGCGGGTTTTTGCGCGCGAATGGTGTGCCCGACCAGACGGGCGCAGGCCGGGGAGTGGTGCCGGACGCCGACAACAGTAAGGCGCGGCAACCTCGTCATGTCAGGCGGTGTCGGGCGGCATACTAATCCGTGCATATTTTTGATGACCCCTATTGCATTCCCTATTCTGTTAGTGTATAGTGCGTTCTATGAAAATCGATGGTCGCACAATTGGTCGAAAGAAGGCCGAAGAAATCCGCTTC
>Ga0123357_10006703_pt1 | contig 14110 bp, 12 predicted proteins | sample TergutEmb28metaG_FD_89873 | JGI IMG/M metagenome (GOLD analysis project Ga0123357, IMG submission 89873) | Embiratermes neotenicus P4 segment gut microbial communities from Petit-Saut dam, French Guiana - Emb289 P4 | ecosystem: Host-associated > Arthropoda: Insects > Digestive system > Gut ... | reverse complement strand
TTGCTGTCATGTGGTATGTGTCTATGTCTGAGTATTTCGGGCAAATTCCGTGGGCAGTGACAACCCCTTCAAAGGATTCAAGGATAGGGCGGACTATTGCTGCGTCTGAGGGGCCGTCATTTGTTATACCTGTAAATGGTTTCAGTACCGAACCACCCTGGACTTCATGGTCATAACGCCGCACCACCATCTCTTTTGAGCAGATATTAAGGGAGGCGAGAAGTTCTTTAAGGTCTTTGTTGTAATCTGTTTGCGGGGCTAAAACAGGCTCTTTATGAACAAGCGGAGTCCATTTTGCAGGTATCTCCATTGGAGGGAGCCCTTCATGCATAAAAGAGACAGGGAGCCATGCCACTGTTTTTTCGTCATAGAGAATATGAAAAACTCCTGAGTCTGTGAACTCCCCCAGGACTGTTGCTTCTACACTGAATCTTTTTGCCATTTTAAGGAATTCATCTATATGTTCAGGCGGAACTGCAAGGGACATTCTTTCCTGGGCTTCTGAAATAAGAATTTCCCATGGATTAAGCCCCTGGTACTTAAGAGGGGCTTTTGAGAGGTCCATTCTGCATCCGCCGCACTCTTCAGACATTTCCCCTATAGAGGAGGATAACCCTCCTGCCCCGTTGTCTGTAATGAACCTGTAAAGGCCTTTGTCTCTTGCTCTTATGAGGAAGTCGAACATTTTTTTCTGGGTTATGGGATCGCCTATCTGGACTGCGGAGACAGGCGAATTTTCATTCAACTCTTCAGAGGAAAATGTTGCCCCATGAATGCCGTCTTTACCTATTCTGCCGCCGGTCATTACTATAAGGTCTCCGGGCTTTATGGATTTTTCATGCCCGGGAATTCCGTTTATCTCTTTAGGCATTATTCCCGCAGTGCCGCAGAATACAAGGGGTTTACCCGCGAAACGCTCATCAAAAACTATTGAGCCGTTTACGGTAGGTATGCCGCTTTTATTACCGCCATGTTCCACCCCCTCAACAACTCCTTCAAATATTCTTCTTGGGTGCAGAAGGCGTGATGGAAGGGGCTTATTGTAAAAAGGGTCTGCAAAGCAGAATACGTCTGTGTTAAATATAAGTTTGGCTCCTTGGCCTGTTCCGAATGGGTCTCTGTTCACCCCGACGATACCTGTTAATGCCCCGCCGTATGGGTCAAGGGCTGACGGTGAATTGTGAGTTTCTACTTTAAAAACAAGAGACCAGTTATCATTGAATTTTATTACTCCTGCGTTGTCTTTAAATACTGAGAGGCAGAAGTCATTTTTACCCAGTTTTTCCCTTACATCTTTTGTGGTCTTCTGTATAAAGCTTTTAAACAGGGATTTTATTTCCTCTTTTTTACCGGTTTCATCTTCATAATGAACCGTTCCGGAGAATATTTTGTGCTTACAATGCTCTGACCATGTCTGGGCAAGACATTCAAGTTCAACATCAGTTGGGTTTTCCCCAAGCCCCACTTTTTTACGTTCTTCTACTGTTTTCGGGTTTTTGAAATGTTTTTGAATAATTTTCATCTCTTCCAGGGTTAAAGCCAGCACCCCGTCTTTACTGATTTTGATAAGCCCTTCGTCAGATATATTCAAGTCGATTTCTTTTACTTCGGTTTTTGTTTTTCCCTCTACTTTCGGAACTGTTGTCGGAAAGCCTTTTTGATTGGCGAATTCTTTTGCAGTAAGTATGGTAAAGCGTTGAATAAGAGTGTTGCAGAGAAGGCCTGTTGTTATTTTTTCAATATCTTGTTTTGTCAGATTTCCTGAGATCAGATACTGTACAGCTGTGTAAACAGCCTCTCCGTCTCTGAATTTTCTTCCTGTTATATACTCAATGGCTTCTTTTGCTGTCCGCCCCACATTATCAGTTACTCCTGGGCGAAATCCTATCTCAACAGCGAAATTAAAATCTTCTGCCAAAGGCTCATCTATGCGCCACTCTTGTATTACAGGGTCTGAAAACGGGCCTTTCGCTACGGAGCTGAGTTCTTCTTCTGTTAAATCAGTATCTACCAGATAAACGTCTATGGATCTTATGTTAGCTACTTTTAGATTAAGAAAGTGCTCTACCTCTGTTTTTATCCGTTCCCCTCTGGGGTCTCTAACACTCTTTTTAAGGGCAACTTCAATTCTGAACGCCATTTTATGGCTCCTTGTGTATGTATAGAGTTCTTGTTGGGAATGGCATGTTTATTCCGTTTTCAGGAAGTCGTTTTATCAGCAGAGAATTAACTTTATCTGTTATTGCGAAAAGAGTTCTGTAGTTATCAACCCAGAATAAGAGGGTCATTTGAAGGGAGCTGTCATTAAAAGCGGTAAAAAATACCGCTGCCGGCGGATCAGAGAGAACTTCATGGATTTCGGCAACAGCGTTGAGCATTACGGATTTTGCCTTTTCTACATCATTTCCATACTCTATGCCTAATACTACTCTCCCTTGCGACTTTGTATCGGGATATGCCTGGTTTACCACTATTCTGTTGCAAAGGTCAGAGTTGGGGATAATTATAAATGTGTTGTCAACTGCCCTGATTTTTGTACTTCTGATCCCTATGTCAACTACATCCCCGGACTGTCCTGTGGTTAACTGTATTCTGTCCCCGATTCTGAATGGCCTGTCAAGTATTATTGTAAGACCGGACATCATGTTGCCGAGAGTCTCTTTTGCAGCCATACCAATGGCTAAAGAGCCTATGCCAAATGCTGTGATAAGTGAGAAAATATCCTTATCAAAGTGCTTCATAATCACTATTACGGCTATGCCTGCCAGAAAAATAGCGATAGTTGTTTCTACAATTGGAACTACTTGCCTGTCTATTATTCCGTCGCAGTCTTCTATCTTTTTCAGGTACCAAGCAAAGATTTCATGAATAATCCGATAGCAAATATTTGCAAGGATACAGACGGTGATTATATAGGATATGCCGGATATTGTTGTACTGGCTTTTGTAGGGAGGGAGAATGATTCAATTCCTAAATAGATGCCTATAAAAATAATCAGTAAATATATCGGTGCAGTTATTTTTTTAAAGGAATCGTTGTCAAAGTTTATTTTGACAATTGATACGATTTTTGGGCCAAGGAGGTTTAGAAGATGGCGTACTATTTTTGCCAGGATCCAAAAACCGATAAAAATAAGAAGGGCAAGTATAGTATCTTTTGTCCAATAGAGCCAAAGCGGATCAGTATTATTTTTAGAGAAAAACTCAAAAATATTATTCACTGAAAACCCTCTTAAAAATGGTGTCTACATGTTTTAGATGGTAGTTTAAGTTAAACGCTTCCCTGATTTTATTTTCTCCCAAGGCTTTTACTACTTCATTATCCTTGAGTAGCTCTTCCTGGAAGTCTTTACCTTCTTCCCAGACTTTCATTGCGTTTCTCTGCACCATTCTATAGGCTTGTTCTCTTGATACCCCTGCTTGTGTGAGGTCCAGAAGTATTTTTTGGGAGAATACAAGGCCTTTCATCTGGTTAAGGTTTTTCATCATGTTTTCAGGATATACAACTAGATTTTTCACAAGCCCGTTAAGTCTGCGGAGGGAGAAATCAAGGGCAACTGTAGCGTCAGGGCCTATGTAACGTTCTACTGATGAGTGGGATATATCTCTCTCGTGCCATAGTGCGACATTTTCCAAAGCGGGAATGCACATCGAACGGATATATCTGGCCTGGCCTGTAAGATTTTCCGAAAGGATAGGATTCCGCTTGTGAGGCATTGCTGAAGAACCTTTTTGCCCCTTTGTGAACTGCTCTTCCGCTTCTAATACTTCAGTACGCTGGAGATGCCTTATTTCAATGGCTATCCTCTCCATTGATGAGGCAATCAGCGCTAATGTACAGAAAAGTTCTGCATGTCTGTCTCTTGGGATTACCTGGGTAGATACAGGTTCCGGTTTTAGCCCCATTTTTTCACATACGTACTCTTCTACAAAAGGATCAATATTGGCAAATGTTCCGACAGCTCCTGATATTGCCCCGGTTGCTATATTTTCGCGAGCGGCTTTAAGCCTTTTCAGGTTTCTTTTCATTTCAGCATACCAGCCGGCCAGTTTAAGGCCGAAGGTTATAGGTTCGGCATGTATGCCGTGGGAGCGTCCCATACATACTGTATTTTTGTGTTTCATTGCCCGGTCTTTTATGGATTCAATAAGCATGTTAAGATCGTTAATAAGCTCATCTGCGGCTTGGGTCAACTGTACAGAGAGACAAGTATCAAGAACATCCGAAGAGGTCATCCCCTGGTGTATAAAACGCGCTTCTTCCCCTACGAATTCTGCTACGGAGGTGAGAAAAGATATTACATCATGTTTTGTTTCCAGTTCGATGGCGTCAATCCGCTCAATGTCAAAATTCCCCTTTTCTCTGATTACAGATACGGCAGATTCAGGAATTACTCCTAATTTTGCTTGGGCTTCGGCGGCAAGGGTTTCTATTTCGAGCCATATACGGAATCTGTTTTCCGGCTCCCATATTTTTGCCATATCAGGTCTTGTGTAACGTGGAATCATCTCAGAGTCCCCTTTCAGTTATATTTAAATGTTAAGTAATTTAGTTGGCCTGTACTGGTTGCCTATATATATTCCGGGATTGCAGCTATTTTGCCCTGAGATTAGAGCAGTTGCCGCCTCAAAGGGGATAGAAGGATCGTTATTCACCTCAGAGAGGTGGGCAAGAAAGACCCCTTCAAGTTTTTCATGGAGAAGCTCTTTAAGAAGAGCTATTGATTCATTGTTTGAAATATGCCCATGCCTGGATTTTATTCTTTGCTTCAGATGCCACGGGTATGGCCCGTTCATAAGCATCTCTTCATCATGATTTGATTCAATAATCAGCATTTTGCAATGTTTCAGTTTTTCTGTTACAAGTCTTGTAACTATTCCCATATCAGTGGCAAAGCCGATCTTTCCATCTTTACTCTCAATTATAAACCCTACAGGATCCGCAGCGTCATGGGTTATTTGAAACGGATCTATTATTAAATCCCTGAATGAAAAAGAATAACCTGATTCAAATTCGTATAACTGGCTTTTATTTAAGCTTGGTTCTACCGCTTGCAGCGTTCGATAGCTTATAAGAACCGGTATTTTGAATTTCCTGGATGTAACTTCAGCCCCTTTTATATGATCTGTATGATCATGCGTAATAAGTATTGCACTTAGAGTTGATCCGTCAACTCCTATGCTTTCCAGGCGTTTTGTAATTTCTGTTGCAGAGAGGCCGGCATCTATCAGCAGCCGTGTTTCGCCGCATTCAATATATACTGAATTCCCTTTACTCCCGCTGGCAAGGAGGCATGCTTTCACAGATGCTCCAAACGGTTGAAATATAGTAACAATTTTTTTAAAAATATATGTGTCATATAGACCAGAAATATATGAAAGGATTCAATAAATTAAAAATATAACTGAAACAACAATCTCTTTCAAGCTGAAAGCATTTGGTAACATGCAGAAAAACAGATTAAAGATGTTGACGATGAAAGCAAGGATTGTATAGTATATGAGCGATCACAAGATATTATTTTTGTCTCAAAATATTTTTTAAGGAGGAGTCAATGGCTATACGGCTGGGAATCAATGGATTTGGCAGAATTGGGAGGACAGTACTCCGTTACGCGACCAAAGAGAAAGGGATCGAGGTTGTAGCGATTAATGATATTACTGATGCCAAGACACTGGCTCATCTGCTTAAGTACGATTCAGTTCACGGAACTTTTCAGAGTAAAGTTGAGTATACTGATAAAGAGCTCATTGTTGACGGCAAAAAAATCAAGATTATGGCTATCAGAAATCCGGAAGAGCTCCCCTGGAAAAAAGAAAAGGTTGATGTTGTTTTAGAGTCAACAGGTCTTTTTACTAAGAAGGAAAAGGCTGCCCTGCATCTTAAAGCCGGCGCTAAAAAGGTTCTTATATCAGCCCCTGCTACTGATGAAGATATTACAGTAGTTATGGGGGTTAACCATACTCTTTATGACGGTAAAAAGCATAATATAATTTCAAACGCTTCCTGTACTACTAACTGTCTTGCTCCCGTTGTAAAAGTTTTACAGGATAATTTCGGCATTGAGAAAGGGCTTGTTACTACTGTTCACTCTTATACTAATGATCAGAATATTCTCGATCTCCCACATAAGGATTTACGCCGCGCCCGTGCTGCGGCGCTTTCGATGATTCCTACTACAACAGGTGCCGCCAAAGCTGTCTCCCTTGTTATGCCTGAGCTTAAAGGTAAACTGGACGGTATGGCCATACGTGTACCTACTCCTAATGTTTCTGTTGTGGACTTAGTTGTAACTCTGAAGAAAAAAGTTGACGTCGACAAAATCAACGCAGCTTTTAAAAAGGCTTCTCAAGGTGCACTGAAAGGGATTCTCGGTTTTTCCGAAGAGCCTCTTGTCTCTATAGATTTTAACGGGAATACCCTCTCTTCAATTGTTGACGCCAGTTGTACAAAGGTTATGGATGGTAATATGGTTAAGGTACTATCCTGGTATGACAATGAATCGGGCTTTTCAAAGCGTGTTATTGATCTCTTAAACTATATGTACAAATAAATTGCTGTTGCGAAGATATGGGAGGAGAAATCCTCCCTTTTTTTATATTTGGTAAGGAGAGAAAAATGCCTATCCGTTATATTGACCAGATTAAAGATTTAAAAGGTAAAAGAGTATTTATACGTGTTGATTTTAATGTTCCTCAGGATGAAAAGGGAAATATTACAGAAGATACCCGTATTGTTGCGGCCTTACCAACTATAAAATACGCTATGGAACAAGGCGCTAAGGTCATTTTGGCTTCTCATCTCGGCAGGCCAAAAGGTGAGAAAAACAAAAAGTATAGTATAGCTCCTGCATCAAAGAGGCTTTCACAACTTTTAGAGAAAAAAGTTGTTCAGGCTCCGGACTGCTTTGGCCCTGAAGTAGACAAGCTGGTAAATGCTATGAAACCCGGAGATGTTCTGATGCTTGAAAATCTCAGGTTTTATCCCGGTGAAGAGAACAATGATAAAGCCTTTGCAAAATCCATAGCTAATGGCGCTGAAATATATGTTAATGACGCTTTTGCGGTTTCTCACAGAGCACATGCTTCTGTAGAGGCAATAACCAAAGTCATACCTGTAGTTGCCGCCGGTTTTCTTATGAAAAATGAGATGACCTTTTTTGACAGGGCAATGCATAACCCTGTGCACCCTCTTGTTGCGGTTTTAGGCGGCGCAAAGGTTTCAGGCAAATTGGAGGTGTTAGAAACCCTTGTAAATAAGGTGGATAAAATAGTCATTGGCGGTGGAATGGCCTTTACCTTTCTTAAAGCAATGGGGTATGCTGTGGGGAAATCCCTTGTGGAAGATGAGTTGATTCCTACTGCGAAAAAGATTATGGATAAGGCTAAAAAGAGGGGGGTTACATTTTACCTTCCTGTTGACTGTGTTATTGCAAATAGCTTTGATCCTAAAGCAACTAATTTTATTGCTACAGTTCAGGAAATACCGGAAGGGTGGATGGCCCTTGATATAGGCCCTGCATCAGCCGCACTTTTCAGTGCAGCTTTACGAGATGCAAAGACAGTTATCTGGAATGGCCCTATGGGCGTTTTTGAGATGGATGCTTTCGCCAGGGGTACTTTCTCAATGGCGGAATCTATTGCAAACAGTTATGCCACTACAATAATAGGTGGCGGGGATACTGATGCCGCCGTGCATAAGGCAGGAGTGGCTGATAAAGTAAGTTATATCTCTACCGGCGGTGGTGCTTTCCTTGAGCTGTTGGAGGGGAAAGTATTACCGGGCGTAAAGGCTCTTAATGTGAAGTGACTATGGCTTCAGCTTTTTTTCATCTATTACCTTGCTATAGTCGCAGGACATTCAATTTGTAGGGGCGGCCATTGGCCGTCCGTGTTATCGGGCGCACACAGTGCGCCCCTACATATCTAAACCCAGTATGTTTAAAATATTGCCTAATTCTATGATTTATAAAAAAATATGTAATAACCATTAATCTATTAGCTCAGGTATTACTCCAGCTAATAGGAATAATGGTGTAAAAAATAATTGCCTAATTGTACAAAATAAATATAATTAGGTAATAAACCATTATCTAGTGACACAGGGTTTTGATCCATAGGTAAGGCCTTCCATTACCAATGTGGATAGTGGGGGTTTAACTCCACACTCCACACTTCACCCTTCACACTAGATATAACATATGGCCAAAAGCCGAAGCCAAATAAAGGAGTCTCTATGAGTCGTGTACCAATAATAGCAGGCAACTGGAAGCTCTTTAAAACCTCCAAAGAAGCCATAGAGCTTGCGAGTGGCTTGTTACCCCTTGTAAAAAACAAGTCAAATGTTGAAATTATTATCTCTCCCGTTTTTACCGTTCTTGAGAGGGTGAGTAAGGTTATAGCGGGAAGCAATATCAAACTGGCTGCTCAGGACTGCTTTTGGGAAGAAGAGGGGGCCTTTACCGGTGAGGTTTCTCCAAGTATGCTGCTGGATGCCGGTTGCAGCCATGTGATCATAGGGCACTCAGAGCGGCGTCAATATTTTGGTGAAACAGATGAAACAGTTAATAAGAAGCTAAAAGCTGCTTTATCAAAAGGACTTACAGTAATTTTATGTGTAGGTGAAACCCTTCAGGAAAGGGAGATGGGCAAAACCTTTGATCTGTTGCAAAAACAGCTTAAAGGGGGATTATCCGGAATTTCAAGTAACAGCTTTGATAAAATTATAATTGCGTATGAGCCGGTATGGGCGATAGGAACAGGCAAAACAGCCACAGATCAGCAGGCGGAGGAAGTTCACGCTTTTATAAGATCTGAAATAGGCTCCTTTTATTCTTCTTTAGTGGCGGATAATATACGGATTCTCTATGGTGGCAGTGTTAAACCGGAAAATATTTCCGGCTTGATTTCTCAGAAAAATATCGATGGGGCACTTGTTGGCGGGGCCAGTCTTCAAGTAGAATCTTTTGCTGCACTTGTTAATGCTGTATGACGTTGCGGCTTTCGCTTTTTGCATCCGACTGTGTTGGCTGTGTTGCAGTCATGAGCGAGCAGTAAAATGGCGGCGCTTTTTTGTCATTGCGGGCTTGACCCGCAATCTCCCAGTAGCAGAGGATTAGGGATCAAGCTCGCAATGACGGCTATGATATGAAAAACGGTGTATATATTTACTTTATGACAAACCATTATAACAATGTACTTTATATTGGTGTTACAAACGATATTGTTCGCAGAGTCACCGAGCATAAAGCAGAAATCAATAAGGGATTCACATATAAGTATAATTGTAAGAAATTAGTATATTATGAGAAATGTGAATCAGTCATTGAAGCCATTTCACGAGAAAAACAATTGAAAAACTGGAAACGTGAATGGAAAGACGAATTAGTACATGACTTTAATCCTAAATGGGAGGATTTGAGCGCACAAATTGGGATAAATGATGATATGATTAATGTGATATTGGAGCATTATTCAGGGGATTGCGGGTCAAGCCCGCAATGACGGCTACAATAAAAATGTATGAATTTTCCTTTTTATGTTGTTATAACTGTGGTATAAAAACAGTTTCAAAAGTTCATTAATTTGGGGTTTCTATGTTATATGTCATAGTTACAATTCATGTGGTTGTTTGTATAGCAATGATTGGTATTGTTCTTTTACAGTCCGGAAAAGGTGCCTCAATGGGGGCTTCTTTTGGAGCCGGAGGTAGCCAAACCGTTTTCGGGGCAAGCGGCGGAAGTACCTTTATGTCAAAATTGACAACAGGGGCAGCAATTATATTTATGCTGACTTCATTGTCTCTTGCGTATCTGTCAAGGAATCCCGGAAGCTCCTCAATTATGTCTTCCGGTGTTCCTAAACCGGCCGCTCCGGCGCAGCAAACAGCTCCTATGCCTTCAGCGCCTCAAATGCCTGTCGGTCCGTTGCGGCAAACAGCTCCGACGGTTCCAGGACCTCAGATGCCTGCTGTACCAGCGACTCCAGTGCAAGCGCCTGCTAAGTAGTTTTTGTATTGACACAGAAAAAAGGTTGGTGTAATTAGTAAATCCCTTTTGGGAGATTTTATAAAAGAGCATTTAAAAGGTTTGCGGTGGTGGCGGAATTGGTAGACGCACCAGCTTGAGGGGCTGGCGGGAGCAATCTCGTGATGGTTCGAGTCCATTCCACCGCACCAGAACATAAGCCGTGTCTTAGGACGCGGCTTTTCTTTTTTAGGCCAACTTAATGCAGACAGAAGAAATTAACAAAACTTTGAGACTTCCTACCGTTATTGTTATAACAGGCCCAACTGCCTCTGGGAAAAGCAATCTCTCTCTTTTGATTGCTGAAAAATTCAATGGTGAGATTGTTAATGCTGATTCTATGCAGGTTTATAAAGGAATGGATATAGGTACAGCCAAACCTTCCATAAACACGATGAAAAGAGTGAAGCACCATCTATTTGATATTGTTGCCCCTGACATTAATTTTACAGCTTCTGATTACAGTGAATTAGGAAAAATAACAGTTGAGAATATATTTTCCAGAGGTAAAATACCAATTATAACTGGTGGTACAGGTCTTTATATACGCGCTCTTTTATCAGGTATAGCCCCATTACCAGGTAGTGATGAAAAGTTGAGAATAAAATTTATCAAGATAGCGGAGAAAAATGGAAATGCAGCACTGCTGAAAGAGCTTGAGGCCGTTGACCCTGTTACTGCCTCTTGCCTCCATCAGAATGATCAATTAAGGATAATAAGAGGATTGGAGGTATTTTATAAGACAGGAATTCCTCTTTCAGAGTATCAGGCTTTACACGGTTTTTCTGAAAATTGGTGTAATGCTATAAAGATTGGTATAATGGTTGAAAGAGAAGAGTTATATCGCCGTATTAATGCCAGAGTAGATGCAATGATTGCTGGTGGGTTTATTGAAGAAGTAAAAAAACTTTTGGAACAGGGATACGGTAGAGAGTATAAAGCATTACGTTCAATAGGGTATAAAGAGATATGTTCTTATTTGGCGGGAGAGTATAGTTTTGAAGAGATGCTTGAGCTTATAAAACGGGATACAAGGCGGTACGCAAAGCGCCAAATTACCTGGTTTAAGAAAGAATCGGATATTTATTGGTTTAAAGATAGTGACAGTTTTGCTACTATCTCCGAACCTGTAATGGAATTTCTTTATTTAAGGAGATTATCATGACAAAAACAACAACATTCAATATTCAGGACCAGTTTCTTAATCAAGCCCGTAAGGAAAAAGTAAAGCTAACTGTAAAACTTATGTCAGGAGAAAAATTTGAAGGGCTTATTAAATCTTTTGACAATTTTTCAATTCTTCTTGAGGAAGTGACTGGTGATATTCTCATTTACAAACATTCAATGGCTTCAATTACCTCTTCAGACGGTAAGTTTAATTTGCATCAATAATTATCCATAGGAATTGTGATGACTAAAAAGAGAGCTGTTACTTTATCGGTTATCGGGGTGGTGTTTGTAGTAGTTTGCTTGTTTATTTACTCTCTTGGGTCAGTTTTTCTGCCGCTCTTTTTGGCGTTAGCTATCGCATTTTTGATGGACCCTTTTGTAACTGGGTTAGCTAAATGGAGACTGAACAGGACTTTAGCAATTATTCTTGTTTTTAGTGCTGCATCAATTTTTGCAATAGGAATTCTGTGGTTTTATACGAGCTCTATTAAAAACGAGTTTGCCAGTGTCCAATTAAATCTTCCTGCGTATGCCGCGAAAATATATGAGAGAATACCTCAATCCATAAAAGTATATCTCAATATAGAAACCCCTGAAAAGGTTTACCAGCAGATTAACTATTTGACTGACCAACTAAGGGGGGCTTACTTATCAATAATTCAGGGGAGTTTTGATTTTGTTAAAAGGGCTTTTTCATCTACCTTTTCGTTTATTCTGGCGATTTTAAGTTATTTTATTATACCTATATACCTTTATTATCTTTTGCTGGATTTCCCAGCGTTTAAAAAAGAGGCTGCCGAATTTATCCCTGCAAGATATAGAGCTAATATAACAGATATAGTAAACGAGATACGGGATGTTCTTGAGGCTTTTTTAAAAGGCCAGTTTTCCGTATGCGCTATTTTAGCCATATTATATTCGATTGGGCTCTATTTTATCGGAATTGATCTTCCTGTGGTTATTGGTACTTTTGCGGGTTTCGCGTTTATAATCCCTTACTTTGGGACTATTTTAGGGATAATCCTTTCCATGAGTATGGCGTTTTTAAAATTTCAAGATATATGGCATCCCCTTCTTTGTTTCGGTTGGATTTCGTTTGTTCAGATATTGGAAAGTACGGTTATTACCCCTAAGATTGTCGGAAACAGAGTGGGGCTGCATCCTGTTATTATAATTCTTTCACTTCTTCTTGCGGGAGAACTGTTTGGGCTTATGGGAATGTTGCTTGCTATTCCTGTAACTGCCGCATTAAAAGTGCTCTTTAAACGTGGGTTTAAATTCTATAAAAACAGTAAATTTTATCTTGAAAGCGAGTAAACAACCCTTCCGGCTGGGTAATGGTTTTTATGAACGAAGGTCTTTTGATAGAATCAGTCGTTGAAGGGAGTATAGCTGAAGAGCTTTGCATAGAACCCGGAGATACCCTGATTGCAATTAATGGTGAATTTATAAGGGATATTATAGATTATCAGTACCATACAGCAGAGAATGAATTATCATTAATTATCCAAAAAGCTGACGGAGATATATGGGAAGTTGAATTCGATAAAAGCATAGGTGAACCAATAGGCCTTAACCCTATATCACCTGTACCTTTAGAATGTGGTAACAGTTGCATATTCTGCTTTGTTCACCAATTGCCAAAAGGATTGAGAAAGTCGTTATACGTTAAAGATGAAGATTACAGGCTATCTTTCCTTTATGGTAATTACGTAACCTTGACAAACCTTTCAAATACAGACTTTGAAAAGATCATTAAACAGAAACTTTCCCCTCTTTATATCTCAGTACATACCACAGATGACAACGTAAGAGAGCATTTACTAGGCAAAAAAAATATTCCTTCGATTTTGGATATGCTGAAAAAATTTGCAGATGCCGGTATTACAATGCATACTCAGATCGTTCTCTGTCCCGGGATAAATGACGGGACTGTTCTGAAAAAGAGTATCGCTGATCTTAAAGAACTTTATCCTTATGTTGCGTCCCTTGCAATAGTACCTGTTGGCCTTACAAGACACAGAAGGGGATTACCGGTTTTAGAACCTGTAACAAAAGAATATGCGAGAAAATTTATCAATAAATGGCTGTCATTTATTGATAATACTGGAAATCATTTGGGTTTTCCTTTCATGTTTCTTGCTGATGAGTTTTTTATAAAGGCGGAATTGCCGTTTCCATTACTTGAAGCTTATGGTGATCTTCCTCAGATTGAAAATGGGGTAGGTATGGTTCCTCTGTTCGCCAAAGAAGCCTCTGAAGCGCTTTCGGCAGTAAAATCCCTATCTTCTTTGAATGTCACAGTTGTAACTGGAGTCTCGGCTTTCCCGTGGATATCAGATTTTGTGTCAAAAGTTTCCGAAAAATCCGGCGGTAATATTGTGACAGTACCAATTACAAACAGGCTCTTTGGAGAAGAGGTCACTGTTACGGGATTAATATCAGGCAGAGATATAATTGCAGCCTTACAAAATAAAAATATCGGAGATATTCTTTTAATACCTGATGTAATGTTAAAAGAATGGGATAGGATATTTTTAGACGATATAACAATAGATGATTTGAAAAACGCGCTTAACTGCTCTATTGATGTTTTTTCTGCCGATCCTTATGGGTTTGTTGAATGTCTGGAGAAAATTGATTGTAAATGAGGCTTAAATGCGTAAATCATTTTTCATATGCCTGTTGCTTGCGATAGTTACATTTGCGATTTATTATCGAGGCATTCATAACGGTTTTATTGTACTGGATGATTACGCGTATATAGTACGCAACCCCAATTTACCTGAAGGGTTTTCACTTTCTAATATCAAATGGGTGTTTACTTCATTCTACGCCTCGAACTGGCATCCCCTAACATGGCTATCTCTTATTTTAGATTACAGGCTTTATGGGCTTAATCCTGCAGGGTACCA
>Ga0123357_10006702_pt1 | contig 14112 bp, 10 predicted proteins | sample TergutEmb28metaG_FD_89873 | JGI IMG/M metagenome (GOLD analysis project Ga0123357, IMG submission 89873) | Embiratermes neotenicus P4 segment gut microbial communities from Petit-Saut dam, French Guiana - Emb289 P4 | ecosystem: Host-associated > Arthropoda: Insects > Digestive system > Gut ... | reverse complement strand
TAAAAAAAAAAAAAAAAAAAAAAAGCACAAGAAGTTGAACATTCCTATACCTAAAATACAAGTATTAAATTTTATAAATTATTTGACTGTTCCAGGTTAAGTCAGGTGCATGCTGAAAGTATTGAACAGGACTAAGACTTAGACTCTTTACATGTACAAAATATAAACCCATATACTTTAAATGCAGACCATCTTTAGTATATTTACAATTTGCGTGTGAGTAAATAAGGTATGGGGTAACCTGGTTAGTGTTTTGAAATGTTATAATAAAATGCAGGAATTCAAAATTACACTGAAACATGTGTGTGTAATCCAAATGAAACATGATCTTGCCATTACATTAGTTATTGAGTTATTATATAAGTGCTGCCAAAAGAATAATGTTTATTCTTAAGGTTTATATAGTCTATGTAGTCTCATCGGTGGCATTTATTTTAAAGTGTGCCATCCTTCAAGGAGAGTTTTGCTTAGCATTAGTTAATCTGATAGTTTCCTGGAATATTTTATGACTTCCTGACTAGTATATATTTACAGTTCTCAAATTAAATTTGTGCCATATGGATAGATCAATTGTAAACCTGAAAGCATATAGTTTTTGTTATAATTTTTGCCACATAATTTGCCTCTTAGCACGGATTATATAGTAGGAAAGTTTCGACTTTTTAAACTGACAGTATTTACCTATAATGGTAACTGCTCAAGAGGTGAAAACAGCAAATAAGTATCAGAGCATCTTTACTGTTTTACTGTACTTTCTTGATAAAAAAATCCGTTAACATCCAAGTGACCATTCATGATTACATCATGATCTGTTCTTGATGTACCTTTCAGGAAATAACACACAGTCTACTACAGTCATACGTATTCACATCATTGTCATGGTTGCTCTGCATAATGTTCACTGGAAATATTTTGTCAGCATTACATTGCTGTATATTGTGCTCTATTATATTTCAACTTACTGAACAGGAGTCACCATACATAGCAACCACATATGCTTCAACTCATTGTCCTTCACTCACACACATTTTAGCATTATTGGGGTTTTATAGAAAGACATCTTGAATAGTAATATTATCATTCCTTTTATTGTATTAGTATTAGTTATTACACTCTAATGTCAACTTCTGTTTGTAGAATCTGACTTTGTTTTGTTCAACAGTATTATCTCTGCAATTGAAGGGTGTAACTGAACTAAAAGTAAACAGGTACAGTTAATTAAAGCTGATGTGATATGTCTTGTAGTTTCTCCTGGTTACTACAGATTTGCATTAAAATGGCTGTGAACTAGTTATATTGACTCCATACAAGTTCTCTGTCATTGAGAGACACGTCTACTTCTTAATTTTGAATGAAGTCAGTGGTGTAGTGAAGGTGGGCGTATCTGGATTTGCAAAGCAAACCAGTCTCTTACCCACACAGTGAAGTCTCAGATGCAGGGCTGCATCATTTGGGATCTGACAGTGACAAAAACTGTTTTCTCAAAGTCTTTTAAATAGGGTACTATCAAAATAAGATGTGGGATGACATGGCAGGTGTAGGCCTTATGTGTGATAAAGCTGCTGTGCTTTGCTTAGTGATAAAGTAAATGCACTGTATTTTATGATTTGGCAAGTGAAATTATTACATTTTTGGAAATGTAACAAGATGTTAGCAAACTGAAAGGTATGAAATGGCAATAAGATTTGCCATTTTCAATTGCTATTATGAAGCACCTAAATTTATTAAATATGATGCTACAAGGGAGAAACAATTTAATGGCCTCTGTATGACAGTAGGAAAGCTTTTCAGATAAAACTGGCTTTTGGAACTGCAAACCAAAATTAAAAGTTAAGTACATTTCAAAACACAGATCTCATTGAATTTGTGTGTTTTGGGAACATCATCCCATTAATTTGTTTAAAAGATGTTGGTTTATTGATTCCCGAAATAATACAACACTATAAATGATTGTATATTCATTTATTCATCACATTCACTGTGACTTGTTTGAGCCAGTAATTGCAACCATTATTGGGTGATGCTACAATTATATAAAAGTCAAGAATCAATAAACCAACAGTAATTTCTGGTGCCCAACTTACAGTTCAGTTGCTACTCGGAAAAGATTGGATAATGGAGAACTGAATTTGGCAACTGATTTCAAGTTCCAAAGTACAGTGAAATTAAATTTGTCATATTCATTATCACCACATAATTATCACATTGAGATGACAGATAAAGCTGTATAAATGGAACTGACAAAATTGTAGTTTGGTTCAGTTGTAAAAGAAACATTTCGTGAAAGGATGCTAAATTTTATACCTAATTACCTGCACATGATTTTCAGAAATATTCATTTCACTTGCCAAATGTGTGCCATGGACAGTAAAACATATTTGTGGAGAACGTTTTCCACTTACAAAATAGAATGATGGCTGTGAAAGATCATAACAGATCACAATTTGCCTCCTACAATGAGTGACACCAAGGCAGAATTTTAAACTGACTTTAATAAACCCAAATGGAAATGAAGAATGCAAAGATTTCTGGAGTGAGATTAGAGGTAAGATATTTTAAGAGTGCCTTACTGGATTATCTAGTTCATATTTGGAATTAACAAGTGATTATTTTATTAATGGTATCATAAGACTATAGTATTACACATTTTTATTTTTAAAATTTTCTGGCCCAGCCTCAAATCTTGTAGCTCAATGTGGCCTACATACCCAAAAGATACCTGTTATTTGGGGCAGAGAAGAAGTAGTTCAAAATTGATCTTAATTGTGCCATAATATCTTGGTCAGTTGACTAGTGACTGAAATAAAAATAACATCATAGCCAGTTGATTTTTTCCCAAGTCCCTGCCTGGATGTGTATTAGTGGCTTTCGTTTTGTGATCTGGATAGGCGTTTTTGCCATTAAAGTGCTCAGGCCAGTAGAAAGCAGTGTGAAATGCAGCATATGGGCCCACAAACATGTATCATGTGTAGTATGATGTCAGTCACGAAAGAAGGAAGTGTAACAGGATTGGCATTATTTCTAATTTGTAGAGAACATATACAGTAATTTAATGGAAATGAAAAACAGCATCCACATTTCAGTAAATGTCACTCTACAAGAGATGTCATTTGATAATCAGTTTAACAGTCAGAGTTCGTGTCATGAAATGTGACATGATAATGTACCAACATCATCTGAAATTACATAATAAATGCACGTCACAAGTGGTCAACACATGCAGTCTGCACAATGATTATGATAATATAAATAAATTTGAATAAAGCACTACATCCTAAGTGGTCAGCAAAATCCCATCGTTCTGTGCAGATCTTGTCTTCCAGAATGCTATCTGAAAGTACAATGAACTATAATTTTGTCTGTTTGTGGAAGTATGGAACTTTGTTACACACAACGAGGAAGAAAAGGCTGTGGGTCTTCAAGTGTAGGGTGATGACATTTGGGCCTAAGAGGGAAGAGGTAACACAGCAGAGAAGACTGCAAGAGGAGGATCTTGATGATCTGTATTCATCACCAAATACTTCTGGTGATCAAATCAATAAGAATGAAATGAGCAAGGCATGTAGCATGTATAGGGCACAGGAAAATATTACATAATATTAAAATGGTTCTTCAGGAAGTGGGATGTGGGTAAGGGCTGGATTGATCTGACCCAGGATACGGGGCAGTGGCGGGCTCTTCTGAATACAGTAATAAACCGTCGGTTTCCACACAATGATGGGACTTCTTGACAGGCAGGGGACCTGTTAGCTTGTCAAAAAGGACTCTGCTCCATAGAGTTTTTCAGCAAAATCTTAAGTGAACAAAGGATTATCACGTTTTCTCTACCTGTATATATCGTGAAAATCCACACTTCGAGAGACAATAAACTCACACTTGTCTTTGAATAATCTGCTAGTCCTCAATTACATAAATTATTATTACTTTTTATTACTTATATTTTGTGATTATGATATACTGTATTTCAGTCATAATTCGATGTTCCAAATTTGCTTCGCAAAACCTTTGGCAGACGCTCCACAATTATTACAGAACTTTGACAGCACGGATAAGAGCTGGTGATATTCCAACAGTGTCAACAGCGAAAATAGGAATCACAGATCACGTATGTTTCGTAATATTAAATTGACAAAGACCGCGCACGGAAGTGGAATTAATGAGTGCATGTTATAAACACCTACTGTACGTGATTTGTGCTTCACTTTTCTTTTGATGTGAATTCTAGAATGTCTTTCTCATCACGGAGTATTGCCAACTTTGTAATATAAATGTGGAGTAACATATGTCGGTCACACTTTACAAAAGGAAGTGGGTATATTAATGTACCGTTGTTTTAAAATTGAGATAATCCTCAATAGTACATCACGCTACAACACAGAAAGATTATTAACTGGCCATCGCATTCATTTTAACGTTGACCCATGTATAAACTGCATCTAGTAACGTCTGCGACACTGCCTGTGTTCGGAAATTTCATTTCCGATTTCACTTTCTCAAATGCAAGCGAGTCGCCATATGTGTGTGGATCTACGTGCGGTGTTACTCATGTTGTATAAAAGACGGAGAGGCTTCTGTGCAGAGACGCCATTAGTTCATGCTTCGTTTTGAGTAGGATTGAATTGAAATACTGTTGACACATTGTGAATTTCATACTGAACTTTAGAATGATCGTCATTATGATGTAATGTATACGTAGGAGTGAAGTAGTACCGAGGCGACATTAATTAAATGGCTGTGCGGTGGTGATTTATGCTTAACTTTGCTAAGAAGCGTGACAGATTGCTCACCGATGTTGGCCCCGGATTATTTAATTCAGTTGATAACTTCTCCAAGTTCGTATCAGCGCTTGTGAACTGAAAAAGATGTCTTCTTCCTCACAAATGCTTGTTGACAGTCCAAGTAGGAGCTGGTGTCACATACGATGAAAATTGTGCAGTGATTTTTTATGGGGTTATGCTTTTCTTGCAGAAAGTCTAGACTGAACAGCGTAAAGTCTGAACATTTTTCTGCATCAGCAACACCACTCCATGTTTGTGTTGAAGAACAAAGACCAGAACTGGGTTCATCTTCTAAAGAAATTTGCCAGTACTCACCTTACATAAGGATGGCAAACACTATGTCGAACATGAAGATGACCAATCCAATCAAGGGTCTCGTTAGTAAGAGACGGAAGAGATACACGCAAGATGGATTTAATTTGGATCTTACATGTATCCTTTGTTGTTAACACCATTTACATTTCCACCTAATTTAAAAGCTGACCCAACCAAGTTGCAGTTTTGGTTATAGATGTAGCTTAGTATTCGTGTATAAAGAGATGCATTGTCCTGTGGCATATATACATAGCAATATTTGAACGGAAACAGAGATTTAACACACAACTCTTAACCAGTGAACAAGAGAATAGCTATCAGTTGATGACTGCTTTTTTGGTATGGTGATACATGCTAATGTACAACAGTGGCGAAGTTGATTCTTGTTCTGACTTAACTGGTTGCAGTTCAGTAATCAATTATGTGAAGTATTATTTTGTTAATCAAAGGAATATTTGTTAGTGGACATGCAGTGGAATCTTAATACTTGCCACCATTTCTGTTTTGTATTCATTTTTATAATTTTTACCATATTACCGTATATTCTCGAATCTAATCCGCACCCTTTTTACAGTTTCCGAGGGCTAAAAAATCAGATGCGGATTAGAATCGTGTGTGGATTAGATTCGCGGTCATGAGCTGGATTTTGGAAAAATGATAGAGCTGCTGTACGTGCCGTAAGAACAATACAATACAATAATTTATTATTTTATTTATTATTTATAATATTATATAATATTTATAATTTATTGTTCATCAGACTCCCCGTTACCACTCATAACTCAATTGTTATCCATCACCCGGTCACTGTCATCTTTATCTTCACCATCATCCTCCCATTGAGTGTCATCTTCAGATCCACCCAAAGCATTGCTTAGGCTACAGATAACAGTTCAAGCATTGGTAACATCCAATATTATTCAATCAGTCTGCCTTGTAGGCAAGGGGCGGTTGAAGGAAAGGTGTGGGTTAGAACCGCGAACTAACTTTTTTTTTGTTTAAGATATTGGCAAAAACTAGTGTGGATTAGGTTCAGGTGTGGATTAGATTCGAGAATATACGGTATGTCATGCTCATAGAAGCTCAAGTGACACGTGCCAACATACATAAGCCAAACAGAAAATGTAATCCATTAAGTTGGGAGTTCAGGCATTGTGTGTATATATGTATAGCCCAAGGTCAGGCCTTGCGTATGTGTGTGTGTTTGGTTTGTGTGTTTATGTGGGTGCCCACGTTATCAGGTACTGCAGCTTGCATGCTGTCAGTGTAGGTAACTGACATTTCATGTCACAAGTATGTATGTGTATGTATATCTACTGGGCGTTTCATGATGTTCTCTGTGATTACAGACATTTCTAAAAAAAAAAAAAACCAAATCACCTACCTTAATGGAATTGTTCACAGCCACAGGAAAACTGAAAAAGTTTTTTTTGACAACTAGAGATGTGTGATGTATGCACCATGGGTAACACGGCATACATTGTTATGATATTCAAGTTCTTGCTACACATGCGTCAACATAGATGCATTGATATTCTTCACTGCTGCAATGATCTGTGCCTTTAGATCAGTGAGGTCAGGTGGCAATGGTGGAATGAATACCCAGTCTTTGACATATCCCCAAAGAAAAAATCACAGGGCGTAAAGTCAGAGGACCTCGGGAGCCATAGCATCAGTGGTTGTTCATTTCCAGACGCACACCCTATCCAATGTCCTGGTAACACTGTGCTCAAGTACTGACAAACCTCACAGTAGAAGTGGGTAGGACTTCGTCTTGCTGGAATATGAACATCGGTATGTTTTGCAACTGTGGCATTAGCCACAGTTGCAGCATGTCCAGGTATGTCATGCCAGTAATGGTTTCTTCAGCAAAGAAGAATGGACTGTACACTTTCTGACTGGAGATTGCACATTTAACAAATTGACTTTAGGAGAGTCACATTGATGCTCCACATAGGCATGTGGGTTTTCAGATCCCCATATTCTGACATTGCAACAATTTACCGCATTGCTGACATTGAATGTCGCTTGGTCACTGAACTGCACCTTTTCCAGGAAATGATCATTGGAACTCATTAAGTCTTGTAACTGTAAACGGAAATCAAGCCGGTGCCTGTGACCTTCACCCAACAATTGTTGTACCATTTGGATATAGTATGGTTTAAACAGCAAATGCTTACACAGAACCTTCCACACTGTTGTTTTCGACATTGATAGCTCCTTAGCTGCAGTTCCCATTGATTTCTTCAGACTATGCAGAAAACTGGCCCGAACCTGTTCAGCGTCATCTTCTGCAATTAATGGGTGACCACTTGATTTCTGCTTGCACAGACACCCAGTTTCAGTAAATTGTTTATACCATGCACAAATGGTCTTGTCTGTAGGTGGGTCCTTTGCATACTTTGCACGAAATGCCCGTTGCACAGTAACCACAGACTTACTCATGTGATATTCCAACACAAAACGATTTCTCCCCTGAAGTGGCCATTTTCTCACTACATACACACGCATCGCCTAGCGGCAGAAATGTGAACTATGATGAGAAACAACTTACTAGGAAAAAATTTTTGAGTTCCTTCTGTCTGTACAGGTTTCATAAATACATGTCCTACAGTTGTCCTATAATAAATTTTTGTATTCCCAGAGTACATTATGAAACACCCTGTGTATATATTCATTGGCAGCCCCACACAACAACATTACATTTTTATTGTACAGGCAACTAGTTTCATCTGTGGTTTCAATCCATCATTAGGCCTTGTCCAAGAAAAAAGGTACAGAAAATTTTGATAACTGCGATTTTAGATGGAGATCTTGCCTTTACATAAATATACGTTACAAACGTATGTAAATATATAGGGGTTATATAAAAATTCTAGTGTTATATGTTACTGCCATTAAATAAATATATACTTTATGTGACTGGAGTAGCAGGATACAAATATATGTGTTATGATTGCAATAGGATATTTACTCATAAATGTTGCTTCCGTAATTCAGTGTAAGTCTTCAGGTGTGTTCATAAATAGAAATTGCAAATAGTTGGGTTATAGGTGGGAAATAATTTTTGCCAGTATTATACATTAGTTCCTTAGAATGTTTTCTGACTTTTGTTCTTCAGTCTCAAGTGACAGTTCATGTGATACATGTGAAGTAAGTAAACTTGAGAGGATGTGATTCAAATAATCCAGTTCAGTTCCGCAACATCTATGTGTATTCACTCACCTTGTCTTAACAGATTTTTTTTAAGACCATTGCCATGTAACATTTTGTTTGTAATTAATTTGAGATATCATAATGGTTTAATTGTAAATTCTTATGTTTATAGTTAAACAGAATGGCTTGGAAACTCTCTTATCCTATCTCTAGGTGAAATTGGGGCAGTATCTACCCCACCTATATCTGTTAAATACCTGTATATATGCCACTAATATCAGCTTTTTCAGCTGGAGATAATAAAAATATACCATGAAGGTTGTGGGAATACCAGTTATCGAGATTATTGTAGTTGGTTACAGTGATTGTAGATGACAGGTTGCACAAGCAAAGAAATTAGTTTGTATGGGAAGAATATTTTTTCTCCTCCAAGATGTCTAGACTGGCTGTGGGGCCCACCCAGCCTCCTGTTGAGTGGGTAACAGGTGTAAAATGGCTGGGGTGAAGCTGACCACCTTGAGGGCCAAGTTTATGAATATGTGGCAGTATACCCCCATTCCTCCCCCCTTCATGGCATACACAGGGTCACCTGTACCTTGACATTTTGTGTGTGACAACAGAATGAGATTAACAAATTGTTTACCACAGGTCAGCGAACATAGTCTGTAAACCTAGTAATTGTAAGTATAATATGCCATGGTCATCACCCTGTTGAATAAGCGTAGTGATTAGATTATCACTATTACCATTTCAGTTCCCATTATGTTCATTTGCAAAGCAGATACTATATTCTATCAACTTTTGGACATAGTTGTGTAATACACTGGATTTGGTTTTGTAAGTGGTACACATTCTGTGGATTTTCATTCTGACAGTTGCTCTGGTCTTGTATGTTGTTTAATAACTGGGAAGCTTAAAGCTCATAGCATTCACTCACTAATATAATGCAGCAGTCCTTCTAGAATAACTAATAGTTGTTGAGATACTGAAGAAATTCCACATATTTTATGGAAGCCAAAGGTTCATTACCATTTTCACATTGGCCTGAACTGGTCCTCACGTAAGCCAATTGAGACAAGACCACATCTTCCCACTTCTTTCTTTAAGGTCCATCTTAATATCCTTGTACAGTTCTCTTCTCTTCTATATGCCACATGCCCTGCATCCTTAATGTTGTTGTTCTGATAATGCTTTGCAAGGAGTGAAAATCATGTAGCTCCTTATCTTGCAACTTTATCGACTGTGCTGTTACTTCCTCCCCTTTTTGCCAAATATTCTCCATAGTATCTTTTTCTGAAACACCTTGTGTTGTCTGCCTAATTTGAGAAACTAATTTTTATATGACATGGACATGGTATTCCTGATACTTAGTTTTTGTGATTTTCAAAATTTTAGAGCTCCACCTTCATTGTCAGGGAGCTAGAATAACACAGTCAGCATAGGGACTAGGATATGGACTGGACGATTCAGGCCAGGGCAAGAGATTTTCTCCCAGTACCCATGCAGGCTGTGGAGCCAACACATACTCCTGTTCAATAGGTACAGAGTCTCTTTCTTCAGGGTACATTGACCAGGGCATGAAGCCAATCACTCACCTCCATTTAGTGCCAAAGTTAAAAGTGAGTGGAGCTATACCTCTCCTCCCGTGATATGCCTTCATGGCTTGTACAGGTAAACTTGTACCTTTTTATTTCATTATCAGTACTGGTTTCCTCAAAACTCTTGTTCCTGTCAGTATAAAAATGTCTTCTGTCCCAAATTTTCCATTGAACTTTTTTTAAGACACTGGTAAGTAGTGTTTACATTAATAGTAATGTAAAAAGTTATAACAATTTATTTGTAAATTACTAAACTCATAGTTAGAATAAGCAGGTTTCTGGCCTTTATTGTCTCCAATGAAACAAAAATTTGTAAACTATATCCTCTTGTATTTCACAGGTGAAATTTTCATTTGGAACTTAGGAAATTGTTTGGTTGTAATTTGTCATAGAAGCTTTCCTTTGTCCTCATTTGAGAAACGTACATTCAGACAATGTAAGTGACCTCTTAGTGTCATATATACGACTTCCTGTCACCAAGAAACTGCTGATATGATTAGCTTAAGTACAAGAAATCCTGTTCGTATTCATTAAGTCTGTACAGCACAGCAGATATTTCATTCATGTAATCACCATCCTTTGGCAAAATTGAGTAGCTGTAAAGATACCATATTTACCAAAATATAAGATGACCCCCTTCCTAGGCTCTAATTTTCAGGAAAATACCCATACAGGACATGTTTAATTTTGTGAGCGATTGTAAAGAAACCCCTGCCCATTTTTCAGGTGACAAATTTGAAAAAAATTCTTATGTTGGGATAAATATGGTGTAATTAATATATTACAGCACTGTGGTCGGCATTGAGGTGTGTTAGGAATAATTGTCATTCCTTGTTGACAAGTGTATGACATATTTATGACTACTATTTAACTTGTATTGTACATCTTTGAATGTGCGATAGAGCATTTGTATTAGAACCAAGTGAGGTTATTATATATATATATATATATATATATATATATATATATGTGTGTGTGTGTGTGTGTACTTAAATGAGTTTTTTCTGTTATGTTTTGTTACTAGTGTAAAACACTGGTGACTTCCTTAACTGCATGTTCAGATATTAGAGGAAACTTAATTGCAATGGGTTTTCCTGCAGAAAAGTTAGAAGGAGTGTACAGAAACCACATTGATGATGTTGTCAAATTTTTGGAAGCTAAACATAAAGACCATTACAAAATCTATAATTTGTAAGTCTGGTAACTTTTTTTTTAATGGTGGTAGTCCTACCTAAAATTATCGTACATATGGAAATGGTTGAATGTGGTGTGTGTTATTCTGAGTGCATGCAATTTTAAGGTACGTTCTTTGAACTCATGAGCCACACGTGACAACTCCTAGGTGACATATTTTATGTGCCCTGCATGCATTTTTGTAATATTGTACCACTGTACATTAAAAATACTTACTAATGGAAAGTAAGAAAGTAATTGTAGTTTAAAAAGTTAAGGAAAGTAACTATAGTAGAATTCCTGTAATCTGGCATCCATGGAAACAGACGGGGGCCAGATTATCACATATTCCAGGATATCAGATGGTACCCATACTGACCTAAGTTTTACAGGTAATTTTTTTGTTACTGCCCTCAGAGAATATGCACTTGCCATGTAGCTTTGTCTGTTATCATAGTCCCAGTCATGGGTTTTCCATCTGAAGACATTGCTGTAAACCACCAATACAGCACCTTATCAGGTTTTACTAATTTAGGCTCTTTCATTGTTTTTCACTTGGAAAGGCCATTGACACTTATAATTTGATACCTTAAACAATCTCAATTGGTCCTTCTGTTTCTTTATGTCATAGATGAAGATCCAATGTTGTATGAAGCCGTAACCCCTTTTGGCTTTTGCCACTTGCAGGCCTTCTAATTATTTCAAGTTTCTGATGAATTGTTAACGTTAGATGTTTCTGCATGTTAGCATTACCCTGTTTACTCATCTTTGGATCCTTTGAAGTGTTATATTAACTAAATAGGCTCAGTAAGGTCCATGTGATCCAAGGTCATGGAATCAGTACACAAATTGGGAGTTACATACAGCAGAACTTATGGTCCTGGGACTACTTTCCTCAAGTGCCAAACTATCAGGTGCAGGATTAAAGGAATTCTACTGTAATTGGTTTGTTTGGTAAAGAAAACTATTGAGTAATATTTAAGCCTTTCTATGATAGGTGGTAAGTTAATAGCATTTTTAATAAACTTTTTGTGAAAGTTAATAAACTGAATGTTTACTGTAAAGTGTACTCATTGCTTTGAATTTCGTTGAGCAGGTGTTCTGAACGTTCATACAATGTGGAAAAATTCCAACAGCGGGTTGCCACTTACCCATTTGATGATCACAATCCTCCAAAGATGGAACTTATTGGACCATTTTGCACTGATGTCCACAGTTGGCTGTCACAGGACCACAGAAATGTTGCAGCAGTTCACTGTAAAGCGGGAAAGGTAGAAAATTGGCATTTTTGTAAGACTGGGGATGCCAGGGTTGTCTCTGTTTACTCATATGCATATAGTGCAGTCATGCAGTCATCAGAAACACTGTCAAGTAGTAGGGGCTAGTAAAATGGAGAAGTCCAAGTTTTATACTTTATGTGTGTGCTGTCACTTTGGGGGGGTGGCTCAGTTTTACGAGAAATGTGAATTTAGATTAATAGACACAAGTAACTACACGCAAAGTTCAATTTCAAGAGGGCAAACACTTTGTCAAGATTTTGGATAGAATCCTATTATTTAAAATCACACAGCTTTTCTATATTTTATGTTGTCTAGTGTTTAAAAATGCTATAATTCAGTGCATTGATTCAGAAACTATATCAGTTTCCGGTATCAGGTAAAGAGATGTACATGACCACATGTTACATAAATACATAACCTCTGCTGATTGTAACCTGTCACACTTTTTATGTCTTGTTTATTCTTTCTGTTAATCACTGTTGCACAGATTTGTTACTGGGTTTCCAAGGCACCCACTGATTTCAGAATGGTACTTGTATATTTTCTGTGATAAATGCAAATTTCAAATAGTTCTATAATTCTGGGCACCTGAAAATTCCAAGGATGTACTTGCTCTGGGTCTTATTAATGTGCTTTACGTCTGATGTATGTTTATTGTTCGTAATTGTGCATAATTTTTATATTCTCAGGGTCGTACGGGTGTGATGGTGTGTTGTTACTTGTTACACAGTAAGCAGTTTCCAACAGCCAGTGAAGCACTGAACTATTATGGTCAGATGAGGACCCACGATAGAAAGGTAGGGGTTGGTTGAAATGTATATGTTCAAACGTAGGAAGTTACGTTAAATTTGCGCTTGTGTATTGTATTAATATAACCTATGTAATTCTCTCTCCTCTCCTCTGTTATTGGTACTTTGGCCCATGTTCAGGTCATGGCTTCCCTAGTTTTCTTTCTCCAGTTCTGTCTCTTTTATGTGGCTGACTTCAAGTTTTGTGTATGGAGAAGATCAAGTGCATCCTTCTGTACACTACCCTCCCACCTGGTATGTGGTCTTCCTGCTAGCCTTTTTGCTCTGAAACTTCCTCCTGAAATCTTCTTTGGAAAGCATTGGTTCTCCATCCTTATTAACGTGACCTGCCCGCTTCAGTCACTTAATCTGGATATATGTTGAAAGAAAAGGTGCAGAAATAGGCCCTGTTGGCATCTTGTATTCGTACCTGTACAGCTGCTAATTCTTCATTCTTGTTGGTTAAGTGGGTACCCAGATATGTAAATCCATTAACAACCTCCACATGTTATTCAGCAAGGTTAATTCTTTGTGCTACTTGTCTTCTTTTCTTGCTTGGATTAGAAACTTTGTGTGTGACTCATTTATTTATTTTAAAACCAGCTCTCTTCCCTTCTCTGTTCAGATCTTTAAAAGCATCCTTTTTTTCTCTTAAGGATCTACCCATCAGGTTTATGTCATCTACGTACCCAACCATTTGCACCGATTTATACTTGTAACTTGCCTCTTGTGTCAGTACACAGCTGTCTAATGACATGTTCTGATGCGAGGTAAAAAAGAAGTGGAGCCAGCCCATCTTCTTGCTTCAGACCTTGCCTAACTTCAGAGAAGTGTAAAAATTCTGTCTGTATTTTGACACATGCCAGTATGTGTTTTATTGTTAACTCTACTATTCTCAACAGACCAGCCTCGTGGTCTAGTGGTCAGAGTCTCTGACTACTAATCATGAGGTCTCGGGTTCGATTCCCGGTTCTACCGTGGGAATTTTCCCTGAAGGGGAGGATTCCCGCGGTGACCATGGTCT
>Ga0123357_10006701_pt1 | contig 14113 bp, 8 predicted proteins | sample TergutEmb28metaG_FD_89873 | JGI IMG/M metagenome (GOLD analysis project Ga0123357, IMG submission 89873) | Embiratermes neotenicus P4 segment gut microbial communities from Petit-Saut dam, French Guiana - Emb289 P4 | ecosystem: Host-associated > Arthropoda: Insects > Digestive system > Gut ... | reverse complement strand
TAACCATTGAACTTTGGATATGGGTGTTTTGGGTTATATCGGTATAGTTTGACCTAAGGAACACTCTCCCGAAGTCTGGCACATTCCTCCTGGGACACCCTGTATATATATATATATATATATGACAATATTATTAAAATGGTACATACACAAACACCCACCCAAGGTGTGAATAACACCAGTTAAGAGAATGGTCCAACAGCAGTTTTTAGTGATTGGGATAATTAAGCTTCAAGTTCCATGAGATCAAGAATTTATTTCCCATATGAACTGTTAAGATCTCACAAACAGTTGAAGTTGGGTATAATGCTGCTGCTTTCTGAGACCACAGACCCATTTCTACTGCATACTTGTCCTTTCCCTAACAAGTGCAAACCAACCCTCACATTTTCATGAGACGTGAGTAGTCATTATTCCAGGGTAGGCCCTATCTTCATCAAAACATGGTGTTCATAAAAATGTCTGAGGTGGGAAGGACAACCAGAACATACATCAACTAATGTCAGTCATGTACACTTCTCAGATGGGAGTGGCACAATGACTCTGGCGACTTGGAACTTCGTGGAGGGAAAACTTTGGACAAAGAACTTGTGTTAAAGTAACTTTTTCAAACAGAATATTTGCTTTGCTGTAATGACAGTTACTACTGAACCACTGCAGCTGAAAATATGACACTTGGTACACAGGAATGTAATAAGCAGACATCTCTGCCTTAAGTGTTGTATGCTGCGAACTAGACACATGGTAATGACCAACAGAACATCAGAGATTAGTATTCTCACAAGCAGAGCTGTACAATTATGCACATGCAGAATTATATGTTCTTAAATCGGTTTTTATTGACAACAGCACTTTTACTGGGGCAGTAGTGAATATATATAAAACATATTTCTTGCATAAGATCACATATAAATGTTGTTGAAAGATTTCAATCCATGAGCAGTAGCTTCCTGACATTTGCAGCAAAAGTCCTCAGACTTTATACCTTAATCATCTAATGAATACATATATTTATGCATAAATGGAAGTGTGCTGAGTAAATCAGGAACACTAGAGATACTTTTTTTACTCTGAAGAGACACATCACAGTTCAGTTTCATACATCTATCACATCACACATGTGTCTATTTAACTGCTCACACAGCAATTTGTGAATGTATGGTGATCTCAATTTTCTGTTTACAAAATGTCAGTGAGTAATCACTTCTTGCTCATTAACCTTTTGGTGCCGGAATTATTTTTTTAATATTAGCACACCCTGTATATAAAATGTGAATAATACAGGAACCAAATACGTTAGATTTATGAAACAAACTGCATTTTGAAGAGGAAAAAACAGAGAGTATATACCATGTTTAAAATATTCAGTACCTATATTTGTTGAATAAATACATAAAATGCAACGTTTAGAGGTCAGCGGTGCAGTGCGACCACTATAGTCGTCATTAGGCGTCAAAGGGTTAAAAAAACCCAAAATTTAAGTACCAAAAAAATGACAAAATTCTTCACAATTTGGAAATGGAAGATACTGGCTGGACAGACATGCTGGTAATTGAAATAATCTCTGGTAATTGAAGTACTCTCTAACACTGTAAAGAAATGAGAAACTAACCGCACTGGCCATGGCCCAGCAAATTTCAAGAAACCCTACTTATCACCAGGACAACACAGCATTTCATTGGGAACCCACAACAACAGAAAGTTTGGTGCATCAAGTATAATAATTTCAACACAAAACAGTGCAGTGATTCAAAGTGTACTGCCATGCTTTCGTCTCAAGTCACTATACTAGTTGTACCTTCCTGAAGTAAACAGCGAGCACAGCACACTAATCTCCATTATGAGGAATTCAGTAATTCAACAACTGCTAAACTTTTAAAAAGTACCCCGCTATTAAGCCTGACCTGTCATAATAATTGCTTGCTGGTTAATAAAAAACACAGCATAATGCTGGCCAGTGTACTCTCCCAACAAGCAGAGCTGGCCAAACATGGAGAATGAACAGGCCTATTGATAAAATGGCTCCAGGGGTCATAAGAAGCAACAAACAAAAGAAAAATGGCTGTATGACAATACTTTGTCAATTTGCCAACACCTATAAAAATACAGTTATAAGAGAATATCACTTTGGATTAGAACCAAATTCAAAAGTTTTTTTTTCCCCTCCTAAACCAACACTGAGACAGAAGGCCAACTCTGCAGGCACAGCGAGTCTATGTAGAGTACACAAGCCAGCAAACTATGACAGTGACAAATACAAGGGAATAATGGATTATGGTAAAGGTAATGAGCTCAAATTTTTGCACCAAACTAATTTTGATTTGGATAGGGTTTTGCAGTTAATACTTTACGAGGGCCTATACAATAACATAACATTTTGAACACTGGTGGCCAATTGTATGCAACCATTTTCATATATTAAAGAACCTATTATGAACACATGCCACTGGAATTAACTGACATTCATGAAGTTTTTGGAAAAGTGAAATGAAGGCTGGAAATCAGTCTAACATGAAAGCCAAGGCAAAAGTAATTTGGTGCTCAACGCATTTTGTGTATGGTGACACGAGGCTAAAGTTGACCTTTACCGCAAAGGGTAGCAGGCGGTCAGGGTCATGTTGGCCCCTGATCGGTTCGCCCGCTTCGCTGAAAACACCAGGACTAGGCTAGGCGCAACGCTACCCATGGAACAACACAGAAAAAAGAGGAAAAAAATGAAGAAAACCAAATGGATATTTTGGCAAATCACGGGATGTTAAAACACCTTAAGCTGAAAATAACATCCTTCTGGAATTCAAAACTCATGTTGCTGTAGACTGCATCCATCTTGCGGCTCGAACTGAAGTCAAGAATCTTAAAAGCAAAAAACAACAATAATAAGCCTGTAGAAAGTATGATGCATGTTGTCCAATTTCTGAAGTTATTCTGGAAACTACATAAGAATATTTCTGTTCAGCATACCTGAAGAGAGGTAACTTAAATCAGCGTGTTTGTTTCTGCAACCTCAAAAACATAACACACCCAATAAAATCTCTCTTTAGATGGCTGCTCCAGTACATGTACATACATAACCATACCTACTCTTACAGAATTGGCACTTTGGTTTCAGTAACTAGCAATGGTACTTAACTCCCAGTACTTCTTTTGGGGGAGGCAAAAGAAATGGCATTACACAAAATAATTAAATCCATAAACCTGACACATTACATCATTGTGTAATGAATAGTCAGCCACTGGGAAATACCACTTCTAGAACATACACATTCCTCCAACCCATCAATGTTCACTGCTAAAGAGAATGAAAGACATGAAAACAAATGATTAAGAGAAAACTCTTATAAATATTTTCAAAGTAATGATCAATTTACAAGTTAAACATATGTGCCAGCAATGCAACACAAAACATACTCCAAGGTAAGAGTTCTGGATGTTAGAAATTCAGTACTTGACATAACAGAAGTTGGGGAACCCATTGTCATAAAGTAACAATCAAATCAAACCTCAACATCCCAACTCAAATTCTGAAGTAATTTGGTATCTAATACCAAAACTGTAAGAGTACATATGGCACATTTAATTCAAATGAACATCTAATAATAGTCATTCCACAAACTTGAACAATAACTGTAATAATAAATGGTAATTTTTTACAAGAACAATGTATCTTCAATGCAGCAGATTTCAATCTCCTGCATATTTATAATTACAAGTGAAAATAAAAGAAAATATAAATTATGAATACTATAATCTCAATTCCAAATCTCCCTGCTCATTCTAATGTACAACAAAATGCATACATCTCAGTATTCTCACATTCACAGTGGCCAAGCTGTGCCAAGTAACTAACACCACCATACTGTCAGATCTTCACTGCAGTGATTGTTCAGCTTATGTACTGGTTTGTCTTGCAGACAGATCAACATGTTATTCAGTACAATGCTGCCTCCATCTTTGGGGTACAAGTGGGTAGGGTAAAGATGCACAGTCCTTATTTCATCTCATATTTATGTTGCCACTTTCCTCACCTATTCTGTCGCACACATGGAGAGTTAAATGATTGGGCTATTGTAATACTATGTGCAAGCTGGCAGGACATAATCAAATTATGATTTCAGATTTAAAAAGGACCTTATGGAGGCAGGGTGCAAACAAGGTGGCTATCTGACACACGGAATGGGCAAAGACAGAACCCAGCCCAGGCTTATATGTCAATAGGAAATATAAAAAACCATAAAACAAATACAACCCCTTTTTCAGGGGCTTGCAACTGTCACAGATTCTGCTGACCTTTTTCAAGACCAACTGGATGGCAATTTGCAACAGAAATGGCCATGTTCAGCACAATATTATCACAGGAGGGCTGGCAAAAAGAAAAGAAAAAAAGCAACCCTGTGAGACACAGCAGACAGCTTGTGGGAAGCATAAAACAACAGGACCTTTCATGAGAACATATTACAGGAATGTCACCTCAGAAGGAAGTGACATGTCTCTGGACAGAAAAGTCTTACTCCCTTCCTTCAGGGACTAGACATGATGCTTCCACAGCACGGCAGAAACTAGTCCAGTGTTCACATTGCTAGACTGCTGCTTAATCTCTACTACTTCCTTGATAAGCTTGGCCCTGTGCCTGAAACTTCTTAGTGAAGATGCTGGTAATGAGGACAACTGTACAATGGAGTTCATTAACCCAAGAAGCAACAGCACAACTAGTATGTCCAACATGCACATTGCAACACTTGCAGGAGTGGCTACATATGCAACACCGTTAGCAGGACAAGGGTCTCCTTCATGAAATGAAGATGGGGACTTTCCAAGGTGGTGTACATGATATCTCAAAATGATGCTCAGACAGCACCCTACCATGGTTACGTGCATTCTGAATGGACACTAGTGTGCGGCCCTCTGAACTGTCACAGGCAGAGAGCATAACATATCTGGCTGAGGTCATCTGCAACAAGGTAACCCTCTACAACAGGGTGAGTCACCTACGGTGGACCTAATGTGAGAATGATTACAGCACAAAACATCCAATGTGCTTAAAACTGACCCCACAAATAAGCCAGTGATGCAAAAGATACCCCATGGCAATGGCCTTCTTACCTTCTGCCCAGACACCTTCAATCACACTAGCAGGATACTATACATGCAAATGAATGGCAGATATCCCATAAAAGATGACTCAGGCAACAAAGGATTTTTATAGCATTCCCTGCCAAGTGTGGGAAGGCCTATATTGAACAAAGAGGCCACCTCCTGGAGAGCTAAGTATAATAAACACAACCATCACATCTGCCTGTACCAAATGCAGATGTCAACTCTCACAACACATAGCAGTAACCTCAGTCACTGCATCCTGCTAAATGAAACAACATACTAACAAAACCCCGAGTGCAGGAACCAGCTTGCAAACAAAGTTAAAAAGAATGAGCTTGATCCTCACAACATTAACAGCAAGGATGGGGGTTTTCCTGGTTAAGGTCACAGAAACCAATGATCCACTCATGGATGGAAGGGAAAAAGGTACACTCCTAGGGCAGTCACTATGCAATACTCATCCACATGTGCCTTGAACACACAGGTGCTTATTTTTCGCTAACCATATGTGGTGGTCCTGAAAATGGCAGTCTCTTTTCTTTTATCCCTCCTGACAACAATGCTGTGACTCTTGCAAACATTGTTCCCTGCTTATATGACCTAACCACTTCTCATCCTTACTCATAGTGGCCCTAAAAATGCAGGCAGCATGTTCCTCTGGAATGATAGTATCTACCCACCAGACAAGTGTCACACCCCAAGACCACACAGTGTGTAACACTACGAACTATTGTGTAACATCTACAACAAGAAGGCTGCTTTTAGTTACTCTCTGAAGGTCTGCTTATCATAATGTATGCATGACCTTGAATAGCATCATCCTTGCTAAAGGGAAGTGATGATTTCCAGCACCACTGTTGGTAGGCACACACCTACTACTCAGTGAAATTACCAGTCAGGATTTTCAGTCCTTAATAACATTATTCACACAACTGCTAGTAGTTCTCAACTGGATTATGTTTTTACAGTTCTTCACACATGGCATAAAAACAAGTCTACACTGTGTCCAGTAACATCACATTACAACAGGGAACATCTACTGAAGTGCAACAAAACTGAAATCTGGGATTCTCAAAATGGTGTTCATAAAGATTCAATTTAGTGACAGGATGTTGATTCTATTACTGGTTTGAAAATTAAAAAGAGGTCTTATCATCTGAGTTTATTTTGTCGGTAATGATTTTATCGTTGCTTCTTTCTTTTGGGTGATTATATAGCAGTTAACATACTGAACAAGAAGGGTGCCCATATCTTCTGGAATGTCATGCTATGGTTTTCGGTAAATACTGCAGTCAGATATTTTACAGAAATTTATTACTGTTATCTACAGAGTCAAGATAAAAGCACTACACTCCTTCAAAACGTCAGTTAACTATTTTCCAGTCGATATGACATTAACACTTCAGAAGACTTGATTCTTCAACAATGCTCTTAATAAAGTTATTTAATAATAACAAAAATAATAATAAGACTAGAAAATCATGTCTAGCAAAGATTATTAAAACAAAACTCAAAAAGCCTTGATAACTAATATTTTAAATACTTCCAACAACTTTTACATTACCGAGCATTATAAAGAATTATTTAAATATTAGGGAATGCAGATACATGCCAACTCATGGAACAAACCTTACTGTCTACGTAGCATGTACGGAGTTGGGTTATGACATGGAAGAAACCACAGCATGACACAACTGCTAAGGTCATGAAACAATTAGGGGAGGGGAGAGGCACGATGGCACTCAATCTAATATTAATAATGCCCAGGAGCACAGGCAGGTGGAAACTCTGAGCACTGTTAGGGACTTTGCTTTTCCAACCTTGTTTTAACAAGTATATTACATTATTAAAAACGGTCAATTATTATGTCATATAAAACAATACAAAATTTATCCAGTGAGCTTGCTGATCAAGCCTTCTATCCAAACGCACAATTATGTCTGTTGTCTTCTTCTCACATCACTTGATTATTAACTAATGATGCATGGTAGAGAATTTTAATATTTCAATAACTTCATACTCTCAACTTTAGTAGTACAGAACTTTCGTAAGTTTCCGCAGGAGTGTACCCCACACCTCACATTTCAGGAGGGTGTGGTTCACGCTGTCCTTGTTCTTAGGCTACACTGTCTACACCTGGCATTGCCACCTTTGTAACTAGCAGGCCACTGCTCTGGCTCAGTTACAGTCCCTAACACAGTGCAGAGTTCCATTCGCCATGCCAATTCCTATTTACAAGCTGCAGACAGCTTAGCCATATGCACAGTTACACATGTAACGAAGATATTTAGAAAACCTACAAACTACAAGCAGATCACAAAACAAATACATGAAATCCTTAGGGAAAACAAACTATTCGAATTACTGCTGCAAATATCTACAAAATCAATCCTCTTTCAAAACAAAAAAAATGAGCTTGTACATTAGCCCAATTATCTCCATTATGTGAAGGCAGTTTTAAATTTTGGTACATTCAAGGCCAACACAAACTATGATAACCAGACTACCACAATGCCCAGGCACGGACAGACTCCCAAATAACTTATCTGTTACCAAAACACAAAATCCATCAGGTAATGATTTCAAGTTTTGGCTGCATCATCATCAGTAAATCTCTAAAACTCTCCATCCTGCTACCAGGCATTCCTTGGCTGTCAACAATTGTAATGAAACAGATGTCTGAATTAATAACAATCAAACCATGCCAAACAGAAATAGCCACAAAGTAAAACACCAGTTTTGGTTAAATCATAGCTACTGTATCTGGTGTAAATATAATGCATCAACACTGAACACACTCAGACATGTTTAAAAAGTCCAGTTTCCAAAAGGTTTGTGCCCTCAAAAGACTGTATTCTATAAACTTTACTGGATCCACCAAATGGTCCAAATTTATTCAGTCAACCCTTCTGTGTGGTTTTCATTGGATTTAAACTCAGTTTTGAAAAACTCACTTCTTGGAAGCCTTAACCTTTATCCTTCTGGAGTGGTTATTTAGATTTTAACATATGGTTTATGAAATAAATGGGAATTTTGTGGAAATTAAACAGAGAATATGCAGCCATGTACTTCAGAAGTTTTGGATCTGTGGTAACCACAGGCTAATTGGTGAGGATAAAAAGGACACACTAATTTGATGCCTTTACAAGTTATATCAGGGACCTCAACATGCACTTGTCCTTAGATTGTACAGCAAGCCTAATTAATCTTATTCTTTCCAGAAAGTGCGCCAATGAAATGCTTTCCTCACCTTTACCAACACCTCAACAGAAATGATAATACCCACCCCCCCAGAAAAAAGTTTTATCATGAATAATTCCAGGCAGATCCAATTAAGCTTGCCACATTCAAAATTACAATCTCAAGAACAAATCCTTCTGTCGACATATACCCACAGTTTATCCCATTTAAAGAACTATTACTTATATTAGCACTACAATAAAATTTTAACCAAAGCTGGAGTACAAAGCTTACTGTCATATGGTTGCTTCACTACTTTCAACCAGCGTACTACATTACATCATCACTTAGATGTCAGCTAAACAAATTTTGAATCAAATTAATTTCCAACCCACTTAGGATTCTCAGATTCCTAGAGTCTCCCATCATATCCTGAGTGGAATTCAAAATGGTCACACAATTTACTAAGTAGTCGGTAGAGCATTATGTCAAAATGAAAATTTACAAATGAGAACGTCTTCCCGCTCGGTACTGGCAAGACCAAAATCTCGTGTAAGTTAACATACTGCGCATAACTGTAGCCTTTCTCAAGTTGCAATGTGAAAGCATCTTTCACACAAACCTAAAATACACCTAGTCTTTGTGGCAATGCTGTAGGGCTGGCAAATATGCACATAACTACAGAAATATAAAATTCAACATGAAAGAACATGTGACACACAGAACAACACAGAGTCTATGCTGAAAGAGAAACCAACTTATAAAACTTCAAACACTTTCAAGGGTAAATGTAATGGGATGAGTATCATGTGGGAACAGCTAAGATGATAAGCTTAAAACTTGTTACACAGCTAAAATACTGTTAATTACATGCAATGCTTTATTAACCCTCTCAGTGCTCTTTTCCTTGCATGAGAACAACCCTCTGATAATAAGTTCAACACCGTTCCATGCCAAGGAAATGTATCACAGAATGAACCAGACTGTCATTAGTACACACAAGTGATCATGTTACGCAGGGCATGGTTCAGTGACAGATGACAAAAAATTTGGCTGCTGGGATATGGTACAAACACAAAGCAAAAAAACTGAAACAAATGAAGTGCTAGCTGATGACCCATGTGACTTAAGAACTCATGATCACACACATCTTGGTTTGTGACTCCCTCCCTCTTCTATAGACCCTAATGTCAAAACATGTGACAATCTGCAAAGACAACAAGAAAAAGAGAAAGATGCTCTTCAATTGTGCTATAAGTCTTCTCTGTAAGATACAGCTTTTCATCCTAGGTGTATTGCGGTACTAACTTCTTGTGGAAAAATGATGCATAACCTATAACCACAATGCAAACCATTTTATGTAGAAACAGTACAGATTACAAATACCTTTCAATCTGATTTGTGTTATTAAAAAAATAACTGCTTCAGATTCACTTTAACGGATTTTTTAAATTTCTCTACACTGAAATTTGTTTACAAAATTATGAATGTGCAGAGACACCGAATGTATCCCATTTCTGTATTGTATTACTACTTCAAGCAGTACAGTATGCAATTATGCTGCAATGGCCAAACAGAAATATGCCTATATATAGGGGCATTTTTTTTCTCCTGTTTGGACAAGCACCTGCCCGAAACTCTGCTAGAGTTACGCCATACACTGATTGTCAGGAGGTTTAACAGCTGGTGAAGAAAGTGACAAAAAATATTTACTGTGATACTATCCTTTAGAAAGTGTAAGAAACACTCACCAGTGCTACAGCAGATACTGAAAATGCTGCCCTCCCGACAACATGCAGTCAGAATGCTGGTGGAACACTTTACTCTCTGGTGTTCTTGCCCAGCAACTGTGCAAATCTGATAGTGTGCACTCATCACACAAAACACCAATTTTTTTGTCATGAAGAGGGAGTTCATAAGTCCTGAGTTTTCTCTACTCCAGTACTGGCTGTTACGTAGGGAAAACCAAGCTTCATTAGAGGAAAACGCTAAATGTCCATCAATTTCTCATCGTGTACAGATTGAAGAAAGCAATTTAAAGAATGTGTTCTTCCAACTGGATCATGTTCATTCAAAGCATGAACTACCACTGTCTTACATGGTCGTAGTTGTAACAATTGTGTGGCCCCTCATGCAGATATATTCGAAACAGTCTCCTGAACGGAGAAATTATCTGCAACATTTTCTAGCAGACTCATATTTGAAACACAGCTGTATTAAAACTGATGCTGTTCAACAGTGCACCTGAGTAAGGCATGCTGTTACATCACTGAAGGAGTGAGAAATGCATTTATGGGCAACAAACCCTATGATTCATCACCACCGGACTGTTATCACCAACACTCCCACATGAACATGGTGCGAGAGCTGGCATGGCTCATACTGACAAAGTCTTTGGACCCCCATTCCCCTAATTAACACCATGTGACTTTTATTTGGGGGAAGTTTAAAAGATAAAGCGTACAAGACAAATCCTCACACTCTGAAAGAACTATGAAACAACATCCGCTGTGGGATTTCAACAATTTCCAGCAAGAACACCAGAGAGTAAATAATGTGTTCCACTAGTAGTAACTGCATTTGGTTAGAAAGGCAACATTTTCACCTTCTGCTGTAGCACTGGTGAGTTTTTATTAGACATTCAAACAGTAATTATCACAGCAGACCTTTTTCTCACGTCCTTAACCAACTGTTAAGCCCCACCCCAAGATTTGGCACAAAATGTAATGCTAGTGGAGCACCGGACGATTGCTCAGTGTTCAAGGAGGGGAAAAAAAATGACCCTATATAATTTACTACAACATGTATTCAGATGGTGGTTTTACTACCACTTCATTCACACAAACAAACAAAAATTACATATATGACAAAGCTACCATAACTCTGAACTGTGGCCACTCCAACTGATGATTTTAACTCAAGTGTACACATGTGCAATTAAAAAAAAAGTACCCCTGGGATACATATATACAGAAACTTGAAATGTGAACACAGGACCATATGTAACAGCAAAACTGATATCAAATGCCTTGCAATGCTTTGATCAGTTCCACAATATTGCAATGACAATCACCAATGAGAATAACGGGCACAATCTGGAATGTAGAGGAATGGAAGAATCAACCATAATGGTGATATATCAACACCAAATAGAACAGTACCACAAAAGGTGTCCCCCCCCCCTCCCCACCATAAATCAACAACAGATGCACAGAACCAAGAAAATGTAAACTCTGTATAAAACAGTTTAATATGACCCAGGGCTTGGTTTTTAAGAGAAAAAAAAAAAAAATTCTTGCCAGGCCCAAAAATCAATTGCATATTTACTCTAACAACCCACTAAATGTCCAACCCCTATATACACAAACACAACTATTCCTGACCTCTGTATTTTCCCACATTCATTCACAATGCCTCCGTGTAGAGATAAAAACACTTCAAATCATTCACTTCATTTAGAATAAAACTCTACAAATCTACACTGTCTACAATGGCAATATGTCAGACAGCATCCATATCAATGACAATGAATTTTGTTTTTAACATGTTTGTATTGTAGTCTAGAGTTTCTGGGCCAAAAACAATTTTCTCCTTGGCCTCAAGTCACTTAAATGTTCAATATACCTATTCAACTCTGCAACGAGTGAGCATTATTTTTTGAGTAGTGACTACACAGTAGCCAACAAACCAAGCCTTATGCTGACAGCAGGCTGTAACAGCCTATTGCTGTGGTCAGGATCACCAAAACTACCGTACTTACTCGATCAAGAGAACATGAATGCAATTCTGATCAAGTAACAAAAAATGCTCTATCACAAACTCAAAATGTGATCTGAACCTCCATCTTTTTTTACTTGAAGCATTCTTATTTGAAGAAATTTTTGCACAACTTACCACGCAACTCTTAATTCTAAGGAAACCCCCACTTTCTTATGCAGGGTCTTCACATACTTTCTGTCATTCATTCCAATCAACCAATATGAAAATGTTTCGTGGCATTGTGACATGCAGAAGAAAACCCAATATAACAGCATATAACCATGAACTCTGCACAATAAGATTACTGTTACAATGCCTTCCCATTTATGATGGGAAGTTAAAACCGATTCAACAATGCTAACAACTTTTCACGCATTATTAAAGAAACTATATTTTGTACCTAAACCACCATAACGAAACGTTCTGGAGGATACTTTAGGATTCATATAACAGTGTGCTGGTGAAGAAATTATTTAGTATCTCTGGTAACCAAGTTAAGAAATAAATGCAGCCATGTGCACACTACACAGTGTATCTTTAATCACTTTACTGAGCTTCCGTATTAAACTTAAGTAACTTGCCCCTCCTTCAAAGACATTACTGCAATATTCATGTGATTTCTCTGATAGAAAGGAAAGGAAGGAATACAGTTTCGAGTAAGTACGGTAACACACACACACACATATATATATATATATCCTGGCTTATCCCCTGTTCCCAACCCTCCCAGTGTACAACATAAAAGTTGAAGTCACATTTCTCCACTGGTAGTATACATAGTGCATCACTTGCTTTTGGCTTCACAGTAATCCTGTAACAACTCAGAAACAGAGAGAGACAACGCAGATTAGTATTCATTCTCTTTGATTGTCCCCCAGTTTAAATATAAAATCAAAGTTAATTATGCTCATTAATATCTAATATTACAGCTATGTACTATATGGCTACTATTACACTCTTCTAAGAAATTATGAAGCAACATCTAACAATGTTGTCCTTCACACACGTAAATAAACCTACACTCAAATAAGATGGGTATTGTACATGTAACTCCCGTGCATCCGTAACTTACCTTCCACCTTAATCTTCTTTGCTTTGTGTTCACACTCGCCAGGTGGTGGTGGGGGCGGCGGCGGCAATGGGGGTGGTGTAGACTGCGAAACGAAACAGAGAGTCTAATTAACTACACAGTGTAAACAAAAAACTAATTCTTTCTGTGCTGATCCCACAAGGATATTAAAAACAGAACTGGAAACTGATTCTCAATCACATTACCTGATGCATGAAACAACCTAAAATGATTACCAACTTCATCCAGTAGTAGTTAAAGGTGTAATCAATTCACAATAAATAAACATTAACTTTTGCAGAGGTCATCCCATTATGTTATTAAACTAAAAGAAAAACAGTTTCAGGTTTCAGTCAAACACAACACTGTAAGTTTCCATTTTTATTTTTACCTTTACAATATGTTTCGGTCAGTTGGCCATCATCAAGTCACCTTTACAAAACTTCGAATAAGGTGTATGTTTGTGTAATACTATAAAATTGGTGTAAGCTGGAATATAATTAGATATATATTTTATATTTTAAAAGCTATCCCCCTTTTTAAGTTGGCAATATTAAATATATGTATACTGTTTAATATTTGGGGTCACAAGTTATTGCACATAATGTAAATCCTGGGTTGTGCAGTCTGCTGTATAAGCTGATTTACGGCCGGTAAATGTATGTGGTGCATTCAAGTTCTAAGGTCTCCTAATTTTTTTTTTTTGTCCGGAATGGATGCAGATAGAAACATGAGTTGGAGATGGCGTGGCTGTCCTTTAGGCTGGGTGAGGCCAAATAGCAACCCTGTCCTACTCACTGAATGCTTGTGACATAGTCGAGTGACAGTAGTGTTTTAGATACTGAAAATGGCGATGTTTACATTCGAAGAACAGCGCGTGATTACCCAATTCCTCCACTTGCGTGGCATGAAACCCATCGAAATTCATCAACAATTGAGTGAGACATGCAATGATGGCATTATGGACGTGAAAAATGTGCGTTCGTGGGTACAACAGTTCAAAGAAGACCG
>Ga0123357_10006700_pt1 | contig 14113 bp, 9 predicted proteins | sample TergutEmb28metaG_FD_89873 | JGI IMG/M metagenome (GOLD analysis project Ga0123357, IMG submission 89873) | Embiratermes neotenicus P4 segment gut microbial communities from Petit-Saut dam, French Guiana - Emb289 P4 | ecosystem: Host-associated > Arthropoda: Insects > Digestive system > Gut ... | reverse complement strand
GCCGCCCCCGAACCAGCCCGCGCCTTCACCCTGCGCTGGCGCAAAGACTGGGCCGCCGCCTGGCCCCAATCCGCCCACCTGTTGCGCGAAGAAGCCGCCGCCTGGCAAAAAACCCCCTGGAGCTTGACGGTGGGGCCGCAAGAAAATAAATAGCCCGATTGCAGTTCATCCCCGCATGCGCGGGGAACACGATCGTGGATCATGATTGATTAAATGATCGAACGGTTCATCCCCGCATGCGCGGGGAACACCTTGACCTCTCCGCCGCGCCCGCGGCTTATGGCGGTTCATCCCCGCATGCGCGGGGAACACTGGCCGGGGCATCAGTCCGTCCAGGTCAGGGCCGGTTCATCCCCGCATGCGCGGGGAACACAATCTCCTTGACCGCAATATCGAACTCGGCCTCGGTTCATCCCCGCATGCGCGGGGAACACTTGTTCTTCCACCCGGATGCGCTCGCGCTCGGCGGTTCATCCCCGCATGCGCGGGGAACACGAGACGGTGCGGCGGCTGGAGATGGAAAGGAACGGTTCATCCCCGCATGCGCGGGGAACACATTCGATATCTGATTTTTGTCATCCCTCATCGCGGTTCATCCCCGCATGCGCGGGGAACACGGCGCATGGACTGGCGCTTTACTGCTTTACTGCGGTTCATCCCCGCATGCGCGGGGAACACTGCCGCCTCATTAGAGGAATTGGATATGGATGCGGTTCATCCCCGCATGCGCGGGGAACACTTACTTACACAACCCATTATGTTTTGTCCGGCTGGTTCATCCCCGCATGCGCGGGGAACACGTCAATGCTTTGGATTTTCAGCGTTTTCATGTCGGTTCATCCCCGCATGCGCGGGGAACACCGATCAAGTCGGCCAAAGATTGCCGTGAGCTGCGGTTCATCCCCGCATGCGCGGGGAACACGCGTCAAACAAAGGGGATACAGTCTATTGATGCGGTTCATCCCCGCATGCGCGGGGAACACTCGAACACGGTCAAGTCGGCCCATGTGCAACACGGTTCATCCCCGCATGCGCGGGGAACACGTAGCCCGTTGCGTTGTCCTTGCTCCACGTCACGGTTCATCCCCGCATGCGCGGGGAACACTGGCGCGTCAGGCCGCACGGGCGGCATACCGCCGGTTCATCCCCGCATGCGCGGGGAACACCTTCTTCGCCTTGCTGTTCTTTGCGGCGGCTGCGGTTCATCCCCGCATGCGCGGGGAACACTTAGATGGACGCCATTTGTCTGTTGATCGCAACGGTTCATCCCCGCATGCGCGGGGAACACGGTCAACTTCTGTACCACCTTATTGCGTCCTGCGGTTCATCCCCGCATGCGCGGGGAACACCTACAGCGCTGGCCGCCCGGTACCCTGCCCAGCGGTTCATCCCCGCATGCGCGGGGAACACTGCCAGATTCAGCGCGCCGCCAAGGCCGCCGGCGGTTCATCCCCGCATGCGCGGGGAACACTTCTATCCGAATTAAACGATTTCAGCCTAGAACGGTTCATCCCCGCATGCGCGGGGAACACCTTGCTTATTTCGGCAATTGACTGCTCGCCATCGGTTCATCCCCGCATGCGCGGGGAACACAGTTCATATCAAAACCCTTCAAAATAGTCCACCGGTTCATCCCCGCATGCGCGGGGAACACGGACGTAATGAGGTAATACAACAGCTAACCACCGGTTCATCCCCGCATGCGCGGGGAACACCTTGGGGCGATACGCCGCGAAGTTAAGTGTTCCGGTTCATCCCCGCATGCGCGGGGAACACCTGCCCAAGTCAGCTAGCTCATCGAGATAGCGCGGTTCATCCCCGCATGCGCGGGGAACACTTCTCGGCCCAGCGGACGCCGCGCACAAACGCCGGTTCATCCCCGCATGCGCGGGGAACACGCCCCATGAGGCCGGGCCGGGCGCTGGTAAACCGGTTCATCCCCGCATGCGCGGGGAACACGCACCGGGTTGTGCGGGTGCTTGTCGTTGTAGCGGTTCATCCCCGCATGCGCGGGGAACACACATCCCAATGACCGAGCGCGCCATCCGGCAGCGGTTCATCCCCGCATGCGCGGGGAACACGATAAGAATCCGTCGGCAATCAACTGATTGAACGGTTCATCCCCGCATGCGCGGGGAACACATAAACTGCTTTGAATTTTTCACGGTTTAATCCGGTTCATCCCCGCATGCGCGGGGAACACCAGTTGGATTCAACCTTTTCAAATTCCATCAACGGTTCATCCCCGCATGCGCGGGGAACACTACCAGATCACCACGCCCTGACTACGTAGCGCCGGTTCATCCCCGCATGCGCGGGGAACACCAGCTCAATCTCAGCGATCAAACAACGCCGGGCGGTTCATCCCCGCATGCGCGGGGAACACCTGGCCCCAGTTCGAGACGAACTCTTCAAACGCGGTTCATCCCCGCATGCGCGGGGAACACTCGCAAACCAGATTGAACCGGACGATAGAAGTCGGTTCATCCCCGCATGCGCGGGGAACACATTGCGCCAATGATTTGGACAACACCGAGCTGCGGTTCATCCCCGCATGCGCGGGGAACACCAGCCGATGGCCTGGCCCTCGCGGATCTTGAAGGGTTCATCCCCGCATGCGCGGGGAACACCGCCACAGGGTCAAAGTCAATATCCCAAACAACGGTTCATCCCCGCATGCGCGGGGAACACATCCGCTCCCGCGCAGCGCGGGTTGCCAGCCCCGGTTCATCCCCGCATGCGCGGGGAACACCAGCGCGGCCAGCAGCGCGGCGGGGATCACGCCGGTTCATCCCCGCATGCGCGGGGAACACGCCCTGGCCGGATAGGTTGCCGGCGCCATCGTCGGTTCATCCCCGCATGCGCGGGGAACACTTAGCGGCACCATTTGCTGATCGCCGTTACCACGGTTCATCCCCGCATGCGCGGGGAACACTCGGCGCCAGAACAATATTGGCGTTTCGTTGACGGTTCATCCCCGCATGCGCGGGGAACACACGTGGGCGGTATGCTGCATAGTTGAGAGTACCGGTTCATCCCCGCATGCGCGGGGAACACACTGCAAGCAACTCTTTTTCTGTTTTCGTGTACGGTTCATCCCCGCATGCGCGGGGAACACTTTCAGCCATTTATTGATATTCATGATTCAACCGGTTCATCCCCGCATGCGCGGGGAACACGATTGGTTGATGGGGCCGGCGCTGAACTCCGGCGGTTCATCCCCGCATGCGCGGGGAACACCAATTCACGCCAGAATTGGGATTCGCTGTCGCCGGTTCATCCCCGCATGCGCGGGGAACACGGTGGCGCTGCTCGGGCTGGATGGGAGCGGCGCGGTTCATCCCCGCATGCGCGGGGAACACTGCAGCAAAAAGACAACAGGCCAGCTAACAGGCGGTTCATCCCCGCATGCGCGGGGAACACGGCGACGTGATTAACGCGCCGCGTAGCACAGTCGGTTCATCCCCGCATGCGCGGGGAACACACTGGCCGCACCCGGCGCGAGCAAACTGGCCTCGGTTCATCCCCGCATGCGCGGGGAACACATCTTCGACAAGATCGGCTGGCCCGCCGCCAACGGTTCATCCCCGCATGCGCGGGGAACACTGCCAAACGGCAGGCTGCGGCACATAAGCGGCCGGTTCATCCCCGCATGCGCGGGGAACACCCACATGGCCGCCGCGCACGAAAGAGCGTGCTCGGTTCATCCCCGCATGCGCGGGGAACACGCCTCGCAGGCCGAGCGCTGGGCGCTGCGCGCCGGTTCATCCCCGCATGCGCGGGGAACACGGGCTTCCCGGCGGAGCGCACGGGCCGCGTTTCGGTTCATCCCCGCATGCGCGGGGAACACTGATTGGGCCGGCCCGGCGTGAAGCTGGACAGCGGTTCATCCCCGCATGCGCGGGGAACACGTGTGGGGCGCCCCGGCTGTGCTGGCCCCGGCCGGTTCATCCCCGCATGCGCGGGGAACACCGCATAAAGCCGGCAACCGGCTGCCCCGTGGCCGGTTCATCCCCGCATGCGCGGGGAACACCCAATTGATGCGCTTGTAGCGCGATCTAGTGGCGGTTCATCCCCGCATGCGCGGGGAACACTAGCTCGACAGTGATGCCAAGGGGCAATTTTGCGGTTCATCCCCGCATGCGCGGGGAACACTGCGCTACAGGGGAAATTCAAATGAGCGGTTCCGGTTCATCCCCGCATGCGCGGGGAACACTTTTAGATTGTGCGAAAAATACCGCAACATGACGGTTCATCCCCGCATGCGCGGGGAACACTTTCAGCCATTTATTGATATTCATGATTTAACCGGTTCATCCCCGCATGCGCGGGGAACACTATTCATTCGACGAACGCAATCAGCGTTTAATCGGTTCATCCCCGCATGCGCGGGGAACACGCCCCAAGTGCGCTTAGACTGTTGCGCGATGACGGTTCATCCCCGCATGCGCGGGGAACACGTAGGGTAGCCTACCCTGTACCGATTGATGCGCGGTTCATCCCCGCATGCGCGGGGAACACCCAGCGCGATGCTATACACCCATTGGTGTACACGGTTCATCCCCGCATGCGCGGGGAACACTCTTTTCGTAACTTATTCAAAAAGCAGGCTTTTTTCAAACCATCACGCTCCACCACGGCTTCAATGCGTCCGCCCACCTAGAGCCAGGAGATCAGCACATCGGGTCGAATGCGACCAGCTTCAACCCCTCAAAATCCACCGCCCGGCGTCGGTTGCGGCCGAACGTCTCAAAATCAAACCCGGCATCATTGGCCGCGCTCCAGGCAAGCACCGCGTCGCCATCTTCAATCAGGTTTTCCACTTGTTCCCGGATCATCTCGCGGACCTTCTGAGAGTAGACGCCCAGATAAACACCAGCCCGAACTTCGAGCAGCCATACCGCCAGTCGCCCCCTCAGGCGCGCGGGTGCATTGTTCACGACCACGACCATCATCCGCGCATGCCCTCGTCCCCGCTATGTTGCTCTTCAAAGGCCGGACCGATCGCATAGTCCGGCTCGTCGGGCGGTGGTACATCCCCCGCCGAAAGGACATCCTCGATAGCTGGAACCAGTCTCCCCAGTATCCCGGTCTTGCGAAAACTGTCACGGCATGCATGACGTACAGCCATTTCGGATGATCCTCGCAAGCGCCCTCTGGCAACATCAGCGGCAACTTGGAAGGCGGCGGGCACCACCGTTTCAAACTTGAAAAGATCCGCGATGTCATAGACAAATGACAGTGGTTTGCCGGTGTGCAAGAACCCGACAGCCGGCGCGTAGCCTGCCGCCAGAACCGCTGCCTCAGTGATGCCGTAGAGACAAGACGTAGCAGCCGACAGGCACCGGTTCGGCGTATCGGAAAGGTCGAAATGCCCTGGATCGTAGTTGCGCCGCGTCCAGGAAACCCCGAACTGCCGCGCCAGCTCCTTGTAGATGGTACGCACGCGCACACCCTCTATGCCGCGCAATTGGTCGACCGAACGACGTTCAGGCGCCGTCTCACCAAAACGCAGCGCGAACATCTTGCGCACGATCTTCAACCTTGCCGATTCGTCCATGGCCAGGCGACACTGCCACAGCAAACGATCGGAGCGGGCGCCGCCAGGTTGTCCGGTCGCATAAAGGCGTACACCTGCTTCTCCGACCCATATCAACAAGGTACCAGCGCGTGCGGCCAGCGCAACCGCGGCATGGCTGGTGCGCGTTCCAGGCTCCAGCATGATTGCCGCAAGCCCGCCAACGGGAATGACCATGCGCACCCCATTGGCATCGACCAAGACGAAAGCTCCATCAATGACGTCCAATTGCCCTCGCTCGACAAAGACAATCGAGGCCCGCTCTTTCAGCGGAATGGGGCGCGGCGGCGCAGCACCGGGTATCCGCCTCTCGCTCTCAGTCATCTCGAAGCGCTGGCCGCACGAGCATGAGGCCGCAGCCAAAGGCTTTCATCCGACCAAAGCCCTTGTGCAACCGGGTCATGAAAGCCAATGGATCGGTGACGCGCAGTACGCCACGCAGATCGGATATGCCCACGAGTGAACCGTTGGGCACCATGTCACGCGGCGGGGGGACGGCGCGGTAGGAAACGACATCAAGGGCTTCGACATCAAAACCGTCCGCTTTGCCCCGCCTTTCCATCCAGGAGGCCGTCGCATCGTGTGCAGCCGCTGCGCGCAGCGGCCCGCTGCGTGCCTGACCGTTCCGCTCGATTCGATGAAGAGCGTTGAGAACGATGTCGGTTCGTTGCCCGCGCTTCTGTACGCCGGCCTCGGGCTTTCGATCGATGGTGGCATGAAGTCGCAGCTCGAAAGCCAAATGCTGGCCGATACGAAAACTTACGTCGAACGGTTTCGTCTCCACCCGAAAGTAAGGATTTTCCGTCGCAGGCTCTGGGCCGAGAAGCATGAAGCAGCCATTGCCGTCCATGCGCCGCCACAGGAAAGGCGCTTTTCCCGGGCGACGCTCCAGCCGATCGGCATAAAGAGTCCACAGCAACCGATGATGGATTCCCATGGCGCCATCGCCATCCCTCGGCAGGAGATCACGCAGCAGCGGCGCAACCACCGCATCGTCTCGCTTCAATGTCAGCCTCGTCAGATAAAGCTTTGCCGCAGCACTCATACGGGGATTTCCTCCTCATCTGCTCCGAGGAGCAACTCGGCACGCATGCCGAACTGCCAGGTACTCCTGCTGCGCGGATCATCCCGAACCATGTTGCGGCGCAAAAAGTCGCTGCGACCGGCGGGAAGCAGGTCTTCATCGACGGCGATCAGCCCCTTCACCGGCAAGTTTTCGAACTGCGCGTAGCGCGCAAATGCCAACACGATATCGGCCTCGGCAACGATTTTCGGCACCAGCGGTCGAGACAACGAGCAGGATTTGCGCCCGAGATAGAGCGTGAATGCCGGCGCCCGAAACGCTTCGGCCAGCATCTCCAGCGTTACGCAGGCCCCGTGACGCTGCGCGTAGGCTCCAAGCCACCATCCTCCACTGCGATAGTCGCGCCGGGTAATCGAGACATTGCGCGTTCCGCGCGCGAGCGCGTCGGCACGGGTGCGATAGACCTCCTTGCTTCTCTGAATCGACTCATAGGTATGGAAGTCGCGCAACAGCTGGCCAGCGCAGAGTGTTCGAGACGCCGTGGAAAAGGACGATGCCAGCCGCTCATTGGCATCAGCGTCCTGCCGTTCCACACCGAGCGCGGCCCCAGCCAGTCCGATCAAGGCCGATCGCGTCGGGCGGTCGAGCGTCTTGCGCTCCACGTTGCCGGGAGCATTGCCGAAGGCAGCAAGCGGCGCGGCAAGCTGCACGACGAGGAAGTCGGTCATGGCTGTGGGCTTTGGTCCGTCACTGCGGCAGCGGCGAATGCGGCCAAAGCGTCCAGCGTGGCCGCGCCGGATTCACCGACGCGCAGATAAAGATCGTCATCCCACCACGGGCCATAGCTTTCGGCGAAGGCTTTGCGTTTTTCCTTCAACGCCTTGACCGACTGCTCCATCAGGCCGGTACCGCCGATCGGTTTTTCAAATGCCGAAAACAGGTTCAGCGGTTGTCCGTTACCGCATTCCACCAGCATGTATTCTGGACGGACATGGTTGGAAAAGCTGTTGATCTTGCCGGTCGGCACGGCTTGGCCGAGCGCCTTGACCAAGGCAGCCATGCCGCGCTTCGCAAGGGCTGTATCTCCACCGAGATTGCGTTTCAGCAATTCCGTATTGACGCAGATATGGACGTAATAGACGCCCGAGCCGAAACCGGCTTCACCGACAAAGCCGGCCCCAGCGTCCTCCGCCGCTGCCTTGAGGTCGTCGACCGCGGTATAGAAGTCATCCTCGATCGTCACTTTGTTGGTGGTCAGCGCATGTGAGACCTGGACGGCGGCATCGCGGTTGAAATCTGGATTGTCGGCCAGCATCCGACCAAACATGGCGACGTCGACCGCACCGTCCGCTTGCTGAAGCACCTCCTTGGCGAGTTCTTTTTCCGAAGGTAACTTCTCACCGGCAAGCGCCTTTTCCGCCAATTTCAGAGCCCGTGCTTTCTCGCTCGGCGAAATGAAAGCAAGCTGCCTCGTGCATACGCCACCCTCTTCCAGCTTGCCGAACACGGCGGCGATTTTGCCCGCGGCCTTGGTTGCGGCCTCGGTGTCAGCACCTTTCGCGACAAGGTGATCGCGCAAGACTTCGCCGATGCGCTGGGTGCGTTCACCACTGTTGTCGGCCAGCGCTTCAACGAAGGCCGCAGAGGTGCGGATGGCCCGCTTCAGTGCCTGACTCGATATGCGTTGGCGTTGCGCCCCACCGACAACGGCCACCTTCGGGCGACCGAGATCATCCCGGTTGGGATTCGACGGCGGATAGTGGGTGAGCAAGTGGATCTGAACGAAACGGCTCATGGAGCATCATCCTTTCACGAATTTTCAGTCACTGTGGCATCAGCTGGCGGCTGATTGCCACCGCGTTCGAAAGTCTGCCAATAGTCGTAGAGCCAGGTCCGGAAGGTCTTGTCATCGAAATACAAAATGTCCCGAACCAACCGAGCAACATTGAAGTCATCATCACCGGCGAGTGCCACGGCTCGGCGCAGGGCTCTGATCCGCAGCACCGAGTCGTCCGAGCGCATGGCCTCGAGCAACGCCTGAAAGCGCAGCTTGGACATGCACTTGCGGTCAGCGTCGGTGGCAACGCCTCCATCCGGCTTTTTACCAAGACGCCGCGCCAAGCTGATTTGTCTGGCCGTGCCGGGCTCGATGGAGGCCAGGATGATGCCGACGACCAGCAGATCATCCGCATGGCGGCGATCATTGACGGCGCTTAGAAGCCGCTGTGCGGAGGGAACCATCAACGCATCAATGGGGGCCGCGCAACGGCGCAGCTCTGCACGTCCGGCCCGATCGCCTCGGCGCTTGTCATCGCCATGCAATTCACGCCACCATTTGAGAATGGGGCCGATGATCGGATCATCCGTGGCAGCTTGTGTCATTTCACCTTCCGGTTTTTTGGTTTCGCGGCGGGCACAGGAATGTCGAGTGCCTTGAAGAGATCCGCACCAGACTTGCCAGCGCCGGCAAAGCCCCCCTGCAAGACCCTCCAGGCTTTCGTGATCTGTTCGGCCTTTTCCGGGTTCGCGGCGAGATCCGGGGTCATTTCGTCGAACAGCGCCGAACCCGTATTGCGCAACCGGGCAAGCCAGCGCTGGCCGAAAGCCGAACGGTCGATGCCTCCCCCAGCGAAGGCATCGCCCAGCAGTGCATGAAAATCCGTTTCTGTCCGCTCATAAAAGGCCGTACGCGCCTGTTCGAACAGTCCGGCATCGGCGGAGACCGTGGCACCCCTGGCAAAGTTGGCATCGCGCAAAGCCATCCGCAGGACATGATGCGCGATCTCCGCCGCCTCTGCGAAACCTGACGCCAGAAAGCTCATGCCTTCAGTCAGGCTCGGATCATCGCTCATGTAGAGTGACTTGATCTCGTGCAGATAAGCGATCGCTTCCATATTGCTCATTGCCCAACCGGCGACGAGCAGTGCAGGCTTCAGATTTTTTGCCTTGAAGCTGTGGCTGCGTTGCTCCGAAAGCGCCAGTGCTTTCGCTTTTTTGGTCAAGGTTCCAACGTTCGTGCCGTAGACGACCGCCACCCAGTCGCGATAACCGAAATGGCCGGATTTCGGCTTCATGGAATAAGGCGCGCCATCCTCCTTCTGCCTGCGATACGGCGTCAGCGGATGCTCCCAGACACCATAATTCACGCCACAGGGCTTTTGTACGAAGCCGGCAATGAGCGGCCCCTGGAGGCCAGTCATCGGACAGACACCTTCGCCGCCGGCGATCAAACGGATGCGCCGAGGCATGCCAAAGAAAGCTTGCAACTCGTGCACTCTCTGGTCGCTGGCATGGACATCACCTTCCACATGCCCTGCAAGCCAAGGCAAGGCGCGACACAGATCGTCGTTATGGATCGGCTTCGTCAGCAAGGGCAGGTTGGCGATGATCACCCGCCACAATGGCGCGGGCTTGCCTTGCGCATCCTGGAGCGTGACCAAAGTCGTCAAGGGTCCGCCGCCGCGCATCGAGGTTCGATTGCCCGCACCGCCGGACGGCGCAAATTGCTGTAACGCGTAAAGCGCCATGGCCGCTGCTGGTAGCCCAAGCATGGGATAGCGATCGCGCCACGTCAAAAGATCCGCGTTCTTTTTCTGACCGTTCGCGCCCGGCGTGTCGATCAGCAAGGCCTCGATCGGGACCATCTCGCCAGTAAGCGCCTCGAAGTCCTGCATGAACAAAGGGCCATCACCAAGCAGTTCAAAACTGCCGACGAAGTCCTGCGCCTCCTTCCGAACCTCGTCGGGGCTTGGCGGATCGTCCCACAGACCATTCCAGCCCTCGGTGGATTGCGGCTGGAAAAGCAATGCGGCAAGACCGATGGCCAGTTCATAGCTCGCAACATTGAGATCTGCGCGCGGCCAGTCGAAGACAACCGGCGCATCGTCACCATCGATGACCGCAAGATCGGGAAACGACACCCAGTTGCGCCGTCCCGCGCGCGTGACGACTGGAAACAGCGGATCACGAAGAATATTCATTCCTGCGAACGGGGGCGAGTCAATCCAGACTGAGGACTGTATACCAACCCGCACGCGGCAACGATTTCGCCTTCAGCCCCGACTTCCAGAAGCAGAATTTCTTGCTCGAAGTCCGGCCACGATGATTTGACCGCCCGCATCTCGGCCGCCGTCTGGCTGGACGCCAAGTCCGTATCCCGCAGCAGTGCCTTTCTGACAGCGATCTCGGACAATGCCCACAAGAGCTTTTCGTCCGCGCCGTCCATTTCGGCCCAAGGCACAAGACGCTCATCCACACGCCGCGCCAGTCTGAGCGTCGCCTGTTCCTCGCCCAACCGGGTTCCGATCTCTTCATTGTTGCTCAGGACGTCGAGAACGCCATAGCCCTCCTCAGGCTTGATGACGTTCAGCGCGCCTATCGACCTACGGCCATATTCCTCGCCACGCGCGCGACCTGCGATCAGCCGCAGGCAAGGCGGCAGATCACCTTCATCATCCGCATAGACCGCATCCAGCATCGCCCGAAACGCAGGCTCGGTCGGCAGCGGCAAAGCTCCGGCTAAGAACAGGCTGGCCGCCGTCCGCCACAACACGCCGGGGTGCTGGTAAACGAAGGCCGCCTTGCCCAGGGTCGCGTGAAGCCATTTGTCGGACATGACTTGGTCCGGGTCGTCTGACACCACCAGAAGGCGTGGTTCTTTCATGGGGCGCTTCTGACAGGGACGAACGACCATATGCCGCCACAAGCGCCCCGCCCTTTGGACCAGCAAGTCGAAGGGCGCGAGGTCGGAAACCATCAGGTCGAAATCCAGATCCAGCGATTGCTCGACCACTTGGGTCGCCACCAATATCTTGCCGGCACGCCGCGTCGGATCAGCGTCCTTGCCGAACAGGTTCAGGACTTGTTCTTCGATCTTCATCCGATCGCACATGGCAAAACGCGCATGAAAGAGGATTGCGGCGTCAGCGCCACCAAGCCTTGCACAGACACTGTCGTGAACGGCGACAGCCTCGTCCACCGCATTGCAAATAATGGAGACCGCCGCCCCGGAACGCGCGGCCAACACAGCCTTTTCCACCGCTTGAGCACGGCTCTCGATCCGCTGAACCACGACCGGGGGCCGCCCTGTATCGAAATGCGCCACGGCGCGCTCGTTCGCCTTTCCGCCATGAACCTGCGTCAGCAGCGGAAAGGCGCGGCTTTGCAATCGGATCGGCTGGGCATGGCGCGCGGCTTCCTGCTCCCGCCGCGACAACTTGCGAAGTTGTGCCGGTGCTTTCTGGATGCCGTCATCAAAGGCTTGCGCGAAACGCTCGCGCAGCGTGCTCGTCAAGGTTGCGGACAGCACGATCGCCGATCCGCCATGCATGGCGTGCAACCGCAACAGCGCCTGCATTTCCTCGTCCATGTAGGCGTCGAAGCTGTGCGCCTCATCGACGATCAGTATGCGATTGGCCAGCGCAAACTGCCGCAGCGCGAGAAACCGCTTGCGCAAGACGGCGAGAAAGGCTTGGTCGATCGTTCCCGCACCGATGTCGGCAAACAACGCCTTGCGCCGATTGTCGGAAATCCAGGCATTGCAATGGGCCGCCACATCATCGGGCGCCCCTGACTTTCCCTCAAGCGTTGCAATGCGTCGTGCCAGGTCGGCCTTGCCATGGGCCAGCACGAGGGACGGTTCACCTTTCATTGCACCCGTGACAAAGAACGCTTGGTAGCTTTGGCGCAGTCGGCCGAACATGGCATTCGCGGTGGCCATGGTCGGCAATGCAAAATAAACGCCCTCGCCCTTGCCGGCGAGCATGAGGCGGGAGGCGAGCTTCAGGGCCGCTTCCGTTTTTCCCGCGCCCGTCATGTCCTCTACGATGAACAGGTTCGGGCCTTCCGCGATTTCAATGGCGTCCACCGCCTCCTGCATCGGCCGCAATCCATTGGATGCCAGCCCCAAGGCTGGCCAGTTCAAATGGGCGGAGGACAAAGGCGCCAGTCCCTTGGCTCGAATCGCCTTACGAGCGTTTCGGCGGGCCTCGCACCAGTAATTTTCCGCATCGAACGGCTCCAAGGGCGGAAAGCGTTCAGGCGGCGGAAAGCAAGAAAGGTCTGAGGCAACCCAGTCGGCCGTGGTTACCAAGCCATTGAGGAGCATCGACATTTTCCTGGATTGCTCGCGTTGTGGCGCAACAAGCTGGTAACCAAGAACGGCAAGCAGTGCTTCGATCGCTGCGGCAGCAGCAATCTGACAGCTTGCCGGAAGGGCCGAGGACTCTGATCGCAACGACCGACACCGAGCACCACCAGTGTCGATGCCCATCCAGTCACTTGAAGGTGGCTGTCCGTGATGGCCGGCCGCAATGGCATCAAGGTCGTCCATGACCGCAAGTTCCACGGTCTTGCCAAACGCCTTTCGGATCAAATCGGCAGCCGGTCCCTCACGCATGAGCAGCGCGGTGTAGCGCCAATGCCCCTCGTCCGGTGGCATCGGTAACAAGGGGCCAAGTGCGGCCTCTGGCCAGAACTGCGGCGCCTTCGCCTGAAAGCGGGTGGAGAATTTTCCGAGGTCATGGACGCCGGCCAGAAAGGCGCAGAGTTTTTTCGCCTGATCGCAGGAAAGTCCGAGCGCGATCGAAAGCCTACTCAGAAAAGCCCGGCGCACCTCCAGAAGCTCACATGCAACAGCCGCCGCATCGAATAGGTGATGAACGACAGGCTTCGCGGTCGCCGGCTTGCCGTCTGCCTCTGCTTGGGTTTTGCCCCAGAACTCCTGCATCCGTTCTCCCGTCGCTTTCTCCTGGTACCGACACCTACCGAAGCAATGGCAGCCATCAGGCACTGCATCCGTTGATTTCATGCGCGGCGGATTTGTCCGAAAACCGGCATGTTAGAAGCGGCCGCTTCCATTGCATGCATAGTTGTGGCAACGCGGTCACCAACGTAGTGCAACAGCACCGCTCAACCGCTCAGGCTCTGGAACTGCTTCGCCATTGTCCGAACATGCCACAAGACCGCGCCAACATCGGCAATGAGCTTCTTGAGCATGTCTGCCTTGCATGCAGTGGCATCAGGTGCAGTACCATCTGCCCGACGCGATAGACCGCCTTGCCCGCTGCTGTCAACAGCAGCAGCCGACTCGCAATGGCTTCCAACCGCGCATCCGACAAAACCAGTTGTAGACTGGTGTACACGCCCGTGCCGGACTCTGGCTACGATTGATATCTTGCGTCTCGAAGCCACCCAAGTCTCAGTGGTTCTTCAACCTAAAAACGGCAGTTGGATGCACCCGCTAGCACCGCAACCGATGTGCCAAGCAAAACGCGGCGCTGGCAGGCGCGAAGCGCTCCAGGCCTTTGTGGGAGATGGCGTTGTAGGTTTTGATCTTGAACATGGTTGATTCCAATTGGCGTTCGGCGTTGGGCGCGTTGAGCGTCGGACGCTAAACGCTCAACGCTGAACGGCTTATTTCACCTGCTCATAGCCCCAAGCCAGCCACTGCATCAGCGCCTGCACGTCGCTTTGCTCCACCGTGGCGCCGCACCAGATGCGGATGCCGGGGG
>Ga0123357_10006697_pt1 | contig 14118 bp, 10 predicted proteins | sample TergutEmb28metaG_FD_89873 | JGI IMG/M metagenome (GOLD analysis project Ga0123357, IMG submission 89873) | Embiratermes neotenicus P4 segment gut microbial communities from Petit-Saut dam, French Guiana - Emb289 P4 | ecosystem: Host-associated > Arthropoda: Insects > Digestive system > Gut ... | reverse complement strand
CTTCTACCTGTTCGAGCCATCTCAGTCTTGGTCTTCCTACTGGTCTTGATGAACATGGTTCCCATTCAGTTAGTTTTTTGACAGTTCTTATTGTGTCCATTCTGTTTACATGTGCTGCCCAGCGTAATCTTTGTGATTTTGTAAATCTTAATTGGTGTTGGAATTATTAAAGAAATGCCGGGTTCGGTAGCGAGTGGGACACACTGAATAATGTATTACAAGCCGCGGTGTTTTTTCTGTTCATTTTTCACTGCCCTTATTTACACTCATATCAATATACGTATTACTCACTTCCACATGTACCATAGTGTAAATATTTATTGAAATTGGTTACAGGAACAATTTTTTAGTTTATCTTGGTACATCTTGTATACACCGAAGGCGCAATAAAACTTTATAAAAAAGTAATGTATTATATTCCGTCAATACACAACTATATATCATTACAGTCACTGTGCTGACATATAGTCGTGTATTGACGGAATGTAATACATTATACAAATTTGTTACTACACAACGGGATGGCCTCTGTCGACAACAGCAGTTTGGAAGCTTGGTAGCTTGTATTTCTTGATCCTGCACGGGAATTGAAGTAAGACTGCTAGGCCATCGAGCCCGAAGCATACAGACTACGCTATCCCGGCTCCCACATTTAATATATTATTATATTAATGAACTTTAATCAGCCTAATTATTCTGCCTCAAATACAACAATCCAGTGAGAGACGGTGTCTCCATGATTGCTCTGGTCGGCTTGTCACTGGAGTTTTCTGCAGTGTATAAACATGCGCCAAGTGTAACCAAACCTCTATGTAAAGAACACCGCTGAAGCATGCCTAATTGGTGTTGAACCATGAGAGCTAAAACTTTTAAGTGGCTTCTTCCAGTGGCTTAGAAGAAGGAAATCTCAAGAGATGCTTCTGTGGTGTCAACCATTTTGTATGCTGCTTGTACAACCCAACTAGTTGTTACACTAATAGCTTAGCTCAGCGTTAGCACTAAGAAGGAAATATGAGAGCGCACAGAAGGGACTACATAAATTCATTTCATAAAAAATCTAAATAAACTTTAGAAATTATCTGAAAAGAACTGTTGACTAAAGCATTATGTGTAGGTGTTGTAGGTGGGCCTGTGTAAATATTTGCATAAGATTCCGTTTGACCTGTATGTCTTAAACAAAATTGTCCCCCTCACTAACAGGCAAATGTGTGGACGCGGGAATTTTATTTCTCTCTATCACCTGGTCTGTAGACTGAGTTAGGTAGTTAAAATTTAATATTTAAGAACATAGAAATAGTCTTGTTCTTTTAAACTTTTGTGGAATTAAGTATTGAATTCATTCCGCTTCATATTCCACCGTTACTCAACGAATCAGGGAACTTCTTGAGAAATTTTGGAGTTCTTCTGCTATTCAAAAAATTCCCCTCATGTTTTGGAATCTAAATGTTCATTTCCGCATTCACAACAGCCCGCCACTTGTCCCTACTCTAAGCTTCACGAATCCATTCCACGCCCTTTCATCCTATTCCTTGATGATATCTGTACTAGTAACTGCAACTTTAATGCGCAAGTAACCATCGAAAATCGTGAAATCGGTATAGTGGCTGCCTCTTCTATTTGCGTGTCGGACATCTTGCTATGGGTTTTTTGAGTTCCGCTCACTTCACTTATCAGCCAACTTATTTGTATCTGAAAATAAACCACATCCTAAGCCGCTGGTGACGTAAGGTCACGCAACATTTATCTAGTCGCCTGAAGGCCGAGATTTAAACCCTGGACCGTGCAAATACAAGCAGGATTAACTCCATGACCGTGAAGTTAAGTGGTAATGATAAAGTTCGCAGGCTCGGTTGATACCGAGATGAAACCTGTACTTGTTAGGCGGTTAGGCAATAGACAGACTGCGGTCCAGCATAGGAGGAGAAAGTGACCACATAGCCTGGAGGGCTAGCCAATCACAAGTTGGGCACTGGGCAAGTCCGTCCCACGCGGTCAGCTCATTGGTTCCGATGTGCCCAGACTTCTAGGTACTGCGGTGATGATGGAGGCCATGTTATCAGAAGCGTGCGTGATAAAGCTTGCTGTTTTTATACTGCGACGTCAAACTAGACCACAAATGCAGCCGCAGCGTTTCACCGTAGTCTTCAGGCGTACGAGTTTTATTACAGCAGCTAAGTCGTAAGAGAAAATTACTCCAATACTGGTAGGGTCAAAATCACAGCACATCATGACCTGTGGGGGAAATTCTCAACCCAAGGCCAGACTGTGGTTCCGTAACGTGTTGATAGAAGATTCAGGATTGTAAGGTCGTCTGGTAAATAGGTAACGCCGTTGCGAAGGAGCCTCCTGCAGAAGATGGGGCAGCATGCTTCTCCGAAACGTCGGTAAATATTTACCAGTTTACACAGTGAAACATTGAAGACGACTTCAATTTTCATACCTTCCTAGAATATAGCGTACTTTCTTCCGAGAAGACAATAGAACAGGGCTCTTGAAAGCCTGATATTCATTCAGCTGGTGAAGAAATCCTATTGCTTTTTTGGAAACTGAAGTTAGTTACTGTTATGTATATTGGACCGTGCATCATTGTGATAGTTGAAGAATAAGAGACCAACTTGATGTCACTGGTTATTAAGTTTTATTTCACTTCTTCTATGTTCAACATGTTTCGGACATTAATACATCCATTATCAGGAGTCTGCGACTTTTCTATTATATCACCACCTTGGTCGTATTGTTCTTGGTTCGATGTGTGTTGGAGTTTCGGTGTGGCTGGGTACCCGTGTAGCAGGCTGAAGCCTGCTACACGGGTACCACCCCAACCCAGCCACACCGAAACTCGAACTCACATCGAACCAAGAACAATATGACCAAGGTGGTGACACAATAGAAAAGTCGCAGACTTCTGATGATGGATGTATTAATGTCCGAAACATGCTGAGCATAGAAGAAGTGAAATAAAACTTAATAACCAGTGACATCAAGTTGGTCTCTTATTCTTCAACTATTAGTTACTGTGTTCACAAGCAAGGTCAGTCCTACATCGGTGCGAGTATAGCGTGAAACATTAGATATTTTCCTTAATTTAACATTTAAAAACAAATTCAATCCTTTAATGTGTAAAAGTCTACGTTGAAACTGAGTAACAGTGATGGCATCACTGTGGGATATTTATTAAAGAGGTTATTTTTTATTTATGTTCTGGGATTATTCGCAGTGACGTTTAGTTTGCTATAAAATGCAAGTCAGCCGTATGTTGTGTCTGTATTTTTTTGTTATATTTCTTTTCAAGTCTTGTATTTGCTTTAATTTAACACTTTCGCAGCTTATACTTAAGATGACTTGCATATTGGGGCAAATGTGGTCATATGTGGCAGCCGACATGTCAATGATGAGAACTAGAAACGGCCATCCCGCTTGTCCTTCCTCAGGACTGCTCTGTTCACAAGAGCCCATCAATGGGCCTCGACCTTATCCAGATAATTAGCTTGTAGTCGTACATTTTCAAGCTTCAGTTTTTACTGACGCCTTACCATCTCAAGTGGCTTCTCATTTTAGGCTATTCTGCACCACTAAAATAATAGTATTTCATAAAATTGTCATGTCTGGCATGCGTGCTACATGTCATAACGTGATGACATTAACCTTGAATGTACGGAATGTGTGGCTTTTCAATTCTGTAAAGTTACTTTGGGTCTGTAAAAAAAAGTGAGGTCAGTTGCGACCTTAAGAGAGGAGAAATCTGATGTCACTAGTTGTTGTTGAATTGTAAGCCCATTAAAACATAGGAAGTTTCCTCACGGTGACTTGTAGAAAGTAAAACATGTTCGGCCTGATGAAGTGGCTGCTCTGTGATAAGCAGGAAAAACTGGATCTGAATTTCTATCCGATGCGAAAGACAGAAATAAGCCCACTGAATTCTGGAAGATGCAATTACAGTCATGAAACAAAGAACAAGTTATGTGGCTGTGTATTGTTAAGCACCTAACACATAGGCCTTTGTAGGCTTTAACTTAAAACTTGGTCACAAAGCCGAATGATTATCTGTGGACTTTTTACCCACCTTCCGTTTTAAGACTTGGTTACAGAATTGTAAGTAAAGTAGTTTATTTTTTTCAGTTATCACAAGAAAGGCCTAGGTTGCGTATGAAAAAGATTAATTGAGCTCATAAATATTAGGACAGCAGGAAAATCACAACACGGTTACATTTTGCACCTTAATATTTCTTTAAAATATATTTAGATACATTGTATTAGGCTTGTCAGTATTTTATGCTACGTTAATTCTTAGAACTGTGTCCAAGGATTAGCTAGGCCTACAATCTTAATTGTGCCCAAAAATCAGAGAGCAACCCTGCTGTTTAATATGTTGGACGTATTCAGATAACTGACCAACCTCATTTGGATATTCAGCATGATCTAAGCAATAAGTTAATACGAACTTAAAGCCAAACAATGATGCTCTTAGACTAAGGAATTCATTCCAGTTTTGATAATGTTTTTGACTTTCTACTTTAAAAATTCGTCGAATGAGTATAAATAGGCACAATTTTAAGTACTTCTGTTCATCGGAAAGCGTCATTCACCACTCCTATAATGCTGAATTTCCGTGAAACTTTCATAAAGTCGTCTTTGTACCAAGTTCGAATCAACAAGCAGTGTTGTTGAGAGCAGGACGCAGATGCTGCCTCCCCGTGACTGACTGACACATTTCGTATGTGTCCCGTTGAGGTGCAGTAAACATGTATCCACAGCTGTGTCCTGGAAGGTGGTGCAGTTCCTGGTACCAGCTTAAACTACTCTTGTTTACGGACTTTAATGTTCGAAAGCTTTACAATTGTATGTTGTTTTATAGCTATGATGTCCTGCAGGAGTTGTAGGAATATTGCCTTGCACATATTTAACTAAGTAAAACCGACTGCATATCTTTACGATGTAGTTTTGGCCACTATGTCTTTCAACCTTAAAAGTGGTCACAAATATAATTACGACAAAAACTGTATATCACTGACAATATTTTTCCAGTGTACCGCCCGTACATCTAGTATAGTTGAATCCTATCCAACTTGTAACAATGTATCTAAGTTAGTTCTAATTTTATCTAGAAGCGGATATAAAACCATTTATGAGTTTAGTAGAGTACAACCATTTTCTTAACAAATTTCATTATAATTTTTCAAAATAAATTTTTAGTGTTGGTTTTTCGTGCAACGTTAATGTAGTTATATTCTGCTGCGTGTCTTTTTGAAACTTGCCATTGCTTGCTGTGTAGTAACGGATATATCGCACAATCCTAATGAATTTATAGAAAAAGTCTTAGTGTTTTAAATATTTCAATAATTCGCCACTGTTAAAATGGATTTCGCATTTTAGAATTTCTTCTTACATTTATCATGTTTCTGTTTATGCACTTCTCGCATGGTGAAATGTGTGCTTATATTTATGTAGCAGCTGACCATTTCTATTTATTGTTTACGTCACGATCACCGAACCCGTCGTAGGCACTTTTTCAGTCTAATATGACATTATATAGCCAATGACTATACAAGTGTGAGGCCTGTGCGTGAGGTTGAGATGGTGTTAGCTAGGTTATTGGCCCATATAGTTGCTGGCTAAGCTCTATTGTCTGTGTGGCAGACATTAAACTTAACTAATTACAGAACAATAACACGCTATAACAACATGAAACTAAACGATTTTGAAAATATACGCATTGCGTGACGATTAAGGCGCCTTCGCCACTCTACAAACCATAGCAAAACGATACAATTGTGTGTATTTCGTATTACGCCAGATGTAGCTGAGAGCATAAGACGTATTCGGAGCACCAGATCTCCATTTACCCCAAAAGAATTTCAGTGATAGAAAAATTCTAATTGTGTGTTCCTAACTAGCATGGCGGTTCAAAGCGTGATGGGAACAACTCACACGCAGAGCTGGAGTATTAACACACATATACGCAGCAAGACAAGTAGGTCTTCTTGCGAAGTGATAATTATTTAAAGGTGTCCAATCTAAACAAAAATGCAAATACATAGAAAAGTTTCTTAAAATTTTGGTATAAAATTTCACAAATATATTTCTAGCCGCACTCAAGTTAACATGCCTGATCACTTATTTTACCGGAGATGCTAAAACCCAAGTAGCAAATACTGCGAAAACTCATTAGGCCAACATATGAACTTTATTACAAATGCTGATCTCCAACTTCGGGACTTAAGTAATGAAAGCGGATTATAATAATAAATATATGTGTGTATCTTTCAATAACTCTTGCTACTGTGACTCAGTACGCTGTTGCTGTTTGCATCATCTCGAATTAGAAGCTATTGTGGGAAATGTGAAGTGTGGAGAGATTCCTTCAGTGATTCATCACTGGGGAAATACATTATTCATTGTTTTGTCATCAAGCGCTCTGTGGGGCAGTGATGGATCGTTCAGGTTTCGTCACTTGTAGTTGTGATTCACATCTGTAGAAATAAACTATTAGATGATACATCTAGACCAGTGGCGTATCCTAATCCGGAGGTGAGGTATAGTGGTACGGGGAAATACCGCATTATATACCATTCCTCTAGAACTTCCCTTCGGATCAGTGTTCGCCACCGGTCTGAATCTAGGACAAAGATTTGTATATGAGCAGTTGAATATCATTGGACTATCTTGCAGGCGGACACAACGAGAACTTCGGAAAAGTTGGTGGCTATTTACCAATGAACACGGTGTCTCTTCACAGACGACCCATAGTTCATCAACGCCGTTATGAGAGCCTCGAATATCGCACGCTTGTACATTAACTTTATGCGCTCTTTGTAGTGGATGATAATGGCAATTAATATCGGAGTGTAAATATCCATAAAATATTGTCAAAAAAAAGTTATTTTGTCTCCCTGTTGGCAGACTAGAGATCCCATTTCACATAAAGGTCAACGAATGGAAAATACAGTCAACAACATAACATGAATAAAGTTGTGTAAGGTGAGGGATACAGCATTCAGAATGCTTAATTAAGCACCAGATGGAGAGTGGAGGTAGAGTTCTAGGAATTCTAAATTTCGGCACTACATGGAGGTGAGTGGTCAGGTTATGGTCCCCGCCACTTTATCTTAGAAGAAAAACGTAATTCTAATAACACATGCTTAAGTGGCAGGGTGTGGACCACTTTGAAAAGAAGAACAATATCGGAAACGAACTGGACATAGTCCTGTCGCTTATTCGGAATTCAACCTAGTTTGTAGACAAAACTGAAATATCCGGAATCCACAGCATCATTAACGTTTCTTCCAACTCTTGTTGGGATTAATTTTAGAACAAATTTGGCTTTTGACCACACTTACAAATGCACAGGGGCTCAAGGTGTCGCTCCGGACAGTCTAAATCTCAGCATCACGTGGAGCTGAGTGTGCAATTTCCGCTTCAAATGCTTTAAACCAAGAGGCAAGAGGCCCCGGCACTGTCCGTCCCTATGTGGTCGACAGAAGAGTTGTGAACTCGCGTGCAAGCAATCGGGCAGCTGCACACCCACGCTTGAGTTCGCATGACCACCGGGATCGGACGTGTTTCACAATTACAGATATGCGTCGCATAACGACGGGGATACGTTCTAAGAAATGCGTCGTTAGGCGATTTCGTCGACGTGCGAAAGTGTACTTACACAAATCTAGATAGTATAGCCTACTACACACCTAGACCATATGGTACAGCCTATTGTTCCTAGGCTACAAACCTGTACAACATATTACTATACTGAATACTGTAGGCAACTGTAACACAATGGTATTATTATATTATGCTATGTTGTATTATATTATATTATGCTATGTTGTATTATATTAAGTTTTTGTAATATATTATATTGTTATGTTATATTATGATATATTATATTTTGTATATCATATATAATATATATTATATTTTGTATATCTTATATAATATATGTTATATTATAATCGTATGGGACCACCGTCGTTTATGCGATCTGTCGTTGACCGAAACGTCGTTATGCGGCACAAACCTGTATTTATACCTACAGGACCAAATACGAAATGAGAGGACGTGACTGGGGAATACAAGAGTAAAACTTGTTGGGAAGGATGCAGCATGACCCACTTTAAATAACTAGCCGGATAGTTTCCTGACCTTATTGAGAATCACAAGGAAACACCTCAAACAGAATAATTAGTACTTCCGACCCGAGTCAAACAGTCAACTGAGATGTTCAGTGCAATTAGTTTTTGAAAATCTTTGCCATGTACGTTCGTTAATGACGAATAAGGAAATTTAATCACAAATGTTTCCAATTTACGTTTTGTTGTTATTGTTTGTGACAGGTGATACGACTGTAGTCTGTGGTCTTGGTGACATGCTTAGTGTGTCTCAAACATGGCAAGATTACGAATTGGTGCGCGCGTCTGGAAATGCTGAACATCTTACAAAGCTGACTTCAACCTGGCCTGGGCGCATGCCATTTTAATTCTGAAGACTCGAAGAAACTGTAAAATAAAGAAATCGGACATGATGACGTGCACTGAATTTTGTGCGAAGTTTCCGTTCTTCGGGGATATGAAGTCACGTCACTGTGTAATCGGTACCCGACTTATCTAGAAAAAGTAATGGTCTCTTCTTCGGGCATGGAATTACCCAGTACGGCAATCTTGGACATTTCTGCACTTGAAGATCAGACCGCTTCATTGCCTCGAAAAGCCGGCAACAGATTACGGACTGATGTGACGTCATATTGCAGAAAACCCGCAACCTCAGCTACACCGCTGCGAAAAACTAAAGGCACGCATGGATTAATCTGGCTTAGGACAGGGATAAGTAGTGGGCTTTGTGAATATGGCATTGAACACTTGGCTTCCATACAAAGAGGGAAGTTCCTTGATTAGCTGAGAAACCAGCAATTCTTCAAGAATCACTCTCCTCCCTTCACATAATTAGTTATAATATTTTCGTTTCCGAGGCCGAAATTAAAATTTCTTGTTAAAATAGACCTACGTAGGTCTGAGTATCCTGTGACCGCAGTTCGTAGTGAGTTATCACTTTCGGCCAGGTTGCTGATTGGGGATGAGAAATTAATGTATCACGTTTGTTTACAGTGCGATTTTACATAACAAGATGACTCTGAGAATCGTGACAAGTGAGATATCACGGGAAAATATTGATGACCTTGTGCTACAACGTGCCCAGTCACGTGGCAAGAGTCACGAACATTGAAATGATGTCGGTAATATTTAGTAGAGTTGTTTCAAGCGGTATGTGAGATAATTAAATAATGCAAATATTAGTGTGTAATTTACAATAAATTACGCCAGTGTTAGACATGTGGTTCGTACTCAAAAGCCTGGTAAAGAATTCTGGAAGCTGCCGCTGATCGATGGGCGTTCTGAGAAAAAGTATATGATCAGCTATCTAATTCAAACTGTCAGATTTCTCTTTGAGAAACCTGTAGTCGCCAGCTGAAGAAAAGTTGTACAGTTTTCTGTGAAACACGTAGGTTAATTTCTCTTTTCTCAATAGCCAGAGAACGTGCTATTAATGAAGTCGATATTGCAAAAACGTTTATTTTGAAGACATTAATGTTATCCTTCCATATACACTTATAGTTTCCATATGGTCTCATCCCTTAAATGTTACACTTCAAAAGGTTTTGTGAACTTTTCAGGTACTCTTGTGTATATTATGTGTTCCATCCATCATCTGCTGAAAAACACAGCTCAAATTGTGGAAAACTTCTCACTTAGACCCACTATCGTACATCTTGTCCTGTTACTTATTGCCTTTTTACAATATTGTCGTTAGTGTTAGGTTTTCAGCCCTCACACTGTAAAATACCCTGGATTTGAGAGGTAAATTTCAAATCCATAGTTAGCATGCAATGTTATAGTTCAAAACATATCACTCCTGGGGGCTGATAGAAATGGTTATTTGGAAGCATGAGGCTGAAAACCCATAAGGGAAAAATGAGGAAGAACAGGAAGAATATATAGAAGAATAATAAAAGGATATGAAAAAGAGTTGTTCTTTTAAAACACATGAAAGAAAGAGAAACATTGGATTGAATAGTAGCAAGCATCACCAGAAATCTCCTACCCTTTCTTTTCAATGAATAAGAGTGCGAAGTTACTGCTTTTCTTCGTGGCTTCCCTCAGTGGTTCGAGATAAATATTTTGTTATTAAGTTTACCTTACATTAGGCCGCTTAGACTCCCCTTTACAAAATTTTCTATCTATCAATCCATAATTCGTCAATCTAGACTAGAAACTCACATGAACTTTAAATGAAAGAATAATAAACTCTTAAAAACTGAGACTCCGTTACAGGCATTATGAATTTTCGGTTTTCTAAAGCGTGGACATATATGTTTTGGATAAAATTGCCATATGTTCTAATTTATAATGTTTTGAAATGTATAGGCCAAAGTATACAGTTATTACAGCATTATGCATGCCAAGCGAACAGAATTACAGACATTGAAACTGGGATCGATAAAGTAAAACTGGTCTATAGTTCCAGAAAATATGAGGAATGTAATCGATACAAAATATCATATCTTTTAAAGCTGTTAATAGTGTTAAGCTTTAAAACCGGCCTTGTACGTCGGTTTCTTCCGTTAATAGACTACACTTTATTTACCTTAGACATTTTAAGGCATTGATGGGGAGGCTATTTGTTACATGTCGATGGTAGGGTTAGTTATATTTAGCTGCTGCTGAGTGCAGGAAGATTGAACATTTTGTCAGCTGGCGCCTAGCTCTCGCATCTCTCAACACCTCACTGCTAGATACACATACAGCAGCTCTGCAGCACACTTTTATAGATTTAACAAAGAAATGCTGCAGTCCTCAGATGTCTCCGTCATTTACCTCGAAGTTTTCGTCAAATTTACGAAAAGCCATTAACAGAGCAAAGCTTACTCGATAGCAAGGAGTTCAGTTAATTCCTACGACGTTTGAGCCATGTTAATATAATTCATAATATTTATATATTTCTGTCCACAATTCAAGGTTTACATCTTAAATTACTAGATCTTACAACATGGCTTCTTTCACACCAATTTAATATAATCTCAGGCCATTCCGTCTTTAATGAGGCCTAGATTTTCCCACATTTCCTTCTGAATTTGGACAAAAACCAAGAACGCTTTTGACAGCATATTTACCACACAACGCAACGCAACTCTTTATTTATATAGTATGAAAGTGGAATTGATGTTTTCAGCACCCTCTTTAGCTAATGAAATTCATACCTCACAATAATGTAAAATTACAGCATTTTATTGTAGTTGCTAGAAGACCATACAGGGAAGAACTACGGGTCTAATACACAGAGCGATCTCTGCGCACCGAAGTTTTATCGCTTGGCAACTCTTTGCGAATTAATGAGGCTTACGTACAGAAACGATGCAAAATTTAAAATTGAAAAGAAATGTTGAAACCTGAGAGAGGTCCGTTAAGTAGACGAAGGTCCATATTGGACTGTAGTTCAATCTAATAATAATAATAATAATAATAATAATAATAGATTGATATAACTCGACTACACGATAAACAGGTGAAGCTCCTTCAGACATACTTCTTAAACAAACAGGTCACGTCGTCTCTTCATGCTGCAGTAGTAAAAGCAGATGATAGGTGCACACCACTGGACTTAGTCCGCGTAAATGCAAATGAACTCCCCACAGATTAAGAATATAATAACAAAGTCAAGAGACAAAGGTCCCAAAAAGCCTTGCATGGCCGCCATCCGTATGACCTCAACCAACAATATGTAGACATAGAATCGTCGAAGAAATGGCTGACAAATGCGGTTTTTCCGCCGAAACAAGGGGCTTTTTAACAGCAATACAGGACCAAGTCATACTAAGAAGAAACTACAAGAAATATGTTTTGAAGCAGCCAGACACCGAAGAGCTATGCAGAAGATGTGGAAAAGAATCGGAGACAATCCAACACATTACTGCAGCATGTGTGCAACTAGCACCTACCGAGTATGTAAAGAGACATGATGGACTAGCCAAAATTATCCATCAGAAACTGGTAGAAGCAGCCGGATTGAGTGACGAAAATGTCCATATTATAAGTACACACCAGCCAATGTACTGGAGAATGAAAATTTCAAGCTGTACTGGAATCGCAGCTTACTTACGGACAAAACAATAACTTTCAATCGACCTGACATAACTTTTATGAATAAGAAAACAAAGAACACCTTTTTGGTAGACATAGCTGTCCAAAATACACATAATATCGTGAAAATAATGACCGACACACAAAACAAGTACAAAGAACTGGCGAATGAAATTTGTGCTATGTGGAAACAAGAGGCAGCACAAATGATCCCGATAGTAATATCATCTACGGGAGTAATTCCAAAGTCACTATCACAAAGTCTAACAAGACTTAAGTTGCACCCGAATACATATACTTGTATACAACTGCAAAAGTCTGTAATTCTTGGAACGTGGTCAATTGTAAGAAACTTTTTAAACTATAAATAAGACCACCGAACCTAATCCTGTTGATTACTACATCCCAGGATACGTGAATATTTCCCAGCCAAACTGAGAAGTGAAAAATTCGATGATAATAATAATAATAATAATAATAATACATGCAGAAATATTTAATATTTATAAACATACTCAGTGCTACAGAACACTGAGATAAGCAACTGACTGACGTCATGTTCTTCAGATACATTCACCAGAATGTAACAAGGGAAGAATAATCTTTTTTGCAGTTTATGAAATGTGATGTGTCCGTTAATGTGCGGAAATTATTCTATTAAAATTTATGTATTAAAATTTTATCAAACATTGCGGGTAGAATGCTGAGGTGTTTACCTGAAATTATTTAATGTGTAGCAGGAGGAGGAAGCCGTAATTTCATAATATTAGCGCACTTTGCGATTTATTAAATACTCCGCAAATAAGAAGTGTTATAGAGAATCAACTTGTATAAATCTAATAGACTTACAAATGACAATGCTTATTGAAATCTTTATGCTCTAGGTCGGTAAAATAATTTTTTTTTACCTACTATCCTGATTGTATTTCCTTCCGAAACGTAAGGCCAACTGAGCTTTTACATGCAACTTAGTGATTTCTTTCATAAACACGTCTGTTTGTTGCACAATTTCAGTGCCTAAAATATAAACTAATATTGCAATAACGTCTTTGATGGCTTCGCAAAATGTGGTGATAATATCCCTACTGCTTCAAAAGACCTCGTCGCTGCCATCTTAATATTAGACCTATAGCTTGCACAGCGCAAATATCACGTTATGTTCAGTAACGTGATGGCCACACAATTTTTGAAAACTGAACTGCCTTATTCGTGGGGAAATAATACACGCAAATGCCGAGGCACACGAAGTCACATACGTGAAAAGCGAAAAGTGGTGGGAAAACTTCTGTAACAGCAGACGGAATCAGTTAGTCTTGAGATCTAGAGAACTAGAGTGTTGTTACTGGTTGCCGTAGTCGTCCTTGAATTTGGGTCAGATAATTATTTCCTGCATTTACATTGGAATCCTATTGACAAACTTCACACGAATAGGAGGATACAAGACATTTCAATTTCAGGTCCAGAAATTATTTGTTTATGCAGCATAATTACTGTATAACCTGTTGAGAATTAGTTCATCTGCCCTTTCTGAAGTTATGTAAATTTGATGATGTAGCTCTTTTGGGTTATGACGCGGCTTGTTATTATAGGCAAGACACGACGTTTCGGGATATCCTTTCGATCCTATCATCAGACTTGATGAAACAAGCATGATGGCAGTGTTGGATCGTACAGTCATATCAGCTCCATGTTTAATGGACCGTGCATCATTGTGATAGTTGAAGAATAAGATTACAAATTAATGTCAATTGCTATTTTATTTCACTTCTTATGTGCTCAACATGTTTCGGACATTAATATATACATCATCAGGAGCTTGAGACTATTCTGTTGAATAGTCGCAACTTGTATCCGTGTTGCAGGCTTCAGCCTGCAACACGGATACCACTCCAAACCAACCACACCGAAACTCCAACACACATCGAACCAAGAACAATACGACCAATGTGGTAACTCAACAGAATAGTCGCAAGCTCCTGATGATGGATAT
>Ga0123357_10006696_pt1 | contig 14118 bp, 10 predicted proteins | sample TergutEmb28metaG_FD_89873 | JGI IMG/M metagenome (GOLD analysis project Ga0123357, IMG submission 89873) | Embiratermes neotenicus P4 segment gut microbial communities from Petit-Saut dam, French Guiana - Emb289 P4 | ecosystem: Host-associated > Arthropoda: Insects > Digestive system > Gut ... | reverse complement strand
GTTGTCATAGTCGGGCACGACCAAGGCCTCGTCAAGGCTGAACATCTCACACAGTTGCACCGACAGTTCGAATGCCTGCAGCAACTCAGTCTTCAGGCTGATGTTGACCAGCCCCACTTTGCGCGCGCGATTGAGTATCCGGCCGACTGACGCGCGTGAGATAGCCAGTCGCCGTGCGATTTCTTCTTGGGTGAGTTCGTCTTTGTAGTAGTACCAGGCCACCCGAAGTAGAGTCTCCTCAGCCGCCCAACGCGGGTAATCGTCTGATGGCGTCATGCGGTCTATCATAGCCTTTCGGGGCATTACTCGGAACCACGTTCGGTCAAATGGCTTGGGTGGCGCGGCGCCTTTTCGGGGCGCTTGGCGCGGGCGGGTCGTCATGGGCGCGGAGAACGTGCGATTCGCCCCCGGTACGGTACCGGGTAGTTTCAGTACCGCTGGCCCAGCTCGGCGGAGACTGCGGCCATCTGCGAGAAAGAGAGGAGTCCACCGTGGCAGGGCGCCGGGATGCGGACTTGGCGGCGGCGGTGCTTGAAGCGAACCTTGCGGTCCCTGCTGCCGGCTTGGCGCAGATGACCTGGGGGAACGTCAGCGGTGTCGATCGTGGGCGTGGGGTGTACCTGATCAAGCCGTCGGGGGTGCCGTACCCGGAGCTCACCGCGGACTTGCTGGTGACGGTGTCCCTGGAGGACGGCCGGGTGGTGGCCGGCGAGTTGCGGCCCTCGGTGGACTCCGAGACGCACCGCGCGCTGTACTTGCGGTTCCCGGAGCTGGGCGGCATCGCGCACACTCATTCGGCATACGCCACGGCGTTCGCGCAAGCGCAGCTGGACATTCCGGTGCTGGGCACCACGCACGCCGACGTGTTCAATGGCCCAATCCCCTGCGCGCGGGTGTTGACTCGCCCAGAGTGCGCCGCCGAATACGTGCGAAACACCGGGTTCGTGCTCGCCGACGAAGTGATCCGGCGCGGCCGATCGCCGCTGGCGGTGCCCGCCGCGCTGGCCGCGAACCACGGACCGTTCACCTGGGGCGAGTCCCCGGCCGAGGCGGTCGAGCACGCCGAGGTTTGCGAGGCGGTCGCGAAGCTCGCGCTGTTGACGCTGCAGCTCGCGCCGGGGGCGCGGCCGCCGGCGCACGTCGTGGAATTGCACTACCGCCGAAAGCACGGTCCGGGCGCCACGTACGGCAATCCGGGATTCTCCTTGCCTCCGGGATCGTCCCCGGCCGGATCGAAATAGCATAATCAACCAATTCTTTCTTGAATGGGGATGTCAGTAGATGGCAACCACACCAGCAGGCGACTCGCCGGCCGCACAAGCCATTCTGGACGGTCGCACCGCGCTTGGCATTGAGTTTGGCTCCACCCGAATCAAAGCGGTGTTGATCGGGCCGGATCACATGCCGCTGGCGACCGGGGGCCACACCTGGGAGAGCCAGTGCGTGGACGGCGTTTGGACGTATCCGCTCAGTGCCGTCTGGGATGGGCTGCGGGCTTGCTACGCGAGTTTGGCGCAACAAGTCACGCAGCGCTATGCGACAGAACTGACGCGAGTCGGCGCGATCGGGGTTTCCGCGATGATGCACGGCTACCTCGCTTTCGACGCGGCCGATGAACTGCTCGTCCCATTCCGCACCTGGCGCAACACGAACACCGGTCCGGCCGCGGACCGGCTCACCGAGTTGTTCGGCGCGCACATTCCGCAGCGATGGAGCGTCGCGCACTTGCTGCAGGCGATCATCGACGGCGAGGAGCATGTGGCCCGCGTCGCGCACCTGAACACGTTGGCGGGCTATGTGCATTCGTGTCTCACCGGCGAGCGGGTGGTGGGGATCGGGGACGCGAGCGGCATGTTCCCGGTGGACAACGCTGCCCACGATTTCGACCAGGATCTGCTGGCTCGGTTCGACGCGGCCGTCGCCGCCGAACAGTTGCCGTGGCGATTGGCCGATGTGTTGCCCACGGTGCTGGTCGCCGGTCAGCCGGCTGGCCGGCTGACCGAGGCCGGCGCGCAGTTGCTCGACCCGAGTGGGAAGTTGTGTCTCGGGATTCCGTTCTGTCCGCCCGAGGGCGACGCGGGCACCGGGATGGTCGCCACGAATTCGGTTGCGCCGCGCACCGGCAATGTGAGCGTGGGCACGTCAATCTTCGCGATGCTGGTGCTTGACGAACCGCTGCGCGAGGTGCATCAGGAGATCGACGTGGTGGCCACGCCAGCGGGCGCGGCGGTGGCGATGGTGCACTGCAACAACGGGGCCAACGAGATCGACGCCTGGGCCGGCGTGTTCGGCGAGTTCGCCGCGGCGGCCGGGTTCCCGGTGCCCACCGCGCGGGTGTTCGAGGCGCTGATGCGCTCGGCATTGGTCGGGGAGCCGGACGGTGGAGGTCTGCTGGCCTACAACTATCTGGCCGGGGAGGAACTCGTCGGGCTGGCGGCGGGTCGCCCGCTGCTGACCCGCGGGCCCGACGCGCGCCTGACACTGGCCAACCTCATGCGCGCCCAAGTGTTCGCCGCAGTGGCCACGCTGCGCATGGGCATGGACATTCTCACCGGCGAGGAGGGCGTGCGCGTCGACGCCATGTTCGCTCATGGCGGGTTGTTGACCACCGAGGGGACGGCCGAGCATTTGTTGGCCGCTGCTCTGGACGCGCCGGTGTCGGTTGGGCAGTCCGCCGGTGAGGGCGGGGCCTGGGGCATCGCGGTGCTGGCCGCGTACGCCCGCGATCGATCTGGGCTAGCGGCGGATGATCCCGCCGCGCTGACCGACTTCCTCAACAGCGCGATCGGCCCGCGCCTGGGGGTGCGGACCGTCGCCCCGGAGCCAGCGGACGTCGCTGGTTTCGCCGCCTACCTGAGGCGGTTCCGGGACGGTTTGGCGATTCAGCGCGCCGCCATCACCGCGCTCGGCTGATCCGTCGCCGGTCGCCGCGCAGCGCGAAGTGATCCGTCACCGCGTCGCGCGAAGCCGCGCTCGGCCCGCCCAGCCGCCTCACGCCCGGAGATCGTGCGTCACTTCACCGCGCCGAGCACGATTCCACGGGTCAGATATTTCTGGAAGAAGACATAGACCGCGATAATGGGAATTGAGGCTATCAGCAACCCCATCATGATAGTTGGCTTGTCGGTTGTATAACGGCCCTGCAGTTGCTGGACGCCGACCGTCAATGGTTTGACCGAGTCATTGGTCAACAGCAGCAGGGCGAAAACGAATTCATTCCAGGCGTAGAGCGCGTTGAAGATCACCAAGGTGCCCAACGCCGGTTTCGCCAGCGGGACCATCACCCGGAGAAATGTCTGATTAGTGCCGCAACCGTCGACTTTGCTCGCTTCGATCAGTTCATCGGGAAGGGACTGGAAAAACGACGTCATCAAATATGTGTTGAACGGCAGGTTGAACGCCGAGTAGAGCAATATGAGCGACCAGAAGCTGTCGATGAGGTGCAAGTCGACCATCTGAATGTAGATGGGCACGATCAAGATGACCGGTGGCAAAGCGATCCAGGCGAGGACGAACAGGTAGACCGGGCGCCGCATACGCCAGTTGATCTTGGCGAAGGAATAGCCGGCCAGGACGGCGAGCACCACGCTCAGGCTGACGGTGCCCACGGTGATCACGGCGGAATGCCAAAGGTAGCCAAGAACGACGCCTCCCGCCCAGAGGCGGCGCAGCGAGTCAAGCGTTGGATTCGTCGGCAGGGCGAACTGCGAGTTGGCCCAGCTGCGCTCCGTGCGGAACGCCGCCTGGATCATGAAGATCAGCGGGAAGAGCGCGCTGAGGGTGAAAAGCACGCAGCTGCCGACCAGCACCCATCTGGCTATCAGTCGGTGGTCGCGCAGCCAGTGCGGGCCACGACCCGAGGCGCGCGCCCAGATTGATTCGTTGCGCGCGTCTGGCGAACGCTGGGACAACGACTGGTCGCTCATTTTTCCGACCCCGAAATCATTCGGATCTGCAGGAACCCAAGGGCGGCGACAAGCACGCTCAGCACGACGCCCGCAGCGGAGGCGTAGCCCAATGCCCCAAACGTGAAGGCCTTGTTGTAGACGAAGAACTCGGCGGAGTAGGTGGAGAAGCCGGGGCCGCCGTTGGTGATCACGTAGATGTAGGTGAACATGGCGGTGAGCGCCGTGATCGTGTTGATGACCAGAACCAGCTCCGCGACCCGTCGGATGCTCGGCAGGTAGATGCGGAAGAGGATGTACCACGGTCCCGCGCCGTCCATGTTGGCGGCCTCGGCTAGGCCTGGGTCAATTGACGACATGCCCGCGAGGTAGATCAGCACGCTGTAGCCGATGTTGGCCCACACCACGATCAGGACGATCCACATCCGCGCGGTGCCCGGGTGCGCCAGCCAGTCGGCCGCCAAGAACTTCAAGCCGATGGCGCGCAGGGCGTTGTCGAGCAGACCGGTCGATTGCAGCCCGATGCTGGCGATCACGCCGACCACGACGGTGGAGTAGATCGCGGGTAGGAAGAAGGTGGACCGGAAGATCCACCACCCGGGGATCCTGGTGTGGATGAGGTAGGCGATCACCAGCGCGCCCACCACCTCGATCGGCACCGACGAGGCGTAGATCACGTTGTTCAGCAGCGCGTCCAAGAACACCTTGTCGTGCACCAACTGGCTGAAGTTGCGCACGCCGACCCACTGCGCGGCGCCGATGCCGTCCCATTTCGTCAGGCTGTAGCTGATCACCCGGACCAGGGGGTAGCCCATGAACAAGGTCACCACGACCACGGCGGGCAGGGCGTACACAACCCCCCACAACCGCTCGCCCCGCTCGGAAGCCCGCCGGTAGCGACGACGTCGTTCGGGCGGCGAGCCGGTGCTCGCCGCCCGAACGACCGACGAGTCAGTCACCTGTTCGTCGTCCTTCCATCAGATAGCCGACCCGGCGCGCTTTGGGGTGTGGCCCCCGCGCGATCGCGACGCTACGACCCTTGGGCATCGAGCTGCTGCTGGGTGGACGCCAAGGCGTCTTGGGAGCTCATCTGCCCGGAGAACGTCAGGTTCAGCTGCTTGTAGAGGTACAGCGCCGGCCCATTGGGGAGCACGCTGTCGAGCAGGACCAGAGACGCGGTGCTGGACTTGTCGGCGATGAACGCGAGCAGCGGGTCGGTCACTTTGGCGGCCGCCGCGATGTTCGCGGTGGGCAGGTTGACCTTCTCGGTCCAGCCCTCCGCCGACTGCTGATCGGTGGCGATCTGGATCCATTTCCACGCCAGGTCCTTGTTCTTGGCGGCGCTGGGGATCACCCAGTTGTCGCCGGAGTTCGACGCGACCCGGGGGCCCAGGGGCCCCGACCCGGGAATGACGGTCACGCCCAAGTTGTCCGTGCCGATTCCCTTCGCCAGGTCCGGCACCACGCCGGCGTACATCTCGACCATCGCCGCCTTGCCCGACGAGAACAGGTTGATGGCGTCGAGCTGCTTTTGCGTGCTCGCGTCTTGTTGCGAGCAGCCGCTGGTCCGAAGCTGGTTGACGGCGTCCAGCGCGGCGACGACCTTCGGGTCCGTCAACTTGTTCGAGCCGGACAGGATCCCCTGCATGTCGGCTGGTTCGAGGTAGGAGGCAAGGTTCTCGGCCAAGAAGTTCACCGTGGTGTAGCCCTCTTGGTCCCCATAGGCCATCGGCACGATGTTCTTGGCCTTGAGCGTGCCGCAGTCGCTGAGAAGCTCATCCCAGGTCTGCGGAGGACCGCTGATCCCCGCCTGGGACAGCAGGTTCTTGTTGTAGAACAGGAAGAAGGAAATCATGTCGGCCGGCACGCCGAGCACCGTGCCGGATCCGCCCTGGCAGTCGAAATCGGTGCACGACAAGTCCCAACCCGACATTGAGTCATACATACCAGGGGTGTCCTTGATCCGCGAGGTCAACGACTCCAGGCCTGAGGCATAGGCCGTGGTGTACGCGCCGGAGTACAGCATCATGACGTCGGGCACCGCCTTGGAGGCGAACGCGCCCTGCACCTTGGCCGCCAGCTGGTCGTTGTCCGCCGGGAGCAGTGTGATCTTGACGTCGGTGCCAGGGTTGGCTTGCTTGAACCGCGCCACCGTGTCGTCCACCCACACTCGGTAGTCCGATCCCGGTGTCGAGGTCGTGAGCACGCCGCCCAGCCAGAGGTTCAGCGTCTTGCCCCCGCCCGCGTTTCCGGTGCCGCCGCCCCCGCCGCTGCCGCCGCCACAGCCAGCGATCACCAGCGCGAGCGCGACCACGGCCACCGCTTTGGTGACGTGGTTCTTGCGGAACGTCTTCTTCGTGATCATTTTCTTGATTCGTCCTTTCTGCTGTGGACGTCGCGTCAGAACGGGTTTTCGGTTTCCTTGCCGAGCGCTTCCAATCGGCGCAGCTCGCCCGCGTCCCATATCGAGTTATCGCTGATGATCAACTCGTCTTTGAGTTTGAGCCACATGATGTTCCAGGTGTGAAATACCCGACCACTGGCCGGCACTCCCAGGTATTCACCGTGGTGCAGCGCGCTCCAATGAGAACGGATGATCAGTGTGTCGGGGGTTATGACCGTTTCGTCGATGGTCATGCCCAGCATCTTGAACGCGGCGAAGAAGTATGTCACCGCGGTGGCCAGCCCAGACTTGCCCTGCGCCTCCATCGCGGGGTCCAACACCTGGCAGTCGTCGGCGTACATGGCGAGGACCTGGTCGACATCGTTGCTAAGCATGGCCGCCACCATGCGTTCGGCGAGGCCCCCAGCTGTGGCCGCGTTGCTCCCGGCCACGGTCAGGCCTCGTTCCACAGACTCGGACGCGGGCGACTGCACACGGTTCGGCCGAGACTAGTCGGGTGTTGTCCGGGTGTCAGTCGGACAATAGGGGCATCCGTCTGAATGTTCCACGTCAGGTGGCCGACGGAGAACCCTGTGGCGCCGCCGCGCTGGGCAGCGATTGCGGCACGACGTGGCCTCTTCAACTCGCGGAAAGCCAGGAGTTGGGCATTGGTTGTCGGGCGCATGGATGGACCTTCCCCAAGATCGCGGAGGATTCAGGCGAGCCACTACTAGCAGGGGGCCAATGGTTCCAGACTCCATGGGAGGAGGTCAAGGCCCTGGAGTGGGATCTTGAGTGACCTTAGACACGACAGAGATCTAAAGTGGCTCATATCACAATCTTGGCTGATCCACAGGTGAAACACTGCCTGTGACCACTCGGCCCCGCGCGGCGGCGGGGTCTGGCACGACTCAAACATGCCTGGCAGGCCCGTCGGGGGAGCTGGGCGGTGGTGTCCGCGGCCCGTCATCGGCTCAAGAACCATCGGCGCCCAAGCTGCGCCCCAACCCCCCGTCCCACGTCAGTTGGGTGGAAATCCGCGCCCATGAACCGACCTTTCCGATATCCTGCCGCCGCGCCCGGGCTGCCCGCCGGGCGCGGCGGCCCCGGCGGCTACTTGGACACTCCGCTGAAGATGCCCGAGACGTAGTAGCGCTGCAGCAGGAAGAAGATGAGCAGGCAGGGCACCATGGAGGCGACGATGCCCGCGTCCAAAATGCCCCAGTCGATGTTGCCAAACCGGCCCATTTCGATGTTCAGCAGCAGCACCGGCAGGGTGAACTTGGCTTGTTCGGACAGCAGCACCAAGGCCACCAGGAACTCGTTCCAGGCGTTCAGGAACGCAAAGATCATGCACGTGACGATCCCGGGCGTGACCAGCGGCAGAAAAATACGAATAACCACTGAGCGCCGGGAACAGCCGTCGATATAGGCCGCCTCTTCGAGCTCGCGCGGTATCGCGGCGAACGCGTTCCGCATGACGAACACGCAGAATGGCAGTTGGTAGACGGCATAAACCAGTACCAACCCCACCAGGCTGTTGTCCAAACCGGCCTTGCGCATGACCACAACGAGCGGAGTCAGCAGCACCGTGAATGGAATCATCATGCCCATGAGGATGACTCCGAACACCAACCCGGCGCCGCGGAACCGGAATCGGCCCAATCCCAAGCCGGCCAACACCGACACCGCCATGGCCAGCACTGCGGTGGCCAGTCCGACGAGAATGCTGTTGGTGATGCCTGGGAGCACGCCGCTGGACCGGGAGAACAGCGCGCGCCAGTGGACATCGGTCCAAGTCTTGGGTAGCAGCGTGGGTGGCGTGTGGCCAATTTCCGGGGTTGATTTGAAACTGGACGCCAGCATGGTCAGCAACGGGAAGAGGAACATTGCCGCGAGAACTATCGAGACAACCCACCAGGCAACCGTGCTGGTGCGAAATTGATGGCGTCGCCGAGCTGGCGATGCGAGCGTTTCAGTCAAGGTCGTCCTTTCCGCGCAGGATCCGCAGTTGGAACATAGTGACGATGAGCAACAGGGCAAGCATGATCACCGACAGGGCGGCTCCGTAACCGAGTTGGAACCGAGTGAACGACACGTTGTAGATCCAGTAGACCGTGGTCATGGTCTGATTGCTGGGGCGGCCTTGAGTGATCAGGAAGAACTGTTCGAACGCCAGCAGCGAGCCGCTGATCGAGAATACCAGCACCATCGTGACCGTCGGCCGCATCAGCGGCAGGATGATGCTGAACAGTCGGCGCCACCAGCCGGCGCCGTCGATTTGTGCCGCCTCAAGCGCGTCGGTCGGCACGCCATTGAGCCCGCTCAGCAGCAGGACCATGTGGAATCCGACGACTTTCCAGGTGACCATCACGATCACCACGAAGAAGGCGGGCCACTTCTCCGTGAGCCAGTTGTCTTGGTTGAGGTCCACCCCCAGGCTCGACGCGACTGCGGCGATCGGTCCCACACGGGGGTCAACGAACCAGAGCCAGAGGAATGACGCGGCGGCGAAACCGATCACATAGGGGGTGAAAAATATGGTCCGGAAGAATCCGCTCACTCGGCCCGGTCGGCGTATCAGAAAAGCCAACAGGAGTCCGCCGATGAAAAGTATTGGAGTGATCACGATCGTATAAATGAGCGTGAACTCCAGCGAGGTGATGAATGTGCTGTCCGAGGTGAAGGCTCGGGTGTAGTTCTTGACTCCGATGAAAGTTGGCGAGCCCAGCAGGGGCCAGTTGTTGAGGCTCATCCAGAACATCAGGCCCAAGGGGATGATGAACAGGCCGATGACCAGGATGAGCGCCGGTGTGGTCAGCAGCAGGCCCCACCATGGTGAGGGCGTGCGGCGCTTGGCGCGCCGCAGCGCGCCAAGCGCCTTCCGGCCGGTCGGGGGTGGAGCGGTGACTACTTGCTCAGTCATGTGATGCGACCCATCGGTTTGCGGGACACAGCGGCCGCACGGAGCCCCGGGCCGGCGCGCTCACCGGTGCGCCGGGGCTCCGCGCGCCCTATTGGCTCAGCCGCCCTGGGCGACTATCTGCTCACCTGCTTTCTGCGCGGCGGCGGCAGCGGACGGGACGTCGTTGCCGAAGACACCATCCTGCATCAGGCCGATGAATGGGCTGTTCCCACCGTTGATCAGCGCGTACTCCTGCGTGCTGTACGGAACAAACCCGTTGAGCGACGCCTGTGCCATGGTCGCGTACGCCTCGCCCTTGGGGCTGTAGATCGAATCGAACAGGTCGGTGCGCACGGGCGTGAAACCGGCGTCGGCGAGCTGGGTTTGCGCTTCAGTGTCGGTGACCCACTTGAGGAATTCCCAGGCTTCGGCCTCGTGCTTGGTGCCGTTGGGGATCGCAATGACATCACCGCCCGCGAAGGATGCGCCCTGCCCGGCAGTCTTGCCCGGGATGAGGCCCACACCGATGTCGAACGCTGGCTTCTGCTGCATGTAGGTGGAATATTCGAACGAACCGGAGAACACGATACCCAGTTGACCGGCCTGGAAGTTGCCGCCATAGTTGGCGCCGTTGTCCGCCTGCGCTGACTTCGGGATCGCGCCCGCCTTGTACATGTCGTTCCACAACTGGACCGCGCCGACGACCTCGTCGGAGTCGAACTTCGGGTTCGGGTTCGGGTTGCCCGAGGCCTGGTCGAGCACGTCGCCGCCGGAGGCCCAGACGAGCGGGCCGAAGTTGAAGATCGCGCACCCACCGCAGTCACCAGAGAAGTAGAAACCGGTGTAGTCGGGACCCAGCTTGCTAACCGCGATGGAGTCGGCCTTCAGCTCGTCCCAGGAGGCCGGACCCTTGTCCGGGTCGAGACCGGCTTTCTGGAACAGGTCCTTGTTCCAGAACATGACCGAGGTGTCGGAGGCAAACGGTATGGCGAAAATCTTGCCCTGGTAGGTGCCCTGATTCATTTGGGCCTTGTTCAGGTCGCTGAAGTAGGACAGCGCCTTCGCTTGGTCGGTCACATCGACGAATGCGCCCTGGGAGGCGAAGTACGGGGCCAGGACATCGTCGATCGCGGTGATGTCAGGCGCGGCTGAGGTTCCCACCGAGGTGCCGAGCTTCTGTTGGAAGCTGTTGTTGGGAACGATCGTGGTGATGACCTGGATGTTAGTGTGCGTCTTGTTGAAGCTGTCCACAAGCGCATTGACGAAGTCTTTGTCGTCAGCGCGGGCCCAGAACGCGAGCTTGGTGACGCCTCCACCTCCGCCCCCGCCGGATGAGGACGAGTTTGGTTTGCTGGATGAGCAGCCAGCCACCATAGCGACACTTGCCACGACGGCGGTGCCAGCGACGAGCAGCTTCAGCCCTCTCCTGCGTGCTGTGAACTTCATTGGTCGCCTTTCTGTCGTTGACCGTTGGAAGGGGTGACGGGATCTTGGTTATTCGGTTGTGGCCGACGGCAGCCACACCCGCATGGCTCCGTCGGAGTCGGTGTCGCCCCATGTCGCATAGGGGCGAAGGGTGGCGCGGCGCGGCTCGCGCGGGACGGTTCGCGTGGCGCTCAGTGGGGAATAGAGCGGAATATCGTCTGGGTCGCGCGGATCGGCGAGCGCGGGCGCGACTAGCGATGGGCCGAGCGCGGTGGCGTTGTCGAAATCCTCGCTGACCTCCCCGGTGAACAGGGCCAGCGAGTCGACGTCGGTCTGATTGTCGGACTGCTGCGCGCAGTAGACGACTGGCCCGCGCCGCAGTGCCACCGCGCCCCGGGCGCCATCGACTCTCGGGTGCGCGGCGACGAATTCCGGGGTCACCGCCAGTGTTAGCTCGATGGTGGCGCCCGTTCGAAGCGCGCCGGGGAGCCGGAGCATGCCATCGCGCGCGGTGGCCTCGGCAGGCGTGCCATCGATGGTGACGGTGAAGCGATGGCACCAACCGGGTATCCGTAGGGCTAGGTCGGCGCCAGCGGGGGCGCCGCGTTCCACCGAGACCCGGACCGTGCCGCGCGCTGGGTAGTCGGTGTCGATGTCGAGTTCCACCGGGTCTCCGCCGAGCGCGGTGGCGAGGTGTGCGCGGGTGTACTGCAGCAGCTGCAGCTCGCGGTCGGTCTTGGTGGCGAGGTAGCCCTCGATGGTGGCGAAGGTGCGCATGATGTTCGGTGGGCAGCACGCGCAGTAGAACCAGGGCAGCCGGTTCCCAGAGGCTTCTTCTTGGGTGATCCCGTGGTCGGGGCGGCGCTGCAGCGGGTTGCTGTAGAAGAAGGCGCGCCCGTCGGCCGAGGTGGACGCCGCGAACACGTTGTAGAGCACGGTCTCGAAGAAGTCCAGGTGGCTCGCCCGCGCGGTTGCCAGGTGCATCCGCCACGCCCAGTGCATGGCGGCGATCCCGGCGCAGCTCTCGGAGTAGGACCGCTCGCTCGGCAGTTCGTAGGCGTCGCCGAACGCCTCGTCGCGGTGCCGGGAGCCGGTGCCGCCGGTGAGGTAGCTGCGGCGCGCGACGAGGTCCCGCCACTGCGCCTGCACCGCTGCGAGCAGCTCCGGCTCGCCGGTCTGCAGGTACAGGTCGGTGACGCCGGCGTTGAGGTAGAGCGCGCGCACCGCGTGGCCGCGCATGATCGTCGAGTCGCGCACGGGCTGGTCGTCCTGGTAGTAGGCCGGTCCGAACGGCCCGTCCGCGAACAGCCCGTGGCCGCGACGGTTGAGAAAGGCTTGCGCGGTGGACAGGTATGCCGGCTCGCCGGTCAGGCGGTGGAGTTCGATCAGCGCGTATTCGATCTCGGGGTGTCCTGGGTAGATGGCCGACGACGGTGACCCGAAACGCTCGGTGACCAGATCCGCGGCGCGCTGGGCGACGCGCAGCAGGCGGTCGTCGTTGAGCGCCCGTTTGCCGGCGATGGCCGCTTGGATCAGGTGCCCGACGCAGTACAGCTCGTGACCGTGGGTGAACTCGGTCCACGGTTCCTTGTCCCGATCGGCGCGCTGGTAGGCGGAGTTCAGGTAGCCGTCGGGCGCTTGGGTCCGCTCGAGCAGGGCCACGGTGTGGTCGTAGAAGGCGCGCAGCGCCTCGTCCTCGCCGTGCCCCAGTTCCCAGGCGACCGCCTCGAGGGTCTTGTAGGTGTCCGAGTCCATGAAGATCGGGCCGCGGAACGGCGCGTCGGACTGGCCGACCAGGCGCCGGAAATTGTCCAGCGAGCCTTCGCTCTCCAGCTTCGCGATGCCGTGGCCGATGGTGGCGTCTCGGTTGCGCCGGGACCAGGCGCCGAGCAGTCCCTCGCCCAAACGCACGTCTGAGAGCGCCAGTGGTTCGACTTTGCCGAATCTCGTCGATCCGACCGGTCCGGTGATCTCCGACACGGGCCTTGCCTCCTTCATCGGTCTTGTCGTCGTGTTTTGGCGGGGCCAGCGCTGGCGCTGGTCACAGCGGTCTGGCGAGGCGGTGGAACGCTTGGTTCCAGCGGATCTGTCGGTGGAAGTCGGCGAGGTCGGTGCGCTCGTCGATCACCAGCAGCTCGGTGCGGGTCATTTCGGCGAAGTCTTGGAACATCTCGACGTTCGCCGCGGTGGAGAGCACCGTGTGGTGCGCGCCGCCAGCGGTGATCCAGGCGGCGGTGGCGGTGCGGAAGTCGGGGCGCGGTTTCCAGACCGCGTGGCCGACGGGCAGTTTCGGCAACGGCTGCGGGGCCGCGACCAGGTCGACCACGTTGGCCACGAGGCGGAAACGGTCCCCCATGTCCGACATGGACACCAGCACGGCTTCACCTGGGTCGGCCTCGAAGACCAGCCGCACCGGGTCCTCACGGTTGCCGATGGCCAGCGGGTGGATCTCCAGGCGGGGCTTGGCGCGGCTCAGGGATGGGCACACCTCGAGCATGTGCGCGCCGAGGATCACCTCTTCGCCTGGGGTGAGGTCGTAGGTGTAGTCCTCCATCAGGCTCGCGCCGCCGGGCAGCCCGGCGCCCATCACCTTGGCGACGCGCACCAGGACGGCGGTCTTCCAGTCGCCCTCGGCGCCGAAGCCGTACCCGTCGGCCATCAACCGTTGCACGGCCAGGCCGGGCAGTTGCCGAAGCGGGCCCAGGTCCTCAAACGTCGTGGTGAACGCCTCGAACCCGCCGCGCTCCAGAAACGAGCGCAGCCCCAGCTCGATGGCCGCGCCGTAGCGCAGCGCCTCATGCCGCTCGCCGCCCCGGCGCAACGGCTCGGCGACCGCGTATGACTGCTCGTACTCCTCGGCCAGCGCGTCGATGTCGCGGTCGGGCGCGGCGCGCACGGCGTCGGCCAGTTCGGTCACTCCCCAGGTGTTGACCTGGACCCCGAACCGCAGCTCCGCCTCGGTCTTGTCGCCTTCGGTGACGGCCACGTAGCGCATGTTGTCGCCGAACCGGGCCAGCTTGAGGTCGCTGAGCACAGCCCGGCCCGCCGCTGCCCGCGCCCAGGCGCCCACCCGCGCGCGCACCCGCGGGTCGCGGGCGTGGCCCGGCACCACCTTGCGGGGCACGCCGAGGCGTGCCTCAAGGTAGCCGAACTCCCGGTCGCCGTGCGCGGCCTGGTTCAGGTTCATGAAGTCGAAGTCGATCTCCGCCCAGGGGAGCTCGACGTTGACTTGCGTGTGCAGGTGGAGCAACGGCTTGCGAAGCGCGTCCAACCCGGTGATCCACATCTTCGCTGGGCTGAAGGTGTGCATCCACGCGATCACCCCGATGACGTCATCGGCCCGGTTCGCGTCCGCCAGCACCTGGCGGATGCTGTCCGGGTCGGTCAGGACCGGCTTCCAGACCACGCGCGTGGGGATCTCGTCGGCGGCGTCGAGCCAGGCGCACACCTGCTGGGACTGCTGCGCCACCTGACGCAAGGTCTGCTCGCCGTAAAGCTCT
>Ga0123357_10006695_pt1 | contig 14118 bp, 5 predicted proteins | sample TergutEmb28metaG_FD_89873 | JGI IMG/M metagenome (GOLD analysis project Ga0123357, IMG submission 89873) | Embiratermes neotenicus P4 segment gut microbial communities from Petit-Saut dam, French Guiana - Emb289 P4 | ecosystem: Host-associated > Arthropoda: Insects > Digestive system > Gut ... | reverse complement strand
TAAATAGTGTACGTCAGCACAATCACTTTATTACTCAAGGTAATTATAAGGCTACATGTTTCGACTATAGATTAGTCATCCTCAGGCCTATTTTGTCAATTGTGTCACAAGATGCTATGCACAACTTCGGATCCCATCGTGTTTACATTCATGGAATACATCAAATTAAATCGTTTGTCTCTAGGGGCGTGACGTGCAAATTGTGACACAATTTGCACGTCACGCCCTTAGAGACAAACGATTTAATTTGATGTACTCCATGGATGCAAACACGATGGGATCCCAAAGTGTGCATAGCATCTTGTGACACAATTGACAAAACAACCCTGAGGATGACTAATCTATAGTCGAATTACCTTGAGTAATAAAGTGATTGTGCTGACGTACACTATTTAATATTATATTACAACCAACAATGCTGAAACCAAATGTAAAACGTTTAACACTTGACGTCACAATATTAATAATTCTACCTGGTATAACTTGCGGCCAGTCTGCCTTCGTGGTGCTTTTAAAGGTTCGTTAATTCCAACTTTTTTCCTAAAAAAATTCTGCTCCTAAAAGAAATGTTATAAAGCTTTGTGAAAGAAAGGGCCAAAAAATCAACTAGATTCATGGAGGAACATTTCTCTCAAGAGTCTGATCTTATTCAGATAATCAAAAATTGTCTCTCATTTTGTGGAAACTGAATATCCGTCACTGTATTCCAAAGTTCTCCAAACTTCCTTCCGTGAAGAAACGTCTAAAACAATTCTTCGTACTTTAATAAAATCACTGCCTATGAAAATGAAAACAAAGCAATTGCCTTACAAAATTTCTTGCGATATTTCGAGATATATTTGAAATTTTTCGCTGTTGATCAAATGTTTTACTTGTTTAATCTACGATTTCTTGCGGAAACTACAAAGTTTCTTTGGAACTCTATGGCTGCGCGAAGACTGTATGGGAAACATTCCCTGCCCTACACCCTTGAGCCAGCCACGTGTCCACTTCACGGGCTTCTCGTAAAATACATGTTAATACTATTGTACTAGCTACGTTTAATTCTTCCACATAGTTTTCTTCACGTTTCAGCACTAAAATCCTGTACACATTTCCATCTGTCTATAAGAACCACATGCCTCCCTCGCATCATCCTCTCCATTTGTCTACCCATATAACATTTGGTAATAATGAATATAAAACATACGTCTCTGCGTTACGCGGTTGTCTTCTACCTTACACTGCTTTCTCTTTCTTAGGTTCAAACACATTCCTCGGTAAACGTTTTTGATGATTCAGAAAAAAAAATTACTATTACTTTCATTAAATTCGTTATGCCTGAAAATGTAAAATTCTAATGACATAAAGCACTCAATAATTCAGAGAAAACTCTCACGATATAGTCATAATGTAAGGAAGTCCTTTCGAAGCCTACTTTGTAAAAGAGATTGTGCGTGCAAAATTTTGGCTGCTACGTGTGACCTCTTTCATTGTTATTTTTAAAAAAGGAAAGAGGGAAAGGAAATGTCTAACTCATCAGTTGGGAGGTTTGAACATACCAACTACAGACCTCGGTGAGGGCCAAACGTTTATGAGGTCAGACTTTAAAAATGTAGAGACAGAAGTGGTTTAATGTAACACCATAAATTTAAGACTTCCCCTATTCAGTCGCACTTGTAAGAGTCTTGTGTAATTACTCAGAAACTGGTTTTCAAATCAATAAAAAAGTATGGCCATTAGAGACTGCAAACGTGCTCAGTCGCTTTGGTTGGATGTTTCGTTTTATTTTGCTTTGTATAAATTGTATATGTCCGAATATTCGCACAAAATTTTACAAACTGTTAAAGGTAGCATATTGCATGAGTTACACTGACAGCTGTTATTGAGTGTTCGTTCATACATGTTTTTCGCGTATCCAATTTATTATTTAATTACTACTTGAAAAATTATCCAGGTAATACAATGACAAACAGGAAACTGCAATTTTCATCGTTCAACCACAGAGCATTTCTTAAAATATCTTTAAATTTAATTAGGTCTCTTACGTAAGCATCCTTCGTATGAATAGTCTATCAATTTGTCCTTTTCCATTTTGCTAAACTTCATCTTCGTAAGACAAGGGAATAGGGTTTGTCCACTTTTTTGTAGTATTTCTGAAAATACCAAGGGATATATGAATGATCTCAAATTGTGAATTCTAAGTGCAGGGAAGTTGTAATGTTCTAATAAAAGGAAAAAATTACAAATTTTCTAATAGAAAATTTCCACACTTCCTTTCCACAAAGTTCTTGCAGCAGTACTGAAGTTAAATGACACTTTGTGCCCCCCCCCCCGACTCATGACCCATTCTTTTAAACAAGCAAAAGAGTTTTATTTTTTCAGTAGGCTCTAATCGACCTCTTATAATTCCTACATTACAGAAGTTCTAAAGACCGATTTAATTTTTTTCACATACTTGCATCGAATAAACGGGATAATTCGTAATTCGGTTTCATTACTCGCAAAATCTATTCTTCCATTTGAATATTTTTTTCTATGTGAGTGGGCTGTATGGCGACTTGGCTACGGTTTTTCCAACTGCGGGACTGTTGTTCGATTCCTGGTAAGAGTAAACGACTTTTCTCTTCTCTAAGACAGTCCAAACTTGCTCCAAACCTACCCACCTTTCCATTCAGTGTTTACTGGTTTATTGGCGGATTTTCTAAGGGGCTAAAGTATCCGGGCGTGAAAGTAACCACACATTTCCATCTTGTACAAAGGTTCAGAATGAGAAGAGTTTTACTTGTATGGCGTTCAAAAGAAACGTTTTGCGTGTACTTATAATTTACACTGCGTTCCGTAAACTTTTAATACAAAAACTGTTTAATATATCTCGCGATTATGAACAGTAATTGAACTGTGAGTAAAACAGTAAAATGTTGTCTACATGACCCCCATAGTTTTGTTTACACTTCACCTATACCTAAAGAAACGTGCATTGTGCTGTGGTGTTCAATACCCAGTAAAAACAAAGAATGTAAAACCACACCTTATAAAGACCTACTGTTTCTCATATCAAGATCATCATATTACACAGCTCTTTTGCTTGTATCCTGAAGTTTATGAACAAGTTCACGTTTACTGAGCAGTTATACAATCTCTTGCGCTCAATATATATTTAAATCGAAATTTTCAGCACAAAATTTGGCACTAAAATTGTTTTCAACGCTTTTACGATTTATTGCATTCTGAAAATAAGGAAATAAAAACATGTGACTGACCTCACATTCGTTTGTTCCCTTACAGAAAATATAAAGTTTGCAGAACACTTGTCAGTATGCGTGGATGTTAAAGTAAGTTACAAAATGAAAGATATATTAAAATAAATCTTAAATTTTTACGTCATACTTATGAAGGAAATGAGACGATCCCGAAGACCTGATTAATTTCATTCCTTATCATGTTAAAGCACATCGATGGCCATTCGAGAATCTATGGTAACGTTTCAAACAAGAGTGGCAATAAGTATGAAGGTAACACTGAGACTTTTTCGCTTAACCACTATTGCAGTGGAGAAGCAGAAAGTATTATATATTTTGAGTGTATCTGTAGCCTTGTTTGTCCAGCATGCAAAGTGCATCTGTGGCCTGTCTGGCTCTACATACAACATTCCACACGTTCTCATAAACGGCACAATTTTCAGGGGAAATGTATTGAACATAAAATGCGTGTCTTCACTTACTCTATAACTTTGTATAAATTATCTTTCATTATAAGAAGTAGTCAGAGAGATATTCTCATTTATGCACATATGTCTTCATGTAAATTACCTGTTATTCCAGTTGTATTTTAATGAGACTTAAATTTTCTCGTCAGATTTAGGAACTGAATATTAAAATGCATTGTAGAAGAATGTACGCTGTATCCTTTCCAAAACAAATATCGAAATTCGGATCATACATGAAAAATGTTTACATTCTTTCCCTGTTCTTCTTCATTTCCCTACTCTCTGTCCTACCTAAAAGTTCTTTACCAGAAGGATAAGATGCCACTACATGCTGATAACTCTCTCTCTCTCTTTAATTCGGATCAGTTATTCCAATAGCCACCAACAATTGTCCAACAAGATGCTACTATATACAGTTTATTTATATCTGTAAACCGCTCCACATGTTTCGGGTAGCATCTCCAACCATTATCAGGAGCTCATGTCACTGAAATCCACAACATCTGGCATTAGAAGATCCGTAACTGCAACCTGTCGTGAACGTGACTGGACGGGAAATGCAGTTCCTGTCTAGTCACGTTCACGACAGGTTGCAGTTACGGTTTTACTAAGGCCATATGCTGTGGATACAGTGACATGAGCTCCTGATGATGGGTGGAGATACCAACCGAATCATGTAGAGCGGTTTAAAGGTATAAATAAACTGTATATAGTTGCATCTTGTTGGACAATTATTGGCATATATTTCACGATGCCCGGACCCTTAAATGCAAAATTTCAATAGCCATTGTATGCAAACAGGTCTGTAAAGTGAAAGTGAAGCTGATCTTCAAACTACCCAGCCTGAAACATCAGTAACTTAAATATATGTTTACAAAGTCATTTCATTTTGAAGTAATGAGTGAGAAATTCATTTTACAAGTATATTGCGAAACACTTATTCTTTTGCTTGGTGAAATATGTAAACATTTAGAAAAGAAAAACGCATTTACTTTACACTTAACTTTTTGCAACATAAGCGATGTTATGTCTTAACAAGGGGTACGCCGTGGCGCAGTTGTTTGAGGCACTGTGCTACAAGCCGTAAGATCGCGGGTTCGTTTTTCGATGGTGTCGTTAGAATTCTTGACTGACGTAATCCTTCCGGCCGCAATATGACCCCGGAGCTGATTCAACTTCTAACATAAATGTGTAGCAGGGAAATTTCTCGGGAGGGCAAATTCGGCTGTTGCATAAGGCTGACAACCGCATGACCTTCATGTGCAGATTATCTCGAAATTTGGGAGCTTCAACTTCTTGGAACCCTCAGTGTCTGTTACAGGGATTACTTTATCTTTTAAGTCTTTAAAGGTGTTCTTTAATTTTTCTAGTGTTCGCATATTGAATATGTTCTACACACGTGGATTCTGAGTAGTAAAAGTCAACCTTGTAATAAGCAGTTTTAAATAGACATCAGATCTGTGTTGTTATTCTATATCGATCGAAGGAAATTACCATGAAACCACTCGAAGAACAAAACCGAATTCAGCTGCTTGTCCCAGATATTCGGGCGTATTACCAAGTGTGGTTCCTGTTTGCTAAGCATGATTATGAACAATTGTCCTGCAGTCTGTAGCAAGTCTCCCAAATGTCATAATGTAAGAGAGTGGTACAGATAAACATGTCAAGCCTCGTTGTTCAGAGGGCAAGATCGGATAACATAGGTATTACGTAGCTTTCAAAACACCCCGCTTTTCGTCACTATAATTTTTATTATAATGTAAATTACGAACAACACAAGTACATAAAAAATGTCTATTTTGTTTTAAGAAATTTTCTAGCCTACGTACTTATCAGAGGAAATGAAGTTTGCAAACACATTTTTCGGTTCAAGTGTAAGTCGTCTGAGATTTGAAGTTATGACAGTAGTGACTAAGAAGTTTAAAGTCGTCTGCGATATGAAGCCGTGTAATTTGCTAGAGAGATAACAGCGTCTGCAGGTACACTGGCTGTTCTGCAACGTACATATGTACCAAACAACATGACGTCAAGGTCATAAACTTGAAGCTTTAAATAATCTCTCCATCTACTCTTATTTCTTACTGTATCTTTATTCCTTTTTTTGTAGTCTATTTGCGTGGGACACGCTCTTTTAGATATCCTTCTTTCTCACACCCACTATAGCACACAGTAGCCTATCTCAAATGTATGTCTTCAGTCCTATATGCAACTGGTTCAAAAAGTGTGCTTCGCGGATCCCAAGGGATCCGCCGAGCATTGTATGATTTCAACTTCATTAAACTGAATCCCTTGTATCGTGGATACAGGGTGTTCCTTACTTAGATATAAAGTTCATACGAAAACGTACATCACCAATTAAGGAATTTCCGCGATTATTTTTAACAAAACGTTGTACCTTTAATTTAAAAAATACATAAACTAAAAAAACAGTTACGGGAATGTATCCGCGGATCACAAGGGATCCGCGGATACATTCCTGTAACCGTTTTTTTAGTTTATGTATTTTTTTAAATTAAAGGTACAACGTTTTGTTAAAAATAATCGCGGAAATTCCTTAATTGGTGATGTACGTTTTCGTATGAACTTTATATTTAAGTAAGGAACACCCCGTATCCACGATACAAGGGATTCAGTTTAATAAAGTTAAAATCATGCACTGCATTTTTCTATATGCTACTGGAATTTATTCATTGCTACCTAAAATCGGTTCTGAGACATGAATTTTTAATTTTGGATACAAAACATCAGGACACTCGGTACTTACGATAGCAAGGATGTGAGGATCCGTGGTTATTATTCCAAGACAAAAGTAATCCGTGAGCAAAACGTGTGGGAAATACTGGTTTATGGAATTTACAGTCTGCTTTGTATATCTTGCAGACCCAAGCTCTACTATTTTATCATATCCGTATCAAAAATTCTAAAACAGTTGAAGTTCACATTACGTGTATTCGCAAATTTACAAGGGAAAGAAACCTACGTGTTTTCCCACGAGTAAACTTATTATCTTAAATAACGTCTGTTATCCTGCACTTAACCCGTCTATCATTTGATCAAGTGCTACAGTACTGTGACGTGGTGATAAAGAGTTTGTGCCAGCAGGTGGAATAATGATAATTTTTTATCAATTCTATCTATCCTTCATGTCCAGGAGAGTTTGGTCATGATATATAATTCCAGTTTCCACTCACAAAGAGCATGTTTAAGAGAAATGATTACAGATATTAATAAAACTAAACACAAAAATGACAAATCGACCAACCACCGGTCTCTCTAACGTAGTTCTCATTTCGATCCTCAAGTCATTCCCTGTGGGACATGAAGCGGACAAAATGGTTTTGGGACAGATTTTCTCCGGAAACTTCTATTTTCCCATTTCAGTCTCATCCCACCAAATTTCCATACTCATACTTCATTAATCTATCACCAACGCCGAATAATAGCAGCAACTGCGTCGTCGAATAAAAATAACACCACACACACACGTCTGATTTTGAGGCGTGCCATCCCCGTTGTGCGTTTAAACTATATGGTGAGGTGGATTCAGTCAAAGAACACAACTATAAAATAAGGCTAAATGATGGTTTACTTTATTACAATATGTTTCCGTCAACACAACTAACATTTAAGTATAATATTAATGCAACATGTTTCGACTTGTGACAGTCATCATCAGGCTGATCTAAGAACCGTTTAATATTTCACATGTTTTATTTTGTGCGTTTGGGATCCCATATGCCTTACACCGTATAATATTGTGAGGTAACTTATCTACGAATACTATTGTGTGTAATGGGATCCCAAATGCACAAAACAAAACCTGTGAAATATTAAACGATTCTTAGATCAGCCTGATGATGACTGTCACAAGTCGAAACATGTTGCATTAATGTTATACTTAAATATTAGTTGTGTTGACGGAAACATATTGTAATAAAGTAAATATCCAGATAACACAACGGGATGTCTTCATTCAAACTAAATGATGGTGTTTATTAGAAAGGAAAAAATACTACATGTTTTGGTCTATAGCGGCCATCTTCAGGTTCTAACAATTTTCTGCTAAAAGAGTTTTATATAATATGCCTAAACCGCGTGGTGATGTTGAGATCTCATCGTCATTCTGCGTGCTATTATTAAGCTAAATTGGTGGGACGTCAATCTGCAATAATCGATCTACAGCAGTGGCAGATGATACCAAATGACAAAAGCACACTTAAATGACACGATTTGTATGTTTATGTGTTTGCAGTTAATTTTGACCCAAAGGTAAGAACCTGAATATAGTTTCGTTTATCCATAATTTATTTTTGGGCTATGTTGGTAACTCAGTTTAATCGCGTCGTAAAAAGATATTTGATGAAAGGTGAATTGGAGAGAATTTTAGTGATAGTGGGCCTGGTGCAACTGAGATAGAATACTGCACCTGGACTTGTATTTAGAAGATGAAGTCCATAGTTCTACTAATTATAATTTATAGTATGCCTTTCAACCATAGTGCGAAACATTCTGAGTCCCGTATATAAGTCTCGAGCTACCTTTTGTGGGCTTCACTCTCACGTTTCCATTATACGTAGCGTTTGACGTCTAAACAAAGAAGTAATTACATTATTATTATCATATTGAATTTTATATCCGTTGTCTAAATTGTAACTATGAAACAGTTTTATCCTATTCTCTGTTACAGACTTTATTTACGAAGATTATCTGCGGTGTTTCCTGAAGTCTCTCCCAGTGGCCACACGGTCTAAATTGCGGGTTTTTTTTCGGAAGCTTGCCTTCTGAGATCGCAGGTTCGAATACCGCCAGACGCATGGATGTCTCTCTCTTGTCATTGCGCGTTGTCAGAGGTTTCTGCGTAGGGCCCGTCATTCATCCAGAGGAGTTGTACCAAATTTTGTGAGTCTCATTGAGTGTGATGGTGGAGCCTCGAAAATTAGGAGGCTGTAGCACATTATGGACTGTCACGCCACTAAAAAAGAAAAAAAATTCTCTGCAATCTTCTTCTCAGGTTTCACTTTTGGAGAAGCTGTAGAGTTTCAGTTTATCTTTCAAATGCGGCTTATCCTTTATCTCTACATCTTGAAATGCCTACAAAATTTCCCTTCTACGTTTACTTTCCAACTAATTTTCGTGTTGTATTTAGGGCAACTGAGGTACATGCATGTCTGTTAGCTACTAGTGTAACATCAGCTAAAACCAAGATGCGTTTTCTTCTTTGCGTTTGCTGTTCTTGCTCAAATATGAGGTTAGAATCTCTGATGCAGTCGCCCCGCTATCTGGCAACAAAATGTGTTCCCCAATTCGTGATCGTAGAATGTAACAAACACATTACTTGATGGAAATGAATTTAATTGAATTTAACTGAACTGAAGTATTGATATATTACAGAACAGATTCTTTCACTTAATCGTCATTAATTTAAAGACAATAGTATTATTCTTGTTGTTTACCATCTAAGGGGCATTGTTTCGGTTTCTTTTCTGTGTGTTGTCCTATGTTGGTTCTTATTTGAAGTATTATCTCCTGTGTTCTTGTGTTCTTTTCGTAAGTCGCTTCTGGGACGTTGCGTCAGCCGATTAACAGTTAATAAGTAAACTATTTTCATTTTAATTGAATTATACTCATTTTAATATCATTGAAACAATAAAATACGCAACATTTTACTTCTTAGCTGTGGTTTGTCGTAAATTTGACTTTCGTAACTTGGAAACTTCAGTACTTTATTCGTGAATGGATAATTTGCACTGTGTGGAAGACTAAGTCTGTATTGATGCCAGCTGTCAGAATTAGCCTATTCTTTCTTTACTATAAATCTCAGCTTCATCTTGCATATTCTCCATGCCTGGTTTCCTTGTGCCTCTTGGTTTCCCTGTGCCTAGAAGCAAATGCTGAGATGGTTCCCAATATTCCAAGTTGCCACTACATGCTTCTCATGTAGCCCTCCCGACTTAAATTTAGTAGTAAGCAATTTCATGTTTTGTTTACATGAAAATAACCACTGCCACCGGATGACAACCCAGTTGCAGTTAATAAATATTATTATTATTATCATCATCATCATCATCATCATCATTATGAAACAGCAGATTACTTGCCGGTTAAGGGAACAGCCATCGTAAAATGGCACTAATGCAAAGAGCGGCAGGTGTACCGTATATCAGACGTACATGTAAAGCGCCTAGGTGTGCAACAAAGCTACTCCTTCTTTCTTTCTCTCATTCTCCACTTCCAATTATTCTTTCAGGCTTCCCTGCTTGTTAGGGTAAAATATTGTAATTTAATCTATATCGCTAAGACACAAATTACGCAAACAAGGGAACTGATAAATATACTAATAGATACATTTTCTTTTGGAGTTTATTACGGACACTCAACCTTTATACAGTTCAGTCTCTAGCTTTGATGTGTAATTTGTGTTTACAGTGCAAGCCTATTCGCGCGAAATCGAGTTCTCTAGAATGCGACAGAATTCGCCTGATGTAGTGGATGGTACTTAGTTTGGGCTATATTTCACGAATTAAAACAACCGTAATTGTAGTATAGACGTAAGACCTGCCTTTGAGGTATATTTTTCAGAAACAACAAGTTGAAATTTGTAATTTTTGGAAAAAAGAATAAAAAGTTATGAATAAACCATTTATTACAAAGCAGTGAAATGAGTACTCGAAACAGGTTGAAGAGTGTTCCGGGAAACCTGAAAAAATATTACGAATATTGCCGAATGAATCTTGATAACTTTCGCATTCTATTTTAACCTTTAGGCACCATGCATCCTATATATAGGACAGGCGTATCGCTACTCCCCAGATTACCCTTTTTATATATTTAGTCAACAAATACATTTAATTATTTTTTTAGACTTTCTCTCGCCATCTTCGTTTATTCCTCCACAAAATGTCGTGTATTTCCTAATTTTATCCTTCTTGGTTCATAAAATATTCACATTTTACATAAATGGTGTGCTAAACTGTAAATGTCCAGCTCCAGGGCCAAAGGGTTAACAAAGAAAACACTAAATAAAAGCATACAAAACTCTTTGGTTTCGTGAAGGAAAAGGTGTTTGAACGTCAGTCGATATCGTGCAGTTGGAGCAAATACAGGGTCCTCCAGCGAATCGGGCGATTTTTAAGTGTTATAAAAATTAAAATTATTGAATATCATGATACAGTTACATTTATAAGGAAGTACATACTTTAGAATTTGCAGAAATAAGTGAATCAGTGGTCTTGAAACATAACACAGAACCAAAAAAAAAAAACAAGATATATCATTCCAATCGAAATATTACATCCTCAAGAAGCCCTCCATTACGCTGCTCACACTTAACAAGCCGATCGTCAACACTACTCATTCTGTGGGGTGCGAACTGTTTTAACACTACCACCTTTCTTCTTAACAGTTGAGCCGGTCTCTTCAAAGTTGTTTACCCACTTCTTTATGACATGAGCTGACGGCACTTCACTGTTTCGATGAATCCCGAATTTCTTGCGAAATTCACGTTGGGCGGCAACGTAGCTATCGTTGTTCTTATAAAATGAGTTTACGGCTAAAGCACCCCATGCACCAGTCCACAAATCAATTTCAAACTGAACGCTATTCACGGCCACGCCACTCGGCAGCATCATTCCCCTTTCCTGCTCAAGCTAAAAATAGAAAAACGCCGTTGCCAAATCGCCCGATTCACTGGCGGATCCTGTATATCGATCCTAGTACAACCATATTCTTAGTTCCACACAAGATTGCTCTCTTCGGGCGTGTTCGGTCGCATTCGCGCGAACTCAAATGAGGGATGTAAACCATCTACTGACTGGCTGCTTCCTTCCTTATTCTCTTCTTTCTACCTTTTGTCGATTAGTTTAGGGTATTGGTTAGAGCCTTCACCTCTACACGAATTGCCGCGTTCGAATTTTTGGAGGAATGTTTGGAGAACTTAAAGTCCTTTCTCGTTAGTTTCCTCAGCCACTTAAAGCAAATGGCCGGGTACCACTTTAAAACTAGGCCACGTTAATTTACTTCTGCGCCCTACCCTATGCATTATTCGTAATTTTTTTAACGTTTGACGTTGATTAATTTGGTTCATTAAACGTCATTAAATAAATAGATGTAATCTCTTTAGTTTTTTCAGAAAGATAGCTATTTTTTATGACTTTTCTTAACTCATTCTGACATAAACCTCCTATATCCGAAATTAAATCGTCTTAGCATGTAATTCTATTGTTAATAAACATCTAATATCCGTGAATGAATTCGGACACCAGATTTCTAAATTTAGGTGAAGTGCCATGTGCAACTTGTAAATCTTCTGTCGGCCATTCGTCCGTGCATAAATTTACCACAATATAATGCAGTATTAAAAAAAAAAAAAAAAAAAATTTTTTCGTAATGGGATTAATACTAGTATCGGTATGATCTATCGTTGCCGGGCTTCATTATAATTATTTTCCGAAAGACTGTGGAGATGGCAGCACGACTACGCATGAATACTTCATGTCTGTAACCGTGAGAGAAATGTTACCATTCATACCAAATCATTATGGTCAGCGACGACATTAGTGATTTTTGTTCTGTTTAGTTGGAAGTGTTGAAGTGCTGGTGGTGTGTTTCGTGTCTGTTTGTTGTGTCGTTAAGCAAAATACAACTTTGCATGCGTTAATGTGTAATTTAATCTTGCAGTGCGTGCTGTATTATATCAGTTTTGTTCGTTTTAAAAAGTGAAGAAATTTCTTATGCGGAGAGACCGAAACAGCAGGGAAACGCTGAAAGGTAGGCCTAAGTGTACCGTCTTGCTTCAGTCGACATATTGGAAAACTGGGTTCACCGAAGCCTGTATTATATTTTCAGCTGGTTGCAAAGGAATGCCTGTACGAATGAAATATTAGTCTAGTGTGTCAGCACATTTACAGTTCGCGGTTATCACTGCTGAGAAATGGGTTATGTCAGACGTCATACATTCACTGAGGCAGCCCTATGTTTGATACACAGTGCAGCTGAAGTTTTGCTAAATTAGGCCTATTCTAGTCTGAAGGCAGCCGGTTTGATTGTAATACCGATCTTTTATTATGACCATTGTTATTAACTAACACTTGAATGACAACCATTGTTATTATACTGACACATGATTCACACCTCTGATGTGTATTCACAAGGAATGTTGCTACTTCTGAAACTTATTTTGCATGAGTATTGTATTTCCTTTTCCCAAGATATTTATTTATAATTCACATTTAAACACGATACTTTAATTATATTCACAAGCCTTATGACTGATCGAGAATAAAGTTATTTGTAATTTATCCGTCTGATGCAACTTTGAGCACAATCACAAATTAATATATACTTTTCACAACAGCCATGTCCTGAATTTACATGGAGCCATCTTCAAGAGCTACTTCTTGTCAGAATATTGTTGGTTGCATTTCTTCTTCTTTGGTTGTATAACTTATTCAGTTACTCCCCTAAATAAGAGGGTGCTTTGATCAAGGTATAAAAAGTTTGTACAAATCTGAACAATGTTCACTAGCATTTAGCCTCTGGTTTTCAGGTCATTCATTCGTATAAAGCCTTTAAGTAAAGTCTCAGAATTGCGTTTGGATGCCATGTAAAATTGCCTGAAAATTAAAAACCTTAACACTTTGCATTAGCATATTGTTTCCAATTTTCTGTAGATATATTTATAATTTAATTGTAAAGAACATTTTGACACCGTTCAGAAGGTATGTTGTGATTAGTGAAATTTGCAAAATTCAATCAGTTACATTCATATTTTCTCTCAAATTATTAGGTTGTTTATTCCAAATTTGCATTGAAGCAGTATTTCTTAAATATATTCCCAAGCCATGAGCCTCACAGTGAAATTTAAGGGCCTAGAACTATAAATTGTAATGTTTTCACCAATTTTCAGGTAGCCGGTCCCAGTGGCCGCGCGGTCGAAGGCTTAGGTCTACGGCTGTTCGCCTGCTGAGATTGTGGGTTCGAATCCCACCGGGGGCATTGGATGTTTGTCTGTTGTGAGTGTTTTGTGTTGTAAGGTAGAGGTCTCTGCTACGAACTGATCACTCGTCCTACCGACTGTGGTGCGTCGTTGTGTGTGATCTAGAAAACCTCGTGAATGAGGAACCTTACCCAATCAATGTGATTGAGCTTAATATAGGAGATACATCGCTGGATGTATTTACTACATGCCATTAATAGTGACCGTCAAACACGATTGCTAAATGTCCTCGGACAGATTGCAATGATACTGGGAGATAAAAAAAATCAGGTCATTAATTTATAGTTTAAATTATATGTTGAAGCGATTGAGAGCACTACTGACAATTTATTATTCACTCGTTCAATCCTGACATGTGTCTACTTAATTTGAAGCTATCTTCAACATCTGTACTTAAATACATGAAGTTATTAATTATGTTAATTATGTTAATTGC